>Ga0209737_10002434_pt1 | contig 13025 bp, 5 predicted proteins | sample TergutCu122P3_FD_187284 | JGI IMG/M metagenome (GOLD analysis project Ga0209737, IMG submission 187284) | Cubitermes ugandensis P3 segment gut microbial communities from Kakamega Forest, Kenya - Cu122 P3 (SPAdes) (version 2) | ecosystem: Host-associated > Arthropoda: Insects > Digestive system >... | reverse complement strand
GAACTTAAGGTCATGAGAGGATACTCTCATTTGAAGGAGGAAGCTCTAGATCGCACTGTGTGGAGGCATCGTTTTGGAGGAGGCTTTGGACCTCTCGTCAGACAGAATACTGAATGAATGAATGAACTGAGCTCAGCTTGGATTCTTACATACTACCCCAGAATTTCTTTGTATGGACTGAGGAGTATCCCACGTACTACACACGTTAAAATTGTCTGTATGGTTTGGCACATATATGGATGTCGTGCAAATTATAGAGCATGATTGGACACTGAAAAGGGGGATTAGAAATGTCGAAAAGCGCATGTCAAAAATAAGCCCATATAACATGTAGCGTATAAATAATTTGGTCTTTTCAATCCAGCTGTTATACCGCAGCATACAAAGTAATAGACTGTACGTGTACATAGAACAAAATACTGTTGTCCACATCAGAACAGGCGACGATTTGACACCCGCTACACGCACTTCCAATCGAAACACGACTCTACCAAGACTGGTCAAAATCCATTTTTATATGAGTGTGAGTTTTATGCCTGACATTGAGGCACCAAGAGAAGCTGAGTGTCTTTGATAAAAAATGTGTTACAAGACTGGTATTTGGACGTAAGTAGATGAAGTATCAAAAGAACTGGATGGAACAGTATAACAAGGAACTTTACGATTAATAAGTAACCAAACAAAGGGAAGGATAATGGAATAAAAATTACGAAATGTGACGATGAACCTAACATGCACGGAAAAAGAAGAAGTTATAGAAAGTTTGGCAGAAAATTTTCAAAAGAAAAATTCATTTTAAGATATCTACGAAGACAGAAGAACACAAACACAAAAGACGGTAAAATAGTGTAGTTGGATATGTTGACTGTACTCATCTGGCTTTGGATGTCTGTTAGGGACGGGATGTATAATATTTATGTAGCAGGACAGGTCGCGAACTTGTTTTACTAAGTATGTCTCTGAAATAGTCTGCTCCATTCATAAGGATGAATTAATATCCTTTATTATAATGCCAAAATATTTAGTACTACAGGAAACGTATTCAATAAATCACGACAGTTTTACTCCCATTCATTCTGGTTGCAGTAAGTCGGTCTATGAACAGCTCGGTTCACGTTCGGCTGGTGGACCAATTTTAATTAAACATCTGTGATCACATAAAGAGAAGCGCCATGTCATTTGCACCGGCCTGTTATTATGTCCTCTTATCAAGTCCTGACATTACACTGCGTAGGTAGGGCCAGTGTTCTTTCTTTACGGGATTATCTACATGTTCAGTTACTGGGTTAAAGAAGATAAATGTATTTTGTTAATGATGAGTCAGAGAGAAAGAAGTGGACGGTATTTGGATCTAACGTACTCGTTGAATCTTTATGAAGAACTGCGTGAACGTTAGACAGAACAGCCGTTTCACCTCCAAAGTGGTAATAACGAAATTTAATTGAAGCATATTATACAGCATGTGGAGCTTTTCGAGTGGAGAGTAGCGTAGTAACTGGGTTTGAGCAATGCACCTAGGCCTTAAAACAGACCCTTTGTACCCCATAATCTAATGCCAAAATTTGGAAGCACTTGTTCATCAAAGAAGTTTCAGATTGCCCCCAGACACGGGCTCCTAACATAATCTGGATCCAAATAACGAGCCCAAATTAATTTAATAAGAGATGCTCCGTTTCCAAAGCGGCTGTATTTGTGGGAGGCATGTGGAGGTATTGCTTTTTGCAGTAGGTGTTTTAATAATTTTGGCCAAGACAATTATTCAAGTGTGAAAATACCTGTTATCTGAGGTGTGATGCCGTGTAGGTTGGTAGATAAATACTGAGATTGGCGTATCAAATTCAGAGTCAAAGCCAAAGGTCAACTATAATGTTTATCCTTTACTTGAGAATAATAATGCACTAACCTAAAGACAAAGAGAATTTATCTACATTAAGACACAATACATCAAGAATCGAATAAAATGACTGCCTTCTCCTCTCTTTATGAAGATATTGGTAATTGTGCAAAACAGAAAGTTCAAGTACCTAAATCATGCGCTATCACGAATCCAGCCGACATAACTGGGGTTTTTCAGTCTAAATGATACTATTCTCTCACACACTGCTGTTGGTATCGCCACTTAGATTACTGGTGTGAGCTTATATTGTTGTGGTGTGTGTGTTGTAGTGTGTTGGGGTGTGGTGTGGTGTGCACATATAAAATTACATTTACAGAATAAGGGTTGCATTCTGCTACAGTCAGAAGTATACATTTGTGTGTGAATATAAACATTCTTAATTTACTCACTTCAACATGTTTAATAAAGAAGGCATCATGAAGGTACTGGTAGAGGATGTGCATACATTGTGGAAGTTACACAGCGAGCAACGTAAATTGGAGAAGCCGTCATTAGTTTTGTTACTGCAGTTAAATGATTTACACCTTTAACTGCGCGTCTGAAAATTGTTTACCGTCCAAATCGAAATAAGATTTTCAGTTCAAATTTGAACAGACTGGATATATAAACTGTCTCAATAAACATATACGTCTGTACAAAGTTATTTACACTTACACATACTGTGAATTGTTGATATTTACAGAATTTATGACATTTAGTTCTTCCCCTAAAACACTACTGCAGTGAACAAATTGTGTTCCTCTGTGCACTGCGTTTTGTCTATCAAATTACAGAACAAAATATTTGGAACTTTGGCGCATCAATAACCACAGTACAATCGTTAACATAATTTAACATATCAGCAGCCTACACAGCATCTTCAGGTTTAGCACTAATTAACCCTATAATTCTGTCACACAAGGAAGTGTACTATGGGTGACAGTGTTGAACAGTGGAGGGCCACAATCGGCCGGTGGAGTGGAGGAAGACCAGGGAAGTGTGTGACATTACAGCACTCCACTGCTCAAACATCTAATCATATCGGTTACAGGAATATCAGATTCTTAGTGCTGCTTTCGCTGTTGGTCATCGGCTGTGTGGAGCTGAATCCAGGACCAGACCATGTAAGATATGCCATACATAGTAACAAACGTTTCTGCAGGTTTTGGTAGAGAACATTATGAAACGCAGATGAAAGAAGAAACAACGAATAAGATATTAACTAAAAAATATCATGGAAAAACACTACATGGGAACCACAAACACATTTATAAATCTAAGACCTTGGTAAAAATAAACAGACGTTAGACTGTAGACTGGGATGTGTGTCTGAGACTGCAGTTCATGGTTGGGGATTTTGTGACAAATCTGATAAATATTCGGCATTGACAGGAACAAGATACTATTACTTTAGCTGAACCACTGTCATCTGCACACGTAAGGCTCTGCAGGCTGAAGTATGCTGTATTTCCCCCAGAGCAATTAGCGCCTTACACAAATAAATCGTAATGTTTTGAATTTCAAACTTTGTACGGCAAGTTTGGCTCTAATTATGTTTATTTGGTTTACAGAACTGTGAAGAGTAGTGAGTTTGTTAGGACGTTCCGGAGGAACTTGCTGCCTGAACCTAATTCAGTTACATGGAAAATAGAGATAACCTTTTCCTCAGAAACATAGGAGAAATTTGGTATATCACGATAAACAACGCCAAAATGCTAGCATTGAAATAGTAATAGTAGTTGTAGCAGTAGTAGTAGTAGTAGTATTAGTATTAGTAGTAGTAGTAGTAGTAATAGTAGTAGAAGAGAAAGTAGTAGTGGTAGTACCAGTGGCAGTAATATGGTATAATAATAATAATAATAATAATAATAATAATAATAATAATAACCGACTGACCTTACAACATATATGTATAAGTCTACAGGCTACTTACTGTGACCTGAAAACTATTCACGAGATAGGTTATACCTACGAGACAAATATGTTTGGAAATATTTCTAAGTACGAGTAATAGGCATGTTTCCTTTTTACTAATTTGAATGTGAATTTTTCCTAACTACGTTGAGTACGTGGCCAGTGTGTTAAGATTACCACTTTCGCAACAACAAAAAAAAATTCTTCTTTATACTCTGTCTTACTCCAACGGAGAGCATAGTGTGACAAGTTTATGAATTTTACATTGTGATGGGATTTTGGAACATAGCATGCTGTTATATGTACTTGCCTTTGATTAGAAGCCTTCCTGAACATCCACGCAGAGCGTACATTTGTTTAGTATCGCACGTTACGACGATTGCAATAATGCAGAATGGCGAGCCTTTCATACATTCAATATAATTACATTAGAAGTGCAATTTTATTCCATTGTGTAAATTATGGAGTATTATTCGTGACTCTCAGCAAATAACATATATTCCCCTCAAAGAACCTAACTGTCTTTCCGCAATAGTGGAGCAATCAAACATCTAAGTGTGGCGCGTTCCATTGGCTTCTTTATGGAATTAGCGCTTTATCTTTAATTTTTACAAATCCATTGGTACTCTATAAATAATTTAAAGTACACTTAAGCCAGACATAAAACGCATAGCAAGTTACAGGCCTGCATATTGTGTATAGAAGTTAGGCCACTTCTTGCGTAGGTGTCGCAATAAACGACAAATTTTGTTGCAAAGATTGTTAGCTGAATTATTCCTGTCGTTTAATTTTTGTGTTGGAAGATTTAGGGTTGTAACATTTCCTCGAGTCGATTGTCAGACTTTGACTTCAGGGAAAGTGGAGTTTACCGACGGCTAAGATATGAGACAATAATGACACAATTACGTGTATGATCATAAGGTGTTCTGGTTCGACAAAGCAAAAAAACAAAGGCAAATATTTTAACAAATCTATTTCATCGCAAGTGTTACTGGAGTAGCACAAACGTTACTCGAAGTAATGGTGCAGGTGTTGTCAGTACGACAAGAGTTAAGTCAGTCAAAATAAAGGGGATTGCAGATAGGCCGGTACATATAAAATTTATCTTTCGTAAACTTGCCCAATTTCGTAACTAATACCTAAGTTATTTCTTGGTAATATGGTTAGGAATATAACGTAATTTCACCAAGAAATTAACCATTGTGTATTTCGTTACTTCACATATGGAATATATACTGATAATGTGACAATTTGGACCATCGAAGACAGGGAGAGCGTAGGTTAAACATTTGTTAGATTAATTTCAACAGATGCCTTGCGTTCAATCGCAAATAACACTGAGTAATAAACATAGTATTGTGCGTTTCTTGCGCAAAGTAAAAAAGTCGGATCGAATGAATCAAGAAGATGGCGTCTCGCCGTCTGCCGTCTTGTCTTATCTCGGTAAATTACTGGAAGGATTTCGACGGTAGTACACCACAAAATAAAACAGTCGTCGGCATCTGACGCTGGTGGACGGTTGATTCTCAATAGCGTCATTGTGGCATATCTTAGCATCACCATATCTGTTAGTCTGTCTGTCCGTATATACGCAAATAACAAGAGCATAACCGCTCCATGGATATTCATAGGAATTAACATTTTGGAATTTCACTTTTATCTGTAAACGCGCTACAGTTTCTGGTTACAATCTGATGATAATAACAACGGACATTCTATATTAATATTACGTGTGTTCCTGTGCAGGCTTTGAGTGTAAATTTTAAAATACTTATCGAAGCCATCAATGCATCGAGCATGTGACATACAGAAGCATGGAAAACACATTTCATGTTTCACGTCTAGAAAATACTCACATTTTACGACATAATGACACAAATATCAACGAACGCACCAGAATTATGGCGCGATACGCCTATGCCACCTTTAATTAAATTGTTTGTAAAGTTACTGTTTCCAGCCTATCGTTATTTAATTATTGTCATTAATCTCATATACTAAAAATACTATGAGATAAAAATTTATGACGAGTTTTATCACAAAATAAATACGCCAGCGCACCAACACGAATTTTTTCGCAACGGATCCACGCTTTTCTCGTTAACATAGGCCTAGCTCTGTATAATATTTGAACTTTTACAGCAAGTACACTCAATGAAGTATTTCTAATCAACTATGACAAGTTTTCCAAAGCTTCGTGAGTGTCATTCACTCTATCGTCAGGGTTACGTATATTCATTCTGCATTCACGAACTTAGTCTAAAACCTAAACCTAAAACTGTCCCGCTCTCTACACCGATCCCTCATGATGGCACGTGATTTTAGAGATACTTTGGCAATCCATTTTGAGTGCACGATATTGCCTTAAATTAGTATCGATGTACCATAATTGTTCCCCAGTGAAATCAGTTTGCCACACTCGGGTAACTCAATTCATTTTGTTACAACTAGGAGACACCAGCCCCATCTCAAAATGTTGGCGCTCTTCCTAAGTTCCGCAGGAGACCTGGATCGGTTGGACTGCATGGCGAGCTGTATGGGGTCAAAACGGCTGCATTCCTCTTCGCGAGGGCTCTGCACAAGACTGAAGATTTTCGCATGGCTTCAAATGTAGATGGTGCTGGGAATTTTGACGACTTGGTATTCAGGTACAGGCTGAGAGAACCAGATGTTTGGAAGACATGTTTCATACAACTTAAGCATAAGAAAAATGGAGGCACAATTCATCCTTCCAGTTTGACACAAATGTCTGGAGAATTTAGTTTATTTAAATATTTTGTGTCCTACTGTCATATTAAAGCTTCTGCAGAACGTAATCTAAAACAGTGTGGCCCTTTTGTTGATTTTGAGTTTGTAATATACACCAATGCTATGATGGAAAGTAATTCTGCTCTTCAAGGAGGAGACTCTGACCCAGTAAGCATATTGAGTTCAGGGCAAAACTATGGGAAGTATAAAACTTTTGATGAACATAGCGACACAGATATTTTCAAATTTTTTGAAGAACTTTCACGATATGCGGAGGGTATTTTACAACTGGAAAAATTAATGGTAAAACAAATTAAGGAAAAAATAAAGGAATTTCGGCCTACGTTCACAAGAAAAGAGATACTAGACAGTCTGGATGGTCTGCAGTCTAACCCGAGCAAAATGGAAAATTTGGTAAAGGAATTAAAAAAATGCGACTTTTCCTTATACGGAGAATTTTTGGCTAAAGTGAAAATATTTCAATACCAGTCACATGAAAACTTGTTTGAGACATTAATTAAAAAGGAACTGCAGGAAGCTTGTCAAGCGTCACCTTCATGTGCGAATTCCATCTACAGAAAATTAGATGAAGCCTTGAGACAGTGGTGGGACAAAAGTGGGAGTGTTAAATGGCTCAGTGAAAATTCACATGTTTGGCAAAGTGTAAAAAAGTGTGTAATTGAGAAAATAAAACAACTATCTGGATCTGAAACTGAGAAAACTATGCGGTGTGACGTAAGTTTCAATCAGCAGCACCTAAAGAGATTGTCTGACGCCATACAACAGAACACAGTACTGAATATTATCCCCAACACAAAGTTCAGTATTTTATCCAAACTGAAAACGTATCAGACTCTAGTTTCTTTAAATTATAAAAATTCAATTTTTATTAATTCAAAATCTTTACTGAGTCGAAGTAAAGAAGTTTTCAAATTATGGCCATGCAAGTGGAGTGCAACTTTGGTAATAGATTGTGAGAAGCAGTCTGACAGTTTTGATGAAAATGTGATAGACACTCTTGTGAGTTTTCTACATCAGTACCAGCAAAAGTTAATCCTAATTTCACCACGACAACAAGAAAATTTGGCTTCACGTCTACGAGAGAAATTAGGAAATATTTATACGGATTATGAAGATACTTGCGACATTTCGGATTTGGATGCAAAATCGCAAAAAGAAATATTGGAAAGGAAAGTCAATTTTCAGGGAACAAATGTCGCACTGCAGACATTGGTAGGTACAGATCCACCCGATTGTATAAAACGTCTTATAGACTCTGACGTGATATCAATTTTGTTGAACAATAAGTACAAACTGTTTGTCGGCAGACAGTTGGGTGACCATTCTCAGTACTATGTACCGCGAGTACTGCAGCATCACATATATCTAAAGGAAGATATTCTGAGGCTGACAGACAACGCAACTACGTTTGCCGTCTCTGGTTTACAGGCGGACCAGATGAAAAAGTACCTACCTGCCGGCGAGAAAATATGTGAATTTGTGTACGATGAAAGGGAAAGAAGTCACTCTTTCGAGATTGTTGCTGATTTCTCCAAGCCTGGTCTCAGCACAGAAAGGCTGACTAAGAAATCTCATCATAAATTAGGGCAAAAGATGAAACCCGACGATGTTAGATACATTATTCTTGGGGAAAAAGATACAGAGCGAGACTTTAGGGAACTGAAAGCGCGGTTTCAAAATGTGCATTGGATTCATATGGAGGGCGGGTCATTCTTGTGGAGGGACTCGAATTGTGACATTGATATCATCCGCAGGTACATTGACGAAAGGAAATGTAAATCATATGAAATGGGAGAAATAATGGCTCACAATGACAGAACCATGTTATTGGTAGCTGAACCAGGTATGGGAAAATCCACGTTTCTTTCCTACATGGCACATGAAATCAAGAAATTTAACCCTTCAGTGTGGGTATTAAGAATAAACCTGCATGAATACACACGCGCACTGGAAAATATTAAACTTGAACATAAATGTATCGACATGTGCAAGACGTTTCTTTGGAGTGCTGCTCATTCACCTGAACAAGATGCTTTGCCTTTGATAGGAAAAATATTTCAACAAGCTTTGGAACAGGCAGAAAAAATTGTTATATTGTTGGATGGTTTTGACGAAATAAGTCCCGATTACAGTTCTAAAGTCGAGAGGTTAATAAGGGAAATAAGAGATAAAACGTCTTCTAAGATTTGGGTTTCATCTCGTTTTTCTTACCGACAGACGCTGGAGGACATTGTGAAGAAACTGGCTTTTACACTACAGCCCTTCAAACCAGAAAATAAGATTCAATTCTTGAAGCAGTACTGGAATGAAGTTATTAAAATATCCAAACGAAGAAATCTACAAATATTTGCCGAAGAGTTACTCACTTTGTGTTCACAAAACTTCAGTGACAAAGATGGGGAATTTACCGGCATCCCTTTACAAATGAAGATGTTAGGTGAAGCCTTCGTGAAGGAAGCTGAAGAATATTGCTTGAGTGGGAAAGTTAACTTGCCAGAAAGGTTTAATTTGCTTTACTTGTTCAGGAAGTTTACGGAGAAGAAATGGGATATCTATTTCAGTGAAAAGAATGCAATGGATATCTCAAAACCAGAAGTAAAGAGCGATAAAGAATCATATTTAGAGAAACACATGATCGCAGCCTTAATATCCTTGTTCTCCTTAAGTGAAGACAATGAACTTTTGGGGGCAATAAATAGAAGCGACCTGGAGCAGACGAAGAAGTTCCTACTCAGTGGCAGGGTTCAGCATTTTGGAATAATAACACACACTTCGGATGGAAAACCGCATTTCATTCATCGATGTTTCGCAGAATACTTTGCTGCTAAATGGTTTACAGACAATTTTACGAAGTGTGAAGATTTCATTTCAGACATTCTTTTCGGTTCCACGTACGAAGTAACACGAAATATTTTTGACCGAATGCTTGCAGAAGATTCAGAAATTCATTGCGCCATTTTGAGCAATGACATCTCAGCTGTCGAGGAATTTCTGAAAAGGGAAACAGACATAAACATTTCAGACAAAGGTGGTAGGACGGCTTTGCATCTGGCAGCCTCCTACAATAGTCCACTTACACAAAAACTTCTGTCGGGCCCCGGTGTCAATGCCAACAAGCTAGATGGAGTACTGAAATGGACACCCTTAAGGTTTGCTGACAGAACGAAGTCGTGGATGGCTATGGATATTTTGTTACGCAATGGTGCATATTTTAACGACATTGTGCTTCCTAGGCCTAACAGTAAAAGCCAGGAATGCGGACAAGAAGTGCTATGGGAATGTGCGTCAAAGGGACACACAAAGCTGTTGGAGTTCATGCTGATTTGTGGATCTGACGTTAATGCTGTTGTAGAAGTTCCTGAAAATCTCCAAAGGAAAAGCACGCTTCTTCACATTGCCTTATTGTGGGGTCAGGTAGAGGTTGTAAGATTTTTGGTTGATCGGAGGGCTGATATTAATATTCGTAACGCTAACAACGACACTGCTCTTCACTGTGCTGCTCATTTGGGTAGTCTGGATATTATCAAGTTACTACTAGATAAAGGAATATCTGTCAACGTGACCAACACACAGCAAAATACTCCTTTGCATATTGCGGCCGTACGAGGCAATCTGGAAGCAACGATTGCTTTGGTCGCTAGAGGCGCTGCTTTAAACAGCACTAATGTAACTGGTCATACTCCACTGATGCTGGCTGCCTACAGTGGAAAATTAGAAGTCGTTCGTTACCTCACTGAAAAGGGCCCAATCATTGATATCCACATTGCTTTACTCATAGCGGTTGAAAGAGGGCACTTAGACGTGATAGATTTCCTTTTGGCGAATGGAGCTGACATTGATGGCAGTCACGAAGCACGGGACAGAAGCCCATTAATATTGGCAACAATGAGGCAGAACCTACCTGTTGTGATGCTCTTAGTCCAAAAAGGGGCTGATGTAAATCCCTGTACAGCTGACGGAAGGAGTAAATCAGCACTGTTTGCCGCAGCATCTGTAGGTAACTTGGAAATCACGGAATACTTGCTGAAGAAAGGTGCTGATATGAACGCGCGTGATATCAACAACATGACTCCTCTTGCTTATGCGATCCTTTGTAATAAAACACAATTAGCTCTTTATTTGATGGAGAAAGGTGCAGATGTGAATATTCCAGACGTTATGAAAAGAACGCCTTTATATCACGCTATATGCCACAACAACCTGAAATGTACAAAACGCTTGGTTCAGGCAGGCGCCAATATAAATTATCAGGGACCTGGAAGTGTGACTGCATTATCAATGGCTGTTGAACTGGATAGAATACATATAATTAATGTGCTGGTGGAAAACCACGCCAGCACTAATCTCCGCGATGATCTGGGAAATACTGCACTACACGTGGCGGTTGGGAAAGGCAATCTCTGTCTGGTTCATTACTTGGTAGAACGAGGAGCTGATGTTAACATTCCAAATAAAAGAGGGAACACTCCACTACATTGGATTATTGCAGTGTACCGTAATATGGCCGATCACTTACTGTATGCTCGACTGCCAAAATATATTCCACTACTAAACATGCAACGAGTGGCATTTGTCACGACACCAGTAGAAATATCTCTCGAGCCACATGGTTTACGTTCCTGAAGAAAAATACTTTGATAAGACTATAACCTAATGGGAAATACATTTTGGCAACAACGGAGCGCAGTATGGCAAGAACAGTTTGTATAACAGTCGAAAAAATTTCTGGTGCCACCCCATCCCCTCCTGTTTCATTTCCTGTATACTGGCAACATGGCATTGTTTAGGCCCTTGACGGCACGTGGTGCCCTGCACTTTTCTCTCTTCCTTTTTAGTAATTTAATCAACCTCATCACTGATTAGCTAAGATGGCAGATGGGGATGCCTCTCATCTCTGATTGTGTTATTTCTTTAAATCATATTCAATATTTACACTTGCGTATTTTTTAAATTTTTATAGGTTTTTTTGCATTTTTTGTCCTTCTGGTATCAAAATTGTGTTACTGTGAATCGTCACAAAACAAGCTATCGCACACCGGGGGCTACCTGTCTTCTGCCCTCCTATTACTCAGCAGTGTAAATCAAACCAACCACCAACCTACACTAAATTACATTTTATTGCAGGATAGAAAAGGTCTTAAAGAGACTTTTCACATCAATCGAATGGTAGAGTAGGTAGCACTTTTTCTTCAGGAGGTCCTTGTTCATATCTCCGCCGTATACCGACTATCCTGACTATCGTTTATTATAATTTTCCTCAGTTCCTACATGGTGCAAATACATGACAACTAATCAAATTTATTTTCTTTAACACCCTTCCCTATTCATCTCATCATTTGGTGCTACATACAGTGAGATACTGACAGCGACACTAATTTATAGTGACATGTGAAAGAATGAATATTTTTATATCTGTGCTCTATCTTCGTATTAAAAATTAATACGAAACCTCTTCCTGACAGGCATCTTATCCAAAAAAAAAAAAAAAAAAAAAAGAAAGACAGCTCTCTTATTCTTTAATTATGACATCCTGTTGTGTCCAGTTACAAAAATATAAATACACCAAACTCTTCCATCGACACAAATATAATCTGTATTGCCATGAAATATCGCTGTATGTTGCAAAAATAAATATTCATCCACTGAGAAGTCTCTTCAGCAATCACAGATAATGCAGCGTGCAATGCCAATTCATATTATAATCTGAGATCTAGAATGTCACAATAAGATATTGTAATAATTGAAATCAATAAAATATCTGTGAATCATGTATTCTTCTTTTATTTCAAGACACAGCATGGGATTTCTCTTATTGCAGGAAGGGACCACAAATATGGAGAGAGCTGTACTGTACTGAGAGCTTCTGTTAATTCAAACACCGCTGGTTGATTTTCTTCTGTTGTTTCACATAATTTTGCTTATGTATATTTGTAATAATTTCACAGCCTTTTCAAACTAACTGATGGAGGGATATTTGAGGTGTTCATAGCGGTGAGTGTGAAGACTACAGTGCACTGAGATGTGACATTTCTGTATACTGGCAGCTAGATGTAAAAATTTCGGAGAAACATGCTTTTCTATCTTTCGATATAGAATTTAAGTCACTAGAAGGAAGAAGGGTATAGGTACAGGTAAATGATGAAGAGACGCTACAAAACCGTATCCAGGTTCTAATCTCACTTGACCTATAGTTTGACGCTTAACAGTCTGTTATTTACTGCAGGTGTTACGTATCGTGCAACACGAGCGGCTAAAATGTCCATGAGCTCGAAGGCGGCATTTTTAAAAAAAGTACTAACTTGAGTATGCTGGTTAGCGGACCGCCACAACGAAAAAATTGTGCGTATCTAACGGAGACCATTCTTTTGGCCCTCTACCTGAATTCATTCATGTCAACGGCTGCCCAGTGGCTTTGGTATCGAATGGGTACAGACTGACAGGAATAACTGACTGTACTGACATAACT
>Ga0209737_10002432_pt1 | contig 13032 bp, 11 predicted proteins | sample TergutCu122P3_FD_187284 | JGI IMG/M metagenome (GOLD analysis project Ga0209737, IMG submission 187284) | Cubitermes ugandensis P3 segment gut microbial communities from Kakamega Forest, Kenya - Cu122 P3 (SPAdes) (version 2) | ecosystem: Host-associated > Arthropoda: Insects > Digestive system... | reverse complement strand
TCTGGACGACTTTGACAATGCCCTCACCGCGCCTTTGCATGGTTTTGAGGACGTCGCTGACTACCGCCGCCGCGCCTCGTCGCGCCCTTGGCTTGGCAGCATTGAAACGCCGACGCTGCTGCTGAATGCGCTGAATGATCCGCTGGTCCCCGCCGAGGCCTTGCCCGACGAGAGAGAAACCAGCCCCTGCGTCTTCCTTGAATACCCCGCCGAGGGTGGGCATGCTGGGTTTCCCTCCGCCGGCTCCTCCGCCTGGGTGGCGCAACGTGTGCTAGGCTTTTTTGAGCAAACCGGCCTATGAGAAGGCGAAGCCAAGGAAAGAAGCAAAAGCCATGAAAGTCAAAAAAGCAAAAATTTTGGAAGACGAGTTGGTCCACCCCTATGTGCCGGACATGGACCATGTGGACGCCTATGCCTGCGACTTTGAATGTGCCCATGAGGTGACGGCGGATGACTTGCAGATTGCTTTCTGGACAGACTTTCCCCCGGTGGTGACCAAACTGTTTAAGCTGAGAGATTGGCTTGTGAAGCCTTTTGGAGTTCAAACCGGAGGCGGAAGCCAAAAAGAAAAAGAAGAGTTGACAGAGGCCATAAAGCAGGGAGGGGAATTCCGTTTCTTCAGCGTCGTCGCAAAGTCAGCCCATGAAACCATGCTGGAGCTTGAAGACAAGCACCTGCGGTGTTTTGTCTCCCTCAAGGTGACGGCGCTGGACGAAAACCGAAAAAATGCAAAAGCCACGACGCTGGTGAAATTCCACAATGCCTTTGGCCGTGCCTATTTTTTTGTCATTCGCCCCTTTCATCGGCTCGTCGTTGGGACGAGCATGAAGCATGTGCTGGGCAAACTCAGCCAGGCAAAAAGCGCGGACTCCTGAAGGGGCAGGCGGGGGGAGCAGAGCTTTCAGGGGTTGGCCCCCAGGTGTTTTTGGAGGCGCTCGCGCTCTTTCTCAAAGGCGGCGAGGTTTTCACCGCTCAGGGAGTTGTGAAAGGTTTTGTGCTCTTTGAGCGGGTTTAAGACGCGGTTGTTCTCATCCATGAGTTGGTAGTGCAGGTGGGGAGCAAAAGAGCGCCCAGAGTTTCCGGAGCGGGCGACGACTTCTCCTTTGCGTACGGCTTTGCCCGGGCGCATGGAGGAGGGCAGCTCTTCCAGGTGAAGGAAGAGGCAGCGCCTGCGGCCGCCGGTTTCGAGGATTTCGAGGGCGTAGCCATTGGCGCGGAAGTTCCAGTTGGTACGGACAACCATGCCGTCAAAAGGCGACTTTACGGGGGTGCCAGAGGGGACTTTGAAGTCCACCCCCTGGTGGCGGCGTCCATCGTTCAAAAGAGAAGTAATCTGCTCCCAATCCTCCAAAGGCCCATCAACGAGGCGCGCCTCCAGCTCCACCCCGTCCGGGCGGTAGAAGCGCGCATAGCGTTCGCCCTGGGCATGAAACCAGAAGGCCTCATGCGTTTGCCCCGTCCTCTTGCTGGCAAAGCGCACCGCATGAATCAACGGGTCCGCATTGTCGCGGACTTCATAGACAAGCCACAACTCATCACCGCGCATCAAATGCCGCGGAATGTCCACCCACCACACCAGCGCGCGCACCAGAACCTGCGTCAAAGCCGGTCCCACGTTTTCGTCGCTGGCCGCAATAACAGCGGACTCAAGGGCGCCATGCAAAACAGCATGCAGGCGGCGTATAGGGCTGTCCTGCACAACTTCAGCTTCAGCGACGGTTTCCTCAGAGGCTTCAGGCAAAGGAGAAGGCGCCTGCGTCTTTTGGGCATTGCCGCGGGAGGCGAAGAAGAAGACGAAGAGGGCAACAAGGCCGGCGACGGCGCCCACAATGAGGAGAGCCTTGAGGCGGCGAGGGGAAGAGCCAGAGCTGAGGTGAGGGTATTTGAGGGACATATTCTTCCTTGAGACCGGTCTAGAAGCTTCACCCCAGGCAGGGGTGGCCGCTGGTTTTTTTCAGGGTGGCCGCCGGCTTTTCCAAGCCTGGTTTTAGCGAAGCACGAAGTATCCTTGAGGTTGAGGCATCCTTGAGGTTAGAACTCATTTTCATTCTTTTAGAACAGAGATTCTTTTTCTCAAAGAAAGCGGCATGACAAACAAGCACAAAGGAGCCGTCGCCGTAGGAGCGGGGATTTTGCTTTCCCGTTTGTCCGGCCTGTTGCGACAGAAGCTGGTAGCCCACTTCCTCGGCGTAGGCCCCGTGGCAGCCGCCTTCGTCGCGGCGATGAAGATTCCCAATTTTTTGCAAAACCTCTTTGGCGAAGGCGCATTGTCCGCCGCCTTCATTCCCGTATACGCAAGGCTGCGCGCCCGAAAGCAAGACGAGGAAGCCGACAAGCTGGCCTTTGGGTTGTTTGCCATTTTGTTGTTGGTGACTTCTGTGCTGGTTGTGTTGGGGATGGAGTATGCCGGGGCCCTGGTAGCGGTTTTCGCCCCCGGTTTTGAAGGAGAGCAAAAAGCGCTGACGGTAGAGCTGGTGCGCATTCTCTTCCCGGGGACGGGGGTTTTGGTGCTCTCCGCCTGGTGCCTGGGGATTTTAAACAGCCACCGCCAGTTTTTCCTGTCCTATGCGGCGCCCGTTGTTTGGAACGGTTGCATTGTGTTGGCTTTGCTTTTAGGGGGCGAGCAAAGAGAGCTTTGGGTGCTGGCAAAGTGGGCCTGCTGGGGGGCCGTGGCGGGGAGCCTGGCCCAGTTTCTCATTCAGTGTCCTTTTGTATGGAGGCACCTGGGAAAGCCCGGCCTAAAGAAAGTGCAGATGAAGGGGGAGGCCCTCAAGGAGGTGTTAAAGAATGCACTTCCAGCGGTGGCCTCCCGCGGAGTAGCCCAAATAAATGCCCTCGTGGACACGGCCCTCTCCTCCCTGGTGGGCCCGCGCGCCATGGCCGCCATGGCCAATGCCCAGGTGTTTGCGCTGCTTCCTGTCAGCCTGTTTGGCGTGGCCATTTCAGCGGCTGAGCTGCCGGCTTTGTCCGAAGAGGCCGACGCCTTGGATGCGGCGGCCAAAGCGGCTTTGCAGCAGCGCCTTGCGGGCGCTTTGGACAGGATGGCGCTTTTTGTCATTCCCTCCGCGGTGGCTTTGTTTGCTTTGGGCGACCTCATTGCCTCCATTTTCGAGTCCGGCCGCATAACCGCCGCGGACACCCGCTACGTATGGTACATGCTGGCCGCCTCCGCCCTGGGGCTTTGGGCCCAGACGCGCGCCCGCCTCTTCACCTCGGCTTTCTTCGCCCTCAAGGACACCCGGACGCCGTTTAAACTCTCCATGCTTCGCCTGGCCGTGTCGGCCCTGGTTGGCTTTTTCGCCGCCCTCTATGCCGCCGGCTGGCTGGGTTTGCCGCCCCATATGGGCGCTGTGGGCCTGTGTTTGACTTCCTCGCTGGTTGCCTGGGTTGAGTACCTCCTTTTGCGAAAGCGCCTGGCCCTCCGCATAGGTGCCCCCTCCCGGCGCCCCCTGGGCAATGCCAAACTGTGGTGTGCTGCCGTGTGCGCAGCCTTGCTGACATTGTCCGTGAAGTATGGGCTGGTTGTGAAGTTAGGCGCAGCTTCAAGCCTGAGCGAAGAGTGGGGGGGCCAATGGCTTGCGGCGCCGCAGTTGCCGCAGGCGTGGTGGCTGTCCTTCTTGTTGTTGCTCTACGGGGGAATTTATTTTCTAATGGCCGCCCTGTTGGGGGAGGCGCGGACCCGGGCTTGGTTAGAAAGGCTTAGAAAGCGCTTGCCCTTGCGCTAGCTGTTGTTTCGCGTCAAGTCTTATGCTCCACTGGGGGAGAAGGACTTGGCGGTTTTTTTTCAAAGCGAGGTTTCAGAAAGTGGCCGAAGTAGACATTGAGGACAAGGTTGAAGGCAAGGCAGAGGGCAAAGCAGAGGGCAAGGTTGAAGACAAGCCGGAAGGCGGGGTTGTGGGCCCTGCGGACATACGCGAAGCCGAAGGCGCAGAAGAGGGGGCGCAGCCCATGGTTGTCATTCGTCGCGCCAGCGCGGCGGTGGTGACGCAGACAGCTTCTACCGGGGGCACTTTAACGCGCAAAGCGCTGTCCATTGGCGAAGCGGTACGCGGAAAAATTGTGCAACTCAACGCGCAGGTAGCCCTCCTGTTTCTGGAGGAGCCTCACATTGAGGCAGTCATCGACTTGTCAGAGTTGCACGACGAGGAGGGGATTTTGCGCCTGGGCATAGGTGACGTGTTGGACGCTTTTGTCATTGAGATGGGGGCCAAAGGCATTATTTTGTCGCGCAAGCTTCCAGAGAAGTTTCAGATGTTGGCGAAGCTGAAGCAGGCGCAGGAAGACAAGACACCCGTAGAAGGCCTTGTGCTGACAGCGAAGAAGACGGGCCTGGAAGTGGCCATTGAGCAGATTCGCGCTTTTTGTCCTGCCAGCCAGGTAGACTTGAGCACCCCCGACAACATGGACAGCCTGGTGGGGGAGAAGCTTCTTTTCCAGGTGATAAAGGTGAAGGGGCAGCAGCGGGTGCTTTTGTCGCGCAGGGCTTTGCTGGAGGAAGCTTTGCAGGCGAAGGCGGCGGCCCTGCGCAGCACGCTTGCAGAGGGCAAAATGTTCAAAGGCGTGGTGACGCATTTGCGCGAGTTTGGCGCCTTCGTGGACTTGGGCGGCCTGGAGGGCCTGGTGCCTGTTGTGGAGTTGAGCCACCGCCGGATAAACCACCCCTCCGAAGTGCTAAGCCCCGGAGAGGTTGTGGAGGTGAAGGTTTTGCGCATAGAGCCGCCCAGCCCGCCGGAAACGAAGGAGCGCATAACGCTTTCCCTCAAGCAGTGCCAGGTGGACCCATGGACTCAAGCGGCCGCTCAGTTGCGCGTAGGCACTGCATACACAGGCAAAGTGGTGAGGATGGCGCCCTTTGGTGCCTTTGTTGAGCTTCTCCCCGGCGTAGATGGCCTGCTGCACGTTTCTGAGTTGGGCACCAAGCGTGTGGCCCACCCCAAAGAGGTGCTTTCCATAGGGCAGGAGCTGCAGGTGCTGCTGGATGCTTTTTCTCTGGAAGAGCGCCGGGCGAGTTTGCGCATACCGCAGGCTGCCCCCGCCATGGAGTTTCCCGCTTTCAGCAGCTTGACACAGGAGTCCCCCCCGCCGCCTTCTCCGCCTGAGGAGACCTCCCTGCTTATTGTCAAAGCGCCCCTGGAGCCACGAGAGCCACCCCGTGAGGCCAAGGAGCCGAAGAAGGAGCCGAAGAGGGAGCTGCCCCGGGAGATACGAGAGGCAAAAGAGCCGAGGGAGCCCAAGCCCCCCAAGGAGGTGCGGCTGCGCGTAGGAGACATAACAGCGGCGAAAATAGAGCGCATAGAGCCTTCGGGGCTTTGGGTGAGTTTCGAGCAGAAGCAGGGTTTTATTCCAGGCAGCGAGACGGCCACGGCACGTGGAAGCGACTTAAAGCGCGCATTCCAATTGGGGCAGGAAGTGAGGGCAGAGGTTTTAAGCATAAGCCCCGGGGAGTGGCGGCTTTCCATTGCGAAGGCGCAGAAGACGGAGGAGCGAAAAACCCTGGAGACTTTCCGCCAGCAGCAACAAAGCTCTGTTGGTTTTGGGACTTTGGCCGACAAGTTAAAAAACCTAAAAATAGAATAAGTCCACGCTTGACGTGGCAGCCTTTTTCCACTAGGAAGGCTGCCACTTGGCGCGGGGTGGAGCAGTCTGGTAGCTCGTCGGGCTCATAACCCGAAGGTCGCAGGTTCAAATCCTGCCCCCGCAAAGAAGCGGTTGTTTCTCAAAGCCCCACAAAGCCTCAAGGCCTTGTGGGGTTTGGTGTTTTCTGGCATTCACTTGGGGGCGGGGAAAGTGCATAGCCGTTGAGCTCAATGGAGTTTCTTGCGTTCAATGTTGGCAACAATTTCTCGAAGGGCTGCCATATCCGCTGTTTTTTTCCGACGGATATACAGGGATGTTTTTCTCTGCTTCCAGTTTTTTGATAAAACACTCTGCGGCCTTGCCCGTCAGGACGGGGGTAGGCTTGATGGGTTTGGCCATATCCGCACCTCCTTTTTGTGGGTTAAGCCATCGCTACCCAGACAAAATATCGCCGGTCGGAAGAAAAGTCTCCCATAAGGGCAGCGTCCCCAAATGCTGGCATTATTTTGTGTTTCTATGTTGTTTGTTTTCAATGTTTTGATACTTGAGAATCACCTCATATGCACTTTGTTCGCTCTCTTGAGCAATTTCAGCATCTTGTCTTGAAACTGCCACCTCTTTAACGCTGTTTGTCAAATCGCCAGAATTATATTGAATAATATAGCTGTCTAGATTTTTAATGATTTTTATCCAGTCGTTTTTAAAAATCATTTCCATGTTAATAACCATTTTTTTTCTTCGACTCGTATTTAAAATGCAAAGAAGTTTTTGACAATCCTAAATATGACAATCAAAAACCGGATAAATAAATTGGCCACAAAATGATGGGTTTTAAAATACGCTGGTTAAGAAGACTTTACAGCCTGGAAGCAGAATGGATAGATTGAAGAAGGGTTACAGACAGATGAAAATTAAAGATCTTGAGAAAAAACTGATAGAAAGGGGTATTCCAAGTGATGCGTATTCGATTTTGAAAGGAGAATTGCCTAACGAGCAGTATTGTATCACTCAATCTGCAGAAGGCTGGGAAGTATACTATAGTGAAAGAGGAAATAAATCAGGGTTAAAAGTTTTTAAGAATGAAGAAGCAGCGTGTGAATATTTTTTTGAGGAAGTAGCGGGATGCGCAACAAAATAAAAACCAAGCACTGACAAAGCAATTGCAGACAACCCAGGCGGAATTGTCAAGTCGTTTGGGTGGAGCGGTGCGAAGCAACTTTTCAAAAACCAGACATTTAACCCCCAAGCTGCCTCAAACTCCGGGCCACTTTCGCAGCCCGGATTCTGCTAGGTTACTGTTTACTATGAGGACGGCTGGCTGATGGACATAGACACCGGAGTGCTCATCCCGCTGTTGTTGCTTGCGGTGATGGAAATGAGGTAGGGGCGAATCGACCCGGTATTGTTGACAGGGAAGATGTAGTTAAAGTTGCTCCCTATGCTCACCAGCGTGCCGTTGAGCGTCCAGCGGTAGATTGTAGGCGAATTTGTGCATGAGACAGTGAAGTTATAATTCGCTCCCGTGGCAGGGACACTGGCAACAGCGGGGGCAATGGCGGAGCAGTGAGGCACCAGGGTGGGATTGCTGGGCTGCGTAATTACCCTTTGGAAGGGTTCACCGTTTCCACCGTTGTTGCTGGGGATGACGGCAAGAGTGAAGGAGCGGGCCGCCCCCGTATGGTTGGCCGGGAAGGTGTAGTTAAAGCTAAGGCTGCTTCCCAGGCTTACGCGCGATCCGTCGATGAACCACTGGTAGCTTGTAGGCGAGTTCGTACACGAGGTGGTGAAGGTATAGCTCCCCCCATTGGCAGGGATACTGCTAATCTCCGGATAAATAGCAGAGCATTGAGGCACAGGAATCCCACTGTGCTGATTGATAGCCGTTTGATAGACAGCACTGGTTCCAATGCTATTGGCTGCTCTGACTTCAAGATTGATGAGGCGGATGGCTGTGGTATTGTTAGGTGGGAAATTGTAGGTTATTCTCTCGGTGGTGCTGAATTGCATCACCCCGCCGAGATTCCAGGTATAGCTTGTAGGTGAATGCGTACAGCTGGCCGTGAGGGTGACAGGCCCTCCGGCGGCGGGGATGGTGAAGACAGAAAGGACGATGGCGTGGCATTGAGGTGGTTGAATGGTGCTGACCTGGCTAATAACCCTCTGAACTGCAGCACTTGTCCCTATACTGTTGGTTGCAGTGACGCTCACAGTGAAGGAGCGGGTCGCCCCCGTATTGTTCTGCAGGAAAGTATAGTTAAGGCTGCTCCCAGTGCCCATCTGCAGTCCATTGATGAGCCAGCGGTAACTCGTCGGCGAATTCGTACACGAGGTAGTGAAGGTATAGTTCCCACCACCGACAGGGATGCTGCTGAGCGCCGGCTGAATGTCGGAACATTGAGGCAACGCGCTGGGCTGGCCAATGACTCTTTGCACGGCCGTACTGGTCCCCATACTGTTGGTCGCAGTAACGGCAATGGTGAAGGAGCGGGTCTCCGGCGTATTGTTGGCCGGGAAGGTATAGTTAAGGCTACTTCCAGTGCTCATCAGCGCTCCGTTGAGGGTCCACCGGTAACTCGTAGGTGAATTCGTACAAGAGGTAGTAAAGGTATAGTTCCCCCCCGTAGACAGGACACTGCTAATAACCGGGTTAATGTCGGAACATTGAGGCGCCTGAAGGGTGCTGGCCTGGTTAATCACCCCCTGAACAGCAGCGCTTGTCCCCCCACTATTAGTCGCAGTGACTACAATGGTAAACGAACGAGTCGCCCCCGTAGTGTTGGCCGGGAAGGTATAGCTAAGGCTACTCCCAGTGCTAACCTGGGTTCCGTTGACGGTCCACCGATAGCTCGTCGGCGAATTGCTACAGGAGGTGGTGAAGGTTTGGGTAGCACCCGCAGCCGGGACAGAGGTAATGGCAGGGTTAATGGCGGCACATTGAGGTACCGCGGTGGTGGCAGCGGGCTGGCTAATGACTCTTTGCACAGCGGTACTGGTGCCGGCGTTGTTGGTCGCGGTGACACTAATGGTAAATGAGCGGGCCACACCGGTAGTGTTGGCCGGGAAGGTATAGCTCATACTGTTAGTCCTGCTGGACTGCATCACCCCGTTGACGTGCCAGGTATAGCTCGTCGGCGAATTGGTACAGGAGGTGGTGAAGGTTTGAGTAGCACCCGTAGCCGGGACAGAGCTAAGCGCGGGGCTAATGTCGGAGCAAACCGGGGCCCCGCCGCTGTTAATTAGGTTTGTAATTTCAGTGACAAAGCGCTCCGTAGAGGCAAATTGACATGCAGAAATTCCGGTTGCCCAACTCCAATTCCGCGGGGCGTTCAGCAAATAGCCCGTAGGCGAGCATGTACTTGCGACTCCTGCAATTCCGGCATTCACACCGGTTGTAGTTACAACTGTGGGTCCTCCGCTGTCGCCTCCGTGTCCTACCTGGTTTTGCGCGTTCATCGCCAGCGTATAACCATTGGTACCAATGAGGGAGGGGGCAAATTGTGCGCTGCGGTAGGTGCCCACACCACTGGCCGGCGTCGCGGAGGGGGTTCCATACACCCCGCTCGCGAAGGTTGAAAGCCCCTGCCCATACTGTACCACCCTGTCACTGGTAGTTAATCGCCCACTATTCCCCGTGTAAACCCTCTGGCTGTTGACTACCCCAAAATCTCCTTCCCCTAGGTAAACAAGCGCAATGTCATGCGTACTCACAGACAACTGGTGGACCCGTGAAGGCCTTACAATGCTCGGGCTCCACGTCGCGCTTATCCGCTGCGGCATCCCTAACGTGCCGGAAATACTGCCGTCCGTCGTCACGCAATGGCGCGCGGTCAGTACCCATTGGCGGTTCATCAGCGTGCCTGAGCAGCTGCCGCCGCCCGGCGTCGTGACGGTGACGAGCCCTAATTGCCTTTGTATTTCAACGGATACAATCGCCCCGTTTACAATGGAGGGTATAAAATCCGATGCCTGGGCCTCAAATGCCGCGCTGCTTGCTACCGCGCCCTCGCTGCCTGTCCTTCCAAAACCTACATCCCCTTCTACTGCTGGTATCACCGCCCCCAATGCCGGCTCTAGGCCTGCTTCCACTGTCGGTACCACCGCCGGGGCTGCGGCTGCTTCCATCGCCGGGGTTATGGCCTGCGCAACAACAAACTTCGAAATTTGCTCGCTTTTCTCCTTGGGTAACTTCTCAGGCTCTGCTGCACAAGCCAGTACCCCTATGCACAATACAAAAAATCCGCTCCCTAACAGCAGATCCCAAAACCTTCCTTCATTGTACTTTCTCATTTGAAACCACCGCTCCCTTTTTTTGGTGTGAATTGACACTCTTTGGCTACGCTCTTTGTCTAGGCTATTTGTCTATGTTGGCTTAACGACGTGGGTTTTATTATTTCGTGGAGGGATTTCGGCACCCTCCTGCCGACAACCATTCCCTCACCCCAATGCTTTTGTTTCCTCTTCCTCTCGCTTCTGTGTGTATGAATTCGGACAACATAGGCCATGACGAATGAGCGAGGCATGTGTTACTTTGAATCCATGAAAAGCGACATGGCGCTGCAAACCCACACCGTGGATAATGAGGTGCTGAAGTTTACAAGCCGGGGTGTTGCCTCCATTGCCCATGCGTCAACAGAGGCTTTGTTGTTGGGCGCATGAGGCTGCGACAAAAATCTGCAACAAGCGCGCGAAAACTGCTACAAAGAGCGACACCATGACTCAACCCCCTGCCGCTTTCGCCCTTTTTGCTTGTTTCATTTCCCTTGCCTCCCTCGCCGCCGAGCCACCGAAGGCGTGTGAGGAATACGCGGAATATGGAATCCCCAGCGAGGATGGAACCTTGCTGTGTCGCATGGGTTTTTTGCTGGCACACGATGATGAATTTTTGACGCCCATATGGGTTGCAGAGCGGCTGACAAAAGAGAAAGTGCTGGGCGGCTTGCCCAGGAAAGACAATTTTCGCGCAGACCCGGACTTGCCCAAAGGCAAGCGTGCTGAGCTTGCGGACTACGCAGGCAGCGGCTTTGACCGCGGGCACGCGGCTGCTGCCGGCAACCTGAGGTGGCATGCGCAGGCCATGCAAGAGGGCGGCTATCTGTCGAACATTGTTCCGCAAAACAGCCACAACAACCGGCAGATTTGGGCTTTGCTGGAGGCGCAGGTCAGAGATTGGGCCCTTGTCCGGGGTGAGCTTATTGTCTACACAGGCACCGTTTATGACAACGAGGAGGCCAACATGGCGATAGGCAAAAACAAGGTGGGTGTACCCGACAGGCTCTACAAAGTGGTTTATGACACGCAAAGAAAAGAGGCCATCGCCTTTTTGTTGCCCAACCAGCCCATAGACGCGAAGCATTTGAAAAACTACATCGTCTCCGTCCGCGAAATTGAAAGCATAACGGGGCTTAACTTTTTGTCCGCCCTGCCGCGCAAAGAGCAAAACCGGATAGAGAAGGCAAAAGCTGAAATGTGGCCGCGAAACTAGAGCGCGCTAGCGAAACACCTCAACGCCGGGCTTTCTTCTCCTGGTGGGTTTGCAGAGTACATTCCCCGAGAATGAAATTCCGGTGGGCATGAAAAGAATAACATCCGTTGTTTCAAATCCTCTCATGCGCAACTGTAAACTTTGTATGCCACTGTAAACCTTTTTCACAGTCTCAGAGACTTTTAGGGTTCAAAACATACACTATAAGCAAAGGACGCTTTTTGAAAGAAGCCGTCTTTTCCTGGTGGGGGAAATTCCCAAAAGGCCATGACTTGAGGGGGGGGGATTCTATGGGCATTGCATAAAAGCGGAGTCGTTTTGCCTTATGAAGCGAAGTTTTCATATTGACATCAACAAAAAATACAGGGTTTAAAATGGGAAATTTAATTTCACAAGTTCGAAGCTTGTGTGTTGGAAGTGTTTTCTTTTTGTTTTTTATGGGCGCGCCGGCTTATGCTTCGGAGTCCAGGGGGTTGACGCGTGGCGGTGCGGAATCCATTCCAGAGGCTGCTGCAGCGTCAGCGGAAGAGGCGTTGGTTTTGGGTGTTGAGAATGAGAAGGGCGAGGAGGTGGTGGCCGATGGCCCGGACTTGCAGGTACAAGCCTCAAACCTGGTTGGGGGCGTGGTGACGGCACCATTTGTCAGCTTACCTGTATCCACTTGGGCACCCCATCCGGCAGGGCAAGAATGGGGCATGTATGTGAGAACCAATCAATCCTCCTGGACGGCCACCACCAACGTCTCTTGGTTAACAGTCTCTCCTTCCAGTGGGAGAGACGGAGATTGGTTGGTCATCAGAGCCGCTGCCAACAACACCGGAAGCACCAGAACGGGGACAGTGAGACTTCATGCTGGCAGTGTGATCTTCGCACTCATCGTCACCCAGGCCGCGGCTGCTCAGCTACCGACCATTGAATGGTATGTCGATGGAGCCCTGGCTCCCCGCATCGTCGACCGAAGTCTGCACGCTCAGGTTCGCATTTCAATGAAAACCAAAAACGCAAACAGTTGCAGCGTTTTGCGGCAGCGTAGCCGCTGCGATGGCTTTTCACCGGATATCCCCGTGACATGGCTTCCGACCATCAACATGACCAGCCATGAGCAAACCACCTTCTTCGGGGAAACGGGGTGTTTTTGGTTTATCGCTACCTGCAGCAATGGGGCCAGCAGCACAAAATCAGAGCTGATTATCAGAGTGCGCAGAAGCCAATGAGACAACAATAGTCGAAGCTTCTGGAGTTTCGCTCAGCTTCGCGCAGCCCACATCCACCGGCCATGGCCAGGCGTCATGGTCGGTGGATTTGTTTATTGGGACCTTAGAGCGGTGCCGGTTCAAAATAAAACCGCTCTGCGGAGTACATTTCCCGAGAACGAAATTCCTGTGGGCTTAAAAAAATACACCCGTTATTTCAAAGTTTTTAATCCTACAATGTAAAGTTTTCTCCCATCCTTAGCAACTTTTTGGATTCGATGGAGACAATATAAGTAAAGGACGCTTTTTGAAAGAAGCCGTCTTTTTCTGGTGGGGGAAAATTTTTCCGGTGAGAGAAAATTCAAAAGTGGCCGCCATGATGAAAGGACATTCCATTAGAGCAGCATAAAAGCCAATTTATTTTGAACTGTTAGGAGAAATTTTCATATTCACACCAACAAAGAATGCGGAGTTTAAAGTGGGAAAATTAATTTCACAAATTCGAAACTTTTGTTTTGGAAGTGTTGTCTTTTTGTTTTTTATGGGCGCGCTGGCTTGTGTCGCAGAGTCTGATGGATTGACAAGCGACGAAAGCGAGCAGATTCCAGAGGCTGCTGCAGCGTCAGCGGAAGAGCCAACGGTGGAGCCTGAATGGTTTGTGTTGCCAGCTGAAGACGCGTTGGATTCAGATGTTGAGGACGAGGATGGCGAGGACGCAGTGGCCGATGGCCCGGAGTTGCAGCTACAAGCCTCGGATTTTATACCCACAATTGCCAATGG
>Ga0209737_10002431_pt1 | contig 13035 bp, 13 predicted proteins | sample TergutCu122P3_FD_187284 | JGI IMG/M metagenome (GOLD analysis project Ga0209737, IMG submission 187284) | Cubitermes ugandensis P3 segment gut microbial communities from Kakamega Forest, Kenya - Cu122 P3 (SPAdes) (version 2) | ecosystem: Host-associated > Arthropoda: Insects > Digestive system... | reverse complement strand
TAGAAATACACAACAACCCCATTTGGCATCCACCAATGGATCATACTGACCCCTACACAGGCGAAGTTCTATACACCACTCCAGAGGGATATTCACAAAATGGCTCCATAAATATAATAATAAAAAACCGCTCCTTCACACCCTACACAGACTCAAACGGCAATACTATCAATGTGTATTATACCGTTTTTTTAAAAGGATCATCTCCACGGAATTCATGGACGGGATACCATCCACGAATTGTTGTTTATCAATCAGACGCTACTCACACAATTATAGCCTTCACATATAATGGAACCGAAACTGGAACCCTAGAACACATACAGGTCTTTCCAGAATATCCATCGAGAGATTTTCGTATTCAAGCCGTAGAAGGATATTTTATCAAGGTACATATCCCTACTATGACGCAGTTTATGAGGGCGAAGGCAGCGCATTTACTGAATTCACAATAACAATACCTGCTACATCAGACAAACCTGGCACTTCAAAACCCAACATATCCCTACCGCCCAACACACCAACACCCTCAGAATCTAGCAATACACCGTCACAAAATCTCTTATGGATACACATAACAATCATGCTCACCACAGTATGCATCATAGCACTCACCATAGCAATAGTTACATACCTAAACAAACAGAGAAAAACCAGTTCAACCAAACATTTCTCACGTTCACTGCTTAAAAACAAAAATTCGTTACATAAGTTCAATCTTTACAACTGTTTTCTACAAACAGATTGAAAATGAAGGGTAAAAACAGCTCCTAAATGAAGGATTGTTTTTCGAAAAAATCATGTAGATTGGGAAACAATGTTTGCTCGTTTGGCAATTGAGGTTACTGTTTATTGCAGATATACCCGGTTGTTTGAAGTGTTAGTTGAAGTGTAAATAGGGTTTAGGCCTTTGTTTTTGTTGCGGTTTCTAGAGCTATGACGCCTGGGAGCTTTTTGCCCATTAAGGCTTCTACTAGGGCGCCACCAGCTGTGCTGATGAAGCGGATTTTTGTGGTTAGGCCGAATTGGTCGATTGCGGCTATGGTGTTTCCTCCGCCGGCGAGGCTGAGGACATTACTGTTGGCAATTGTTTCAAATATGGTTTTTGTGCCATAGCAGAAGTCTTTGTTTTCGTAAACGCCAAGGGGACCGCTTACAACTATGGCTTGGGCTTTTGAGAGTATATTTACATATTTCTCAACGGTTTTTGTGCCTATGTCAAAAATTGGGTGTTCGGAGGGTAATTGGGTTATGGGAACTTCAATACGTTTACCGTCGATGCTTAATGCGACATCTATGGGTAGGATTATTTTGTCTGGGTGATGGGTAAGTAGTTCTTGTATGCCGGGGATTAGGTGTAGTAGTTCTTTTTTTGCCAAAAAGTCCATAGTGCCTTTTCCTAGGGATATGCCTTTGGCGGCCATGAAAAGTTGTGAGATTATGCCTCCTAATAGGAGGTTGTCGGCTACGTGGTTGTTTAGGATGTATTTGCTGATTTCTAGACTGTCGTCAGCTTTTGCTCCGCCTAGAACATAGACGCAGGGGTGGTGAGGTTTTTCTATGGCTTTTAATTGGTTTATTTCACGTTCCATGATGCGCCCGGCAGCACTGGGGAGAAGGGGTGTGAAGCCGACCACGGAGACATTGTCGCGGTGGGCTACCGAGAAGGCATCATTTATAAAAAGGTCTGCTAGGGGAGCAAGAGTTTGGACTAGTATTGTTTTTGATTGCTGTTTGGGGGTGCCTTTTTTTGTTTCCTCAGACCAGCTGCGTACGTTTCCTAAAACAAGGAGTTCCCCGTTTTGAAGTTGGCGGATTTCAGTTTGAGCTTTTTCGCCAAAAAGATCATCGACATATTTTACGGGGTGGGGGAGAATTTGTCGCAAAATGTCTGCATGTTGTTTAAGATCTGTATAGTCAGGGTCACCTTTACGTCCTTGATGGGATATAACAATGGTTTTAGCACCGTTTTCAGCCAATTCTTTAAGGGTAGATTGCGCATGGGCATGTATACGTATGGCATTTGTAACTTGCTTAGTTTGAGGGTTAATTTCGGAGTTAAAATCTACGCGTATGATTACTGTTTTTCCTTTCACGTTAAAGTCGTCTAAAGTCTTAAAGTATACCATTTTGCGCGGCGCCCTTTAGGTGATTTGTGGGTAAAGAAAAAAGAGCTTTATTTATTGCTTACGTAACAAATTATAAACCCGCTCTTTTCCCAGCAAGCTCTATTAAGTCAACCATTCGATTGCTAAAGCCCCACTCATTATCATACCAAGCGAAAACTTTGACAAAATTACTCTTCTCACCAAGCACCATGGTTAATTGTGAATCAAACACTGCAGAGTAAGCACTATGTAAAACATCACTAGATACAATAGGATCCTCAGTGTATTGTAGTATACCGTTTAATGAGGTGTTAGCAGCGGTTTTCATAGCTTGATTGATTTCTTCTTTAGTAACATCCCTGCTTAAAACTGCAGTTAAATCAACGATACTTACATCAGGAGTAGGTACACGTAAAGAAACACCGTTCATTTTTCCAGAACAATTAGGCAGCACTAAACCAATGGCTTTGGCCGCACCGGTGCTTGTTGGAATGATGTTAATGGCTCCAGCGCGAGCTCTGCGAGGATCTTTGTGTACTAAATCTTGCATGCGTTGATCATTTGTATAACTATGACACGTAGTCATGAAGGCTTTCTCAAGCCCAAAATTGTCATCAAGAACTTTGCTAAGGGGAGCCAAACAGTTAGTTGTACAACTGGCATTGCTAAGGATGTTATGCTTGTCATTATCATAATCAGCATCATTAACACCAAGTACAAAAGTGGCATCGGGGCTTTCAGCGGGAGCGGATATGAGAACTTTTTTAGCCCCTGCTTGAATATGCTTTAAAGCGCCTTCTCGGTCAGTAAACAACCCTGTTGACTCTACAGCTAAATATACCCCTAAGTCTTTCCAGGGCAGTTGGGCAGGGTCTCTTTGGGCTAAAACTTTTAACTTTTTATTATTAACAATTAAATCATTACCATCTACTTCAACTATGCCAGGAAACCGGCCATGCACAGAGTCATATTTGAGAAGATTAGCATTAGTTTTCGCATCCGCAAGATCATTAATAGCTACAAAATCAATGTCTGCATTACGCTCAAGTGCCGCACGATACAAAAGTCTACCAATACGTCCAAACCCATTAATTCCAACTTTAATCATAACATTCACTGCAAAAACTGTAAACGATAGGATTAATTAATAATTTCTCCCACAAAATAGACAAACAAACAATTAATCTACAAACAAACAAGTACTACTCTTTCAGAGACAAATAAATTTTTGTATAAAAAAAAGCAAATTTTAGGTAAAATTAAACGTTAACTAACAAGAGAACTAATACACATCTACCTTACGCATGTATGATGTGTTAATAATTATCATGTTGGAGTGTGTAAATAGGCATATATGTGAGAGCAGATATTACAAATATCACAAACACTTAGCTGTGTATTTAGTATGAGCAGTGGCGAAAACAGTTTCAGACACAAGTTGCCAAAACTTTACCGCAGAGGCAAGAGCTTATCATTTGTCTCTTTGCTATTTATAGTACTATTATTTGCTTCCACATTTGCCTCTGCAACAGGCGATGCCTTTTTTACCAGCGCGGGCTCATCGGAGCAAACTATTGTTCCACTAAACAGGGTTTCTTTTTCACTAGATTCCACAGTGTCTGTGAAAGACGAAGCGACACTTAGAACGGCAATTAATGAGGCAGAAGGAACCACAGTTATTGTTCTTACATCAGATATTTTTCTTACCAGCTCATCACTTAACATCCCGGCAAATAAAGACATTGTCTTAACAAGTGATAAAGAAACGGGTTTTTACAGACTCATAGGCGCAAAAGATCATAGCACTATTGTTATTAATAGAGGAACATTGACGCTTGCAGACATTATTGTAACTCATAATAGAGGCGAGAAGGGCAGTGGGGTAACTGTTAACGCCGGAGGCACACTTATCCTGCTTAGTGGAGAAATCTCAGGTAACACTGCAGACAATGGTGGAGGAGTATACAACAATGGCATTTTCAACATGACCAATACCGCAGCTATCTTAGGCAACATCGCAACCAATAATGGTGGAGGAGTATACAACAATGGCATTTTCAACATGGAAAATGGAACCATCGGTGGCTCAACTGTAGCAGCAGCTAATACAGCAACCAACAATGGAGGAGGCGTATACAATACTAATGTCTGCGCCTTTACAATGTCAAATGGCCAAATTTTTGGCAACAAAGCCAAACAGGGTGATGATGTTATAAATGAGGGCAACTCAATGTCGGGGAGCACCATTTCAGCAGTTGTCATTTTCGGAGTAGTTGCAGGAATTATCGTAGTAGGTTTTGCAGGAGAATTTTTAATAAAAAAAGTAGGCATACCCATTTTTATCTTTCTCATACTCGCAGGCATTGTATTGGGGCCGGGACTAAACGTTTTTCCTCGCGAGAGCTTATTGTCTATATTGGCGCTCTTTGCAACTTTAACCCTGCTAATGGTCCTGTTCCACGCTGGCTTAGGTTTAAAAACACAGTCAGTCTTCACAATTGGCAGTCGAGTGTTTATTCAAACAACAATTTACACAGCCATTAGCACTATATTACTTGGATCACTGGGCTATTTTGTCCTAAAATGGGACCCCCTGCAAGCATTTATTTTTGCAGCAATTATAGGCGGTGAAATTACCGCCGCAGTAATTGTACCCCTAAGCCATTCAATGAAACTTAGAGAGAAAACAGTAACTTTCTTAACAATGGAGTCAGCAATAAGCTCAGTTTTTTCAGTAGTCATTTTTGCAACTTTAGTAAACATTTACATGACCGGCGAGAGCAACCCCCTTGGCATAATCTCAGGCATATCCATGCAATTTTGCGTAGGCATAGTTGCAGGTTTTCTCTTAAGCTTAGCATGGGTTTACATACTACACCGCTTCCAAAGACACAAATTCACCCATGTCCTCACAATAGGTTTCATCTTGGCAACATATAGCATAATAACAAATCTAGGTGGCAATGGAATTTTAGCCGTTTTAGTTTTCGGTATAATTTTTGGCAACTATCACATAGTCAATAAAATACTAAAAACAAAAATAAACATAGACAGATTACAACAACAACTGACAACATTTTATGAAGAAATAGCCTTCCTCTTAGAAACACTATTCTTCGTCTCCTTAGGACTAATTTTCGTAATAGAACCCTCACTACTATTAGCCGGCATAATGTTTACAGTAGTACTGCTCATGACCCGGTATGGAGCCGTAAAAGTCTCAACAATAAAAAGTGATTTAGCGCAAGAAAAGAAAATGATCACCTTCATGTGTGCCCTAGGACTAACCCCTGCAACACTGGCAATTCTCACAATTTCATACGGAATACCATTAGCAGATACCATAGTAAATGTTGTAACATATGTAATTATATTTACAAACATAGTAACAGCAGTTTGGTCAACATACTATCTACGAAAAAAGAAACAAGCTAAAAAAGAACACCTAGAACAAAAAGGAACAATAGACGAAAACAATAACGCCACAGAACATAAAAACCAATAACACTCTTTTAGGTTAAATAATAGAAAAAGAAAAACCACTATTCTTCTTTATACTCCCATAAATGAATGGTCTTCAGATATTTCTCTAAAGGCAGCTAATAATAACTGGCACAGAGATTATTCTTCTTTAAAGTCTTCAAGGGTTGTAGAAATGATACGTTTACCAACGGTTGAAGGGAAAACAGGCTTTTTAGGATAAACCGTAGGCGTTTTTTCAACTTTTTCCTGCTGAGATTCAACATCTGTTTGAAGTATATCAAACTCGTTAAAACCCATAGATAACTCTTTGTACTCTACTTCAAAGACATTGTTTTTCTCTACAATTTTACTTAATTCATTAAACTCTATTTCAACTTCCTGACTTGTCATCACCGGAAAACCGTAAACCACACTTCTATAACCTAAAACGCCCCGTGTACTTTCCATTTCCCTTACAAAAATCAGATGACTCTTTAACCTATTTGCAATTAAGCTATTAGAAAACGCAATCACGCCCTGAAACCGTGTAGACAAATGCTGAACAAAATTTGAGTCAATCTCAAACCCAACACTATTTCGCTCTGCAGCCATTGCAGCCATGGTAGTTGTTCCGGTGCCTAAAAAGGGATCTAAGACCGTGTCTTCTTTAAGAGAAAACATGTTAATCAAACGATAAGCTAATTCAAACGGATAAGCACCGCTACGCTCCCTAATTTGCTTATCAAGACTGCTTTGCCTTACACCTTTAAGATTTTCCCAAATATCCGAAAACCAAAGATTACGCTCCTCCCAAAAGAAAGCGCTCTTTTTTCGACCCAACTTTTCCTGTTCGGTTTTAAAACTACGCTTATTACCTTTCCGCAATACAAGAATATGCTCATGTTCTAAGGTAACATAAGCGCCCGCAGGAAGCATTCCAGAACCCATGAACTTATTAGGCGCATTTGTCTGCTTTCGCCACAATATCTCAGGCAAAGAACTAAAACCTAACTTGACACAATACTCAAGAATCCTCGAATGGCTAGAATAAAGCTTGAATTCATCACCAACTTTTCGCGTTGCATCACCAATGTTTATACACGCAAACCCCCCCTCCTTTAAAACCCTATAAACCTCCCTCCAAACCCCATCCAACTCTTGATTCATCAACTCAAAAGCACCATCACCATTATCACTCCTAAGCGCCTCTTGGATAGCAGGATTTTGCTTAGAAAAAATTTCATCCCACATCTCAATCATCGGATAAGGCGGAGAAGTAACCATCAAATCAACAGAGTTGCTACATACCTCGCTCATATCAGAAGAATTACCAAAAAAAACCTTATGAAACGTTTTCACAACTCTTTACCACCAATACACCCCATTATTAGCCACCTCAAAATTAAAACATTTTCATCAACAAACCATTATCAACAACACAGAAAATAAATAAAAAAGGTTTTTAGATAGCTAATAGACATCAACATCACACTATATTGTCATATGCAAAAATAGGTCATCAAAAATTATTAATCACCCAAATTATTGCAGAACACACCAACAACACGAGCGGTATTGCCAAAAATTGAGCACACATACACAATAGAGTACCTTATTATTCACCACAATACAGCAGCTGTGTTGGTTGTGATTTCACTGCCACACAGCTTAAAACTGTAAGTGAATACACCACCGCTTTCCAACTGGGTGAGATTAGTGGATTTTATTGGCCGCCTCCGGAAATTCATGTTTTGTGTTTCAATCTGATAAAAACAAAATAAGTACAGTAGTTGGTCCATACAAATTTCCCTATTTTACCTTTACTACACATTATACTCGCTATTTTAGAGGTTTTTGGAAGTTACCTAAGTATTTTCAGCTAACTTTTAATGGTTTCAGATATGGCAAGGGCTCATTTATTTTTTTATGTAGTTGACAAATAAACAAAAAAAGATAATCTTGAACGATATATGATGGACATTAAGAGGGGGCATCGTAATTTAGTCCCCTTTTCGCTTTATACGCTGCTCTTTATTTGAACTCTTTTGATGCTGCATTCATAAGAGAGGAGCGCATGGTTATTTTTTTGATGGGCAGTTTATCTTTAAGTAATTCATAGAAAAGTTCACATAGGTTTTCACATGTTGAAACTTTTTTTGTCACAACAACACGGCACTCGGGATGTGACCATGCAAGTTCATGCTTAATTTTTTTAAGGGGTAAACAGTTTTTTGCCCCGTTACGGATACCTGCCTTCTCATAGCCGGCAAGAACCATTTCAAGCAAGGGATCGTCTTCTTGAAAAAGCGAGGCATGGTGAAAATGGTCAAGCACTTCCCAAGCTATTTTAAAGCCATCTTTACACGAGTGTGCAAATCCCGTCTCAGGGTCGACGGTGTTCTCTAACTCTATTGAGAGAAGACCCGAGTGTCCATGAAGATATTGAGCTTCACCCTCATAATTCATAAACCGATGTGCATACTGAAAATCTACATTTACAATGGATGTATACTTGTTGTTTGACATGATTTACCATCTCACTTATTTTATCTGTATTTAGTTTATGTACTTTTATGGTTTTTTATCAAATATAGCTGCATATATGCGTGTAACCAATCATGTCTGCCAAATAAAAACAAAACAAGACTTTAAATTTTGACAAAAGTAATGGTAATTAAAGACATTTTCTCGCTAAGAACTGAATATATACAACTAAAAAATGTGAGAAAATAACCTAGAATAATATGCGCCTATGGTATAGAAGGACGTTTACAACAAAAGAGGAAACAGTAAACGAATACAGCATTATACAAGATGCAAAGATGGAAAACGTACATTCACTTATCACAAGATGGAAACAAATGGAAACAGTACACTGGAAACAAAAAACCATAGATTAAGCTCTAATAGTGAGAACATGGCGGGCCCGCTGGGATTTGAACCCAAGACCTCCAACTCCGCAGGCTGGTGTCATAATCCGTGCTAGACGACAGGCCCAGAACTGACATTACACTATGCCCAGAGCTAAATAAACCTGACTCAAGTAAAAGGGGTTCTTAAAACTAATTTTCAAACAATTTAAGCACTTATAAATGAAAAAATAATATTTTCAAAAAAATTAAGTGCCTTACCAAGGTAGCAATCAACAGGATTGATAGGGCTTTTAGGGTTGTTTATTGTTGTTTGTTTAGGGCTCTTTCTATGGCTTTAGATACGTTTTGTTTTCCCATGGCTAAAACGTATGGGCCTAGTCGTGGTCCTTGGGGGGCGCCTATGAGTATGGTGTAGAGGGTTTTGAAAAAGTCTCCGGGTTTTAGTCCGTTGTTTTTTGCGGCATTGAATATGGTGTTTTGAATGCTGTCGGGATTGTCTAGGGTGGATAGGGTTTGAAGTAGTTCAGTGATTGCTTTTTTTGCTTCAGGGCTTAGCTCGATTGTGGTTTCTTTGATTTCTTCAAAGTCGTTGGACCAGTTTTGGGCGTATTGGATGCGTTTAGTCAAGTTGTCATCAATTTTTTGGTTTTTTTGCAGATAGCCGTAGTTTTGAAGTTTTTCGGCGATATAGTCATGCAAACAGTCTTTTGGGGCCATTTTTGTTAGGAAGGCTAATAAGTTGTATGGTACATGGATGCTTGGTTCTTTAGGGGGTTTCATTATCCAGCAGTACTGGTATATGCCTTTTAGCCGGCTGGTTTCCTTTGGGCTAAGTTGTTTTTTGTTGAAGTAAACATCTTCAAGATCATCGAGTTCATTCATGTATAGGGGGATGTCGGAGACGTCTATGCTGCGGGTGCCGACAAAGCGTTTTAGCATTAACAATAACAAGGACTGTGAAGAGCCGTATTGGAGCCAGACTTGAGGGGTAAATACGTTTCCGGCGGATTTGGAAATTTTTTTACCGCCCTTGTCGAGAAACATTTCATATTTTGCATGGCTTGGAGGTTCAAAGCCTAACACTTCGCGACTAATGCGATCATTAATACGTACCGAATCAGCGATATCTTTGCCATAAGCTTCAAATCGAATGTCAAGGGCTCTCCATCGAGCGGCAAACTCGCTTTTCCAAGTCAATTTACCGTTACCACTTTTTATATCCAATTCACCCTCATGACCACAGCCCGAGATTAGTTTACCCTTAATTTCAAGACCGATGCATCTATAGAAAACCTTGTCAGTTTTAGGGTCAAACTGGTATGCTCTTGTTGTGTATAAATGGCCACATTTTTCGCATATAGCAAAATAGGGTAAAACTTCAGTATAAGTTTCTTGACCTACTTCTTCTTTAACTATTTGGCCAACTCTTTGGGCATTAGTTAGCAGATCACGAATTTCATTTAGCAGTAATCCTTTTTTGTAAACTTCATTGGCAGAATAATACTTGTATTCAATGCCACACTTATCCAATGCATCGAGCAGAAGACTGCTCATATGTTTACCATAGCTTTCATGGCAACCAAATGGATCAGGAATTCCTGAAACAGGATATCCAAGATATTTCTCTAAATTAGTCCCTGTAAGACCTGCGGGAACTTTTCTTAAACCATCTTTATCGTCACAGTAAGCAATAAGCTCGGAAAAGTAGCCTAAATCGTTTAAAGCTAAAGACACAGCATTAGAACGTGCAGCATCACCTAAACTTCCAATATGAGGAAAACCTGAAGCTCCTAACCCCATTTCTGTTCGAATTAAACGCATACTTCGACCCAGTTGCTTTTCACGTTCGATGACTTTTTGAGCCATCATATCATACCAAGTGCCATGGCCAATAGTAGTACTATTTGTTTCTTCACTCAATCTGCTAACCTTCTACAACATAACAGTGTTAGTTATAAAAAATGTTCTATTCAGTTTTACAACCAAACACATCCCAACCCGTAAAACAGAGAGTAGACAAAAGTTTACCCGCCATGTGCAACGGGGATAAACACTACCTCATCACCGTCATTAATTAGGGTGTCTATGCCATTTAGGACGCTAATTTCGCGGTCATTAATAAGCATTAGTACATTAGGTTTTAGAATGCTATCTGTTTGGGGGTTAATAAGGCTGGTTTTCATATCTGGGAGGTCTAAGAGGATTTTTTGTATTAGGTGTTTAATAGAAAAATTATCTGACCAGATTATCACCATTTTAGATTTACCTGCTATGTGACGCAAGGAGCCGACAAATGTTACGTTTATAGCCATTTAGATCATTATAGTTCTTGTAGGGCGAGAAATTAAGGTTGTTATTTAGAAAAGATTATTTTTAAAAATTTATAACGTACATATTTCCTGAGTTAAAGTTTCGACATATTCAGTTGCTACATTAACTAAAATGCCTGCTTGCCTTAACATTACATCACTGTTAATTTCTTCTACATGTGAAAGCGCTTCCACTGTGCTTTCAAGTTCAATTAAAAATTTAAGAATTAAATCGTTAGTTTGAGGGTTCTTGGCAATTTCGTCTCGGAGAAGAATTTCAATAAAAGCAGGTTCGCCTATGCTGTAATAAATTGCGTTACGAGCTTTGCGTATAGCCTCTAAAGCAAGGCCAGCGGCCATATAAGGCATTTTTTGGGCGGCTTCCAATTCAGCTCTCGCTTCACGGAGATATCTAAATGCCCAGCCTTTCCGATAGTGATCCATCATGAAGACTCTTTTCCAAAAACAACAGCGGTTAGTCTTCTTCTAGATCATCTGTTTCTACTTCAATTTCTGATCCAGCTTCAGACAACGCTATAGTTCTTGTAATATAGCCTGCAACCTTGTTTCTAACACGTGTAGTTGTACCTGTAGTTAGGGCTACAACTAGTTTTTTGTTTTCATCAAAGTTGCTTGAGAACTTGTTTGGAAAGCGCGTCATGAGTTCTTTGCCGGTTCTCTTTATCTGTTCAGTTTTTACTTTTCCCAATGGAATTCCTCCGATTATCAAATCAACGATTATTTTTCTTCTACACTTATGAGCGTAGAAGTAACGTTTCAATATAATAGAGGTTTAATTTAAGGTTACGCTTTAATATTAAAAATTAAGAAAAATAAAAGCAGCCTTTTATACCGTGTGGCCTAATTCAATGTTAAAGAAAGTTTCAAAGTTTTTAGCAACCTGTTCAGCAACTTCAGAAATAGGCATATTTTTGATTTCTGCAATAGCCTCCAATACATTTCTAATATAGGAGGGCATAGTTAATTGTCCTCTGAAGGGTTTTTTTCGGTAAATTACAGGTCCATCGGTTTCAGTTAACAAGTTTGTTATAGGCGTCTGCTTTACAACATCACGTATGCCATTAGAGTAGACAACTGGAGGGCCTTCAGTTATAAAATAACCTAAATCTATGGCTTTACTTAATATATTCATAGGATGACTAAACCAGTGAAGCAATACACGTTTTACATTGTATGATTGTAACATATCTACAATTTTATCAGTTGTTCCTCGGGAGTGGATGATAACGGGCAAACGGAGTTGTTCGGCGAGGTGAAGCATTTTGTCAAAAACAAGCATTTGCTGCTCCCAAATGGTCTCATATTTGTAATCTAAACCAATTTCACCAATAGCTACAAGAGAGGTTTTTTGGCTTTGATGTAAAATAAAATCTATTGTTTCTTGTAATTCACCCGGCTTTAAAAAATTAACGTTCCAAGGATGTATACCAAGAGCAGGATAAATAAAATCAGGATACTGCTCAGCTAATCTAAGGTCGTTTTGACAAGTTTTCAGATCCACAGAATTAGTAACTAACGCAGACATCCCAGCAGCTTTAGCATCAGCTATTACTTCAACTAAATGACCATTATACTCTGGATCAGAGAGGTGTATATGCGCATCTAATAGTTTCATTTTTGTCAGCGCCTAATATTAGACATCATTTTTATAACTTTTCTTATTAACCATAAACTCTATTGTTCCAAAGACATTATAAAAAAACAATACATCATAAAGGTTAAATATTTCTTTAATTAGAAAAAGAGGCACAGAGATGTCATTATGACTGAAATAGAAATAGCTGTAGCCCCAATGCACAGATTATGCAAAAAAGCAGGAGCAGACCGCGTAAGCGAAGCCGCAGCCAAAGAACTCGCAAAAGCCCTAGAAGAAATAGGCGTAAAAGTAGCCAAAGAAGCACTAGACTTTGCAATGCATGCCGGCAGAAAAACCATAAAATCCGAAGACATAGAAATCGCCGCAAAAAAAGTCATGGGCCGATAAAACACTCACAAACAAAACAACAACAAACCCTCTTTCTTTCTAACCCACAAACAACCACCCTCAATTCTAAAATGCAATCACAAACCAAACAGGCTCATAAACAAAGATCTAAACATTGAACCGCTTACAAAACTAGTACAACCTCAAACATTAGATCTTAGGCGTAATTTAGCTTTTGGTGGTAAATGGTGGTTGGTTAAGTTGGATTTTTGCCAAAAATATGTAATTAGCAATAAAAAAACACGATTTTCTCAATCAAAACATATTAACAGACAATA
>Ga0209737_10002430_pt1 | contig 13036 bp, 7 predicted proteins | sample TergutCu122P3_FD_187284 | JGI IMG/M metagenome (GOLD analysis project Ga0209737, IMG submission 187284) | Cubitermes ugandensis P3 segment gut microbial communities from Kakamega Forest, Kenya - Cu122 P3 (SPAdes) (version 2) | ecosystem: Host-associated > Arthropoda: Insects > Digestive system >... | reverse complement strand
CGTCCCAAAATCTCTTTTATCTTATCAAATTCTTCGGGAAGAAGCCTTAACTCCTTAGCCGTTTCGTAGTTTATCACCATAATTTAAGCCTATTTACTTCTACATGGGGCAAAGATGTTTTTTTCAATCACTCTTCCCGCCTTGCCTCTGTGTTTGCATAAGCAAGCAGCGGGGTTGCTTCGGGCTGCAAAGTGGTATTGCGGGAACGCCTGTAAGCAGCGAGGTTGCTTCGACCTGCACTCCTATCCCACATGCTTGCCCACGCAGGTCTCGCAATGACGTTGGGTTGTGGGCGCATGGTGGGTAAAGCGGCGCGAATTTGTCGTTGTGGGATTACCGGCTCTTGCTTTATGGTGATGGAATCGCGGTAAACGCAGCCTATGGAGTCGCTTACCAAGACCTGATAAGTCTTGCTGTATTCAATGATGTATAAGGGCGACCGCGAAGCGCCATCGTCCCAAACATAATCCTTATAACTGTCCTTGAGTTGCAAGGTCAGGCGGGCGCCTTCGCTAAACACCGTGTCGCAGGAAAAGACAATCCGGTGTTTGTTGCAGTGGTAAAGTTTGGCTAAGAAAAGTTCGTCCTTGCCAGCAGGGGTTACCAACCTTGTGTTATTTACACCTGTGGTATCGCGGAAAATGCCGGCTACAAAGATATGCCCTTCGTGGTCGCGGGCAATCGAGAGGGGATATTCTTCAGCCGTGCCGCCCATGATATTTACCTCCTGCGGCTGCCCTTCAAGGTCGAATGAGGCGGCAAATACATCGCAGAAAGCGTTGCTCAACGCAATGGTATCAGCGCCGACCATCAGCGTTCCGGCATACAAGCCTGTGGCGATGATGTGCTGCCATGGGTGGTAAACCACTTCAAAAAGCTTGTCGTAAGCCGCACTGCCCAGGTGCTGTTGCCAAGCCACTCCGCCAAGCGTATCAACGGCTGCCACAAACATGTCTTTATTGCCATGCGAGAACAGCGTATTTGTGCCGATAAGTAGAGAGTCGGAAAAATTCCCGCCCGCTATCAGCAGCCCTTTCTCGGCAAGGGCTATGCTGCTGATTTCAGCCGCTCCGCCCGAAATAGTATTGCTGTATGTTTTGATAATTTCGCCGGCAAGATTGCTGCAAGTCAAGAATATCGCCTGCTCCCCTGTATTGCGCGGACTTACTGCAGAGTTCCCCACTGTGAGTGGAGTGTTGGATTGTCCTGCCACCCACAGGGAATCGCTTCGCAAATACAATGCCGTGATGCGTGTCTGTCCCGCCGTGCCGCCGAACTGCTGCGCCCAACGGAAATTTCCTAAAGAATCAAGACTCACCAGCATGGCGCTGACGCCTCCGTCAGCAGTTAAACTATGCTGCTCGTCGAGCTTCAACTGACGGTCGAAATAACCGCCGAAATATACATTACCGCTGCTGTCGGCAACAATGGATGTGATATAATGGCTGCGAAGGGCGTCAAAGGCTTTTACCCATTGGATCTCTCCGTCAGGGTTATGGCAACTGACAAAGAGATTGATGTTTTTATTTCCGACCGGTTGTCCGTTGAAGAGCGCATCTTTCCCCGCAAGTCCGGCAGTATAAATATAACCATCGGGGCTTATGCTCATGACTGTAGGATAGTCGTTGCCGTTGCCTCCCGCCGATTTCAGCCAAAGAACCTGTCCTTTGGGATTAAATTTTGCCCAGAAAATCTCACGCTGTCCAAGCACTGTGGGATATACAGCAAGGGTGTCAAACTGCAGGGTATCGGTAAAATTGCCTGAAAGGTAAATATTGCCAAGGGTATCGCAGCGCACAGCGCTAAGATGACTTGCCTGATTACTCACAGCCTGCACCGCCCAATGCCAACGCAGTTGCTGCGCCTGTGCGGGAACGCTCAATGCAAAAAACAGAAGTACCAATAAGGTGACGCGTGACGAGTGACGCGTGACGAGTGACGCGTGACGGGTGACGAGTGACGTTGGGTTGTTGGAACATTTTACTTGTAACTTGTAACTCGTAACTTGTAACTCGTTAACTTGATTATATATTGATTTGCTCATTTTAATTCGTAATTTTTAATTTTTAATTCGTAATTGAACGTTACTGCGCCTTAATAAACACCCGTGTCAGCGGACCGTTAAGGGTGTTGATTTGAAGGATGTATTGTCCCTGCGGGATGTTGATGATATTGATTTGTATGCCGGTTTCATTGCCCGACAGCGTAGCGGTATTGTATATATGCATACCGCTTAAATCAATAATCCGGTAGAAAGTAATGCCCGAAGGAGCGATTACATTCAACAAATAGTCGGCAGGATTGGGGTAAAGAATCATCGGGTTGCTGTCGTTCTCGTCAATGATGATGGGGTATTCAAAAGAAGCTTCGCAGCCCGTGCGCCTGTCGTTAAGGGTAAGCACAGCAGTATAGCTGCCAAATGTAGCGTAGCGGTGCAGGGTTAGCGGACGATGGTCGGGAGGAGAACCGTCTCCGAAATTCAGATTATAATAAAAATGATTGGCGGAAAAATTTTCAATATCGAAAATCACATCCTTGCCCGAAGCAATGATGGTCATTTCCGGCGCTTCCACAGGGATTATTGATACAGTTACGCTGTCGGTAAGCGTAAGGCAGCTGTTGCCCGCCTGCGCAATATATACTGTCGTTTTTTCGGGATATACCAAGTTGCCGTCAACAGGTATCAACTCGTCGTACTCGTTACGTTCAAACCATTGCAGTTGTGCATTGGATGCAGCGTGCAGATACATGGGCATACGTGCGCAATGGGAGATTTCGCGATTGGTCAATAGGAGCGTAGGCATAGTTTCCACCGCAATGGTAAGCGTGTCGAAAGCCGGTTGGGTGTTGCACTGTTCATCGTCAGCCATGAAGATATAGGTAGTGGTAACTTGTGGTGAAATGGTAATATTGTTAAATGATTGAAAAGCGTTGCCGGAACTATTTTCGCGCCAGTAAAAATTCCCGCGACCGGTAGCGGTAATCTCTATGGATTGTCCCAAACAAATGGTTGTATCGTTAATAGCCTTGATTGCCGGCTGCGGCATGGGGGTGATGGTGTAGTACGCCGTGCGAAGCGTGTCGTAAGGTTTGCCGTTATACTCGTAAGCAATTTGGGTAGTAACAAAAATCGGAAAACTGTAGTAAGGAACGTACCAAAGGTGTTTTTCGATCTGCACATCGGTAATTCCGCTGCCGTTTTCGGTATAGCGGTCGGTGGTTTTTACGCAGTAGGCAGCGCAGCGCTCATGCCCGCCCGGCAGCAGAATAGCTCCCTCGTCCAATACTTCCAACTCATACCTGCCGGTGATAAAGGTAGGCATACCGGTATTGATAAAAAGTCCCGAAGCGGTATAGTCGGCAAACAGGCTCCGCCCCACATAAAGCGGGTAGGGCAGTTTGTTGTAAGCCTCGTGGAGGTTAACTTCTTTAAAATCGTTTTCCCAACCGGAGAAATAATTGCCATCGGGACGTACGGTAAAATGAAAGGCTGTTTCTTCTTCCACAATATTCACTGTTTGTCCCTCAACCTGTAACCGGCTGACGAGCGCATCGCCCAAGGGTTCCAGGGCGCTGAAGTCCCAAATGCCCGCTGACGTTTTAGCGATAGACACGGGGAAACTTACCGTTTGCACTGTGTCGGGCGCTACATCGCGAAGACCGCTGCGGTTCAGGTGCCAGTGCGGCTGCGCGGTGGCTGTAAGCACAGCCAGAGATGTAATGAGCGTAAACAAAAGTCTGTTCATAGTAAGGTTTTTTTAAGACTGTATGAGCGGCAAAGGTAGTAAATGTCCGCGGATTACGCAAATTTATGCGAAAACATAAATAATTTGTGTAAATTCGTGCAATTTGTGGACAAAAATTGCTATCTTTGCAGCCAATTAATTATTAATAGTTTTATATGAAAAAAGCGCTACTTTTCTTTTTGTTGTATTGGATGGCTCACAATATGTGGGCGCAGGGGGAGTTTGGTTATGCAACTCCTCAGACGGCTGATTTTATGATATATAAGGATGCTTCAGTAGGTTTAAATACCGGTAGTGTTCATTACGCAATTCCGGTTTTTACCATAGATGTTATTGATTTTTCAATGTCTATTAATTTGTGCTATAAATCCGATGGGTTTAAGCCCAACAAGCGTCCGAGCAGTGTCGGATATAACTGGTTTTTAGATGCCGGAGGCGTAATTACCCGCGAGGTATATTTGGCTCCTGATGATGCAGTGTTATATAAACAAAGTGATGTTCAAAACTTTGATATAGTCGGCTACAATGTGTGCAGGAAAGAGGGACGCATATACAATAAAAATTCTTTATACTGTTTACATATACCTCCTTTTTTACAAGCTGCAGGGGCTGATAATTTTCGATATATTCCATACGGCAATGGGTGGGAAGATACCATGCCTGATTTATTTTCTTTCAATTTTTGCGGACATAACGGTTCCTTTATTATTGACAACGATGGTAGTGTAATTGCTTCTGAAAAAGGATATAAAGTGGACATTACGGGACTGACTAATCAACCATATATTCACAACACAGCACAGCCGACATTACCACAGCCTTCGCAAATAAAAATTACGACGCCGGATGGTACAATATTTGTTTTTGGCAATACAACTGATTTATCGGCTATTGAATTTTCAAGAAGTTTCAGTAATCAAAATACCCCATCCGGGCAGCCTAAATATGGGCAGCCTGTTATTAATGCGTGGCATTTGACATCAATTAGCCCTATTTTGAGAAACACTATTACATTTAAATATGCCAATCCCGATTTATCCGACTATAAACCCTATGATGCAGATAGCCTTTATTCTTCTATATGGCAAACAACCATGAGTATGATAAATCCGCCACCAAGCAATGATTTGGGAGCACCGACTATAGTACCTTCTTATTCGGAAACAAAATCCGTATTTTTGGAGAAGATTACCGTATCGGATGGTACAACGATAGATTTTTACAAGTCGAGAGAAGGGTATAATTTCTATCCGACCACGGGATCTTACGGCATTCTGACATGGAGTGGATCGGGTGGGGCGAATAGAAAATATGACAGACCAATGTTTCAGATAGACTCTATTCTTGTAAAATACTATGGAAATAAAGTGCGTAAGTTTGCACTTGCTTATGAAAGTAAACCACGTCAAACCAACGGCGCAGGATTGCGCTTTTTGAAATCAGTAACTATTGATAATCTTCACCAATACGGTTTTTCCTATAATCATCCATCTAACGATAAATACCCTGACCCTGTTGATTTCTCGACGGTAGGATATGGCAGTAATGGCTACACGGATATCAACAATAACGATAAGGGGGTTTTAAATAAGATTGCTAATCCTACCGGTGGACACACATTACTTAAATTTGAAAAACACAGTTATGGAAAAAGAGTAGAAAGGTACGCTGATCTTCTTCCAAATAATGGGTACTATGTAGATCCTCCCTATTTAAATAGTAATCCCACACAGAAATATATTGGCGGCTTGCGGATAAAAAAAATAGAAAATTATGAAGCTAACAATAGCTTATTGTCTTTCAAAGAATATTTTTACGTTTCCGATATGACATTCCCAATTAATGAAAATACAGCTCAAAAGTCGGGAATATATTTACATCATCCTCCCTACCGTATGCACATCTTAGGACATGAGGTTCTTCTCGCAAGTACAGCGAATGCATTTTCAAAAAATTATAATATCAATGAGCCGGCTATTGCCTATTCACATGTGCTTGAACATCGCGGCGGTGATAGCGGTTATACCCGCTATTCCTTTACCGATTACGCAAGCAATCCCGATAAGGATGACAGAAACATTGTTGATGGTAGTAGCGGATTCAGTTTAGGCTCTGTTCCTTTGGCTTTAGCAGGTTTAAATAAGGTGAGTTCCTGCGCTCATGAACGCGGTTTGCTTAAAGAAGAAAAATATTTTGACAAGGATGGTGTTGCGACAGGTTTTGTGCAATATGAATATAAATTTTCAGAAAAAAGTGGTGGTATTCAAATTCATAACCCAATCCACGACCCTTGCCCGCCACCTGATAATGGAAAGGTGGTTGGCGTATATACGATAGTCGGAGGTGCGGTAGCTATGCTAATAGACATAGCTAACCCCTTATTAATTAATAAAAGAATAAAGACCGGAATTAATGCACCAACGGAAACCACTAATTATACATACAATAATTACGGATTACCTATAACAGAAACAATTACTGACAATAAAAATAACACCATCCTAACATTAACCAAATATGCTTGTGATACGACAGGTGTAGTGTTTAATACTATGACAGGTAGGAATCAACTTACATATCCCGTCGAAATAATTACTAAGAAAGGTGGAATAGAAATCTCAAAGCAGAAAAACGAATATAATGTGAGCGGAAAATTTATTGATGCAAAACACATTTCGTATAATGGTAACCCCTTGTATAAAATTATTTCCTACGATTTGTATGATATCCGTGGTAACGTGCTGCAACAAACAGCGATTGACGGGGTGCCGGTTACCTTGCTTTGGAGTTATGCCTGCCGACATGTTATTGCAGAAATCAAAAATGCCACCTACAGCGATGTTTGTAAGAAATTAGGAAACGGCAATGAACAAACCGGCAAATATTGGTTGGAAGCCATTGCTAACAAGGCGGAGCCTACAAATTACGATTTGACCACAATCAACAATCTGCGAGCCCAGTTGCCGAATGCCATGATTACCACCTACACCTATAAACCGTTGGTAGGGAAGCTCTCGGAAACTGCACCTAACGGGCAGACCATTTACTACGAATACGATAGCGCCGGTCGTTTAAAAACGATAAAAGACCATTTCGGCAATATCATACAGCAGAATGAATATAAATACGGAGGGCAGCAATGATGAAAAGAGCGTATAAAATACTGACGACGGGAGTTTGCTGCATGGCAGCCGTATCAGCCCTTTCACAAAGTCCTTCGGGACCTGCGAGTTTGGACTACTATAGTTCGCAACTTGGGCTCAACTACATTGTAGTCTGCAAGCCGACTGAGGCAGTGAAACAGATAAGCAGTCTCACCAAGGAACAGCAGCAGCGCGCTTCGGTAGTGCAGTACTTCGACGGCCTTGGCCGCCCCATACAAACAGTGCTGCCCCGACACACGCCTACCGGCAACGATTTGATAAGCAGCATTACATACGATAATATTGGCCGCGAAAATAAACGCTACCTGCCCGTGCCTGTGGGCAACAATAATGGCGGCAACTACGCCTCCACAGCTACCCTGAGCACCGCACAGCAGAACACTTACGTAACAGACGCTCCCCGCGCCTTTACCGAAACTATCTATGAACCCTCGCCCCTGAACCGCGTTGCACAGCAAAAAATGCCCGGCGCAAGCTGGACAGACAAGCCTGTAAACTATGCTTACAGCGGAAACACAGCAACTGTATCTTCATGGCATTGCAATAGCTCAGGCAGTTTTATCCCATTCACTTATGCTATTGGCAGCCTGTATGTAATTCAAACTGCCGACCCCGACGGGCGGCAGGCGCGCGAGTACAAAGACATATTGGGACGGGTAGTAATGACCGAGGCATTTGACGACTCCCAATGGCTGCAAACAAAATATGTGTTTGATGATTTCGGATTATTGCGGGCAATAGCACCGCCCAAGGCTGCAAGTCCCGCCGAGACAGGGCTATGTTTCTACTATAACTACGACCACCGCCGCAGGGCAATAGAAATAAGGGAACCCGGAGCCGACTGGGTACACAATGTATATGATGCTCGCGACCGATTAGTTTACACACAGGACGGAAACAATCGGAGCAATAATCAATGGAAAAGAATCAACTACGATAATTTTAACAGGGAAATCGGCACAGAATTGTGTACAATGTTAAAACAACAAGTAATGTACAACCGAGAAAGCCTGCAAAACGATGTAAATGCTAACGTCACGCCTCATTTTACCCGTGTCAGTCCGCTACACGAAATTCACTATGACCACTATCCTTCCTTTGTTACAGGCAGCGCCTTGACCTATACTTCCAACAATGTGTCGGGCAGCACTTATGCACAAAACAACAAGGGAAGGATAACCGCTACCAGGACAACCACCCTGCCTCCCTCTACTTTAACTACTCCCTCTACTTTAACTACTGTTTACTACTACGACAACTACAGCCGTGTGATACAAACCGTCTCTACCAACCACGTTGGCGGCATTGACCGCGTGAGTACAAAATACGATTTCCGCGGAAATCTGCTGGAAACCATGCAAGAGAGCGATTGGATTAATGACAGCGATGACCCCGGCAGTGTAACGCTGCGCCAAACCATTGAATACGATTTGGTGAAACGCCCCGTAACGACAAGTCTCAAAATCAATGACCAGCCGGTTCAAAACATAGCACAGTTGAAATATGATGAGTTGGGCAGGGTAATAGAGAAACGGTTGCATGAAAACCCTCTGACGTTTACAATAGATAGCGCTATAGGGAAACCGAAAGGTGGCGGCGGGCCATTTATAATAGAAATGCCTTGGACTGAGACCATAAACTACACCTACAATATTCAAAACTGGTTAAAGAAAATAAGCGGCGATTTGTTTACTCAGGAATTGTTTTACGAACAGGTACCGCAAAACAGCGGCGTGGCGCCGCAATGGGGCGGCAACATCAGCGGGATGAGTTGGAAAACGCCGCAGCAATCGCCGGCTACTTACGCCTTCACCTACGATGGTGTTAACCGATTGCTCAGTGCGCGATATAATGAAAGTTCGGGAGGAATGATTTCACTGGGGATACACGCTTATGCAGAATACCTTTCTTATGACAAAAACGGCAATGTACAGACCTTAATACGCCATGCTGCCGGCAATCCGATAGATAATATGACCTATCTGTATAACGGCAACCAGGTAAGTCAAATTACCGATGCCGGCACAGCCCAAGGTTTTCCGGTGGGGACTACCAATTACGCTTATGATGCGAACGGCAACACAACAGCCGAAGGCACCACTTCCATTGCTTACAACCTGCTCAACCTGCCCAGGCACGTGCAACTTGTAGGCGGACAAAAAATACAAAACACCTACGCCGCCGATGGGCGCAAACTCAAAACAGTGTCCACAGACAACCAAAATCAATACACCGAAGGAACCAAAACCTACAACGGCAATTTGGTGTTTGATATGAACGGCGATTTGGAATACATATTGTTTAGTGAGGGAAGAATTTTACACAATCCTGATACAGAGGCATTTACATTTGAATACAGCATTAAGAATCACATCGGTAGCCCTTGTGTTGTTTTTGTTCCCACAGCAACAGGTGCAGAAGTGATACAGGAAAACGCTTTTTATCCCTACGGAATGAGGATTGAAGCATTGAGTTGGCATAATCCGCTTTATAATCAAAATCGCTACCTAAGGGAAGGTATGGAATTTATTTCCGACCATGGGTGGAATAGATACGACCAACGTGCCCGAACTTACAACCCTGCAACAGGATTATTTGACCAGAACGACCCTAAAGCACGCAAGTTCCCCTGGCAGTCTCCGAGGGCTTTTTGTAATAATAACCCCTTGCGGTACATTGACCCCACGGGAATGGTAGCGCAAGATGCTTCAGGAACTATAACACCAGCACCGACACCACCGACACCAGAACAACCCAAAGAAGAAAACAGGACTTTGCCTGCGGTTGTAGTAACAGCCTCCAAACCCCAACCCAAACAGGCATCAAATGCACCAGCAATAGCAATACCTTATGTTGGAGGAAGACAACTTGGACTTAGAGCACTTGGAGGATGGTTCGGCTTAGCAATCACTGTACTTGATTATATTGACCAAAGGACTGGTGGTATGGAGAGGACTATGCAACGTTTAGCAATAGAAGCAGTAGAAGCAGAAGCAGCAGCAGTGGCGGCTTTAGTTGCAGCAGAGGAAGAGGCTATGGAACAAGCGGAAGTACTATTAGAAGCTGTAAAAGAGTTTGGAAATAATTTATATAATGCATTTGCTCATGGGGGAAAGGCTCAAAGCACAGGTAAATTGAAAGGTGCAAAAAAAGAAAGCCATGATGGACAGTTCAAGCACTATAAAAATAAAAATAGACCTGAAAATAAAAATAAACGAAAAAAAGCAGATGACCATAGAAATAAAGGTAGAAAAGACGACTAAACTATAAATATTTAATAAAAAATTATTATGACTATAAAAAATTTATTTAATGAAATGTTACAAGAAAGTATGTTAAACAAAACTTTCTTAGAAATTTATCATGAAGAAAATGATGATAAATTTGAAGTAGGATATGTGCTTGCGATTTTTGACGATAGCATTTTAATTCACTCTGTTGATAAGTATGGTAATGAAGATGGGTATTGCTCAATATTTTTGAAGAATATTTATAAAATTGGCAAAAATACCAAGTATATTGAAAATTTGATGATAGATTTATTAAATGCAAAATCTTCACTACATCAATTATTAATTAAATATATTTCTCAAAAGGAAAATTGTTTATTAGCAATAATTGAATTTTGTGCAATAAATAATATTCTATTAAATATTACATTAAACAACGATGTGGTTATTAACGGTTTAATAAAACAATTTGATAATGACTCTTTAATTATTGATTCACTTTTTGATGACGGTTCTTATGAAGGACAGTATTTAGTAAATTTATCAGATATATCTTCAACAGAATTTGAATCGAAATCAGAAAAAAAAATAGATAGATTAAGGAAAGCTATAAAATAAAATTAGGCAAACACGAAGGAGGACAGGAATGGGGTAAACGCGATAGAGGAGGAGAAAAAGGAGATAAAAGAAGGACAAGGCATAAATAATAAAATTATACAATTATGGAAACGTTAAAATTTTATTCTATTTTACTTAAAGGAAGAAAAGAAACGATACAAGGTATTTTGGAGCAGGATGGTGAAGAGTGGATGTTACTAAGATGTGTCTTTTCAGATTATATAATGGACGGATGGAGCATTGTAAATAAAAGGTATATACACTCTATTGTTAGACAAGAGTCTGAAATTTTTACAGAAAAAGTGTTAAGGGCTTCAAATAAATGGAGTTCGAAGAAAAAACGAATTCCACTACTAACAGACTCATTGTTTGATTATTTGAAAAACAGACATATTACATTTTCTTTCTCTTTGAATGATGAGTCTGTGGTTTTTGTTGGGAAAATTCAAAGGCTTTTACCTAAGTCTTTCTATTTAATTCCTATCTCTCCTCGAGGAAAATGGTTAGACAAACTTGATTTCTTTAAAAAGGAGTCTGTTCGAGTAATAGATGTTGAGACGGACTACATAAATTCGCTGATAGCATATAACAATAAATATGAAAAACAGCCTGCAACAAGAAAAAGCTAACCAACAAAGAAATATACAAAAACGTAAGAGTCAATGATAAACGATAGTATTTTGATTCAAATGTTATCTTCTGATAAGTTTGACCCACCATACGAAGCAATAGCGGAAATAATTCGACAGAAAAAGATTTCCGATCAGGTTTTGCTGCATATTCTGAGTTTGAAAGACAAATTAGTACTGGGAGATTTTTTGGAAAATTTTATTTATCTATCTGACGAACAATTAAATCCTGTTAAAAAATTTATTGAGCAGCATATTAATGATAAAAATCATTTATTTGTTTCTTCTCTCATTGATTGTGCGAATGTAAATGGTTTTATGTCTTTTTATGAGGATTTTCTGAAAATAATTCAAAAAAGGCGAAATGATTTAGTGGTTTTATCGGCTCTTAATTATATTTTTGATAATATGCAGTTTTATAAAATCAAAAAGATTGTAAAGGTTTTTCGTAGAGTTATCAATAATAAAAGTTACTATCAAAACTGCCAAACCGTTGCTGCTTTTTACCTTTTTAGAATGACATATGATGAAACTTATCTAATTTTTCTAAAGGAACTTGTCCTTGAATTAGATGACCGTAATGCCATTGTTTTAAAAAATTGCCTTGATATGGAGTGTAATCATAAAAAACACTTCAGCTATCACGATAAATTAATAGCAATTGCAAATAAACGAATGAAAAATACTCATTAAGGAGCATTGTTCCCCGTTGCGCCATTATCACCAATAAGAAACATCACATCCCTTTTTGCGGCTTCGCCGCAATCAAAAGCGGGCGCGCCGCCGCTTGAGAATTGAAAATTGAAAGTTGAAAATTGAAAATTACGCATCCGCGCGCTGAACAGCCCGCAGCGGAAAATCTGTACAGCCTACTCCCTCCCCAAAGGGGAGGCTGGGGTGGGGTCACTAAAAACCATTTTTCGGCATTGCCGCGAAAAAAGAGGGCATACAGCACAGGCGGCTTTGCGCAGTTGGGGGGCGACGCGCATAATTTTACAGTACGTGCCGATGAAGCCCCAATTGCGCAAAGCCGCTGGCGCAAAGAGAGAGAGATTTTTTCACTCTATTTTTAGATTTTGTTGTCCGCTTACGGAATAAATTTTGGCTTTTTCGGCTCATTTTTATCGTCAAAACCGACTATTTTTGCTGTTTTCGGAAAAAGTTATCAACAATTGGGGTTTTTACGCTCCTGCCCTTGTGCTGCGGGCGTTTCCGCGCTTTTTTGGCTTTCCGCCCCACCCCCTTTGTTCATCGGCTTTTCAGCGGAGGGAGAGGGGAAAAAAAACCAAAAAAAAATCCCAAAAACCAAAAAAAACAAGCAGAAAAAACACCAAAAAACACCCGACAAAAACACCAAAAAAACCGACACGACAAGCCCAAAAACCGACAAAAAATCGCTAAATTTACAAGTTAAACAGTTGAAAACCAAATAAAAACAAAATAAAAGCGACAGGGACACGCCATTGTGCCGATGAGCAACCCGCAGCGCAAAACCGACACGCAAACCTGCTAAAAACCTATTTGCGGCTGCGCCGCAACAAAAAAAACGGTCGCGCCGCCAAAGGCGGCGAAAGGAATAGGTCATTGTGCCGCTGAACAACCCACAGCGCAAAACCGACACGCAAACCCGCTAAAATCCATTTTGCGGC
>Ga0209737_10002429_pt1 | contig 13037 bp, 17 predicted proteins | sample TergutCu122P3_FD_187284 | JGI IMG/M metagenome (GOLD analysis project Ga0209737, IMG submission 187284) | Cubitermes ugandensis P3 segment gut microbial communities from Kakamega Forest, Kenya - Cu122 P3 (SPAdes) (version 2) | ecosystem: Host-associated > Arthropoda: Insects > Digestive system... | reverse complement strand
GATTGCATAAGAGTTGCCATTTATTGGCTACGAGAGTTAGTTTTTAACGGAACCGTCTCACAACCTCCGACATGCTTACAAATCCACATACATGCTGTCAAAACCAAACGACCCCAATGTATCTATATTTGTTTGATAATCAGTTAAAAACGAGGTTGTGCTATTCTTGCGGGTAACAAACGAGTAACAAAATTAACTTTTTTCAAAGGTTTTGCAACCTCGTTTTTTTTGATTATCGTGGCAAAAATACAATTTTTCCAATTACTCCTTAACCTCATCATTATTATTGTAATTATTCGTGTACTACTCACAACGAAGCAATCGCATCTTCTGCAGGAATTCATCAAACGAATTTACTACGATATAAATGCCGTTTTTCTGCAAATTAATTGCGCTATTATCGTGGAAAATGTAAACCGTTAGTTTAATGCCTTTGATAGTGGTGCGTATGTAATAATGTGGCTTTTTATCAAAAACAAGATATTTGATTTCGGATTCAAAACCATTTATCACAAGGAAACAATGAATACAATCGGAAAGCCCGCCGGATGTTTTGTCCTCAGTTGGATATTTCATAACGTAGGATACTCCGTATTGCCGTTGGTGTGCTCTTTGGAAAATTAAATATTCCTTTTCAAGTTCTTTGATAGATTTTGCTTTGTCCATACTTATTAGGATTTTATATTATCACAATATCCGTTTACATCAAACCATTCACAGCAACTAAAAGCCTGCGCAGCTGCTTCAAGTTCTAACCGGCTCAACCGCACTTTGCAATTTTTATCACCGTCTTTGATTTTTTCAACCTTTCCCCACTTAATCCAATTGCGCACGTTCATTTCTCCGTACAGCTCGTAAGCCTTTTTTTGGCTAATAAATGGCGGTAATACTCCCACTTCAATAAGTGCTCCGGTGATTGCAACTTTCACAACGCACCGGAACAAAGATTCTAATTTAGGTTTGTCAATTGTAATAATGCGTGTGGCTTTAGTCGTTTCCATCAATTTGAAGCTCTTTTTTAAGTTCCTGCAAACTTTTCAAACGGTCGCTGCCAACCCTGCTATTTAACACATCGGCGCTTAAGCCTTCATATTCTTTTTTCTGCTTTTCATAGTCGGCGCGTTTAATTTCCGGCATATACTCCGTTATTTCATTGTACAAATAACCGTAATACCGTTCAAATGCCAATGTAACATTTTTTGCAAAACCCGGCTCGCTTTCGCTCCACTTAACGTATGTCATGGGATTAATCAAACAGTCTCTTATTTCACTGAAACAAGTTTCCGCGCCGTCAAAGTCAAACGGATAGTAATTTTCAGATTTAACGGAAAACTTCTTTTTGAAATAATCCACAATTTTAACGGTTACCTGTAGTAGTTCGTTTGCATTTATTCCGGTATGAGTTGAAATAGGCGCGTTTAACAAACTCAAAATGTTTTTGTAGTAGTCTGCGTGGTATAACTCTTTTGCGAGTTCTAAAAGCGCGTTTTCGGCTTTATCCATCGTTTCCGTATTTGGACTTTCTTTTAACTGATACTTAAGAAAATAGGCGGGATTTTGGTTAATAGATTCAATATGTACCTCAAATTTACCTTGAATATCTGAGGCTTGTTGTGCAAGAAACTTGCTGTACTTCAATAATACCTCATCGGATAGATGCGATGTTACATAAAGTTCTGCACGTTCTGTAAAAGTCTCAAGGCTTTCGGACAAAAAGGCGCTTAGGGATTCTTGAATTGATGAGGTTTGCGCCTCATTGGTGCACGTTTGAGCCGGTGCGGTGGCTTCTTTGTTCTTTGTCATAAGAATTTAGTTTAATAAAGAAGTGCCGACCCATTGACAAAACCACAAAGGTAGGTTTGTGAAGTCATTAAACTTTCACATGGGAGCACTTCAAAATAATTTCAATAGTGCAAGCCATAAAAAAAGCCCACTAATGGGCGGCTTGCCCTTTGTTTTTTGTCGGTGCGAAAATAGTTTATTTTTCTTTTGATGGTGTTTTGTTGTGTTTTTATTTGCTATCAATGTAAAATACCTCACCTATTACCTCACTTTATTACCTCACTTTACCTCACTTTTACCTCATTTTACCTCACCTTACCACTACCTCAACCTCACCCCTATATATATATGGGGGTGAGGTGAGGTGGTGCGGTGCGGTAACTGTATATGGTGCGGTGCGGTTAATATGGTAGCGTATTGTTAGTATGATAACCGGTGGCAAGATTCTCGTTTGATAAAATTCTCATTTGAGATTAAGGTGTGAAAAAATACATTTATTTTCTTTTGTTACGACTTTATTAGTTTATTTTATGATATTATCAAATAAAAGTATTATTTTTGCCGTTGGTAAATCAAACTTTAAACATTATCCTATGGAAGCAAAAAGCGTTACAGAGCCATACATACCAAAAAATGTAAAAATTAATCTTAATCCTGCTACTGCCAAAAAATTAGGAGATGCGTACTTTATTTCATTAATTGAAGAAGGGCTAAAATCTGAAAAGGTTAGTTTAGAGGAATTAATGAGAGTATTAGACTAATGAATATTGAAGTTACAAAATCATTTTTGAAAGATATAGAAAAGATTACCGATAAAAGTATAAAAGCTGAAATAAAGGATATTGTGCTATCTATAAGTAAAGCCGAAGTAATAGAAAATATCCCCAAACTGCGAAAACTTGTAGGATACAAAAAGGGTATTTTCTACCGTATCAAAGTTCGGGATTATCGTATTGGTGCAACTATTGAGGGCGATTTAATTACACTTGTAAGGTGTATGAATAGAAAAGACATTTATAAATTTTTTCCTTAATGTATTGAGTCTCTAAAATCATGATACCTAAAAATGAATTTTCTATAATCATTACACCGGCTGAAGATGGTTGGTATATGGGGCAATGCAAAGAGTTACCCGGCGCAATTACACAAGGTGAAACTATCAAAGAAGTTGAGGAAAATATGAAAGAAGCCATTGCGCTTGTTTTGGAAAATAAAGCATGTAACGGCGTATCAATTCCAAAGCATGAAGATATTAAAAAAACGGTGGCTGATGAAATTTGCAAACAGTTAGGAATACCGAAAATAAAATAAATCAAATCACATTAAACATAGAAGCAATGACCATCATAACAGTTAAAGAAGATGAATACTTGTATAATGAAATGGTTAAATCTGAAAAATCCGGCATAGGTGATTTTAATAAGGTGATAGAGTTTTTGAACGAGAAAACATACAAGCTATTCCCATAAATTCCGCTCTTTTTTATTCCATATCAAAAAAAAGTTTTGTTTTCAGCGTCCAAATCGTCCGTTGCGTCATAAAATTATGAATATTGCAATAAAAAATAATCCTATAGAGTTTACGGTTTACTTTTTGTATCTAATTGTAATTGAATTGATTAGATTCAAAAATAGTAAACTTTTGGTAAACTTTAAGGGTAAAAGTTTACCGTTTGTTTACCAAATTAGAGGCTATCATTTTAACTATTAACATCTTACAAAAAGTAAACCGTAAACTCGTATGAATACAAATTATAAATTTCAATTATCAAAATCAAAAGACGATTTTATTTTATAACTGTTTAATGATGAGGTTTTTAACAAAATTTCAGTATTACAACCATTGTAAAAGCATACCGGACGGCATCAATTAAATGGTCTGCACCGGTGAAAGTACCTACGCTTGCTTTGTAGTTCTCAAACTCATTTTGCGCGTTCTTTCCGCAAACGTAAATTGTCCACTCAGCAAGTTCGGATACAGAGGAGGCGACCGGCTGTTTTTTTACCGGAATAACTTGAATATTTTTATTAAATTCTTTATCCTGTAGCATGTTTACTATCCGTGTTTTTCCGGCGGTGGCATGTTCATAAATAAGGTGTTTTGCGCCTTTGATAGTCTTTATTTTATCAGCAATTAAACTATCCGGTACTAAAGTTTCGTAAAACTCCTCTTTTACATAAACGCGCTTATTCTCAAAATCAAACTTGACAGACGCGAGCGCGTTAGGGTCTGAAACATCGCCAAAGTCCAAACCTAAATATTTTATAAAGTCCTGTTTATCAAACTCATTTTCATCTATGAAATATAGCTTATTGAAAACGCGACCGCCCATTTCTGCATATTCCCCTAAAATTTCGTTGGCATATCGTTTAAATTCAACGCTTCCCACCGGTGCATTTTTTCCAACCCTTTCAATTTCTTCAAAATCTGCAATTTGTTCCGGTGTCAAAAATGAATTATCACGAAAAGATGTAACGAGCGTATTTGTTTCGTTCTGCATCTCAGTTCCCCAAAATTTAGCGGTCGGGTTGTGGTCGCAAATGATTTGCCTTTCAATACCAAGCCGTAAAGTATTGAATATATCTTGTTCTAACCCGTCCGCTTCGTTAATATAGCAGTATTTTGCCTTTGTCCCTTTGGCGTCCTGTGGTCTGTTAAATGAACGGAAACGAAATATTGATTTATGATATGTTGCCCTGTATTCTCCGCTTTTCATCACATATTGAGGCTCAACGCCCGTTATATCTGTGAAGTCTTTTATAAGTTTCCCCAAATTTATGTGTGTATCGGAAGTTATAAGAACATCGCCACCCGTGCCGTGTTCTGCAATGTGTAGCAGCTTGAAAAATATTGCGTATGTTTTGCCGGAACGTCTCCCACCACGCAAAAAGATTAAGCGTTCATCTTTTGTGTCAATAAAAAAATCTAAGTAGCACTGTGCAATTTTTTTCATTCAAATATTGATTTTTCAGTAACAAAATTTTGTTGAATTTGTACAACGGAATTTTCCTTTACGCTTTCCCTTGTTTCATTGTCGCCAAAGCGCAAATATGCCAATTTAAAATCGCTTGCGGTCGCATCTTTGGAATTGATACGCTCTAAAAGTTTAGTATCAATTTGATTTACTATTACGGTTTTGTTTCTATCCAAAGCGTTACGGATTTCTTCAAAATCGGAACGACGATGTATAGCCTCACGGTAGGTATTAATGTGATGTGCTATTTGAGAAACTGTAAGGTAATTATTTTCTTCTATTGCCAAAATGATAGATTTTATACTTTGCTTTCTGTTTTTCTTAATTATTATACTCATAAGGATTATTTTAAATGTTAATATCGTTGGTTTTGGCTGTCTCTCACGCGTTAGGTGTGATTTTGTGATTGTTACGCTCAACAAAGTCTCTGTAAAAGCAATTGTTTTCGTTCCATTAGTGATAAGCCTTAATCCTATCCAAAAAATCATCAAATGAACAAACGCACGGAATGCAAACGCCCCTATTTTCTATAATTTCATATCTCCATTGGCTGAAGTCAAATAATACAAAAATAGTAATGTTATAGCCGTTTATTGTTACGCTTATGTAAGAGTATGGAATGTCGCCAACCGTTTTTTTTATTTCGGGTTTGCCATATCCATTATCAGAAAGCCAACAAACAATCTGCTGTGCTATTTCTCCTGATTTTTCTTGTAATTCAATTTCGTGTTTTTTAAGTGCCATAATCTTAAATTTAAGCTGTTACTAATTTAATTTGTTCCATGAAATTATCAAAAGAAGTTACCACCATGTAAACGCCGCCGGCTGCCTTAACCTCATCCCTAACCTTCATTTGTTCCGGTCGCAATTTATCATTGCCGGTTTTTACTTCAATAGAGACGTGCAAACCATTTATGACGGCGGTAACGTCTGCCATGCCTTTGCGTGCGCCAGAATGAATAAAACGCCCCAATTTCTGCGAATAAGTGCCGGTAGTATTCACCCGTCCGGCAAAATGCCCGTCACTTCCAAAATCATAATTATAAAATTCAATTGTATTTAACGAGAAAATCAAACCGTAACCGCTAATACCTTTCAACAATTTTATAAATTCAATAACTGTTATATCCGGCGCATTTTCAATAAGTTTTAATGTGCTATTATATGGCGCATCGTTTGTTGAAGTTGTAATATTTTGAATAGCATAATATTGAATTGTGAAAGGAATTGGCTGAAAAAAAACAAAATTGTTTACGTGCGGATTATTCGTAGGCGGAAACGAAACATGTGCGTTTGCGCGTTCCCAATAAATTTCATCGCCTTTTTTCATTGAAATTCTATTAAAACGTTGTAACATCTGAGCTCCAGCGTTGTATTTTGCCAGCTGCTGAGCCGGTGTGTTTACATTAACGCCTCCTACTAATGACTCATAATAGTTCATATTTTTATTAAATACTAAAATCCCTAAATTGCCGCCACTTTGTAAGGATGGCGTAAAATCAATATCAAAAACACAGTCGTTATTTGCTTTTAATCCAACTTTTGAAATTATTTTTCCATCATATCCGGTAAAATTCCGGCGCGAAACTTGTAATGTTGTTCCGCGTGGGTCATTTTGAAACGGTGCAATAGTAGCGTTACCGGTTGCCTGAATAAATGTTAATAAATATCCCTGCTGGTCAAACGTTCCAACCCTTGAATTTACCTTGAAAAATATGCTATGTATATAACTTTCAATATCTGAAAAATCAAACCTAATTCTAAAATCATCCGTTATTTTCCCTAAAATATATTTACATCTAATTGATGGTAAAATATTTATTTTATCTGGTACATCATCCGTCCCTGATAAAAAATTAAAATAGTTTGCCATTCCATAATCTATAATTCTGCGAGGCGGAAGGTTCGGCGTTGTACTTCCCCAATAAACTGATTTATTTAAACTTAATGCTTCCGAAAGTTTTCCGACTTCTCTTAATTTCCTTATTCCAAGTAAATTACCATAAATAAATACGGCATTATAATTTTTATCCGAATAATCGGTAATTAAAATTTCGCCTTCTAAAACGCCATTAGAATAATAAAGAGTTGCCCCAGCATTGCGCCTTACTTTTTCGCCTGAATATTCCGGAAGGTGTGCAAAATCAAAAATATTGTCGTTTGTGGGCGTGCGCGGTATTTTAAATTGCGTTGTTCGGTTTAGTTTCATTTTTTCAAACATGAACAAAGAATTTTCAAAGAGAAATGAAACATTTGTATTTTGTTCTAACTCAATTTCAATTCCATCAATTAATAGTCTATACATAATTATTTGGTATTTAATTGTTTATAATTTGTTTTTTAATGTTTTCGGTTTAAATCTATCGTGCCAAAGTGATAGAAAATGTTTGTTTTTGTCGTGAAAATGTCGTGAACGTTATTTTTCATACTTTTTAAATTAACTGTTTGAATTGTTGTAATCTTTCAAGGTATGGCAAATATGCCGCGTTTGTGATGTTTGCTTTGAGTACTGATAAGCTGCTATCAATGAAGACCCGCGCATCGTTTACAGTTGTAAAAGCGTTTAGTTTTACCGGTGTCGTTGGCAGCGTTGCCGTGCTAAAATAGGTTTCAAGTTCCAAAACCTCATCCGTATAGTCTGCTGTTTCCTTTTTAGCTCGTCCAATTCGTTCGATTTCAGGCTCTGTAATGCTTTCTTTTTCCGGTGGTGGTGTTTGTTCCGGCTGATGTGTTGCCGCCTGCATTTCGCTTTGTTTTTCACGTTCTCTAATGAGAAAATCGGCAACGTCCAATCCCTTTTCGGCATTTTCTATTAAATCGGAAACAATGTAATTGCAAATTTCGCCTAACTTTATTTTTTCGGCTTTTTTGCGCCATTCATCGGCACATCCGGCATCGGGGAATAATATAACATTGCGACCCTGTAAACAGCGGCATTTGTCAATATTCAACCCATTTTTGCCAGCGGTTGCAAGCCAAATATATTTTGGCACTTCAATACTGCCAATAATTGCGCTTTTTTCGCTTTCAACAACGGCAACGGTTTTAGTAGTATCTTTCAAAAGATGTTCGCCGAAAAAACATTGACTAAGTACAAAATCATTAAGTTTTAACTCAGAGTGCGCCCATGTGTTACATGTTTTTACGCGATGTAAAGTTTTATCATATAGCATAATTTTACCGGTGCGCACGTTGTTTTGTAGGTCAATTTGCCAAAATACATTTGCACCGTCCCATTTTTTAGAAGTACCAACAAAATACCGCTCTATTGCTTTGCTTACACTTTCAGTATCAAATTTTTCGTAAAGGGATTTTACAAAATTATTGTTTTTATACCACTGTAATGACTGTTTAAAATATTTCGCATCAATAAGCGAGGGTTCGCGTTTCGGCTTTTGTTGAAGTTTAAGCGCCTGTGTGCAACTTTTGGAAAAATCCATTTTACTATCAAAAGTAATATTGTTGTCTGCAAAATATTCTTTCGGTTTATAATGATAACCACATGAGCTTTCACGGTTGCACCGTCCTACGTGGTCTGCTAATTGCTCCTCTGTTTCATTGTCAATATAGCGGGAAAATACTCTGTTTTCGCCACATTGCGGGCATCGGTGGCGCGTTGCTATTCCGGCGTAAGACTGTAGTGAATATTTGTGATTTTCCATAATTGCTAAAATTTATTCTAAAAAAAAATGTTTTGTTTTTAGCGTCCAAATCGCCCATATCGTCCAAAAAATTGAAAAATTGGACGCAATGGACGCAACGGGCGATGAAACAAAAACATTTTTTTTAGTTAGGTGCATAATTTATTTTTTGAATATAAACATATCTTTCGCCGCTTTTATAGATAGTATATTGTTTATTCCGTAACCTATCGGAAAAAGTACGGTTGCTGCAAGCGCGGTATCCATCCTCGTAACAAAATGATTTATATTCTCCGTAAAGTTCTTTTAATAACTTCTTTTCATTATTGCTCTGCTGATAATTATTATCATTTAAAAACATTTGTACGCTATCGCTTTCGGTTTTGTATCTATTTAATGCTTCGGTAGCAGCTTTACACTCAGTAAATTTTTTGTTTGATAAAACTCTTTTCAAGCCGTCTAACACCCAAAGAAAAACGCCTGCAAGTTCATTATCAATAATTTTACTGTGTAATTCTGTGTCTCGTTCATTTTCTGGAATGTACACATTAAAAGGAATAATTAAAAACCTTTCAAAAAAAGCAATCGTTTGCTCCGTATCTTTTGGCAGTTCATTTGCATTGAAAATAAACTTTGCATAATTTCTTACTTCAAAAGGTTTACCGTATGGACTTCGCGCAGAAAACGCCTCACCGCTTGCAAGTTTTTTAAATAAATCCGTATTCATTTCGCGGCTAATTTCACTTGCATAATTTAGCAGATTGTTTGCAATTTCAGCACGATAATAGCCTGTTTTGTCTGTCAAGTCTGAAAGTGGGAATGTGCTAACATTTTCACGCCCTAATAACGCTGTTAATACTTCAAAAAATACCGATTTGCCATTCCTACCATTCCCGTAAAGTATAAGGGCTTTTTCTAATTTCATGCCGCTACCATGCCTAATAAACAAATATCCTGCAAACTCAGCTAAAACAGCTTGCGCCGTCTTGTCTGGCAAAACGCGATTAAGATATTGCATGAATATAGGGCACCCTGTTTGCTCGTTGTACTCAAAGGGTAATTGATATGTCAAAAAATCGGACCGCGAAAATGGTACGAGTTTCTGCACTTGTGTGGTAATGTGAAAAGTGCCATTTTTCAGATTAATTAAAACGGTATTATTATCGTATTCGGGTGGCTGCAAGTGCGCCGAAAACAAAAATTGTTCGTAAAGTTCTTTGACAAACTTGTAATCATCTGCCGTTGTGTGTTTTAATCCCATTGCTTTAGCAGAATCCGAAAGAAAATGTTTTAAATCGTCCTCGTTCAATGTTTCCCAATACGCGCCATTATATAAGTAGCAAAAACCGCCCTGCTTGCACAACGACCAATTATATTTCTGTGCAGTTTTTAGAATTTCATTTAATATCAAAACTCTTATTTCAGTCTTATTTAACTTTCTTTCTTTGCGTTCATCTTCCGTTAAGTTTGGATATTGTAACAAAGCAAAGTCAACCGGTTGTATTTGTTCAAGTAATGATTTTAAAATATCGCGTTTCGTTTTATTTTTCTTTTTTGGAAATTTTGCGTCCTCATTACCTAATTTTTCCTTTATAGTATCATTCATGTTTATATATTATTAGTGTTACATCTGAATCGGGGTTATCCTTCAATAATTCAACTACTTTTATTCCAGCTTTATATTTACTAATAAGATGTTCAAATGGTATGCCTTTTTCAAAGTATTTCATAAATACATCTAATGCTGCCTCAGAATAATACGGGAGTTTTTGCAGTATTTTTTTTATATCTTTGCGCTCGTATTCAATTGGTGCGCTTCCGGGCGCGCTTTTTGTTTCCGTTCTCATACATCGCTACTTTTTACCACTTATAAGAAAATTTGCCGTCTGTGTTTCAATTTCATCGTTTGTTGAAATACGGTTTTGTAGCAAATAACTTTCAATTTCGTTTTTTTCAAAATATAGCAGCTTTGCATTTTTGTAGTGTGGAATCATGCGTTTTTGCACCATTTTGTAAAGTGTACTTTTGCTTATACCTGAAAGCAACGATAAATCACTAAGCGTTAATACTTTTTTTGTGCCTAATAATGTAAGTTTCTTGATTTCGGCTAATTCATTGATAATTTCTTTTTCCATTGTTAATAATTGTTTGAAGTTAAAGCCGTGCGGGGATAGGTTGCCGGCTTCCCCGAACGCGCTTTAGTTTTCATTTGTGGCGGCAACTCCTACAAACGGAAAACGGTGGCAAAGAAACAATAAAAATGATACCAAAAATCAAATAAATCACTTATTATCAATATCTTACAGTATTAGAATTGATATTCATGTATTTAAAATTTAAGCGCTTTTTTCGTTAAAAATCCGTGCCAAAATATTCAAAACTTTCATCTACTTTTTGCATAAAGTGTTGAAAATACGAGAAAAAAGTATGTAAGATTTTCACATTTTTGTAATTACTGTTTATGCAATGCGCATAATTACAACAACTTAACAACTTGTAATTTTGGCACAAGAGAAAAATAAATAATAATTATGTATTTGAGATACAGTGTTTTATTATCAAAAAAAAGCATTCATTAAATAGGATTATGTATTTCACGTATCCTTTTGAGTGAATTTATTAACTCGCTTATATTAAGCGTATTTACATTATTGTCATCTGTATGGTGAATTGTAATAATGCCTTTTTTTACCCATTGGTGTAACGTTTCGCGTGTTATTTTTCCTTCTAATAGTTTGCTCAATCTGTACACATTTAAGTTTTTTTCAATGTAAGGCTTACTTTCTAAGTCTTCCAAATACTCAATATCGTCATTTATTTTATTTACCTTTGGCGTTATTTCTTGTAATAGTTCCTTTTCCGAAATATGCTTTTTGCCGGAGCTCTCCAATTCCTGCATTTCTTTGATTATATTCGAGATTTTATATTTCATAGCGCAATATTTTATCCGTTAAACATTATCAAAAATATTATTTTGTTTATCCACTGCCGACCTTTGCACTTCATCTACAATTTTAGTATAAATTTGAGTGGTAGCAATTTTATTGTGTCCTAAAAGTTTGCTCACAACTTCAATCGGAGTTCCTAAAGTAATATTTAACGTGGCTGCTGTGTGTCGGCTACAGTGAAATGTTATATGCTTGGTTATTCCTGCCGATTTGCACCATCTTTTTAATTGCGCATTTGCACTTTCATTTTTTGGCAGTGTGAAAATATAATCGGTTAAGGGTTTCCCCTCTATGTCTGGCATCCACTTTAAAGCCTCATTGCTTATTTGAATAATTATCGGCTTTCTTGTTTTTTGCTGCTTAAATTCAATGTTTTTTCCCAAAAAGTCCGTCTTAACGTCTGAAAATTTGATTTTTCTTATATCACTAAATCTTATACCGGTGAGGCAACAAAATATGAAAGCGCGCTTTAAATTATCGTTATTACAATTGGTTTCAATAAGTTTTTTAACCTCTTCTTTGGTTAAATATTCCTTTTTGGTTGTCTCTGGTTTTGGTTTATCATTATCAGAAATTTTAATGCAGGGATTTGTATCAATTATTTCATCAAAAACGGCTTTGTTCAATGTGCTTTTAAGCAAATGATATAGTTTGTTGGCTGTGTTTTGTGCAATCGCTGAGGTTGTGCCGTCTTTTAAAACAATTGCACTTTTGGCAGTTCTCAAATAGTCAATAAAGCCTACGATAAATTTTTTGTCTATTTCTCCAAATGTAATATTGTTGCCCTTGTATTGCTCCAAATGAAAAGACAAAGAATAAAGATTGTAATATAAACCCCGTTTATTATGTGTTTTTTCAAAATGCCTTTGTGCAACGGTTGTTATATACAGTAAGAAATTTGCTTTTTGCTTTGCCTTTTTGGTTTCAATTCCGAACGTTCCGGCTTGCAGTTCAATAATGCGTTTTGCCTGTAATGTTTTTACAAGTCTCAAAGTTTCATTGTTTCTTATTTTGTCAATCGGTGAGGTTTCCGGTATAAGGTAATATTTTGGAAACTCATACATACGTTTCCCTTCGTGATAAATATCAAAATAAATTGACGTGTTACCGTTTGCGAGTGGTTTAAATCTTAACCGTATCGGCTCTTTTATTTTTGGCTTATTTTTCTTGTTACTCATTATTGAAATCATTTGTTTGTTACCGACTGCAAAAATACACTTTTTTGTTACCGGTAACAAACGAGTAACAAAATAAGGCATAAAAAAAGCGTATCAAAAGTTAACAAACATTCTTTGCCTTCCAAAGTGACGCTTTATATAATAATGAAAATGAATGCTTTATTTATCTTTTATTACTCTGTTATTACTCTGTTATTGTCAATAAAAAAAGGGGCTAATTTGTCAAAACCAAACGACCCCAATTTTAGTGTTTAGTGATTAATGATTAGTGGTTAATGAGTTTATAAGTTAATAGATTAAATTTTAATCTATTTCACGGGTGCAAAGATAATAATTTTTATTTCATTACATCAAAACAAAAACGGAATTGGTAAACGCGTTACATTCAGGACTCATCCATCACGCACCGCACGCTCAATCCATCCTGTTTATACTTCACCTCTTCTATAATGCCGTCGCAGTAGTAGGTAAACGAAAAGTAATGTGCTTGGTTATTGTCGGAAAGGATTGACCA
>Ga0209737_10002427_pt1 | contig 13056 bp, 12 predicted proteins | sample TergutCu122P3_FD_187284 | JGI IMG/M metagenome (GOLD analysis project Ga0209737, IMG submission 187284) | Cubitermes ugandensis P3 segment gut microbial communities from Kakamega Forest, Kenya - Cu122 P3 (SPAdes) (version 2) | ecosystem: Host-associated > Arthropoda: Insects > Digestive system... | reverse complement strand
CATGTTATTGGCAAATCACATACTGTTACTATTGAGCAGGATAATAGTAATACTCGGCATCATTTGGGCAGGTTTACACGCCGAACTAAGGTGGTTTCCAAACGTAACAAAATGGTCAATACATCTTCAAAACTATGGCAAGCACTAACCACGCCAAGCATATTTACGCAAATCCAAACAACAGCTCTGTCTCCCTATAGGTGAAAACTCTCAGAAAAACACATCAAGGCTTTATGTGCTCAACCAAGATCATCTCAGATTGTCTCCATACTCATACCTGATAGTATCTCAGGAGACACATACGCCATAGTTTCTTTCATCACAACCTTGATTTGCCGAAGCGACCCATACGCAAGATACACCTGATAATCAAAACTAAAACTAACGTTGAAATCCATATCAAGTACCGTAGCACTCGTCGTTACATTAGGAGCCGATAAGGCTATTCTAAAGACCTTATATGTTCCCGCTGGAACCACAAACTCTTCAATACCACCAAATTTTATCACCAAATCCCCTTCAACATCTATCGCGGGGCTGGTTGCCATTTTTGGGGTGTTGGATAACTACAGGTTTGCCGATTAAGGCGTGGGCTAGGTTTTTGAAGCTGGGGTAGGGTTTGAGACTGCCATTGTGCACGCCCTCTTGGTGAAGACGACTGGGATGCTGTAGTGCGTGTCGGATTCGGCGATGTCGACCATGTTGGCTGTGAAGATCTCGGAACTGTTGGTGTAGAGGTTAGCTTGTAGAGTTGTCATGTTTGTTCATAAAATTCGGTTACAATACCCGTATAGTTTAGAGACAACCTCCGAAAACCCCATTTCAGAAAATCAAGTAACACAGCTGCATTGTTTTCATCAGGCGATTTTGAAAAAATAGAGGTTTTCGGCGGTTCGCCATTAGGGTTTTACAGTAACATAGAGATTTTTTGCCTCTAGGTCTATTTTGCATGTATTCAGCTCTCAACGAAAACGTGCCTTTAGCTAACATGTTTTTTTGTCAAGATTTAACTCTTTACGCTGTTTTTATTCAACAAACATGATTATTTATACATATTTATGCATCTACGCGTGATAAAAACGCCCATAAAACACAAGAGCCGAATACATATCCGAAGGAAATCAGGAACCATGTACACAAACCTTTTGAAATACTTGCAACATTTTTTGGATTAAGCGTATCAGTTAATGGTCATGCTGACTGGGAAACCGATGAGTATTACAAAGCATACTCTAAAGGTGTTTTTGTGTGAACATTTGCAAATAGTTCTTTTAAATATTTTTCTGTAACTTCTCTATCGACTTTATTTGCTAAACGTTTCACTTCAATCGCATGTTTATTACAGAAACTCAGTATAATATATGAACCTTTATGGATCCCTTTACACTCAGGAATATCAGCCACAATAGTCTCTACATTAGACATACCTAAAAATGAAGCCTCTATATTAAATAACGTTGCCAGCATTTTGGCGGATTCTAAATCTTCTATCGTGGGTGCGCCATGAATATTTCCACTAGTTATCAACATATGCTCGCAGCCTCGGGCGAAAAGTTCTTCTCTTAAGGCTCTGTGAATAGGATGCATTTCTTCAAAGCTAAGAAACTGCATAGTCCCTTCTGCCTTATCATGCGGAAACGAACTGCTCGTATCGACAGGTATTCTTACAATTACTCTGCTGCAAAAATATGCTGGTATACGAAAAAAATCGTCATTTACCCGTTCTTTGTCAACAATCTGCTTAGCCTGCTCATACGTGCAGACAACACTCAACACTTGGCTGCTTTGGCGGGCTTTTAAAAGATTAAATTTATCTGTCAAATCTGCGATATTAGGGTTGAATATGAAACTAAACACAGAACCCAATTTCAACAATATAATTTTTCCATCAATAATGGCATCAATAACAGGTTTTATTTCAGCAGCATATTTTAAATGATAAACTTTTATATCATTGCTTACTTTTTCTATCATACGCCGGACTCCTTTTTACTAATTTGGTTGTGCCATCTAATCAGCTAGTTTTCCTAATTATAGTATAGGGTAATTATTGCTTTGCCGTGGTTTAAGTAACTTTCATTTCACCATAGTGCCTTTTCCCGAAATTATTGCCGCTTTTTTAGACTTGATCTGTGATAGTCTTGCATGGCTAAACTGAAGAACAAAAAAAAGCCCCTTTGGCGTATAGAACAATTTCATGAAAAAAGTTAACCAAAAACGATTAACAAACTATCTCGAAATCAAACCCCAACGATCCAGACAACTCAACACAACACACAAACAAACCAATCAAATATCTGCCCTCGAAAAAAACATTGACAAACCCAAAAAACCAATCCCCAAACAACGAAAACAAACAATACAAAAAACACACAAAAAACACCACCTAAACACATAAACATTAAAAAAAAACAGTACACCATAAAAATAAAATAAAAATACCACATAACACCAAACATGAAATGCTAAAAAACAGATACATACAAACAGGAAAACAAAAAGAAACAACACAAACCCCAGATACACTACGAACGCATTCATCCCCTGTCTGCGGTTCACATGGATTGACATATCAGTAAAGTTCCTAATCTCCGCAAAACTTAGGTACTATACGTAGTAAGTCTCCATTTATTTCCTAAATTTTGGCTCTTAATTGTAAAACAGCAGATATTCACCGATTTTTCACAAACACAAATAGTACCTAACTTAGGCACTACAACTACATTATGACAATACCGTAAAAAACCTGTAATTAACTGCTTTTTTACAATTAAAGACTATTTTACGGAGTTTAAAAAAATTGCTAATAACGTAGTACCTAAAAACTGCGGATTTTAGGAAGTTATTCCAAATATACAGGCGTGTTGTGCTTGATGACGCTTCACGAAAAGTTCTCTCTGGGGCGAATTTTCCTATGCGACTGCTGAAACCTCTGTTTTATTGTTGATGAAAGTTTTGGTGGAGAATTGTCAGAGTTATAATTTGAGTATTTGTGAATGTATTAGTAATCATGGGACGCAGTTTTATGCTGATAAACGTGATTGGCATGGTTTTGTGAATCATAGTTTTGAGCGTTTTCTAAAAGAGGGTGTATATGGCAGATTTTGTGCAAAGTTAAGCTTCTCAGGCTAATGGTAAGGTTGAGAAGTGGTTTTGTTTTTATGAGCATCTTCGGGTTAGGTTTGGTTGTTTTGATGATTTGGTTGTTTGGTATAATAATTGGCCGCGTGGTAGTTTGAATTTGTGTTATGCTGAGACGCCAAATCAAGCGTTTATCAGAAAACTGCCTACTGAGTGCTGGTTCTGGATTAATTGTACATTATTTTGAATGAGTATGCTGTAGGCATACACGAAGAAAAGCGGCAATAGTTTCGGGAAAAGACAAGCATAAGGTTATTTAATTCTTAGATCAACTGCTTTTTGGAGAAATTTATTATGGATTGGGGTATGAAAAACCGATTGAGTCGGCTCTTTGAGAAAGATGGAAAGGCTTTGTTTTTGCCCATTGATCATGGTTACTTCCAAGGTCCAACACGTTGCCTTGAGAAGCCTGCAGAGACAATTAAACCGATTTATCAGTATGCTGATGCGTTGATGCTTACTAGGGGTGTGTTGCGTAATTGTGTTGATCCAGCCATTGAGAAACCAATTATTATACGGGTTTCTGGTGCGGTATCAGTTGTTGGGGAAGATCTAGCGGATGAGTCATTAGTTACCTCCATTGAAGAGATTTTGCGTCTTAATGCCTCTGCGGTGTCGATGTCGGTTTTTGTTGGCAGTAAATATGAGAATAAGAGTTTAACCAATTTGTCTAGGCTTATTGATGAGTGTGAGGACTATGGCGTTCCGGTCATGGCTGTTTGTGCTGTGGGTAAGGAACTGGAAAAACGAGAGGCCCGCTATTTAGCGCTCTCCGCTAGAATTGCCGCTGAGATTGGTGCGCGTGTTGTTAAGACCTATTACTGTCAAGAAAACTTTGAAAAGATCATTAACGGTTGTCCAGTACCTGTGGTTATCGCTGGCGGACCCAAAACTGAAACTCAACGGGAAGTCTTTGATTTTGTCTATGATGGTATGCAGAAAGGTGCGGCAGGGGTTAATTTGGGTCGCAATATCTGGCAAACAGAGCATCCGGTTGCATCCATCAGAGCCATTCGCGCTATAATTCATGAAGGTTATACTGCGCAAGAAGCTGAGGATCTCTACAATCAAATCAAAGCAGGCAAAAACTAATCAGCCTCTTTTTTTGGTGAGTTTTATTGTTAGCTGCTTTTTACTATAACAATCATGATGTGCAGGTACAAGAGATTCCAACACCTAAAGTTGGTGAGGAAGAAGTTCGGCTCAAAGTGATGGCAAGTGGTATCTGTGGTAGTGATGTTATTGAGTGGTATCGTGTTCCCAAGGCACCACGTGTGTTGGGCCATGAAGTCACAGGCATTATTGATCAAGCTGGAGCCAAAGTTGAGAACTGGAAGGGAGAGCGTGTTTTTGTTTCTCATCATGTGCCTTGTTTTGAGTGCAGGCATTGTCAGAGAGGTAATCATACGGCATGTCATACCCTTCACACCACTAACTTTTATCCTGGCGGTTTTGCTCAGTATGTGTTGGTTCCAAAAATCAATGTAGAACATGGCATCTATAGATTGCCTGATACGATGAGCTTTGAGGAAGGCACCTTTATTGAGCCGCTGGCTTGTGTATCGCGGGGGCAGAGGTTAACCGGACTCAAAAAAGAAGATACCGTGCTTATCATTGGTAGCGGCATCAGTGGTATTCTTCATGCTCAGCTTGCCAAATATCGGGGGGTTGAGAACATAATTGTTGCTGATATTAACTCCTATCGGTCAGAGTTGGCCAAAAAGTTTGGTGCTCATTATGCACTTGATGCTAAAATCAATCTGTCAGAGAAACTGCGAGAGTTAACTGGACAGTTAGCTGATCAAGTCATTGTTTGCACTGGGGCAGTTTCAGCGGCTATGGCTTCGATGGATTGTGTGGAAAATGGGGGTTCGATTCTGTTCTTTGCTGTGCCTGATCCAACTGTGAAGCTACAGGTGCCTATCAATCAGTTTTGGCGTAATGAAATCACCATGCGCACAAGCTACGGCGCCGCACCCAATGATATCGAAGATGCCCTAGGTGTTTTAGCAACAGGTAAGCTCAATGTTAAAGACATGATTACCCATCGACTGCCGCTCACTGAAGCTCAGGAAGGCTTTCGATTAATGTCTGAAGCGGGTAATTCGCTAAAAGTTATATTAGAACCCAATCAAGCATAGACATAAACCAACTTTTTATTTTGTTATACCAGATTTGGGTCATGCCTCAGAATAGTTTACGGTTAAATTCTAACACATTCAGAGGAGTCCAAAGAATAAAAACTAAGGTCTAATAAACAAAGAAAAGTAAGTATGTTACTTTACGATTTCTCGTTTCTTCCAACGCAGGTTTTTGCCCTTGCATTTTCTGCATTTGAGTGCAGTTTCCGCGTTGCGGGCACCGCAGTCTCGACAGATTTTCATGTAGAGCCGATGCTTCTGCGCGATGGTTTTTTTAACTGGGTCTAATATCGGCATTTTACTGTTAACCTTCTGTTTTGGGTAACTCTTTGATGGTCACGCCTCAAATATACCTTTTGGGCGTTCTTTATGTTGCTACTTGATTACTTCGATGGTGACATATGAGCGGGTGTCTTCTATGCCGTCTATGCTATAGAGTTTCTTTAGGACTTCGTCGAGTTTTTCGTGTTCTGCAATGATTACGCTGTCAATTTCGCCTGCGACTCGAAATGCTCGGGAAACTTGGAGTTCTCGGAGTTTTTCGTAGACGTGGATGCGTTTTAGTGGTGAGACTTTGATCAGTATGAATGCGGGGGTGGTGGTTATTCCTATGCCGTTGATGCCTTTTTCTGTAACGTCTATGAAGCCTCTTCCGGTGCGGATGTAGCCGTGGGTTTTGAGTTTGCGCAGGTGTATGTTTAGGGCTTGGCGGCTTACGCCTAGTTGGGTTGCGAGTTCGTCTTGTTTGATTCTTAGGGTGTAGGTGTTTGTGGCTTTTCCTTTTTCGTAGAGCGTTTTTAAGAGTTGGATTGAGCGTTTAGTTAATGGCTCCAAACTGGTCACTTATGTATGTTTGTTAGGTTAAAACTTTACAATAATGAGAGACACTTAAGTATTTGGTGTTTTCTAATTAGTACTGGTCCTATATTTCTCAATATTTTGTATGTTTGTTTGGTGGTTGGTGAGTTGCTTGAGATTTCCGCAAGATCTTTGCACATTTACCACAATGTATTTATGTCAAAAAAATGCTACTGAACCAACTTAAAAGTAAACTAGGAGTGAAGCGGAACGTGACGGAAAACATCAGTGCGGTCTTAATCGGGAAAAAGCCAACAATGAATTATGTTCTTGCATGCATTACCTTTTTCCATGGCGGCGCAAAAGAAGTCAGCATTAAAGCACGCGGCAGAAGCATAAGCAGAGCCATTGATGTTGCTGAAGTGGTACGGCACAGGTTTCTGCCCGGTGTTAGAATCAAACGGATCGGCATCGGTACAGATCAGTTCCAGCCCCATGACCAAGATGAAGGGTTTCAGGGCGGCGCCACTACAAATGTGAGCACTATTGAGATAACGTTGATGCGTTAAGTCACGATTTAAGCAGAATTCCTTCTTTGCAGGAAACCGACTCGCAAATGAAAACCGAACTATGCAGTTTCTGCCTAAAAAGCGGCATACTATGCCAGAAATGTTCATCTAAAGTTAAGGCTGGCGAAATAAGTGATCTAGATCTAAAAATCACTCGCTTGCTTCTCAACCTAGAGGAAAAGTATCCTTCCCTGCAAAACGTCTGCTTCTACAAAGCAGTCGACGTTGAAAAAACGTTAGCCATCCTCGTAGGACACGGTGATGTCCCCAAACTTTTAGGTTACGGCGGTAAAATAGTCAAAGCCATAAGCGACGAAACCGGCAAAAACATCCGGGTACTCGAATACGGCGTTGATGACCGTAAATTCCTCGAAGACCTCTTTGTGCCCTTTAGCATCCTGACTATAAACACAATTTGGCTCCCCGATGGAACCACCGAAACCCGAGTTATTCTACGGCGTAAACGTGGTCAACAACTGCCTATGGATCTCAAAGCCCTCAAGGAAATCGCCAATAAAACACGCAAAATGTCTCTGCGTGTAGAAATCGCAGATTAGGTTGGCTACAGTATGGACTTGGACTCCATGGGAGACTGGGTTAGAACTCAGTATACCTCACAGGTAACCCCTGACATAGATGGGCAAAATGTAACCCTCTTTGGATGGGTCCAAGAAGTGCGTGATCTAGGCGGCCTTCGCTTTCTCATACTTCAAGACCGCGAAGGTACAGTCCAAATAACCATACCCAAAAAGCGCATTCCTCCCGAAGTTTTAGCAAAATCCGACTCACTCCAAAAACGCTACAGCTTCGCTGTAAAGGGCAGCGTTAAAAAAACTAATATGACCAAACGCGGCGTCGAAATAATCCCAACTGATATCAAAATTTTCAGCACCGCCACCGAACAACTACCCATAGACATCACCGGCAAAACCCCTGCCAACATCGAAGTCCGCCTCGACGCCCGATCTTTGGATCTCACACTAGAAACAAGCCTAGCTGCATTTAAAATCCAACACACAGCCCTCCAAGCAATCCGCACTTTTCTATTCAACCAAGACTTCATGGAAGCCCACAGCCCACGTATCATTGCATCTGCAACCGAAGGTGGCGCAGAGCTATTCTGCATCGACTACTTTGGACAAAAAGCCTACCTAGCACAGAGCCCACAACTATACAAAGAAGAACTAACTTTGAGCTTTGAAAAAGTCTTTGAAGTCGGACCATTTTTCCGCGCCGAAGAATCCCACACCCGACGCCACCTAAGCGAATTCACCTCAGTTGATGTTGAAATGGCATTTGCAAACGCCGACAACGTCATGACCCTGCTTGAGCAAACAATCCACCATACCGTTGGCGTAGTTAAAGAAAAATGCCAAACCGAACTCAACCTTCTAAATCACAACCTCGAAGTACCCGCCCTGCCATTCAAACGCCTAACCTACACCCAAGTTCTAGAAGAACTAAAAACCCAAAGCACAGACATCCCCTGGGGCGAGGACATCACGACTGATGCCCTTCGAGTCTTGGGCAAAATATACCCCTGCTTTTATTTCATAACAGAGTGGCCCACACACACCAAAGCCTTCTACATCAAACCCCAAAATGACAACCCCAAAATCAGCGAAGGCTTTGATTTAATGTATGGCTACATTGAGCTAACCTCCGGCGGCACACGCATCTGCGATAAAACTCAACTCATTGAGCGCCTAAAAGAAAAAGGCCTAAACCCCGACTCATTCAAGATGCACCTCCAAGCCTTCGACTACGGTATGCCGCCCCATGCAGGCTGGGCCATTGGCCTAGAACGTTTAACCATGATTCTAACAGGCATAAAAAACATTCGCGAAGTTACCCTCTACCCCCGCGACCGCGTAAGACTAACCCCCTAAACATCTGCAAGTTTGTTAAAAATAGAGATGACAAAGGATTTCTTCTGCTCTTATACCCCTCGATTTTTTGACCGCAAAAACATCTCGGCTATGTATTGATCAACGGATTTCTCACTATTTTTAGCAATACGCATCACAGCATTATTAATACCCGTGGAGTACTGCACTGCCTTTTTGGGCTTATCCACAATGGCCCTTGGCAAACCGAGATTTTGGGCGGTTCTGCGCAAAACCAGCTTGCGTAAGGTATCTTCTTTTGGTTCGAGTTTACATTCAAGCGGTAAGCCTAAAGCAAACTCAGCTATGGCATATGAAGCAAAGGGACATCTCAGCTCTACATCATAGAATCCCATGAGCTTTCGATCCCGTTCCAGATTATTCGCATACATACTGCTGATATCTTGATACATGGTTTTACGGGTACTTTCGGTGTCGTCTTTGCAGGCTTGATTGACGTAGCGCTGATAGCCGCCAAACAATTCATCTGCCCCCTGCCCTGCTAGCACCGCTTTAAACTTGGACTGTACTGCCTGCTCTGCTAGCCAGTAAAAAGACACACCGATGGCTGCTTTTATAGGATCAGGTTCCTCAATGAGCTCCACCACACTGGGTAGGGCCGCTTCAACATCTGTGTCTTTGAAGAGCTCTATTTGCATAGGCAAATCTAGTGCCTGTGAGGCCTCAATGGCTTCCTCTGTTTCAGGTTGATTTTCTAAACTGACATGGAGTAAACTAATCCGCTTTCCCTCTTTGGCGGCTAAGTAGGCTAAAAGACTACTGTCCAACCCCCCCGAGAACGCAACTGCTACCTCTTCTAAATCCTCAACTCGACGCCGAATCGACTCCACTAAAAGCGTTTGGAGGGTTTGAGCCGCCTCTTCAAGTGTTATCTGCATAGGTTGAGCATAACTTGAAATTTTAATCGGTTTAAATCTAAACCCTGTTTTATCTGCAAAGCCAAGTGTCCCTGGCGCAAAAGACTTGACCTCTGCAATACCCAACTTCCAAAGTGCCGCCCTATTGGTCGCATAGGCAACAATGTCTCTATTTTCACCAAAATAAAGCGGTTGCATACCCATGACATCTCTTCCGGCCATTATTGTGCCATCTTTTAACATCCAAAATGCATAATCCCCCTCTGTTTCCCCCAGAAGTGTCTGCAAAGAAGCCTCACCCTGCTGAGAATTCTGCCCAATTTGTGTAAAATATGTTGCTTTGGATATTGGAGTATAGATTCGCCCCTCAAACAACACTGTTGCATCCACTAACGATAGAAAATCATACCCTGCCGCTGTTTTGGACTGTGTGGTAGCAAACCCTGCCGCCACAGAGGTTTCACTGCTCTGTTTACTTAGTAACGCGAGATTTTTGTCAAAATTTCCCTTCTTTGATGTCATGAGCCCAAAATTCAACGGTTGCCCCACATCGACACTTTTAAGAACATCTAACACTGGCTCAACAACACTTTTGCCTTCCTTACTCAAAACCGCAACAGTAACCTTCACATCAACAACTCCAATACAAGTGCTAATGCACGCTAAAACATTAACCTTGAGCAACAACTATTGCAAGACAAAATTACAATTAAACTAAAAACACATATACCTTTAACACTGAAGCTGATCAAGATATGAAGTTGCCAAGTTAGAGAATATAGGTACAGATTTGTCTTTTAGTGTGAATTTTTAGAAATCAAAGAGTCCTTTCTGCTGGGTTTCTTGGGGTGCCTTAGTTGTGGCTGGGAAGCCTTCCCACTCAGTTTTTTTGTCATAGCTACCAACTTGTTCTTTAATTTTTTTGGCTAAGTGTGTACCCACTGATGGTAGCGCTGTGAGTTCTTCAATGGAGGCCTGTTTGAGGTCTTCCACGGTTTGAAAACCTGCATTAAAGATTATGCGCCCGCGAACTCTACCCACTCCCTCCAAGGCAACAATGGGCATCAATTCGCGCTTTATACCCATAGACACCCGCTCAACTAGTTCATTGCTCAGATCAGTTACATCTTTGTTTTTGTTTGTAATTATTGGTGAGAGTCTCTCAACGGCATGGAGCAACCATTTTGCACTCTCAATGGTACGATAGAGATCCCCTGGCTGGACATTAAAGCGCTCCAAGAGCCTGTCCTCAGAGGTTTCCTCTATCCAAGCATTGAGCACCATCGCCATTTTAACTTCTCCTAAAAAGTCTGCATAGCCCACATAGTCTCTTTGGCTGGGAGTTTCTACTAACAGCTCCTGTTGGTGCTTCTCAAGAGTGTCTGCGAGTTTTTCCATTTCCCGCTGATAGGGTCTCATAATCGGTCCCATATCGGGGGTATGCGCAATAAGCTGTAGCAGACTAAACTCGGTGAGTACCGACGGTTTGGTCTGTAGTGCATCTCGAATAATTATACCGCTTAGAGGATCGATGTAGAGCTCACTTATCCGCTTGCCCAACTTGGTCGCAACTATATTGTCACCAATGACACATATCATTTCTTGATCATGTAGGAACCTAAGAATTTTGGCGATAACATTTTGAATAGCTTTAACATCATATTGGTAGGCATAGAAGGTTTTGCGGAAAAACTCGCAGAGTTCCTCTTCGGTATGCGCGTAATCGCTGGCAATGGTTGAGAGAACATGGGTGCGGATGATTTTCTCAACTGCGAGGCGTGACCAAATGCGTTCGGGTTTGGCTAGGACATAGTTTTCCATAACAAAATCGGCTTCATCAGCTGTTTTGGCCACAATGACTGATTCGCCAAATTTGTCGTATTTTGGTCTGCCTGCACGACCTGCCATTTGTTTATAATCCAAAACGGGTATGGGATAGTTGCCCAAGCCTGCTTCAAAGCGGCGGTAGTCTTGGATGATAACTGTGCGTGCGGGTAGATTAACGCCCCAAGCCAGAGTTGGGGTTGCGGTTAATACTTTGATTTTGCGGTCTTTAAATCCCTGCTCGATGATGGTTCGCTGGGCTCCGGATAATCCTGCGTGGTGATAGGCCACTCCGTTGCGTACCAAGTCTGCGAGTTCTTCTCCTATTTGGGTGCGTTCGCCTGATTCTAAGATTTTATGAGCTTCTTTCTCCAGGGCTCCTTTGGTTTGTTCTTCGAGGATTTTTTTGATTATTTTTGAGCCGGTTTTGGGTATGAGGATTTTGTCCATGTGGCTGGCAACTTGTTTGGCTACAGAAACCGCATTTTTGCGTGTTGAGGCAAAAATCAAGGCTTGGCCGCCATTGCGCAGTGTGTTTAGAACCATATTGATGACTGAGAAGCGGGTTTCTTGTTCAATTTTACGGGTCTCGTTGTCTTTGTATTGAATTTCGTCCTGAAGAATTACGCCTTCTTTTAGGTTGATGGGCCGCCAGCTGGTAACTATGTATTTGGCGTTGAGCCAGCCTGCAATTTCATCCACATTGTTTATGGTTGCCGATAATGCCAGAATTTGAATATTGGCGTTGTACTGCATTAGGCGGGCTAGTACAATCTCTAAGGTGGGTCCGCGTCCGGCTTCATTTAGCAGATGTATCTCATCAACAATAACAGCCGATATGCTATCTATCCACTCTGCACGGTGTCTGAGCAATGAGTCAGCTTTTTCGTTGGTGGTAACAATAACATCATATTTAGCCAACCAATTATCGGCCGTGTCGAAATCACCCGTGCTAATCCCCACTGAGACCTTGGCGCCGTTGGGTTTTTGGATATCCGTATATTTTTTGAATTCCTCAAATTTTTCACTGGCAAGCGCTCGAAGCGGACAGAGATAGATAACCTTACCCCCACCCTCCAACACATGCTTAAGCGCACAGAGCTCTGCAATAAGCGTCTTACCCGAGGCTGTGGGACTAGCCAGCAAAATATTTTTTCCCTCAAGTACACCCTCACGTATACAATCCGCCTGAGGCGGAAACAATTCACAAATACCCTGCGCTTTAAGAACCTCTCTAACGCTTTGGGGCACATTTAACTCTGAAATCTGCAAGGCTCACAACACACGGTCTCTACTGGACTATATGCACTTATTAGCGTTTAGGCCTTTATCCAAAAAACCACTCAATATTTCGATATTTAGTTAGGGCAGATGATGTGCTGGTTAGTTGTTTGGTTGGATAATTGCTGGAGCAAATTTGGGGGTTTTAATGGTGTATTTTATGCAGTAGTAGAATAGTACGTATGTTGTTGGGATGCCTATGATGATGCTTCGTGTGGTTGCTTTTAGGCCCGTTTTTATTCCCTTTGTTGCTATCTGTATTAAGGCTAAAATCAAGAAATATCCTGGAAAAATAAGGCTTAGGTAAATATTTTGGATTAGTATGCCGCAAACACTTAGGGCTAAAGCTGGGATATATCCCAGATAGGTTAGGTAGCGTTTGTTTTTTAGGAAAAACGATATGACTGATTTGCGTGCTGCTGATATCCCTGATTCGGTGATGATGCCCTCTGCTTGGAGTCTGCCTTTTTTTCTCATACCCCTTAGAGCCTCTTTTAGAGGCATATCTAAGAGAGTGCTTGAAAATAAACTTTACAAG
>Ga0209737_10002426_pt1 | contig 13057 bp, 14 predicted proteins | sample TergutCu122P3_FD_187284 | JGI IMG/M metagenome (GOLD analysis project Ga0209737, IMG submission 187284) | Cubitermes ugandensis P3 segment gut microbial communities from Kakamega Forest, Kenya - Cu122 P3 (SPAdes) (version 2) | ecosystem: Host-associated > Arthropoda: Insects > Digestive system... | reverse complement strand
CTACGCGCAGCAGGTACTTACACCTTTGATAATGTGTCTATTACAGCAATTGATACTTTGGACACCAAAAATCACACACAGGTTTTTACCTTTGCAGACGGCTTTTTGTCAAAAATTGTGGAAGCATCAGGTTTCAAATTTGATTTAAAATTTAGAAAAATAGAATAAAACTATTCACTATAAACTATTCCCTAATTATGTCCGATTCTATTGTAATTATTCCGACCTATAACGAAAAAGAGAACATCGAAAGCATCATTTCGGCGGTTTTTTCGTTGCCGCAAAGTTTTGATATTTTGGTAATTGATGACGGCTCGCCAGACGGCACTGCCGACATTGTAAAAAACTTGCAAAAAACAAATTCTGAGCGGTTGTTTCTTGTGCAGCGTGCAGGAAAATTGGGCTTGGGAACGGCTTATATCGCAGGTTTCAAATGGGCATTAGAGCGTGATTATCAATACATTATCGAAATGGACGCCGATTTTTCGCACCCGCCAAAGGACTTACTAAATCTCTACGCTGCCTGCTCTACAGATTACGATGTGGCAATTGGTTCGCGCTATGTGAATAACCTTGTGAGCGTGGTAAATTGGCCTATCGGCAGAATTTTGATGTCTTATTTTGCCTCAAAATATGTGCAACTTATCACTGGCTTAAAAGTGAAAGATACAACGGCAGGTTTTGTTTGTTATCGTCGTAAAGTGTTGAAAACCTTTGATTTAGACGCAATAAAATTTAAAGGTTACGCCTTTCAGATTGAAATGAAATTTACCGCCTACAAATATGGTTTCAGAATAAAAGAAGTGCCAATAATTTTCCTCAATCGCGAACTCGGCGTTTCAAAAATGAGCGGCGGCATTTTTTCGGAAGCGTTGTTTGGCGTTATTTCGTTGAAAATCAGAAGCATTTTTAAGAACTATAAACTAAAAAATGACTAAAAAAAAATCTCCTTGGAGTTGGATACCCACGCTCTATTTTGCAGAAGGGTTACCATTTATTGCCGCTACCGAAGTGGCAATAATTCTTTTTGCAAACCTTGGATTATCAAATAGTTACAACGCGCTTTATACAAGTTTGTTTTTTTTGCCGTCAATTTTAATCAAATTTCTTTTCGGACCTTTGCTTGATTTGGTAAAGACAAAAAGATATTGGATTATTCTTTTTCAATGGATAATGACAATTTGCTTCGCGCTGATTGCATTTTCTATTCCAACCGATTTTGTGATTCAAGCCGCCGTTGCGTTGTTTATGATTTTGGCACTAAACTCCGCACTGCACGATATTGCCGCTGATGGATTTTATCTTTTGGAATTAGACACTAAAAATCAGTCGTTTTTCGTTGGAATTCGCAACACTTTTTATCGCTTGGCAAATATTTCTGCACAAGGACTTTTGGTTGCTTTCGTTGGTTTTATGTTTGAAGGGAAATTATTTCCGCAATTAGAAGGAAAAGTTGATGTTTCGTGGGCAATCGGTTTTGCGCTTTTAGCAATGATTTATGCTTTAATTTCTTTATATCACACACTTACATTGCCAAAACCTATTTTGGACAAACAACAAAAATATCCTTCCGATAAAAATATTTTTACAAGGGTTGGAGAAACATTTGAAACATTTTTTGACAAAAAGGATATTTGGCTAATATTATTTTTCCTTTTAACCTATCGGCTTGGCGAAGCGCAACTTTTACGTCTTGCAAAACCTTTTTTAATGGATAGTTTTGCGAATGGCGGTTTGGAACTCAAAACTTCGTCTGTTGGAGTTATTTATGGTACTTTTGGCGTGATTGCTTTGCTTGCGGGCGGAATTTTAGGTGGAATTCTTATAGCGAAACACGGATTAAAAAAGTGGATTATTCCTATGGTAATATTTCTGAACGCCACTAACTTGCTTTACGTTTTTCTTGCCTACTCTCAACCAATAAATATTTGGATTACAGCAAGTTTTGTGGTTTTTGAACAGTTTAGTTACGGTTTTGGCTTTACGGCGTATATGCTTTTCCTCATTCGCATTGCAGACGGACAATTTAAAACCGCACATTACGCTTTCGGCACAGGCATTATGGCACTTTCAATGTTCATACCGGGGCTTTTTGCAGGAGTAATTCAAGAACATATCGGTTACGAACTTTTCTTTATCTGGGTTTGCATTTGTACCATACCGGGCATTATCGCCTCAATTTTGGTAAAAAGAAAAATGTTGTAATTAATCTAAATAATAAACAAAAAACATTCCAAGTTTAAAAATTTGGAATGTTTTTTGCTTTTATAATGATAGTCTTACAAATCTTGTAGAAATAATTTATTCTTCAACACAGCGCACCGATTGACCATTTTGTCTGGGCGTATCTGAATTCAAACCTACAGCCCCTGTGTCGAAAAAGAAGTAATAAGAGTACGCTAAGTCATTATCAACTGCTTCACTGCTCCAATAATTGCCGGATAATCCTACATCGTTTATCATACCGCTACTACCATCACGATAACCTGCAGCAGGCAAAAACAAATTGTTTCCTGTGGTAATATCAGTGAAACGCATACCATTTATGTCGTTCAAAACTTCCTTTACGCGAGAAACTTTTGTAAGACTAAAAAGGGAACCCAATTCATTATAAGTGGGAACTCGCCAACCTGTTGGACAGGCATTTCGGGCATCTGCAAAATTGTAATGGTTTCCGTAATCCTCAGGATTAGAAACAAATATTCCTACTTCACCAACATTGCTGATTGCCCAGCGCACGCCATTTATTTCTACAACGCCTTTCACGGTAACTACACAGGTAGCGGTAAAGATGCCCGCTGTGGCAGTAATAGTTGCCGTACCTTGCCAATTGGCAGTTACAACGCCGTTTTCCACACTTGCAACAGAAGCATCGCTGCTTGTCCAAGTAACCGACTTGTCGGTTGCATCAGCAGGCAAAACCGTAGCGGTTAATGTCTGCTTTTGCCCTATTTCAAGCGTAATAGTTATCGGGTCTAACTCTACGCTTTCCACCTCTATGACTTTATTGCAAGAGGTAGTTAATAATGCTGCCATAGCGGCAACTCCAATAAATAATTTAAAGTTCTTCATTTTGTTAAAAAAATTAGTATAAATAAAATTAAAATTTGTGCAAAGGTAATAATAATTTTCGATTTACAATTAAAAAACTAAGTTGAATGTTTTACAACAAGAAAACTTGTTAAGTTTTTGAAATTTAACAAGTTTAAATTAACCAAAGTAGTCAAATTATTTTGCGACAGGACGTACAGAAAGTCCGTCTGCCTTGCCTATATCGCCAATTTTTATATCAGCATTACTGAAGTTTAAATTGTTCGTAAGAAAATCGGAGAACTGCGTGCCACAGGAATAGTGTCCTCTCGTACCTACATCGCTTACCGAACCACTTAAACTACTACGATATCCGGCAGCAGGCAAAAAAATGCTTTTTCCTGTACCAATATCAGTAAAACGTCTGCCATTTTTACCATTCAAAGTTGTCCATTCATTAGAAACTCTGTTTACATCAAGAAGTGACAGAAATTCATCACGGGTTGGAACTCGCCAACCTGTTGGACAAGGATTGTTTTCGGGTAACCAAGAACTGCTGGTTTGATAACTACTCCCCATATAGTCACCCAAAAGCAGAAAGTTTGTATTTTCTTTTCTATTCCACTGATAGGCTTCGCCGTAATCTTCAGGATTAGAAACAAATATACCTGTTGAACCTACGTTGTAGGCAGCCCATACCACGCCGTTTATTAAAACGCCCTCTACGGTTACTGCACAAGTAGCAGTGTAGTTGCCCGCTTTGGCAGTAATGGTTGCCGTACCTTGTGCATTGGCGGTTACAATACCGTTTGCAACACTTGCAATAGAGGCATCGCTGCTTGTCCAAGTAACCGATTTGTTGGTTGCATAGTCAGGCAAAACAGTTGCTTTCAACGTGTAAGTTGCTTTAATGACAAGTTCAAGCGTTGTTGTGTCCAACTCAATACCTGTAACCTCTTTTTCTGGGTCGATACCACCACAAGAGGTAATTAATACAGCTGCCATAACGGCAACTCCTAGAAATAATTTAAAGTTCTTCATTTTGTTAAAAAAATTAAGTAAATAAAATTAAAATTTGTGCAAAGGTAATAATTATTTTTTAATTATAACAAACTTACTTAATAAAAAATCACTTTTTACTTTTCATTACCACCCAAACAACAATTGGTGCGCCTACAAGCGCGCTAATAGCGTTGATTGGTAAAGTTTGCCCTTCGGCGGGAATTTGCGTTGATGCCAAGTCACACAGCAATAGCAAAATTGCACCGCAAAGCATTGTTGCAGGAATAAGAATTTTGTGGTTTGATGTACGGAAAAGTCCTCGCGCAAGATGCGGAACAGCCATTCCTATAAAGGCAATCGGACCGGTGAAAGCAGTTGGTGCACCCGCAAGCAGCGCAACAGCAATGATTATCAAAATTCTTGTGCGAGAAATCGAAATACCCAAACCTTTGGCGTAGTGTTCGCCGAGCAGCAGTCCGTTAAGTTGCTTTTGAATAAAAAAAACGAGCAAAAAGCCTACCAAAACCAACGGCAACATCACCCACATAAAACTCCAAGTTACCGCCTGCAAACTGCCGAAAGTCCATACCACAAACACTTTGAGCGCATCGGGGTTGCTATTGGTTTGCAAAATCGTTACCAAACTTCCCGCAATCTGCCCAAACATCATACCAATTATCAGCAGCGAAACTGCCTGCCGAATTTTAAACGACACGCCAAGCACCAAAAGCAACACAAAAATTGCGCCCAAAATCGCCGAAATCACAATACCCCACCCGCTTTGTGTGAGAAATACAGGCAAAAAACCACTGCCCAATAAAAACACTGCCACGCCGAGCGATGCGCCCGAACTTACGCCCAAAACATAAGGTCCTGCAAGCGGATTGCGAAAAAGTGTCTGCATTATTAACCCCGAAACCGAAATCGATGCGCCCGTAATTACCGCCGTAACCGCCTTTGGCAAACGAAGATTAAAGATAATTTCACGATAAATACTCTCTTGTGAAAAGATTGCACCAAAACCCAAATTTACACTTCCAAAAATAATATCAATGATAAAAAAAATTATCAATAATATTGCTAACAAAATGAAAATCAGCGAGTTTTTTAATGTGTTTGAGGAACTTTGCATTTTGAAAATCTGAATTATGCAAAGGTACAACTTTTTTTTGTACCTTTGCACATCGTAATTAGTAATTTTTAATTCGTAATTATAATGAAAGCATTTGTATTTCCCGGACAGGGTGCGCAGTTTGTTGGAATGGGTAAGGAATTATATGAAAATTCACCCGCAGCAAAGGAACTGTTTGAACAGGCAAACCAAATTCTCGGTTTTAGAATTACCGATATTATGTTTGGCGGTACGGACGAGGAGTTGAAACAGACCAAAGTTACGCAACCCGCTATTTTTCTTGATTCGGTAATTTCGGCGATTGTGTTAGGTGCTGACTTTCAGCCCGATATGGTTGCAGGACATTCGCTCGGAGAGTTTTCGGCATTGGTTGCTGCAAAGGCATTAACCTTTGAGGACGGCTTAAAACTCGTTGCTCAACGTGCCTTTGCAATGCAAAAAGCGTGCGAAAAAACGCCCTCAACAATGGCGGCAATTATTGGTTTGTCAGATGAAAAAGTTGAAGAAATTTGCGCCGAAACATACGGAATTGTTGTGCCTGCAAACTATAATTGTGCGGGGCAACTTGTAATTTCAGGCGAGATTTCAGCGGTGGAAAACGCCTGCGCAAAACTCAAAGATGCAGGCGCAAAACGTGCGCTTATGCTGCCTGTCGGCGGTGGGTTTCATTCGCCTTGTATGGAAAGCGCGCGTGCAGAACTCGAAAATGCTATCAGAAGTACAAAATTTTCTGAGCCTATTTGCGCTGTGTATCAGAATGTTGATGCAAAACCACACACCAACCCAGAGGAAATTAAGAATAATCTCGTAGCGCAACTAACTTCACCTGTCCGCTGGACACAATCGGTGCAAAATATGGTTGCAGACGGCGCAACACACTTTGCCGAACTCGGACCGGGAAACGTTTTGCAAGGTTTAATTAAGAAAATTGCACCCGAAGCAATATTTTAGGTACTAAGGAACACAAATTTCACAAATCACACAAATTTACACAAAAATATAACTATAAAACAAATGGTATTTTACTGATTATCAACAAAATACCATTTGTGTGATTTGTGAAATTTGTGTTCTAAAAACAATTTTTATAAATATCTTGCATCACCAACCCCGCCAATGCAAAGCCAAAAATCGCTGTGATGTGCGCCATTGTGCCGTTTATTTGCACTTTTTTGCTGTCCCAATGTGTTGATGTTACTGATGTGTTTTCGCCTTGATTTTCAAGCACTTCATCAGAAAAAACGCACAAAAATTTCTTTGTTGGAAAGGTTTTGTTACGCTTCATTCGTTTGCGTAGCATAGCGGCAAGCGGGCAACCGTTGATTTTCCAAAATTCTGCGGTTTTTATTCTCGAAAAGTCCATTTTCAGAGCCGCACCCATTGACGAATAAAACATTGATTTTGTGGAAGTTGCCTCTAAAATCAACAGCACTTTATTTTCCAAACTATCAATGCAGTCAATAATATAATCGTAATTTTCGATTTGAAAAAAGTCCTTTGTCTCTTTGCTGTAAATCATCTGCAAAGCGTTGATTTCTGCATTTGGGTTAATCTCTAACAATCTCTTTTTCAACGCATTAACTTTGATTTCGTCAATGGTTTCGGTTGTCGCCATAAGTTGCCGATTGATGTTTGTGGCGCAAACTTTGTCGGAATCAACAATGGTCAAATGCGAAATTCCCGACCGCACCAAACTTTCCGCACACCAACTTCCAACACCGCCAACGCCGAAAATAATCACTTTTTTAGAGCAAACATTTTTCATAATTTCTTTGCCAACAAGCAGTTGCGTCCGATTAAAAATTTCTTTTTCTATTCCCATTAAACCAAAATTTTAGTTTGCAAAGTTAAGAAAAATTTTGTAATTTTGCAGGTTAAAAATTTAGTTATTATTATGAAACTAATTAGACACATACTGATAATAAGTATTATTTTAACTATATCTTCTTGTTTGAGGAAAGATAGAGTTTTTAGTGCGTTTGATAGTTTGCATTCTATAATTCTTTATGAAAAAAATAATGATTTTGAAATTTCATATAATGGAATAAATACTGCGGTTGGCGAATATTTCATAAAAGGCGATACAATACTGCTTACATACAAAGAAAATCAATTTAAGGAATTTGACCCAAATCAAGAATTGTCAAGAATAATAGTAATTAACAAAAACTCAAATAGAGTAAAATCTATTGATAAACCCAAATCGCCATTTTGTGCTGATATTTATTTAGATAAAAGAAAAACAACTTACTAACTAAAAAATATGGACATTTCAGTAGTAATACCTCTCTATAACGAAGCGGAATCGTTAAAACCGCTTTTTGAGTGGGTAAAAAAAGTTATGGACGAGAATGATTTTTCATACGAAATTATTTTTGTAAATGACGGCTCAACCGACAATTCGTGGCAGATTATCAGCGAACTGGGTAAGCAATACGCCAATATTCACGGAATTTGTTTTCGGAAAAATTACGGCAAATCGCCCGCGCTTTTCTGCGGTTTTGAGAAAGCCAAAGGCGATGTTGTTATCACTCTTGACGCTGATTTGCAGGACTCGCCTGACGAAATTCCCGAACTTTTTTCGATGATAAAAAATGAGAATTTTGACCTTGTAAGTGGCTGGAAACAAAAGCGTTACGACAACGCATTCACAAAAAATATTCCGTCAAAAATATACAACTCTTTTGCTCGGAAAGTTACGGGGTTGAAACTGCACGATATGAATTGCGGCATAAAAGCGTACAAAAATGAGGTTGTGAAAAACATTGAGGTCTATGGCGAAATGCACCGCTACATTCCTTTTTTGGCGAAAAATGCGGGCTTTACCAACATCGGCGAAAAGGTTGTGGAACATCGCAAACGCGAGTTCGGCACAACAAAATTCGGAATGTCCCGCTTTGTAAATGGCTACCTCGACCTTTTTTCGCTGTGGTTTTTGAGCAAATTCGGCAAAAAACCGATGCACTTTTTCGGACTTTGGGGCAGCGTGATGTTTTTGATTGGTTTATTAATGATAATTTTGGTCGGTTTGGTAAAATATATAGCACTGAAAAACCGCACACCAATGCCGCTTGTAACCTCAACGCCATACTTCTATATCGCACTGACAATGATGATTTTAGGAACGCAAATGTTCCTCACGGGCTTCTTGGGCGAACTCGTTGCAAGAAATTCGGAGGGCAGAAATAGTTATAATGTGAGGGAGGAGTTTTAGAAATTTTTGTAATTTTGTAAAGAGTTTTTTTAATATTAACAAATTAAATATAAATAATTATGATAACAATAAATGAATTAATACAACAAGGAGATGTATTTACGGCTGAAATTCTCTATGTTCCCGCACCTGATGGTGTATGGCGCACCTATTCTGTATATAAGATTGACAAAAAAGAAGAATATGAAAATTGGAAAGCAACAGCAAAAAGATTTATTGGTGTTAATTATCCTAATGATAAATCAATATCTGAATTTGAAACCATATGTTCTCAAAAATTATCCCCCGAAACACATAACAAAATGCTTGCAATATTAAAAGCATTAGCAATAATACCACAACCTAATATTTCTCAAAATGATAATGATAAATCAAGCAATATTAATATTACTAATAACATAAATCAAAATTTAAAAATAAATAACGAAATTAATTTGATTTTTATTGAAAGTATAAAAGATGAATTAACAGGAAAGCAATTAAAAGAAATCAAAGAAATTATTGATAATAATAAAGATACACCAGAAAAAGCGAAAACAACAATCATTGAAAAGTTAAAAAGTTTTGGCGAAAATGTGCTATCAATATACTTGCTAACATTATTACAAGTCCAATTATTTACAATCATTTTTTGAGGTAATCGAACAAACATAAATTCATTTAAAAAAAACACATTATACAAAATCGTTGCAGGGCGGTTTGTAGGGGCGGGTTTGAAACCCGCCCCTACGACCACCCCACAAACAACACCCGAAAAAAAACGACAAACAATATCAACAATAAAAATTAACATTATGCCAAAATATAACCCCGAAATACACAATCGCCGTAGCATACGCCTAAGAGGATACGATTATTCACAGGCGGGTTTGTATTTTGTAACGATATGTGTGCAAAATCGTGAATGTCTGTTTGGCGAAATTGTAAATGGCGAAATGCGGTTAAACGAATACGGCAGAATTGTAAATATGGTTTGGGAAAAATTGCCGCAACATTAAAGGTTTAACCACCCCGTCCCTTCGCCCCCCCTCCAAAGGAGGGGAATGGCTCACGACCAAAGGGAGTATGTTACGGTACTTTTTCCAAATAATTCTGCAAAATAATTGTAGCACTGATTTTATCAATCAGTGCTTTATTTTTGCGTTTTTCTTTGCCGATACCGCTTTTGAGCATTGTTTGAAACGCCATTTTTGAGGTAAAACGCTCATCAAAAAATTCGATTTTAATTATCGAAAATTCTTTTTTTAAAATTTGGGCGAAATTTTCAATTTCTGCTGTAATTTCTGCAAGTTGATTGTTAAGCGTTTTCGGGTAGCCGATAACAATTTTTTCGACTTCTTCTTTTTCAACATAATTTTTCAAAAACGTTAAAATTTCGAGCGTTTCTATGGTTGCCAAACTACCCGCAATCATTTGCAAAGGGTCGGAAACCGCAATTCCTGTGCGCTTTTTGCCGTAGTCAATCGCTAAAATTCGAGACATAATTTTATCTAATTATTATTGGCGTTACCACTCTGTTTTCAACTTTATTTTCAGGCAAAATTTCCAAAAGATACATACCTTTGGTTGGGTAGGAAAGTTCGTACATTGAAGAGTTTATCTGCATAGTTTGCAGTAAAACGCCTGTGAGCGACCAAATATTTACCCGCGCTTTGCCTTTGATGTAGATTATTACCGAATTGCCGTTTTGCACAACTTGCGGATATGGACTATATTCTGGGCGTGGTTCGTGGGCTGTAAAATCGCAGGAAAACATTTGCGAGCCATCTGGGCGGGTTATCAAAACCGAATATTTATCGCCAACTATCAGCGAACTTCCCCGCAAATAGATATAAGAGTGCGTTTCTCCAACCAAAATTGAGCCGTTTCTATACCACTGATAAGCCGAAAATTCAAAACCGCCATTGTAATGATAATTTAACAGCGCAATCACATCGTCCCATTTTTGCTGCATAATGCTGTCGGGATAAAGCACAGGAAACTTAATATCAAACTCCTGCGAAGAGCAATTATAAACACTATCGCTTAAAATTATTTTGCAGTTATAATAATCGGGGTAAATTTTTTCGGGCAACAAGACGACAATTTCGTTGTCGTTGCCAATTTCACCGCTTTGATGCTCAAAACCTGCAGTAATTGCCTTATTATCAAATATTATTTGGTAATGTGTGGGCGGTTTTGTGTTAGTTGCATTTGTGTTTGGAAATTTTAAAATAAAACTTTCATCGTCTGCGCAAATTATGGGAATATCTGGCGGCAAAGTTTCTATTCTTGGCATAACATCAACCAAAAGCGTAATTGTGGCGCAACGATGACGTACAATATATGTGCCGTTTATTGTGTTTTGATTAAAAATTGTGTCATAAATTGTAACTGGCAATTTTTCAACACAAATATCCAACGTGTCGTCAAATTCGCGCGGGCGGACAAGCAAATCGAGCGTAACAATGCTATCACAGCCATTTTGAGCAACCAAAGTGTCAACGTAAATGCCTGTTTCGTTGATGCTGTCGCCACCAAAATAGTACCATTCGCACTTATAGGAAGTGTCGCGGTAGTTATAATATGTTCTGTTTAGTTTTGTTAAATTTAGTTTTATAATTGTATCACAATCAATGAGTATACTCGGAATTGTATCATAATAAATTCCTTCGGTTGTTAAAATTCTGCCTCTAAAATTATAAGTTGTATTTTCGCAAAATGTATCTGAAAACGGTAATAGCACAGGATAACTACTTTCGTATGCGCCCATATCGAGCGTGCAAACCACGCGGTTGTTTCCATCAACATCTAAGTGCGCAGTCGGCGAGGTGATTGTTCTGTTTGGAAACTGTAAATTCCATTGTGTTACATAATTGATTTCGTTTGCGCTGTTAATGCCAACACTGCCGTCTTGCAGATAAAAATTACTGTTTGCAAAATCAACAAAAATTGAATTTGGCTGAACATTAGCAAAATTATTAACATTTGTGGCTAACGTAACAGGTGGCACAATTCTTCCATAAACAGTATTATACATTCTAACAACCGAATTTTCGTAATTTACAGGCGTGTTAGAAATATCCGATGCACCGCTTAGAGTGGAAGTATTACCCACAAGCACGGAATTATAAATACTCAGATTTTCGTCCCCCCACAAGCCAATTCCGCCCGCACCGCCGTCAGAGTGATTTTTGGCGATTGTGGTATTTACTATAATTGTTTGATTGTTATGTCCAAGGCAAATCGCGGCGGGGTCGGTATTTCCCGAATAATTATTAGTAAAAGCAGAATTAAAAATGATTACTTTGTTCCAACTGTGCGTGTCTAACCCTCCTGTCGCCTGTACCGCAAAATTACTATCGAACAGGCAATTTACTACATACAAATTGCCAATTTTTTGTCCGAGGGAATAAGTGCCTCCAACCCAAATTCCACCGCCTACTGCGGCATAATTGTTTCTAAACTCACAATTTTCCAATAAAAGATAGGTCAAATAAGCGGCGTAAATCGCTCCGCCAGAACCATTATTATTTCTGTTGTTGATAAACTTACAATTTTTTACAATCAAAGAATTTGATGAATACGTTGAAATTGCGCCGCCCAAACCAAGATTATCAACTCCATTTATAAAAGTCAAATTATGAAACTCCATATTTGTCGCTGTGTAATAGATAATTTGTGCGGTATTATTTCCATTGAGCGTGCCGTTGTTTATTCCGATTAATACAAGGTTTCGATTAATAACAACACCAGTAGTTACAATAGTTCCGTCAATATAAATTGTGTCGGCAGTGCCACCTGCGGCAGCAACCAAAGTTGCGTGGGTATTTACCGTTATACTTGAAGCAAAAACAAAGTTTGCGGTAAAGCATAAAATTAAAATAGATAGGTATTTTTTCATAATCATAAATTATTATTTTTTGCAAAATTACAAAATATTTATAATTAATAATTAATAATTCATAATTATTTTATATCTTTGCGGTTTGAAAAAATTTTGTATAAAAAATGAAGATTTGTGTTTATTGCGCTTCAAGTCCTTTTGCGGGCAAACATTTGCGTAATTTGGCAACAAAAATAGGTGAATTTATTGCTGAAAATGGTCATACTTTGGTTTATGGTGGCTCAACAGGTGGTTTAATGGACGCTGTGGCAGAAGCAGTTAGCGGGCGCAATGGCGAAATTATAGGCGTTATTCCGCAACTTATCATTGATAGCGGCAGAAAAAGCGATTTGCCAACCGAACTTATCGTTGTAAAAGATATGAACGAGCGGAAAGCAAAATTGAAGGAAATTTCTGATGTTTTTGTGGTATTACCCGGTGGTTTCGGCACTTTGGACGAGTTTTATGACACTATTACAAGTGGCGCACTCGGCTATTTCGACAAAAAAATCTATCTTGTAAATTACGAAAATTTTTTTGAAGGCGTAATTTTGTTAATAAAAAATATGATAAAAGAACATCTTGGATACAATAAACGCAAAAACAATCTCGTTATTACAGAAAGCGCAGAAGAAACGATAGAACAATTGAAAACTTTTAATTGAGTAATAATAATTTAAAAATTAAAATATAATGAACCTATTTTTTAAAAAGATTTTTGGCGGGTTTCAAAACACGCAAAAGTTTGAAACCATTGAAAAACAACTGATTGCGGACTATCACCGCTACAAAAAAGTTGAAAGTTCGGATGAAC
>Ga0209737_10002425_pt1 | contig 13058 bp, 10 predicted proteins | sample TergutCu122P3_FD_187284 | JGI IMG/M metagenome (GOLD analysis project Ga0209737, IMG submission 187284) | Cubitermes ugandensis P3 segment gut microbial communities from Kakamega Forest, Kenya - Cu122 P3 (SPAdes) (version 2) | ecosystem: Host-associated > Arthropoda: Insects > Digestive system... | reverse complement strand
CGAGAAGCCGTAAAAAGTGAAATTGCAGACATCCTCAACACCTCAAAAATAAATAAAGGCGCAAGTTCGATAACGGCGGCAACATTTTTGGAATATTTTGCGGAAGATACACCTTGGTGTCATATTGATATTGCAGGAACTTCTTGGAATGAAAATCCGGCAAAAGGAATAAATCCGAAATATGCAACGGGTTTTGGTGTTCGTTTGTTGTGGGATTTTTTAAACAAATAATTTGTATGAGGCGACTGCCCGGTCGCCCGTTTTTTATTTCCAATTCAAAATCAATTTGTGTAAAATTGACCACAATTCATTCAAATGCTGCCAGAAATTCAAGCCAATCCACTTAAATGCACCGCCCCATTGAAATACGCCTTTTACTTCGGCACCGAAAAAGCCTGTTTTTATTGAAATCAAAATTATTGCTAAATTGAAAATTCCGAAACTTAAAATGAAAATATACGGAAACAAAAAACCATATTTGCTTTGAATACTTTGAATATCCGTTTGATACTGCCTTGTTTCTTTGAGAAATGTTGATATGTGAAAAGTTGTAATAAAACCTATAATTGCATAAAAAATGTATAAACTTTTAGGCGAAACAAGTCCGACAAAAGAAAGCAAAACAAAAGAAAATAATGGGAAACAATAAGGAACAAGCGTTACAAATAAATCGCCGTATTTTCCTTCTTCAAAACTTACCATTCCGCTGTGATTGTTGTGTATTTCAATGCTTTTAATTTTCCAGCCGAACATTAGTGCAACAACAGCGTGTGTAAATTCGTGAGAAGTAACTTCAAACAAATTCCCGTTTTTTTTGACAAGGTCTTGGTGTTGGTGAAATTTTTTACAAAAAAGTCCGATAAGAAAAATTAAAACGACATAAATTACAGCACCGCCGCAAAACCATCGTAAAATAGGAAATGTGGATTTTGTGTTGAATAATAATAAAAACGCATCAAAAAAACTTTGAACGCCTAATATTAAAACCAAAACCCAAAACAGATACGCAAAACCGACACCTATTGTTCTCATTTATTCTCCTATTCGTAAATATATCCCCAAGACCTTTTTCCGATACCGATATACTCAAATAAATTATCTTTCAACTGATATTTTAAGTATTCTTGGTTAAATACATCGTTACCATTTTTTATGACAATTTTAGGAACATAAATCGTTTGAGTTTTCTTGTCGAATGTTATATCAAAATCCTCCTTATAGCAGTATTCGGAAGAACAATTGAATCGAGTGTTTATTTCGTTGGTTTTTTCATATTTATTTGGAGCAAAGATTTCTGCCGGCACTATTTTGTTGTTGTTTAAACTAAAAACAGAAATTCGCTTGTTCAATATGTTGTTATCATATTTACTTCCGATAACAAAGAAATGGGGAATGTTTTTAATATTTAATATCCAAATACTATCCGCATCGCTGAAATCAAAGTTTTCGTCAAAATTTTCCGAATCATAATTTGAAAATTTAATTGCTCCAATGACATTTTCTTGGTATTTTACGATATTGTAATAACCATTACAATTGTCATAATAGCAATTTTGCCAAACACGATAAATTTTTAGTTTTTGCTCATCGTCGGAAATATAATTTTGACAACCCAATTCGGAATCAATATCTTTGTTATTTTTTAACAAATAAAGCATTCTTCTGTAACCTTCTTCAAAGCTAAAATCTGATTCTCTTTCATCATAATAATCATAATAAACATTATCGTCAGATTTATAATCCGGTATCTGTTCTTCGATTTCGATTGCTTTGTTTTTAACCCATTCAAAACGATTGTTTTTCCATTCGTAAATAATTTTTGCTCCTGTCATTTCACCTTCTTTTGTGATAAGCGGAATATACAAATTACCTGTGTTTCTGTCAAATGTTATATAGTTCCCATCAAAATCGGTCGAATATGAATCCCATTTTGTTTTAATGTAATTTAATTCTTTGCCGTTTGCATAAAAGCCGTCAATAAATATCGAATTTGGAGTTTCGTATTCGCAAAGAAAAACATATTGACTCCGATAATCAGACATTTCAAAAAATTTTTCGGAAGCAATTGTGAGATAGTATTCTTTCTCCGTGTTTTCATCGTTAATTTTATATATTTGGTATTGAAATTTGCCTAAATCATCGAAATCTGTTTCCAAAATTTCCCAATGAAAAATTCTGTGAGCATCGGTTTGAATTAAGTCAAATTCGTCTTCGTGATAATTTTCTTCTACGTAATTTCCCATGATTTTACATTTAATGTCTTGGTATGTTTGACTGATTTTTTCAGCCAAATCCATTTTATAAATAAATAACAAACTTCCGCCGATGATGATACCTAAAAATATAAGCGCAAATACATCTCTCATATATTCCTCCTTTTTTAATTTTCGCTGAAAACAATGTTGTGAATTTTTTTCTTATACAAATCTTTTGCATGTAAATCTGTTTGATTACCCGGCACAACACCATAAAGTTGTATGCCGATTGTTAACGAATCCGTAACGATTATAAATGCAGAAGTTCTGTTTTTAGTTTTATCTCCCATAATTTCTGCGGTTCCGGTTTTGGCTAAATAGCCCAAATTACTTATCTTTAATTCACTGCCGACATCTTTTGCTGTCCCGGTTTTCAAACAATCTTTCATTGCATTTCTTAATATTTCAAATTGTGTGTTATTAAGGGTTTTTAGAGTGTCAAAATTTTCATTTTCGTTATTTTCGTATTTCAAAACAACCTTTTTACCGGTTTTTATTCTCATATATGCTTGAACTATGTTTTTAAAAACCAGCTTGTGTTGCAGTCCTATAGCATGGCTCGAATATATATTATTCTTCTGAACATTTTGAACGATAGCTTCTTTGATAGAGTCAAATCTGTGGTAGTAAACGCCAAAACCAAAATCATTACGAAACATCGTATCCGCTTTTCCAAAAAAGTTGTTTTCTACAAACAAATCTTGAAACATGGCTTCAGTCGGTTTGGGTAGAGATTTTGAGAGGACGTCATTAAAATCTTTAGTATTTCGAGAATATTTATCATTCATAAACAGCAGTGCACTATATGCTAAAAGCGGCTTTACGATACTTCCCGGCATCATTTTATATTCCGAAAGATTTGTGTAATTGTTGTTATTAGGCATATCTTTTATTTTTTCGAAAATTGTATCAAAATGTCTTTCTCGCAAATTGTCATTCAATTCTTTATGATATTCTTTTAAGCTGTCGTTTAACTCTTTTTCTTTGTATAAAACGCTGTATCTGTTTTCATTGCGCATAAGCGGATATGATGCGGAAGCACGAATTTCACCGGTTTTGTTTTCTGCAACGATTATTGAACCGCCGATCATTTTATAAGTGCCTTTTTCATCGATTTTAACCGCCCATTCTTCCAGTAAGCGATTCAGTTTTACCTGTAATTCAAAGTCAATGGTTTGGGCATCAGGCGGGCATCCTCCATAGTATTTATTATTAACAAATTTTGCAGAATTGCCGTTAACGAATTTTAAATAACCAATAGTATCTTTGTTATCTTTGCTCAATATTTCTTTTGTTTTTGTAATGCTGTCAATATTTGTATTGACTTTAAAATAATCAATGTGTTTTGAATATTTATTTGCATTATCAGATTCATAATGTGCCCAAATATAATATCTGTATTTCTTAAGAGCATCTTTGTTTTCCGTCATTACTTTCGGGAAAATTTCATGAGCTAATATCAGCAAAGAATCTTTGCTGAGACTTTTATAAAAAGTTAGAGCGCTGTCTTTTACAATATCCCACGACATCTCATTTTCTTTTGCAACAATGGTTTTGATAGTATCTACAATTGTATATATTTCAAAAGTTTCGTCATCAAAAGTTCGTCTTTCAAAACGCTTTTCAATATATTTTTGCTTTGGTATATAATCGTTAATTTTATCGTGCTGTATTTTGAACCACACAATTCCGCCAAAAAGAAAAAGCGATAAAAATAAAAGTAAATTACCTTTAGTTGTAATATAATCAGGGATATTTCGTCTGACATCGTTAAATTTTGTTTTTTCTTTTCTGTTATCGAAAGAACTTACCAGATAAAAATACAGATAGTTTATAATAATTATATGAAAAACATATTCCCATATAGTTGGAGAGAGCAGACCGGAACTTTGTCCGGTTAACGGAAGACACCAAAAATTTGCCAAAAAAGTATATATGTATTGAACAAGCAGCACAGCAAGCAAAAGGTTTAACCCTGCTGATATTTCAGAACTGTAATATGCTTTTTTTTGGTTTTTTAATCTTATTGATTTACTTAAGATAATCATCAATGAAATTATTATATAAGCGAGCATCAACAATACGCCGAGATATATCCAAAACCACAGCCATCCGCCTGTTTTAAAACTCCACAAAATGGCATAATCAGAGAAAAACACTGTTTTGAATTCGGGTAAAACAACCGTTTTGAAATCCGCATTAAAAAAATCTACGGAATTTAGCAGAAAAATTTGTCCGGCAACAGTTTCTCTCGAACTTTCAATATCAGGATATTTTGAGTATAATTCTTCATTGTCGGGAAAATCAAGGAACGAGCGGAATCGATATTTTTTCTCGTCTAACTCTTCCGACAATAAAACTCCGCCCACAAAACTAAATGCCGTTAAAAATATAGTCGCAATTCTCAATCCGATAAGTTCTTTGTTGCCGTAAAAAACCGTCAAAGATAATATTATAATAATGACAACATAAATAAATGCAAATTGATAACATGAAATTCTGTATTTTTCGGGACAAATAATTACAATATAGCCGACAATTACAGAAGTAATACAAAACAACAACAGAAGCAGAAACGCAAAGTTATCTTTATTTTTTAAGTTGCTTATTATTTTTATAAAACTACCTTTTTCAAAATTAACATTGCTTGGTTTGGCAAAACGCCAAAATTTGCCGAAACTTGTAAAAAATATCAGTACAATACCGAAAAAGGTAAACATAAAAGCGGCAGAATCGTCTGAAAATTGCCAAATAATAAAAACTATTACAATTAACAGGAAATATCTTATAATATTAAGCAAGGTGTTGCTTATATAATCACTATGATTTTCTCCGTGATGATGCTTTTCGTTATTAAACCATTCCTGTATTTGCGGAGTATTTGAAATTTTTTCTATTATCGGCTTAAATAAATTTTTACTAATCAAAAACGGCAATAAAATAAAAATCATAGTTGTAAATTTCAATACGGGAATTTTGGCGAAAACCAATTCATTGCTCGAAAAAAAGGTGGCGATTGTTATTAATAAAATTGAAATAGAAACAATATATGGAATATATTGAGAATTATTTTTTATTAACCAAACAAACCATTTCAGCATAATAATTATACTAAAAACAAGTAATAAAACAAGAACGGATTTAGTAAAAATTCCGACTAAAACAGATAAAACAAAGCAAACAACCCAAAACGACCTGCTTTTAAAACTTGCATTAACATACCAGCCTATGAAAACTTTCCAATTGATATTTAAAATAACGGCGAGTAAGACAATCCATACCAATCGCTTTGCGTTTTCGTCGTATTGAGTTTTTAGTAATAAAATTGGAAAACCGAGCAAAATAATGCAGTTGAATATCAATCTTAAGCTAAGAATATTAAATTGTTCCGTTTTTATTAAATTTCGCTGTTCGAGATTTTGTGTTTTGTTGTTTAAATAACGCATTTGCAGAAAAAAGTGTAGGCTGAATCCTGCTATAACACAAAACAAAAGCGGAAATATTATGTACTTTATTAAATCATTGTAGTTGTTTTTCAATTGGAAAACGCAGTCATTTCTGTATATAAATCCATTTTTATCAATATTTTCTTTATTTATCAATTTCCCGTTTTTTACAACAATACTGTCGATTGCAGGTTGTCCGTTTTGTAAAAAGGGGAATGCAAAAGCATATTTATTTTCGCCGGAAGTGCTTCCGTTTGTACAAAAATTTATTTCTACAATATTTGTATTTTTATTTGAAATCGGCACGCTTCTTTTTGAGGTAGGTAAAAAAACAGCTCCTTTTGTTAAATACCATTTACCGTTTTTTTCATCTATCTGCACAATAAAGGCATTTCCCGAAACATTATAAGAAAATTTTACGCCCTCTTTGAGGTCGTCTTGTCGAGGAGTTTTTTTTGAGTCAAAAAATTTATATTTGTTTTTAAATATTTTTTTTGAAAAATGGAACTCTTTTCCTGCAATTTTATTTAGCCGGCAAAACGGATATAATATTTTTTCTTTGGCAGCATCTTCATCATTTTTTCGCAAGTTATCAGTAAGTTTTAATTTCCATTCTTCGTTGTAATATAAAGCGCATAAATTTTCCGGCATATTAACTCTGCCCATTGGGATTATTATTGTATCCGGCGAAGTTGTAACTTGAAAATCTTTAACAAAAAGATATGTTTTTGATTTGTCTAATTTTAGCGAATGAAATGATAATGTTTGCGAATATTCATTATTATAAATAAGACCGAACATAGCGGAGACGGCATAGCAAGCTGATAAAACAAAAAGTAACCCCAAAACAGCAAGTTTTATGTTGCTTATTATTTGGTTGTTATATCGTATTTTCTTTTTGTTGTGCATAACTAATATTCCAGCTTGTTTAATTCATTTTCAAGTTGTGCATAATAACTATCGTATCTTGCTTCTAATTCGCGTATGCTCCATATCGTATTGCTCATCAGTTGTAAAATATCGCCGTTATATTCGTTACCCCAAAGCAAATCGTCAAATTCCGGTACTTCCATTTCTATATTCGGCGGTATTTTTATTCCGCCGGCTGTTATACCTTCGCCAATCCCTGTAATTTCACCGGAGTTTCCGTGAGTGTTAGGCTGCGGAATACGAATTTTAATTGGCGACAGGAAAGGCCCTTTTCTTTCAAATGCCGGGTAACGCGACGGCTCATTTCCTTCATAAATATTAAATTCATCAGGAATATTTGCAAAATCGCCGTGAATAAAAAGCGATTTCCACCAAGGTAATTCTTTTTCTTCGGCTTTTATCATTCTGTTTTCTCGTTTTCATCTTCTGAACCAATATTATCTTGTGGTTGTTCTTTTTTAGGTTCCCATTTACCGGCTTTGTCAAAATTGTGTTGGAATATTTTATTTATACCGATTATTTTAAGTTTTTCCAAATTTATTCTAATTGTTTTTTCTCGTTCAATTCTTGCAATTTCAATTTCATCTTTTGCTTCCAGTTCTTTATCTTTGACATTATAATCGAAGTTAATACCTTTAATAATTCGTTCTCGGTGTTTTTCCCGTTTCAGTTCGTTAATGTCCTTTTCTTCTGCATTTAAATCCTCTTCAGCTTTTTTATACTCTTCGTCCAAAGAGTCTTTGATGCCGAGTTTTACCGTAAGAGGCATTAAATCTACAAGCATTAAAAATAAAAAAATCAACATTACTGCGACGAAAACAGCGCCGTCATCTATCATCAAAGCCCATAAATCTTTTATTTCCTTAATTATTCCGCCGATATTTCTTGCTTCTGCTCCTTTTTCTGCTGCTTTTATACGAGTTGTATCGTTTATTACATACTTGTTTTCATCATATTCGATTTCAAGTTTTTCCGCGTCACGTTTAAATTGTGCGGATTTTTCTCTAAATTCCCAACAAAAAGAATTTCCGTATACCGGACATTGTAACAACTCATAATATCCGCGACAAGCACCAATTCTTTCGCCGTTAAAAATATATTCTCCTCTATGTGCCATATAAGCTGAATCTATATACATTTTTGCCGAATCTCTATATGCCGATGCTCGGCTTCTTAATGATTTGTAATAGGTAATTTCTTGTTCAAAAGATGCCGTCTCAGATTTAACATCAACATAAATGTCTCTGGCTATTTTTGTTTTAATATCACTTTCAAATACTACTAAACAAGTTAGTATGGAAACTATAAATCCTACGGTTAATGCCAAAAGAACTCGCGCAATTATAGAAAACATTGTTTTGTTACCTTGAAGTAAACTCCAGTCCACCAAAAGAATTATTGAAACAAAACCGATAGCAACAATCCAATTGTTGGAAAAATCATCACTTGTAATTGCGTCGGCAAAATGTAATCCACCCCAAGAAGCCGTAATTGCAACTATCATCAGTGACATGCCGGGAGAAAGGAATTTTACACCAAGTTGTCCGACTTTAACAGTTTTTGGTTTATAGCCGCCGATTCTATAAAATAATCCGTAGCCGCCGATGCCGATAAAATAAAACAAAACCAAAGCAACAACGACAGCGCAACCACCGAATATATAATTTAAGTAAGATAAGAATTCCATATTTTATATCCTTATTATTAAATTTAACATAAAAATTACAAACAAAAGAACAAATAAAATAATATTTTGATTACCCATAAAACGAAAAATTTCACAAAAAACTTATAATTTTTAGAAAAACAAGTGATATTTTTCACACTCTTCCAAAATTTGCTTTAAAACAAGTTTTGGATTTTCGGCTTTGTTAAGCAGGCGTACTACACAAAAATTATGTGCTCCTGCCTGCAAAACGGGTTTTATTCTATCAAAATCAATTCCGCCGATGCAAACAGACGGAACTTTTGAAGCATCAACCATTTCTCGCATTTTTTCAAGTCCTAAAACAGGGTCAGGAATTACTTTGGTCGGAGTTACATAAACAGGGCCGATTCCGATGTAATCTATCGGTTCGTTTTGTGCGGATTTTGTTTGATTTATATTGTGCGTCGAAAGTCCTATAATTACATTTTCTCCTAAAATTTTGCGTGCATCGACGGGTTTTGTATCGTCTTGTCCCAAATGAACACCATCTGCACCACAATCTTTTGTTATATCAATAAAATCATTCATAATAAAAATTGTGTTTGTGTTTTCTGTTATTTTTTTTATTTTTTCGGCAGTTTTCAAGATTGTAAATTTGTTTTCGGTTTTCATTCGCAGTTGCAAAAACGGAACTTCAAACTCAACTAATAAATTTGCCAAATATTCGTATCCGCAACTCGGTTCGGTGAGAATTGAGTAAAATCCGAAATCGGTTTTTATTGTTGGTTTCATTGTTTTATCCTTTTTTAATTTTCAATTATCAATTTAACTTGTTCTTCTAATTGGCGTTTATCAGGTAAAACAGTTGTGTATTTTGAGGCAAAAACATTGTTTTCAAAGCCGAAAAGGATATATTCTGCCGCAATTTCATCTTTTTCCGCACAAAGAATAATGCCTATGGGTGGATTATCGTATTCATCATTAATCTCTGTTTTGTAGTAGTTTAGGTAAGTATTTACTTGTCCGCCGTCTTCTACTTGCAATTTTCTTGTTTTAAGTTCTATAAGCACAAAACTGCGAAGAATTTTATTGTAAAAAACTAAATCAACATAGTAATGTGTATTATTTATTGTAATGCGTTGTTGTCGTCCCACAAACATAAATCCGTGCCCGAGCTCCAGCAAAAATTTTTCAATATGAAGTATCAATCGATTTTCTAATTCGCTTTCTTCAATATGTTCTTTTTCAGGAATGCCGAGAAAATCAAGAACATAAGGGTCTTTTACAATATCTGCCGGATTGTATTTTTCTGCAGCCGCAGAAATGATATCTGTAATGTTTGTCGTTTTGTTCGACAGCGTTCTTTCGTAAACTTGTCGTTCTATTTGTTTTCTTAACTCTCTAACGGACAATTTGTTAATTTGAATTTGAGAGAGATAAAAATTTCTTTTCGGCTTATTGTCAATTATAAGAAGTTCACAAACATGTGACCAAGAAAGGTGTCCTGACAGTGTCTGGACACTTGGAAATTCAATGTATAACTTTCTCATATTAAACAAATTAGAGCGAGAAAATCCGCTTCCAAGAACTTGAGTTAGTTGCTTTGAAAGTTGCAAAATTATTTGTCTTGAAGTTTGATTGTCTATGTTATTTATCCGTTCCTTTTCGACAATTTCTTTTCCAATTGTCCAGTAAGTTTTAATAAGTTCGTTATTTACAGTTTGTACGACATGATTACGGGCATCAATAATTATTTTGTTTATTGTGTCGGCGAGTTCAGGAATAAAGGTGTTTTCAAGTTGTTTCATTGTTTTATCCTTTTTTTGACGAGAAAATACTATTTTATTCGCATAAAATTTGAGAAAATGGGAAAATTATGACAAACGCAGACAAATTATACGAAATTCAACAGCATCTTTTCGGACGAAATCGCGACAATATAGTTCCCGGGCTGCAAAGAATAGCAGCTGCCGCAAGAGATTGTCAAAATCCGCAGTTAGCATATAAAGTTGTGCATGTTGCGGGAACGAACGGCAAAGGTTCTACTGCTTCCATGATTGCAAACGGACTTATTGCTGCCGGCGAAAAAGTCGGGCTTTTTACTTCGCCGCACATTTTGAATTTTAACGAAAGATTTTCAATAAACGGCAAAATTGTTCCCTCTATAAAATGGCTTGAAGTTTACGGCGATTTGGAAAAAATCTGTGAAAAATATGAATTGACTTTTTTTGAAATTTCCACACTTATCGCCTTTGAACTTTTTCGTCGAGAAGGATGTTCATGGGTTGTTCTTGAAACGGGAATGGGCGGGCGGCTTGATTCCACAAATATTTGCATCCCGAAAGTTAGCGTTATTGCAAACATCGGAATTGACCATACGGCATATTTGGGAAATACCATAGAAAAAATTACTGCTGAAAAACTTGGAATAGTGAAACACGGAATTCCTCTTGTAATTAACGGGAAAAATTCTCCTGAAGTTTTGCAACAAGCAAAAGATTATTGCGTAGATATTTCTTCTCCTTGCATAATTTCGGATTTAAGTCGAATAAAAAATGTTAAAAATTCCGAAAATCCACCGGAAATTTGTTTGGATTTAAAATTCGTTTTCAAACTTGCAATGGAAGGCGAATTTCAAAAAGTTAATTTTATTACGGCAATTACGGCACTTGAAACATTGGGTTTTTACGGAAGAAAAGAAGTTTATGAGGCAGTTGCAAAGACAATTGTTCCTGCTCGAATGCAAAAATATAAAAAAGGACGAAAAACCATAATTTTTGATGTCGGACATAATCCGCAGGCAGTGGAATCTTTGGCAAAATCGATAGAACAAGAACAGAACAAAAAAACGATTTCGGCAATATTCGGAATGATGAGCGATAAAGACATAAAAGAAGCGATAAAATTTATTGTGCCGATTGTTGAAAATGTTTATTGTTTCACTCCTACAACAAAACGGGCGGAATTGGCGGATTATCTTGCACAAGATTTTATAGAATGCGGCGCAAATAAAGTTTTTGTATGCAAATCAGCGAAAGAAGCGTATGAAAAAGCACTTTCTTCGAGTGAAATAATACTTGTAAGCGGTTCGTTTTTTGTAGTTTCCGAGATAATGATGGCTGCAAATATTGATTTTTGCTGAAAATTTACATAAAAATTAAGTTTTTATCAAAAAAAATAGAGATTAGTACTTTAATTATATTATTTTATTAAAACAACTTTAAACAACGGAGGAAGAAATGAAAGTTCAGATTACGGCAAGACATGAAAGAAAAGTGTCGGATGAAACAAAAAATTTTATTGAAGCGGAAATTGAAGACCTTGCAAAATTTTACGATAGTATTATGTCGGTGCAGGTAGTCCTTTCAAAAGAAGAACATAAAGGCGGAAGTGTTGATGTTGTTGATATTGTTGCCGATATAGACGGAAAAAAAGTTTTGGTAGCAAAAGCAAGCGAAGAAAATTTGGGGAAAGCATTTGATGCCGCAAAAGAAAAAATTGTCGTCCAATTGAAAAAAACAAACGAAATTAAAAAATCACATGCAGGAATGCCGACAAGCGAATTTTCTGCTGAAAAAGAAGAAAATTGATTTCGTAAAAGCTTAGGAGATTTTTTGAAAAAGGGTCGTTCCGATTTACTTGTAGGAGTAGTAATACTCGTTGCATTGGTTTCGTTTGTGGGCGGAATTATGTGGCTTAAAGCATTTAGCTTCACTCAAAAAATGGTGAATTATACGGCTGTGTTTTCAAATATCGGCGGTTTACAGGCGGGTGACCCTGTTGCTGTCAATGGGCTTAAAAAAGGTACGGTTTCAAGAATTGAATTGCATGGCTCTCTTGTTGCGGTGCATTTCAAATTGGATAATGAAGTGCCTTTTACGGATAGTGCTGTTGTTTCGGTAAAAAATGTTGGGCTTATGGGCGAGCGAAAAGTTGAAATTTCACTTTCCGACAAAGGAACGCTTTTGGAGCCGAACAGAGATGGAAAAGTTACTCAATACATTAAAGGAAACTTTGATAGCGGTATAGCAGAAGCATTGGGAATGCTTGGCAATTTTATGGAAGATGCTTCGGCTTTGGTTGATAGTGTTAGCATTTTGTTGGAAGCAACTTTGGGAAGTCCTGAATTTAAGGATTTTTATGATAGAACGGTTGTTCGTTTGGATACTATTATAGAAGTTGTTGACAGATTGCTTGAAAACAACGAAAAGAAAGTTGACAACATCGTTCAAAGTTTGAGAACGACAACAAAAAATCTTGATGTTATTGTTGCAAACAACAAAGCCGGCATAAATAATATTGTTGAAAATACCGACAGCTTAACGGCAAGAGCGGCGAATTTAATGTTTGAATTGGATTCGCTTTTGGCGGATTTGCAAAGCATAACGCAGAAAATCGACACGGGAAATGGTGCAATCGGGCAGTTGATTAATGATTCGACGACAATTAAAGAATTGATGACAACAATAGATAAACTTGATACGCTTCTTAACGAAGTTCGAGACGATGGCTTGAAATTACGAGTAAAATTGGGTTTCGGCGAGAGAAAAAAGCAGAGAGAAGAAGCAAAGAAAGCAGCGGGTAAAAAATGATGGAAAGAATGTTAACAGTAGAAAACCAAAACGGCATTCACGCGCGTCCGTCTGCCGCTATTGTAAGTTGTGTAAGTAAATATGACTGCGAAGTGAAACTTGAAACTCCCGATGGTGAAGCCGACGGGAAAAGTATTATGGAAATCTTAATGTTGAAAATCGTGGTTGGAACTAACGTAAAAATTAT
>Ga0209737_10002424_pt1 | contig 13058 bp, 12 predicted proteins | sample TergutCu122P3_FD_187284 | JGI IMG/M metagenome (GOLD analysis project Ga0209737, IMG submission 187284) | Cubitermes ugandensis P3 segment gut microbial communities from Kakamega Forest, Kenya - Cu122 P3 (SPAdes) (version 2) | ecosystem: Host-associated > Arthropoda: Insects > Digestive system... | reverse complement strand
CGAATTCATCGTCGATATTGCCGTGCATAATCTCCCGCGCCTGATAAACCAGCCCATCTTCTGCGCGACCAAATATCTCAACAAAAATAATACCGGTAATTATTAAAACAGCGATTAATGTAATGCCAAGTTTCCAATTAATTTTACCACCGGGTTTTATGTTTTTACTTTTCAAGATAACAGCAAGGGTTACCACACCGATTACCACCATGATGAATGCAAAAGGTAGAAACTTACCATAACCGCCACCAAGAATGAGCGTATTGTATAAGAACCGATGTAATGTAAACACAGAGACCCAACCGAAAATAAGGATGAGAAACCGACTAAAATACTGGCGGTTTTCTATTAAAAACGGTATCGCCAGCATCACAGCCGCCGCTGTACCCACCAAACCGGAAAACGAAGCGGCAATTATCAAGAGCCAAAAACATAATAAGCTGGTTACCAGCCAAATGTACCTTAAAGACCAATCCGTTCTTATGAATAGAAATCCACAAAACAAAACCGCAATGCAAGCGTAAGCAGATACCATATTGATATTTCCAAGGGTTGATAAAAACTGGATGCCTCGTGTGTCCATAACATCACCCGGACCCGGACCGAAATTATATATTTTATATGCCTGTAATATCCCTATTAGGCTGACAACCGAAACCGAGACCGCAAAAAGCAAAAAATCCCGCTCACGCACTTTGTACCAACAAGCAATAATTAGAAATACTGCTATATAAAGCACTTGCGTAATTACCCCGTCATAACGCTCTTCTGCTCCAAGCCATACATTCATCTCGGTTTTATAAGGTGATAATATTGCCGAAAGAATCGTTACTAATAAGAAGCCAATCAGGGTAAGATGGGTTAATGAAGGTTTTTTTTCTAATACGCGGAAACCTTGTAAAGACTGGTAGAGTAAAATTGGGATGGTAAAACATGAGAGTGTTATCATGCAGAATAGGAAGAAAATGAATTTGTGGTGGGTTAGTTGAATGTAGATGTTTGGGGTTATGAATAGGGGGTGGATGCACAAAAGTAAAATCAACACAACCCGTGCAATTCCTTCTTGGAAGTTTTTGATATGTTTATGAATTTTTAAATTATAATTTGTTTTTTTTTGCAATAACCACCCCGTCGCAAACGTCTCGCAAGCGAGCCGCCGCGCCACCCCTCCAAGGAGGGGAATTTGTTCTTATGCCGATACCACGTATATTATATTACGATAGGCATTAAGCTACGTCAAATTTATTCTTATTTAAACCACTTATACCTACCTATTACATTTTTACTGACTAAGTGTTATAATGGGCTTCATACTCATTTGGGAGGTTTGTTTTGGTCAAATTTTCATTGATATTATGTATCTATGCGGAAGAATCCCCGTTGTTTCTTTCCGAATGTCTTGATGGAATACTTAAGCAGACCGTGCTTCCGGATGAATTTATCATTGTTAAGGATGGTCCGCTTACCAATGAGCTTAATATGGTTTTGGACAGCTTGATTTTTCCGAATGAGCTTAAGATAATAGCACTTTCGGAAAGAGTTACCCAGGGATTATCACGGGCAGAAGGGGTGAAAGCCGCCATACATGATTGGATTGCCATTATCGACAGCGATGATATATGCCTTCCTGACCGATTTGAAAAACAACTTGAAATGATTGAAGAGAATCCTGAACTGGGTCTAATCGGCGGGCAGATATCTGAATTTATGGACGACCCTGCCATCCCTTTGGCAATAAGGTCAGTGCCGACTGAACACTATGATATTGTCCGCTTTCTTAAAAAGCGCAACCCCTTTAGCCAAATGACGGTTATGTTCAGACGTGACCTGGCTTTGGTCGCCGGGAATTATCGGAGCAGAAAATACTGCGATGATTATGATTTGTGGATGCGGATGATAAAAAATGGGGTCATCTGTGCCAATCACAAGGATGTTTTGGTGAATGCCCGTGTGGGTGGTGGAATGTACGGGCGGCGCAGAGGTATGGCTTATGTAAAAATTGAGTGGCTGATGCAACGGCAGATGAAGGAACTGGGACTGATAAACAATTTTGAATTTTTGCGAAATATATTTCTGCGTATCCCGGTTCGCCTGCTGCCAGCGAAAGTAGTAAAAATTGTTTATTTAAATTTTGTCCGAAAGAAAATCGGTTAGGCGAAATTATTACAAGAATAGGCATTACTATGACACTAGTTTTTTATATATTACTTTATATGTCATTTTGGCCGTACTATAAATTCCGACTTGTTTAATATTTTGATAAACATTCCGAAGATGCTTAGGCAAAAAATACCATCGGCTTTTGTTTCTGATTTTATTTAATATATCCTGTTCATATTGGGATAAACTGTTTTGCCAACCTTTTTCGTCACCATTGTATATCCTATATATACTTAAGGTATTAAATAAATACGAATCATTTATTCGCCTTTTTATATATTTCATTTCTTTCTTTGTGTAGGATGAGTCAGATAAAAATTGCGTTAATTGAATATAACAAGTAAAAATTCCGTAAAAATGCTTAAACGTTTTTGCTTGGGTCATGATTGAATCTTCCCTGATACGCCTTACAAATAATGGCAAATTTATATAACGAACGCGCCTTGCCTTTAATATACTAAGCATGGTAAAAAGCTCATCTTCGTGTAGAATTCCTTCGTGAAAACGCAAATTGATGGACTTCAAAAAATCTTTGTTAATCAATTGCATTTGTACCATCGAACGGAATATGCCATCACGTTGTAACGTATTAAAGAGTGTGAAACCGTCGCAAACGGCATCGTTTTTACTAACTCTGGTATAATAAACTTCATAAGCAGAAAATTTTTCTTTTAGGGCTTCTGATTCAAATATTGTTTTTGAATTAAAATATAAAATATCCAATTTATCACGTGAAACTTCGTTATACAGTATTTCCAAGGCTTCTGTTTCAATAAAATCGTCGCTGTCGAGAAAATAAAGATATTCACCCGTACTTATAAGAATTCCGGCATTACGGGCGGCTGAAAGCCCTTTGTTTTCTTGTGAATGGATTTTGATACGGCTGTCCCTTGCTTCATATTCCTTTAAAATGGAAAGGCTTAAATCAGTCGAACCATCATTTACGCATATAATTTCTATATCTTTTAAAGTTTGCATAATCACGCTGTCTAAACACTCACGTACATATTTCGCTGTGTTATAAACAGGGATGATTACTGAAATAAGGGGAAGCACTGACAACATTTTTATCTCCATTCCAATTTATATATTAACCGTTTTATTGTAAATGACAGACCATTTTGCCTAAGAAATGAAAAACCTTTGCTAATTGTTGCGGGAACGCATCTTTTCTTAAATCGGATATCTTGCAAAATATCTAATACAAAATGTCCGTTAAATAAATTCAATGGGTGTTTTGCCTCTTTAAGCATTTCAATATCAATTAATTTATTTGCTTCTAAAAGTAAGGTTAGTAATTCCAAATTTTCGAGAAATATATATTTGAAATATGTCCCGGAATACTTATTTAATTGGTCAACCACAATTTTGTGCAAAAACGGCAATTGATGTTCGATGCTTAGTTTAAGTATATCAATCATTCCATTTAGACAGTCGTTAACATTTCTATAATCCCAATTAATTTCTTTATGGTCATAGCGATAACAGTATGTAATCTTGGGAATGGCATAAAACATTTCAGAACAAAGCATTGCTTTTACAAAAAAAGGCGGGTCTTGGAAACGGCGGTAATCCGGGAAAACTAAATTATTTTTTAGTAAAAAAATCCGCTTATATATAAAACGAAAATAACCATAATCAAACTGATATTCTTTAAATGAAACAAACCCTTCTTCTTGGAAAGTTTGCTTAGCCAACGTCCCATTAAAAAGGGTTTTGATTTCCCCATTACGCAAATCGCTGAGTGAACCACCGCAAATATTAACATTTTTTTGTACAGCTTTGGAATATAGTTCCTCTATTATATCCGCCTCGGGATACAAATCATCAGCGTCAATAAATGCAATAAAATCTCCTGTGGCATTATTAATACCAAGGTTTCTGGCAGAACCTGCACCGCTGTTTTTTTGGCACAGTATACGGACACGGTTATCCACTACTTCATATTTTTTCAGTATATCAAGGCTTCCGTCTGTAGAGCCGTCGTCAATGCAAATAATTTCAATATCCCTCAAAGTTTGTGATAAGACACTCTCCATACATTCGTGAATATATGGAACAGCATTATATACAGGGATGATAACCGAAACATGAGGAGTGTTCAAAACTCAATTTTTCCTTTCAATATTTTACATATTATTTTTTTTGTTGTGTGTATAAAACCATATTGTTTATATAATGAAATACCTCTGCGGATTGTCGCAGGAAGGTATCTTTTTTTATAACGAATATTTTGCAAAATATCCAGCTTAAAACTACCGTTATATAATTTTAACGGGTGATTTGTTTCTTTAAGCATTTCAATATCAACTAATGCGTTGGCTTTTAAAAGCAAAAATAATAATTCCATATTTTCAGGAGTTATGAATTTATGGTACAGCCAAGTATAATCATTCAATCGGTCAACCGTGACTTTATGCAAGATAGGCAATTTATATTCTATGGTTAGTATAAGTATATCTATTATTCCCTTAACACGGTCATTAACTTTTTTGTAATCCCAATCAATTTTCTTATAATTGATACGAAAACAATAAGTAATTTTAGGGACAGCATAGAAAATATCGGCGCGCAGCATTGCTTTCACAAAAAAGGGAGGGTCTTCCATATTTAAATAATCGGGAAAAAATAGGTTGTTTTCAAGTAAAAAAATACGTTTATAGATAAAACGGGAAAAATAATAATCATATTGATAATCGTGGTATGATATAATACCTTCATTTTCAAATGTACTCTTTGACAATGAACCTGGAAATTTTGTTTTTACTTTATTATTTTCATATTTACTCAATGAACCGCCACAAATACTTACATTGTTTTGCATGGCTTTGGTATACAAAACTTCTAAAATATCTTCTTCGGGATAGTAATCGTCCGAATCCATAAATGCAATATATTCACCTATGGCATTTTTTATAGCGACGTTTCTTGCGGAACCTGTTCCGCTGTTATTTTGAGGAAAAACACGGACTCGGCTATCTTTTGTTTCATATTCTTTTAAAATTACAAAGCTTCTGTCTGTTGACCCGTCGTCCACGCAAATTATTTCAATATCCCTTAATGTTTGCGTTAGAACACTATCCATACATTCGCGAATATATGGAACGGCATTATATACGGGGATGATAACCGAAACGAGGGGCGTGTTCAAAATCCAGATTTTCCTTTCTATTTTTTGCCGGAGAGGATTATTTATATTTTGATAAATCATTTTTCGTAAATAAAAACCGCTTTATTCTTCTTAATGTATTCATTGCTTTTTCAAAAAAATAACGAATTATATATCTAAATCCGCTGTTTTGTGTCCATTTATAATATTTAATCGGATTATTAATTATTTGCATTAAAATTTTGCGCTCTCTTTTATTAAACAAAAACAAATTTTTATCCAACCGTCCGGCTTTATAATCTTCTTTAAATTCCAGATGAAACCTTTCGATAAAACCCCGTTTGTATTTGTCCGCAATACGTTCATAAGTATATATATAACTCCTGTATTTTTTATATAAATATATGGGCATATACGCTTTTTGTAAATGACTGTTTTTACTTAAAAATTCGTTTATAAAGATATATTCATCATTTATACAATAAACCTTTTCTTTATTTTTTACGGATGCGTTGGGATTATCGTTCCTGTACATATAAAATGGTTTGTTAAATAAATACACCCGTTCGGCATGACATAAGGTTTGAAACCAAAACCCGTTATCTTGATATGAAGCCCCCTGGCTTTCGTTATACCTTATGTTAAAGCGGCGTAAAAAATCTATAGAATATATACCGTCCCATGTGGTTATATAATATGAAAAAACGTCCGGATGATCGCAGGGTTTAAAAACCTTATTATACATTTCATCCTTGGTGCAGGTCTTAAGATGTGTTTTTTTAATTGAGCCATCAGGGTTTGTTATAAATTGGTAATGGTCGGCTTTAATGAAATCAACGTTGTATTTTTCCGCAAGGTTATATAATTGTTCAAACATATCCGGCAGCACAAAATCATCTGTTTCAACAATACCCATATATTTGCCTGTGGCGGCATCCATACCAAGATTCATTTGATAACCGTAGCTTTTCTTTTCAGAAACAATTAGTTTGATTTGTCCCTCCCCCCGGACAACATATTCATCAATAATCGAAAGTGTTCCATCAGTAGAACCGGCATCCACACAAATAATCTCAATGTCTTTTAATGTTTGATTTATTACGCTCTCCAAACAATCACGGATATATTCGCAAACATTTAACGACGGCATGATTATAGAAACTTTTGGCATCTACTATTTCCTCATAGAACAATAACTCAATGTAGGTTAAACTTTTTTATCCCTTCTTCATAAATCGCTTCTTGAATGTGCGAAGCGGTCTTGTTATCTTCCAACTGATTGATTGATGTATATTGTTAATCTCTTTTTTGAAGGAAAGAATCATTTCCTGCATTTGTTGATTACTGTAAACACTTTGAAGCGGTATCAATGCAACAGAAAGCTTGTCCCCCACCGGCAATAGGGTAAACTCACATTCCAAAGCAAACTCATCAACGGCTTTTTTTACACCTTGCCAAGGACCGTAATAATCGTGAATCCAAATTACTCCACCCACTGATAACCGAGGTGAAAAAAATCTTAATGCCGCCAAGGTGGGAGCATATAAATCTACATCAATATTAACAAAAGCATAACTCTCATTTTCAAGCCCTTTAAAAGTTTCAGGTATAGTTCCCACTTTTAAAATACACCTATCCTTGTGGGGGCAATGCGAAATGGCAACATCAGCACCAACAATGCTGTTATCTCCATACATTGTTTTACATTCTTTAACTCTCTTTACTACATCCTTAGATTCGAAAATCAAGTCGCTTTCGTTAAAACTTTTGAAGGTATCAAATAAATACAGGGTTTTATCAAAAAAAACCTCGTTGATAACGCTTGCAAAAAAACCTCTTCCAACCCCGCATTCAACTACTGAGCCGGGTACATTGTTTTTACGGAGGATTACACCTAATTCCTTGAGAATATGGTTTCGGGTGATAATAAATTCTTCAAATGTTTTTATTTCTATATCTTTGTAAGTAAAATATGGTCTCGATGTCAATATTTTATTATCAGGAATACCCACTGATTTTAATTTTTCAATAATTTTTGTTATTACATCCAAATAACCTTCCAACTTATAATCTGTCCATACATGAACAGCGATGACGACCTTGTCATAATCATGGTTTTCAATTTGATTTATGCTGATCACAGGATAACCATGAAAGGTATTTTCTTTTGGAAAATCATCAGCAAACGCAAGAACATCTAGTCCTTTGTTTTCTTTAATGTAAAATAAACCTACCTCATACAATCCATAAATAATTGTTTTCATTTATCATTGTCCTTTTAAAAATGATTCATACATATCACAGATTTCATTCACATCCCCAAAAGCCATTTGCTTACCTTTTTCTATCCATAACACTTTATTACACAATTTCTTTATTTGTCCGATTGAATGCGAAACAAATAAGGTAGTTGCACCACTTGTCATTATTTCACGGAGCTTACCCTCGCTTTTTGACTGAAATGAAGTATCTCCCACTGCTAATATTTCGTCAAGTAATAAAACATCGGGTTGGGTAAGACATGCCACGGAAAAAGCCAGGCGGGATTTCATGCCTGACGACAGTTGTCTGATTGGATTGTTTTGAAATTGCGAAAGCTCTGCAAACTCAATTATCCCATCATACATGTCATGCATAAAATCACGTTGGTATCCGAATAATGCCCCCAGCAAAAATGTATTTTCCTTAACTGTCAAATCATTATCAAATCCTATCCCCAATTCTAACAATGATGTAATTGAACCGTGGATTTTCATTGTTCCGGAAGACGGCTTCTTAATTCCTGCAATGGCTTTTAATAAAGTTGATTTTCCAGCGCCGTTTTTCCCTATAATACCAAGCATATCCCCATTTTCCAATGTGAAACAAATTCCATCCACTGCCCAAAAATCATTGGATTTATATTGCCCGCGGATCTTTTGTATGACGTAATCCTTAATTCCAATTTTGTGAACATCACCGGCTGGATAACGGACTGATACATCAATAAGCTCAATCGATTTATTTGATCTCATATTACTGATTTCCTCTACATGTAATCAACTAACTCTTGGTTGTATTTCCTATATAAAAAATATCCGGCAGTAATTGCCAGCACAGCATATAAAGCACTTATCAAGTGTAAATCAAATGCCGGTACTGTGTTTTGCAATACTACCGTCCGGAAATAAAGTATATATACATAAACAGGGTTAAGCAAAAATAACCCTTGTACCCCTTCCGAAAATACATCCGTCGTATAAAAAATGGCTGAAAGATACATTAATATCAGGGTAAAAATATCATATAAATATTTGATATCCATGAAGTAAACATATAATACTGATAAAATTAGACCAATACCAGTACAAAATAGAAATAAACATATAATAGGATAAATAAGCGTCAGAAAAGCAAACGAGAATGTTATCCCGTCTATAGCGGAAAAAATAAAAAATATTACCAACGTAAGTGTAAATGTTGCAAATGATGAGGCATTTTTACTGATGATAAAAATAAAATCGGGAACCTTTATTGACTTAATTATGTGTGAATTATCCTTAAGAGCTTGCATACCACCATATGTAGATTCCTTAAAATAAAAGAAAATTAAGTTACCGGCAAATAAGTATATGATATAGTGTTCAATTTCCTTGCCAAAAAATTGGGTAAATACCAAAGCAAGAACAAGCAAGTGAAGCATCGGAGCCAGTAAACTCCAAACTACACCCAGATAAGTCCGCTTGTATTTTTTCTTAAAATCACGTTTGACTAATTCAGTAAAGAGAAAACTGTATGGCATGTTTAATCCTTTCGCACGTATGTCCTTTGTTGTTTAAGCCCTATTTACCGCTTTAAGTGACGCCGCAATCACCTCGTCCATATTAAGATACTGGTATGTTCCCAGGCGTCCGCCGAAAATAACATCATCGTGGTTTTCTGCCAGTGCTTGGTATTTCTTTAAAAGATTACTATTTTTCTCAATATTAATCGGATAATATGGCTCATTGCCCATTTGCCATGAAACCGAATATTCACGGGTTATTACTGTTTCAGCCTGCTTACCAAATTCAAAATGTTTGTGCTCAATAATCCTGGTATACGGAATGATGGCATCAGTATAATTTACAACTGCATTACCTTGGTAATTTTCCATGGCAAGAGTTTCTGTCTCAAACCTAAGTGAGCGGTACTCCAATGCACCATACTGATACTCAAAAAACTCGTCAATCATTCCGGTAAAAACCACCTTTTTTGCTATCCCATTATTTTGCTTAATAAATGTAAAATAATCCGTATTTAACCTTACTTCAATACCATCCAACAGCTTTTCGATAATATTGGTGTAACCCCCGACCGGAATCCCTTGATACTTGACATCATAATAATTGTTGTCGTAAACAAATCTAAGTGGTAATCTATTGATAATAAATGCTGGAAGCTCAGAACATTTACATCCCCATTGTTTTTCCGTGTAACCCTTAATCAGTTTTTCATAAATGTCGTTTCCTACCAGCTTTAATGCCTGTTCTTCGAGATTTTTGGGTTCCATGATATTATGGTCTTTAGTTTGCGCGGCAATTCGTTTTTTTGCTTCTTCCGGTGTCCGTACACCCCATAATTTATTAAATGTGTTCATATTAAAAGGAAGATTGTATATCTCATCTTGGTAAACAGCAAGGGGAGAATTGATATAATTATTAAATTTTGCAAATTGATTTACATAATCCCAAACCTGTTTATTGGACGTATGAAAAATATGGGCGCCATATTTATGCACCTGAATATCATTCAAAACCTCCGTATAAACATTTCCACCGATATGGGAACGTTTTTCAATAACCAGGCAGGATTTACCCTTCTTCTTGGCTTCACACGCAAAAACTGAACCAAATAAACCACTGCCAACGATTAGATAATCAAACATGGGTACCTCGAGGTGTAATATATTGCTTTTACTGTATCATACATAATAGTTTTTGTCAGTATATATCGGTATGATTTGAGCTTATTGATTGACACCGGGTACCTATGCCCGGTACGGAAAATGAGCGGTGATGTATATGAAATCAGGATACCGAACAAGGAAGTGATGTACGGTTACCGTGACATGATTGATGATTAAAGGACATAAAATGTCGTATTTTCGCGAAGCATAAATTTTTTGTTGAATAATAAATCTGGAGTTGCAAAAAATTTGTGGTATTATATATGTAATGCTATATTTACTTTTACTCCTAGAAGGAATCATGACTTTCATATCACCCTGCCTGCTGCCCCTGCTGCCGGTGTATATTTCATTCTTTGCCGCAGGTAAACCGGACAAACGCAGGACTATTACCAATGCTCTCGGTTTTGTCGCCGGATTTACGATTATTTATGTCACTCTTGGTGCATTTGCCGGAACACTCGGCAGATTGTTAATTCAATATATGGTGGTGGTTAATATTATCGCCGGAATCATAATTATCGTCTTAGGTTTGAACCTTCTGGGTATTATCAATATTCACATTTATAACCGCCTCGCAAACAAAGCAAATGACATAAACGAGTTGAAACTTTTTTCAGCCATAATTTTTGGAAGTATTTTTGCGCTTAGCTGTTCACCCTGTGTTGGTGCTTTCCTAGGCGCGGCGCTGATGAAAGCTGCGACCCGTGGGAGTACTTTTGAAGGTGCTTTTATGCTTTTAATATATTCCGCCGGACTCGGAATTCCGTTTATTATAAGTGCGATATTAATTGACCGTCTCAAAGGTATTTTTGACTTTGTAAAACGCAATGGTAAAATAATTAATATTGTCTCGGGAATATTACTCATTATGATGGGATTATTAATGGTATCAGGTTTGTTCGGGCGGTATTTGTTGTTGTTTAATTTCTAATTAATTTCTAGGTATGAAGATTACAATTCCATCCACAATGCCTTGGACGATTTTATCCTGATAATTGCTATCAACCAATCGTGCCCGTTCATTATCACTGCTTAAAAAACCAACTTCGATTAAACATGATGGCATTGTCAAACCTTGGAGCAAAGTCATTTCATCACTTCGTTTTAAACCACGGTCCCTCGCATTTGTTTTATTTACTGTTTCCTGCTGTATATATTCGGCAAAGCTTTGATTTAATTCATGTGCCATACCGTTATACCATGTTTCAATCCCTTCAGTAACTGTATCATTTTCTTGCGCGTTGTGGTGCAGGCTGATAAAAGCGACGGCTTGATATTTTTCGGCAATGAGCTTACGGTCTTCCAGCGATACCGCTTTATCCTCCTCCCGCGTCAGAATTACCTGGTACCCGAGGGCTTTTAATGAATCCCTGACTTTGAACGCCAATTGCAAATTTAAATCCTTTTCCATAAAATTACCATATACACAACCGGGAAAATCCTTTCCACCATGACCGGGGTCAATTATGATGATAGGTTGTGTGAAATCAAGCTCATATGTATTTATTCCGGAAAAGGATGAACTCTCTATTAGACTGGATATAGATACGATATTATTATCTTGGGCATTTAAGCTTTTTTGCAGGGAATTAAATAAAATCATAAAAACGATGAGCATAATCGCCCCTAGCAATATACGGAATTTTTGCCTTGCGGCTCGTTTTTTATTTATTCTTGTTTTCATTTTTCTTTCCTTTCACAGTTCTGCACATAAAACCCCCTGCAATGACTTAATCATAGCAGGGGGATGTCCCGTAATTGTTGTGAAGTTGTGTCAGAGTTGTAAATTCGACAGATTTAACCACATTTATATTTGTTTAGATTGTGGGTCGGAGCCCGCAATGACGGGTAAAATCAGCCATATGTGCCATCTGGATTGGGTTTTGGCGGATTTACATTCACATCAGGTTGTGGTTGCATCTGTCGGCGTCGTTGTTCTGCACCCTGCTGTGCTGGAGCTCTCTCAGTCGGTGTAAGTGTCGATTCGCTTTCCTGTCTCCATTCGTTTTCAATCTCGATAACATCATATTCATCGCTTTCGCCTTCTACTTCATTATCATCGTCAACATCATCAAAATCAATTTCGTCATTTGTGTCGTGGTCATCAATTTGATTGCCTGGGTCATCATTCACAATGGGGGTGGTTGGTATTTCTTCGGCTGGTTTTTCATCACTTAATTCCTTGGTGTTTAAAACTGGGGTGTTGTTATCTCCTTCTGTTTCTGAAGGTTTGCCACAACCGACAAGAAGTACTAATATTGCGGCTGCCAAGGCAAGTACATAAAATCCTTTAATAAATTTTGTATTCATCATTTTTCCTCCTGAATCAATTTTTCTGTTACGGGTGAGACCATCATAACAGGGAGATATCAAATAGTTGCGGAGGAGTTGTAACAAAGTTGCGAAATATGATAAAGTCCTAACGGCCAATAGTATTTTCCCGTTGGAAGTTTGAGCTTGCTTCTGCCTCACGTCTTTGCGACCAAAATGAATCTGAATGGTTTGTCATGAGGAATAATGAAAGGTTTGTCAAGAACCACTCCTCTTTTTCCATCTGTCTACCCATCGCATTAATAACTGCAGAAGCATTCCCGTTGGCAAAACTTTGAAATAAAGTTATACCAAGATGTTCATGCAAAATTACACTTTTAACGCCATCTGGTTGTTCGAACCATGGCTCTGATGATGTCTCTTCATCAATTTCTATTCCTATTTCTGATATAAAAACCGCCAGCATATTTTCCGCATCTTCACGGTTAAAAGTAATCCTTTTGTCGTTTTCAAATTGAATTAAACTCAATTCAACCTTCCAAATCTGCCCGGTAACTGAATTAATAGTAAAAACAGCGACAATGAAAT
>Ga0209737_10002423_pt1 | contig 13063 bp, 13 predicted proteins | sample TergutCu122P3_FD_187284 | JGI IMG/M metagenome (GOLD analysis project Ga0209737, IMG submission 187284) | Cubitermes ugandensis P3 segment gut microbial communities from Kakamega Forest, Kenya - Cu122 P3 (SPAdes) (version 2) | ecosystem: Host-associated > Arthropoda: Insects > Digestive system... | reverse complement strand
TAATTGAGGATATTGGCGAGCGCATGGGCCATGTGCAGCGTCGAATAGGCGTTGTAGCCCTGGCCGATGCCGACCGAAATGGTTTCGCCGGCATACCACTTCTGCTGCTCCCGTTTCTTGAAGCGCTGCTGCTTCCATTCCGGCGAAGGCAGGATGCCGGTCGCCTCGCCGGGGATGTCGATGCCGGTTTTATTGCCCAGGCCGAGTTCGCCCAGGGTGCGGGCGATGGCGTCGATGCCCATGTCGTTGGCCAGCACGTAGTAATAGGTATTGCAGGAAACCACGATGGATTTATACATATCCACCATGCCGTGACCGCCGACCTTGTCGTCCATGAAGCGGCGGTTGCCGAAATTGAAATAGCCCGGATCGGCGATGGACTGGTTGGGCGTGCGCTTGCCGCTCTTCAGCGCGGCCAGCGCCATCAGCGGCTTGAAGGTCGAGCCGGGCGGAAAGGTGCTGTAAATGGCGCGATTGAGCATGGGCTTGTCGGGATTGTTGTTCAGCTCGTCCCAGTCGTCGAAGCGGATGCCGTCGACGAAAAGATTGGGATCGAAGGCGGGCGAGGACACCAGCGCCAGGATCGCGCCATTCTTCGGATCAATCGCCGCCAGCGAACCGCGCCGGCCGCCGAAAGCCTCTTCGGCGACGCGTTGCAGCCCGCTATCGAGCGTCAGGGTCAGATTGTTGCCGGGCACTGGCGGCGTCTGCGACAGCACGCGCACGGCCCGCCCGCCGGCATCGACCTCGACCTGCTCGTAGCCGGCGGCGCCGTGCAGCTCGTACTCGTAATACGCCTCCAGGCCAATCTTGCCGATATGGTCGGTGCCCTTGTAATTGGCTTCCTGGCCTTTTTCCGCGATGGCTTCCTTGTCCTTGACATTGATGCGGCTGATATAGCCGATGGCATGCGCGGCCAGCGCGCCTTCCGGGTATTGGCGGAACAGGCGGGCCTTGACCTCGACGCCGGGGAAGCGGTAACGGTTGGCGGCGAAGCGGGCCACCTCCTCGTCCGAGAGACGGGTGCGGATCGGGATGGAATCAAAGGTTTTCGATTCGTCGAGCAGACGCTTGAAACGGCGGCGGTCCTTTAATTGAATCTCGACAATCTCGGAAAGGCCTTCGATGGTTTCTTCCAGGCCCGGGGTTTTCGAGGGCGTGATCTCCAGCGTGAAAGCCGAATAATTGCGGGCGAGAACCACGCCGTCGCGATCGACGATATTGCCGCGATTGGGCGCGATGGGCACGAGCGAGATGCGGTTGCTCTCGGCGCGCGTCTGGTAATACTCGTACTGCATCACCTGTAGATAGACAAAGCGGGCGAACAGCAGCGAAAAAGCGAGTAGCACGCCCGCGCCGGCCACCAAAAGGCGTCGGCGGAAACGGTCGGTATCCTGCTCGCTATTGTAGAAATCGCTCATCGAGGAATCATCGCGGCTGTATTAGTGGCAACCAAACAGATTGCAGACTGCCCCCATCCCAGCCTTCCCCCGCCAGCGGGGGAAGGAGCCAGATTCCCTCCCCTGCTTGCGGGGGAGGGTTAGGGTGGGGGGCCGCGGCACGGGGAAAAACATGAAAATTTGATCGCCGGTTTAATAACGTGGCTGCATTACAAAGGTCGATTCTCGTCGCGCTCGACCGGCTGGTACTGCGGCAGCAACAGCAGGAAGGTGCCGGGAATCCACAACAGCGCCCCCAGAAAAGGGCCGATCAGATAGCCCCAGCCGGGAAAATCGCCCCCGGCGGAGAGGCGCATCAACAATTGCAGCCCCTGCGCGCCGAGCAGCAGCGGCAGAATTTGCAGCGCCTGCTGCGCCACCGGAAACCACAAAATGCGCCGCGACTGCGAAGCCGCCATATAGGCCAGCAGCACGTAGGCGAAGCCGTGCTGGCCGAGCGCCGCGCCGTCGGCGACATCCATCGCGAGGCCCAGGGCAAAAGCCCAGCCCATGCCGACCCGGCGCGGCTCGCGTATGCTCCAGAAGCAAAGAATCAGCGCCACCCAGTCGGGAACGCCGGGCCAGTAGGCGGTCGGCAAAAGGTTGGCGAGCAGCGCGAACAACAGGCTGGCGACAATAAACCAGGGGCGGACCGGCAACAGGATGCGGGACGAGGTGAAGGTCGGCTGGATCATTTGGCTCCGGGCTTTTTCGCAGCGCCGGCATTGCCGCGCCGAGCGGGCGCTTGGGGCGGGGGCGGCGGGGGCAATTCCTCGCGCGGGGCGAGAATCATGAGCTCGGCGAAATTCTCGACGCCAGCCAGCGGCGTCGCCTCGATACGAGCAAAGGCGAAGGCGCTGTCGCGCTTGACGCTGCTCACCCGGGCGACCGGAAAGCCGGCCAGGAAAATGCCGTCCAGGCCCGAGGTGACCAGAAGGTCGCCAATCTGCACATCGGCATTGGCCGGGATGTAGCGCAATTCCAGCTGGCCGTCGCCCAGGCCGAAAACGACCGAGCGCTGGCCGCTGCGCACGATCTGCACCGGCACCGCCTGATCCTTGTCGGTGATGAGGGTTATTTCCGCCGAGAATGGAAAGACGCGGGTCACCTGGCCGACGACCCCGGCTTCGTCGATGGCCGGCTGTCCGGCGACGATGCCGGCTTGCTGGCCCTTGTCGACGACGACGCGCCGCGAGAAGGGATCGCGCGTGGTGTACATGATCTGCGCCACCTGACCGCTCGCCTTTTCCCTCTCCTTGACGGCCAAAAGCCGGCGCAGGCGCTCGTTCTCGGCCTCCAGATGCTCAAGGCGTTGCAGGTTCGGCGCGGTCAGCAGCTGGGCTTGTTTCAGCCGCAGATTGTCCTCCTGCATCGCCTGCAAGCCGCGCAGATAGGCCAGCGCATGGTCGACCAGGCTGCCCGGCATTTGCGCCGCCCGCTGCACCGGATCGACCACCAGCGCGACCGTCTGACGCAAGAGCCCGAGGCTTTGCATGCGCAGATCGACGACGAAAAGCGCGAGCGATATGGCCAGATAAAAAGTCAGCAAGGCCAGCGGCGCCGGTCCGCGTTTGAAAAACGGCGGAGGAGCGTGATCAATACCGGCCATCACATCAATGCGGCAATGCCGTCAGGCGCTCAATCCGAGGCAAAGATGCTGCCCAGCTTGTCCATTTTTTCCAGCGCCATGCCGCAGCCGCGGGCGACGCAGGTCAGCGGATCGTCGGCGACGATCACCGGCAAGCCGGTTTCTTCCATCAGCAAGCGGTCGAGGTCGCGCAAACAAGCGCCGCCGCCGGTCAGCACCATGCCTTTTTCGGCAATATCGGCGCCCAGTTCCGGCGGCGTTTTTTCCAGCGCCGACTTGACGGCGGAGACGATCTGGTTGAGCGGATCGGTCAGGGCTTCGAGAATTTCGTTGGACGAAATGGTGAATTTGCGCGGAATGCCCTCGGCCTTGTTGATGCCGGAGACTTCCATTTCCATCACCTCGGCCCCCGGGAAAGCGGAACCGATATTTTTCTTGATGTTCTCGGCGGTGTTCTCGCCGATCATCATGCCGTAATTGCGGCTGATGTAATTGATGATGGCCTCGTCCAGCTTGTCGCCGCCAACGCGCACGGAACCCGCATAAACCATGCCGCCCAGCGAAATGACGCCCACCTCGGTGGTGCCCCCGCCGATATCGACGACCATGGAGCCGGTCGCGTCCGACACCGGCAGGCCCGCGCCGATGGCGGCCGCCATTGGCTCCTCGATCAGATACACGTGGCTTGCGCCCGCGCCGATCGCCGATTCGCGGATGGCGCGGCGCTCGACCTGGGTGGAGCCGGAGGGCACGCAGATGATGATGCGCGGGCTCGGCGAGAAGAGCTTGGAATCATGCACCTTCTTGATGAATTGCTTCAACATCTGCTCGGTGACGGTGAAGTCGGCGATCACGCCGTCCTTCATCGGGCGAATCACGGTGATGCTGCCGGGGGCCTTGCCCAGCATTTCCTTGGCTTCCTTGCCGACGGCCTGGATGGATTTTTTGGCATTGGGGCCGCCTTCGAGACGAATGGCGACCACGGACGGCTCATCGAGCACGATGGAGCGGCCGCGCACATAAATCAGCGTATTGGCCGTACCCAGGTCGATGGCGAGGTCATTGGAAAAATACTTGGAGAGAAATCCGAACATCTGCTGTGCTCCGCTGCGGGGTGCGGTAGATAAAGCTTTTATGATACCTTACAAAGCTTTCTTTTTCAGACTTTGTGCGCCGCAATAGTCTAGCCACCCCATGTCGCTCACATCAGAACAGGTCCAGCGGATCGCTCTTCTTGCCCGCATCGAGCTCGGCGAAGCCGAAGCCGCCACCACGCGGGACCATCTCAACGGAATTTTCGGCCTGATCGAAGAGATGCAGGCGGTCGATACCCGCGGCGTCGAGCCGATGGCCCATGCCCAGGAATTCAGCCAGCGCCTGCGCGCCGACGCCGTCAGCGAGCCCGACCGCCGCGCGGTCTTCCAGGCCGTCGCGCCGGAAACCGAGGCCGGTCTCTACTTGGTGCCCAAGGTGATCGAATGATAGACAAGAGTCTCAAGCAACTCGGCCAGGCGCTGGCGAAGAGGGAAATTTCCAGCATCGAACTGACGACGCTCTTTCTCGACCGCATCGAGCGCCTGAATCCCGACATCAATGCCTTCATCACCGTCGACCGCGACCAGTCGCTGGCCATGGCGCGGGCCGCCGATGCCCGTATCGCCGCTGGCGCCGCCGGGCCGCTGACCGGCATTCCAATCGCCCAGAAAGACATTTTCTGCGCCGAGGGCTGGACCACCACCTGCGGCTCCAAAATGCTGGCCAATTTCGTCTCGCCCTATGACGCGACGGTCATCGCCAAGCTGCACCGCGAGGCCGGCATGGTGTCCTTGGGCAAGACCAATATGGACGAGTTCGCGATGGGCTCGTCCAATGAAACCTCCTATTTCGGCCCGGTGAAAAATCCCTGGGATCGCGAGCGCGTGTCCGGCGGCTCGTCCGGCGGTTCGGCCGCGGCGGTGGCCGCGCGTCTTGCGCCTGCGGCGACCGGCACCGACACCGGCGGCTCGATTCGCCAGCCGGCGGCGCTGTGCAATCTGACCGGCTTGAAGCCCACCTATGGCGTGGTATCGCGCTACGGCATGATCGCCTTCGCCTCCTCGCTCGACCAGGGCGGCCCGATGGCCGCCTCGGCCGAGGACTGCGCCCTCTTGCTCAATGCCATGGCCGGTTTCGATACGCGCGATTCGACCTCGCTCGACCGCCCGGCCGAGGACTATGCCCGCGACCTCGAACAGCCGCTGGCTGGCCTGCGCATCGGCCTGCCCAAGGAATTTTTCGGCGACGGCTGCGATCCGTCGGTGATGACCGCGGTCCAGGCGGCGATAGACGAATATCGCAAGCTGGGCGCCGTCACCGTTGAAGTCTCGCTGCCCAATTCCCACCTGTCGGTGCCGGCCTATTACGTCATCGCGCCGGCCGAGGCGAGTTCCAATCTGTCGCGCTTCGATGGCGTGCGCTACGGCTATCGCGCCCCGGATTACGACAGCCTCGACGACATGTACATGAAAACCCGGGCCCAGGGCTTCGGGGACGAGGTCAAGCGTCGCATCCTGATCGGCGCATATGTGTTGTCGCACGGCTATTACGATGCCTACTACCTGCAAGCCCAGCGCATCCGCCACCTGATCGCCGATGATTTCGTCGAGGCTTTCAAATGCTGCGACGTGATCATGGGGCCGACCTCGCCCTCGACCGCCTTCCGGATTGGCGAACGCTCGGCCGATCCGGTGCGGATGTATCTCTCGGACATTTACACCATCGCCGTGAATCTCGCGGGCCTGCCCGGCATGTCGATTCCCTGCGGCTTTGCCGATGGCTTGCCGGTCGGCCTGCAATTGATTGGCGATTATTTTGCCGAAGCGAAGCTCCTTAAGGTCGCGCACCGCTTCCAGCAGGCAAGCGACTGGCACCTGCGGCGGCCTTCGAATATCGCCTGATATGCGTGGATTCGCGGCGCTGTTGGCAGCCTTGACCCTGGTCGCTTGCGGAACGAAGCCGCCCGCGCCAGAGGAAGCCAGGGTCGAGCGGGGCCCGGAAAACGCGCCGGTCAAGGAGGAAATGCCGGCGTTTTCCAACTCGACGTTGAAATATCTCTCCCAGCGCAAGCTGAAACCGCAACCGACGCGCCCGCTCAATGTCGCGTCGCGCTGCTCGAGCACGGACGAAATCGGCACCCGGACGCGCCTCGATCTTCTGGTCAGGAATGCCGAGGTCAAGACCTTCGCCGCTCAGGTGAATATCAAGGATCGCGGCGCTTGCCGCTTCGATCTCAAGGATTTCGAGCAGGTCGAGACGCTCCCTCAGCCGCTCTTGCGCCACAAACTGGCCGGCAACTGCACGGTGCGCATGTGGGAGCAGGAACACCTTGTCACCATTGCCTTCAGCGCTTGCCAGAGCGCCTGCGAAGGCAAGGCTTTCGACTATCTGTGGCCGCTCATCGTCGATGCGCGCAATGGCCGCTGTTAGTCAATCTGTATACGGATGAAATCATGACCCAATGGGAAGTCGTAATCGGCATTGAAACGCACGCGCAACTGGCGACCGTTTCGAAAATTTTTTCCGGCGCGCCCACGGCCTTCGGCGCACAACCCAATACCCAGGCTTCTGCCGTCGATCTGGCGCTGCCCGGCGTGCTGCCGGTGCTGAACCGCAAGGCCGTCGATTGCGCGATTCGCTTTGGTCTCGCGATTGGCGCAAAGGTCGCCGAAAAATCGGTTTTCGCGCGCAAGAATTATTTTTATCCGGACTTGCCCAAGGGCTACCAGATCAGCCAGTTCGAGCTGCCGGTGGTGATAGGCGGCAGTCTCACCGTACAGGTCGGCAGCGGCGATAAAGCGTATGAAAAAACCATCCGGCTGACCCGCGCCCATCTCGAAGAAGACGCCGGCAAGTCGCTGCACGAGGATTTTCACGGCAAATCGGGCATCGACCTCAACCGCGCCGGCACGCCCTTACTCGAAATCGTCTCCGAGCCGGACATGCGCTCTTCCGACGAGGCCGTCGCCTACGCCCGCGCGCTGCACGCCTTGGTGCGCTGGATCGGCATTTGCGACGGCAACATGCAGGAAGGCTCGTTTCGCTGCGACGCCAATGTCTCGGTGCGGCCCAAGGGCCAGGCCGAATTCGGCACCCGGCGCGAAATCAAGAATCTCAATTCCTTCCGCTTCCTCAAGGAAGCCATCGACTACGAAGTCCAGTGGCAAATCAACGAAATCGAGGAAGGACGCGCCATTCATCAGGCCACCGTGCTGTTCGATCCGGACAGCGGCGAAACAAGGATGATGCGCAGCAAGGAAGATGCCCACGATTACCGCTACTTCCCGGATCCCGATCTGCTGCCCCTGATCATCGACGCCGGCTGGCTGGAAAGCATTCGCGGCGAGTTGCCGGAATTGCCGCAGCAAAAACGCGAGCGTTTTATCCGCGATCTGGGCCTTTCCGCCTATGACGCGGCGACGCTGACCGCCAGCCAGGAGGTCGCCAGCTATTTCGAAGCCGCCGTCGCCGTGGCTGGCATCGCCCAGGCCAAGCCCTGCGCCAACTGGGTCATGGTCGACCTGGCCGCCCGCCTCAACAAGGACGGCCTGGACATCGCCGCCGCGCCGGTAAGCCCTTTGCTACTGGGCGGCCTGATCCAGCGCATCGCCGACCAGACCATTTCCAACAATATCGCCAAGAAAGTGTTCGAGGCGCTATGGAATGGCGAAGGCCGGAGCGCCGACGAGATCATCGAGCGCCAGGGCCTGAAACAGATCACCGACAGCGGGGCCATCGAGACGCTGGTCGACGAGGTGCTGGCCGCCAATCCGGGCAATGTCGCCGAATTCAAGGCCGGCAAGGAAAAAGCCTTCAATGCCCTGGTCGGTCAGGTCATGAAGGCGGCCAAGGGCAAGGCCAATCCGCAGCAGGTCAACGAGCTGTTGAAGAAGAAGCTGGCCGGCTGACGCCGGGTTTGGCCGAGCTGCGGCCAGTCAGTTCAAAATAGCGCTTGCGGTCGGCATCGTATTTGCCGCGGATGGCTGAGAGCTCGCGCTGTTTGACCTCGATCAGCTCCTGTTGCACCTTGATTTCGTGATTGACGGCCCGCAATTCCTTCTGCAACTCGGGCGGCATGGGTTTATTCAGATAAAACTCGGCTTCCGCGTCGAGTTTCTGGCGCTTGGCCATCGAGGCCTCGATATTTTCCTGCGCGCCCCGGATGGCGAGATTGACATCGTCTTCCATCTTGCGCTGGGCGATGTCGATATCCTGCGGCGTGGCGTAGGTATCGAGCAGGGCCTGATCCATGCGCCGCTGCTCGCGGGCGACTTCTTCCTGCCTCTTCTTGCGGCGATTTTCCGCCGCCAGTTCGGCCCTCTGCTCCGGAGTCAGCGGCGGGGCGACCTCCTGGATGAGATTTCCGCCGCGATCGAGTATCTGATAAGCGAGGCCCCGGCATTGCACGGGCAGCGTATCGCCGCAGACGCGGCGGCCGCTGGTCGCATCCTGGCAGCAATAAAACTCCCCGGCCGCCTCGGCGGTCGGGGCCAGCAATAACAGCGCGAGAGGAAGCAGCAAGGTTTTAAGCATCGACGCCGTATTGTTCCCTATAACGGGCGACCTGGGCGCGGTGGGCGGCAAATTCCGGGTGCTGTTCGAGATAGGCCATCAGATCGCCCAGCCCGGCGACGGCGGCAACCGGAATGCCATAATCGCGCATGACTTCCTGCACCGCCGACAATTCGCCCTGACCGCGTTCCTGACGATCGAGGGCAATCAGCACGCCAGCGGGCGTCGCGCCCGCCTGGCGGATCAATTCAACCGATTCGCGCACCGAGGTGCCGGCGGAAATGACATCATCGACGATCAGCACGCGAGCCTTGAGCGGCGCGCCGACCAGTTGGCCGCCTTCGCCGTGGTCCTTGGCTTCCTTGCGGTTATAGGCGAAGGGATAATTGCTGCCGCGCTGGGCCAGCGCCATGGCGATGGTCGCGACCAGCGGAATGCCCTTGTAAGCCGGGCCGAACAGCATGTCGAAGCGGATGCCGCTGGCTTCGGCGGCTTTGGCGTAAAATTCGGCGAGGCGGCCAATGGCCTTGCCGTCATTGAAGAGGCCGGCATTGAAAAAGTAGGGCGACAAGCGGCCGGCCTTGGTGGTGAATTCGCCGAAGCGCAGCACTTGGCTCTCAAGCGCGAATTCAATGAAATCCTGGCGAAAATCCATATTTTTCTACATGCTCCAGCGCCGCGGAACGCGGCTGATATCGAATAATGTTACGCATCATCTCCTTGAATCTCAATGGTATCCGCTCCGCCTGGAGCAAAAATGTCCTGCCCTGGCTGGCCGCGCAAGAGGCCGATATCGTCTGCGTGCAGGAACTGAAGGCGCAGGCTGGCGACCTGAGCCCGGAAATGCGCGCGCCCTCTGGCATGCAGGCCTTTTATCACTACGCCGAAAAGAAGGGCTACAGCGGGGTCGGCATCTGGAGCCGGCGGATGCCGGATCGCGTCGTCGAAGGCTTCGACGGCGGCGAATTCGATGCCGAGGGGCGTTATTTGCGCGCCGATTTCGGCAATCTATCGGTCATTTCCCTGTATCTGCCCTCGGGCTCCTCGTCGCCGGAGCGCCAGGAAGCGAAATTCCGCTTTCTGGCCGCCTTCTTTCCGCAGATGCAAGCCTTACGCGCCGAGGGCCGGGAAATCGCGCTGTGCGGCGACTGGAATATCGCCCACCACGAAATCGACCTGAAAAACTGGAAATCGAATCAGAAAAACTCCGGTTTTCTGCCCGAGGAACGCGCCTGGCTCTCCCGCGTGTTCGATGAACTGGGCTGGGTCGATGTCTATCGCCGCCTCTACCCCGAGGCGGGGGGCGACTCCTACACCTGGTGGAGCAATCGCGGCCAGGCCTGGGCCAAGAATGTCGGCTGGCGGATCGACTACCAGATCGCCACCCCGGGCTTGGCGGCAAGCGCCGTGGCGGCGAGCGTGTACAAGGCCGAGCGATTCTCCGACCACGCCCCGCTGACCGTCGATTACGATTTTGCGCCTGATCCGAAGTGAATTGATTTCACCGCCCCGACGGGCTACCCTGTACGCTCTTGCTCAACCATGACAATAGAGGTCGAAAAATGTCCAAAGAACTGGCTGCCGCCAACAAAGACAAACTGGTTTCCGACATGAAGGTCGTCATTGCCGACACCGAAGAGTTGCTGCGGGCGACCACCGGCGTCGCCGGCGAGAAGGTCATCGAACTGCGCGAGCGCCTGGGCGTTCGTCTGCGCGTGGCCAAGGAGCGTCTGATCGACCTGGAGCATGCGGTCATCGACAAGACCAAGGCCGCTGCCCGCGCCACCGACGATTTCGTGCACGAAGAGCCGTGGAAAGCGGTCGGCGTCGCCGCCGCCCTGGGCCTCGCGCTCGGCGTCTTGATCGGCCGTCGCTAAACCCATGACGCAGCAGGCAGGCGGCGAAGGGAGCCGCCAGGGCCTCTTCGCCTCCGTCAAGAACACCCTGGCGACCCTGCTGACCATCGGTCGGACGCGGCTCCAACTGCTGGTCGTCGAACTCGAGGAAGAAAAACTCCGCCTGATGTCGCTGTGGTCGAAGGCGATCGCGGCGGCCTTGTTCCTGTCGCTTGGCGTGGTCATGAGCATCTTCTGTCTGGCGGTCGTTTTCTGGGAGCACCGGGGCTTCGTTTTCGGCCTCTTCGCCGTGCTATTCATCGGCGGCGGCCTGCTGCTGCTCGCCTCCTTGAGACGCCAGGCGGCCATGCCGAGCGCGCTGTTTCGCCACAGCCTGAACGAACTGGACGCCGACCTGACGCTATTGCGCCAGCGCAGCGGGCAGACGCCGGAATGAGCGCCAAGGCGCTGGAACTGGCCGCCCGCCGGGGCGCGCTGGGCGAACGCATCGCCGCCCAGCGCGCGCTTCTCGCCCAGCACGCGGCGGATATCGAGCATGTCTGCGACAGCGGCGACGCCTTGCTGCAAGGCGTCGACTGGCTCAAACAGCATCCCGCGGCGGCCTTCGCCGCCGCCTTCGCCTTCGTCCTCATCCGCCCCCGCCGCGCCTGGCGCTGGACCAGTCGCGCCTTCGTCCTGTGGCGGGGATGGCGCTCGGCAAGGCAGTGGTTGTCTGTGGGGCGGTGATAGGCGCTCAGGAGTCGGCAGGGAAAGCCCGTAGGGCGCAATAAGCGCAGCGCATTGCGCCTCTCGTCCAAGCGCGATGACACTAAAAACCTCCCTCACCGATGCGCAAGCCTTGCCATAGAGCTTCGTATCAGTGCGCCGCTTCCCAGTTCGGGCCGACGCCGATTTCGACCACCAATGGCACGGCCAGTTCGGCGACCTGGCTCATCAGGCGCGGCAACTGCTGGCGGACTTCATCGAGTTCTCCGTCCGGCGCTTCGAGCAGCAATTCGTCGTGCACTTGCAGCACCAGCCGGGTTTTTAGCCCTTTTTGATCCAGCCAGCCCTGCACGGCGATCATCGCCATTTTGATGAGATCGGCGGCGGTGCCTTGCATGGGGGCGTTGATGGCTGCCCGCTCGGCCCCCTGGCGGCGGTTGCCGTTGCTTGAACGGATTTCGGGGAACCAAAGCCTTCGGCCAAAGGCGGTTTCGACATAGCCTTTTTGCCGGGCCGTTTCGCGCGCTTCTTCCATATAGCGGGCGACGCCGGGGTAGCGGTTGAAATAGCGGTCGATGTAGGTTTGCGCCGCGCTGCGTTCAAGGCCGAGCTGGCGCGCAAGCCCAAAGGCGCTCATGCCATAGATCAGACCGAAATTGATGCTCTTGGCGACGCGCCGCTGATCGGGGCCGACTTCCAGCGGCGTTGCGCCGAAAATCTCGGCGGCGGTGGCGCGGTGCACATCCTCGCCCTGGGCGAAGGCTTCCAGGAGGCGCGCGTCGCCCGAGAGATGGGCCATGATGCGCAGCTCGATCTGCGAATAGTCGGCGGACACGATGCGGCTGCCGGGCGGCGCGATGAAGGCGGCGCGAATCTGACGGCCTTCTTCGCTGCGCACCGGGATGTTTTGCAAATTGGGATCGCTGGAGGCCAGCCGCCCGGTGACCACCGAGGCTTGCGAAAAATGGGTGTGCACCCGGCCGGTTTTCGACTCGATCATGCGCGGCAGCTTGTCGGCGTAGGTTCCCTTGAGCTTGGAAAGGCTGCGGTGTTCAAGCAAGAGCTTGGGCAGGGGGTAGTCGAGCGCCAGTTCGGCCAGCACTTCTTCATCGGTCGAGGGGCCGCCGCTGGGGGTTTTTTTCTTGACGGGCAGGCCCTGCTTGACGAACAGAATGTCGGCCAACTGTTTCGGCGAGGCGAGATTGAAGGGCTGGCCAGCCAGCGCGTAAGCCTCGGCTTCCAGCGCCATGATTTTCTGCCCCATGGCGTGACTCTGGCGGGCCAGCGTTTCTGCATCGACCAGGATGCCGTTGCGCTCGATTTGCCAGATCACCTGCCGCACCGGCATTTCGATATCGTGATAAATGCGCGAAAGGCCAGGCTCGGCTTCGATGCGCGGATGCAACGCCTGGTGAATGCGCAATGTGACATCGGCGTCCTCGGCGGCATAGACGGCGGCGCGCTCGATATCGACCTGATCGAAGCCGATTTGCTTCGCGCCCTTGCCGCACAAATCCTCGTAAGCGATGGTGGCTAGCCCGAGGTGGCGGCTGCACAACTGGCCGAGATCGTGGCCCTTGTCGGATTCGAGCACATAGCTTTGCAGCAGGGTGTCGTGGACGACGCCAGCGAGCCGGATGCCGTGATTGGCGAACACATGCTGATCGTACTTGGCGTTTTGCAGCGCTTTTTTCTTGCGGGCATCCTCCAGCCAGGGCTTGAGACGGGTGAGCACAGCCTCGCGCGGCAATTGCTCCGGCGCGCCGGGAGCGGTGTGGGCGAGCGGGATGTAACAGGCCGCGCCGGCTTCGACCGACAGCGAAATGCCGACAATTTGCGCGGCGAAGGTATCGAGACTGGTGGTTTCGGTATCGAGGGCGGTGAGTTGCGCCGCGTCGATTTTTTGGAGCCAGGTCTCGAATTTCGGC
>Ga0209737_10002422_pt1 | contig 13072 bp, 10 predicted proteins | sample TergutCu122P3_FD_187284 | JGI IMG/M metagenome (GOLD analysis project Ga0209737, IMG submission 187284) | Cubitermes ugandensis P3 segment gut microbial communities from Kakamega Forest, Kenya - Cu122 P3 (SPAdes) (version 2) | ecosystem: Host-associated > Arthropoda: Insects > Digestive system... | reverse complement strand
GTAAGAAGGTGATCGAGCGCTATCCTGAGCTACGGTTGGCACCACGATTCAATTCTGCAATTGAAGCAAAAAGTTTTATTTCCGGGTTGGACTTTTTCACAGGTGCTCGCATGCATGCCTGTATTGCAGCCTTCTCCAGCGGCGTCCCTGTGCTGCCAATGGCATATAGCCGAAAATTCAATGGACTTTTTAATTCCTTGGAATATTCTCATGTGCTTGACTGCCTGACACTCGATACCGCAGCCGCATTACAAATGCTTAGCCAGGCATTTGAACGCCGGGCGCAACTGACTAACGAGGTAGAAGCAGGGAACCGTATTGCTCAAGGCAAACTCGAAATTTATACCGAACAGATCAGCGATCTTTTCAAGTCCGATGAATAGTAATGAAAAATCAGTATTAACTGTTTTTCAATCCGCGTAACAAAGAGCCTGCAACTGCCCTGAACTGTTTAATGAGGGAGATTTCTCTGGCCGAAGCAAAAAGTCCCAAATTTTTGTAACTAGGTATTGTTTTAAACGCTAATGTAAAACCAAGTAAACGAGCGAGCAAAGTTCGCTTGCGTTGAACTTGGTAAGGCTGCATTTTTTCTGCTTTCGCCAAAGAACTTTCTTCAAGGAAAATTTTCTTGTGGGCTTCAGCTTCTTTTATAAGTCGCAAGCCTGTGTCGGTACGTGCAAGTACTAGACTGCATCCAGCACTTTCGGTAAAAAGTGGATAGCCTTTTTCGTCTGTATTCCATGCATCAGCGCAGCTTATGTCTGCGAATTCTCCAGTCCCATCGGGGCAAATCTTGCACCGAAATTGCACCTGTCGACCAAGAATACGTCCCCACGATGTGTCATAGTCCATTTCGGCAGATCGTCCATCTGTCGTTTCTGCTCGAGCTTTACCTGGCCAACCGTTTCCGCGGTATCTGAATTTGGAAACCTCAGAAGGATCGAGCCCCATTTCTCGGACGACTTCCTCTGTTCCGCGCAGACCAGGTGTCCCTGCGCACATGAATGCGATTAAAAATGGAAATTTTTTTTCGACCAAGGAATGTGATTGCCCTAGCGATTTTAAAGCAAAAATGTCACATGGCTTTCCAATAAAAGCAAATACTCCCTCTTGGTTCAAGCATTCCGAAAGAAGTGACAAAGGTGCTGCGGGTGCATAGCGAGATCCCGCACCACGTAGGACATCTTCGCGGGTGCGGCTGATTTGGGCAATGTTTTCAAATGGGTTTTGATCTGAGGGAACAATATGAAGTACGCCTTGTACTTGTTCTGTTTCCAGTAAATGAATCGCCAGTGCACTCACTATACCGCCAGATGATCCTTTGTATCTGACTATATCGTCTGTTGCATGACCTGCCATGACTTCTTTTACTGGTCCCCAAGTGGGGATAAATGAACTATCGCGTCGTGTATGAGAAACATTGATTCCTGGGCAAACTTTGTTGAATAATTCGATTTCAGAACGAGTTGGCTCTTTTATTACATGTGGGCGAAGGAACCCGTTCGAGGAAATTTTCATCTCAACAATGGCCTGCTCAAATATTACTGCACAAATCCCACAGCCGACACATAGGTTGTTCGCAACAGTATGGTTTATTGTTTTATTCATGAGTAAGACTCACTTGAGTATAAGTAGTTGTTCTTAAGCTGGATGATGCGCTTTTTAGACTAACATTAACGCAGGGTTTATGTATGGTAATAAACATGGGATATTTCAAATCTATAAACATGGTAAGTGAGGGTTTTTTATAGGAAACGGAAAAAGATCGGGTTTCTTTTTGAATACGCTAATAAGTTCTTCGATTGAGTATTCCCACCAACGACTTTTTTCAATACGTTCAATCGTTTCTTCATCAAACCGCATTTTAATCAAGCGAGCCGGGTTTCCAGCAACTATCGCATAAGCTGGAACATCATGTGTTACGACTGAACCTGCTCCGATTACAGAGCCTCGTCCAATAAATTTAACACTGGGCAATATTGTAGCATTGTGACCTATCCAGACATCGTCTTCTATTGTTATTTTTTCGAACGGAAGAGAGATAATCTCCTTGAACCCTAAGGATGGATTATACAGCACTGGGTGCATTGAAATTGCATGAACAGGGTGATTTCTGGTAAATATCCGTGCGCTAATCGCTATCGAACAGTAACGACCAAATGTTACTCCAGGATTTATTCTTGTTTCGTCAAAACAACCATAAGTGTAAAGACCCGCTAAAATCCCGTGATTTTTGATGTAATAATCACGCAATGAATGGCTAGTAAACTGATTACGCAGCATAATCTTTACTCGTAAGCGTCGGAACAGATTGGAAACATAAGGTATGTTTATCATTTCATTTCAAAAATAACACAGGAACAAAAAGCAAGCACCCGAAGGATACCACACTGATGCTCAATGTGAGCGATGCTTCAATGCCTACGCGTACCGAATGGGCCATTTGCAGTATTCCGAGTAACAGGTTTGCTAAAATGATTGCAATCAGCCACCCTTGCGCCTGCATGCTGTATGCAAGATAACTGCCCACAGACAGTATAAACATCAGATGGATGGCTGTAAACTTTGTACGATGCACTTGATGGCCTGTAGCGGTCAGTATCACGCCCCACGCGGCAGCAAAAAACCGTAAGAAGAAAAGCAAGCCAAAGAGTGGAAGCAATGCAGACAATTGTTTGTAACTTTCTCCAAGAGCTAGGTTGACGATTTGATCTGAAAAATAAGCCAATATGAGGCCAAAAATTGCACCATATACCAGGAAGAAAGTTTGTAAAACGGCTGCAACACGCGGATTCTTTTTCTCACAGAGCGCCTGCCTAGCCATTTCGGGTAAAAAAACATTAGCCAAGATTGGCGCAACTTGAGTGCCGCCTTGAAAAATACGCATTCCTGATTGGTAAATGCCGACAATATCTACGCTGGTGCATACCCTAAGAATAATGCTATCAATATTTCCGAATGCGCCACTCAGGAGATTGTCTATTGCGTAAGCCTTGGCACGCATCGCTAACCTGAATGTAGAATAGATCGACTGTAGCGAAAATGAGCCAAAGATTCGTCTGGATACCGGTAAAATCAGCGTAAGTTGTACAACTTTCCCTGCCAGATGGGCAAAGGCGATTACTCCTGCATGTTGGTTCGTCGTCACTGCCGCAACAACAAAGGCGAGTTGTACGATGGCCGCGCATGCGGCGAGTTGGGACTCGCGAGCGTAATGCCCCACTGCCCGATACGCGACATAGAACGTTTCCGAGATAATTTCAACGAGATGTACAAGCAAAAGCATGAAAAGCAGTTCAGGGCGATCCACTAGTGCTGAACTGCCTAGCGCACACAAAAGAATGCCTGCGGAGAGCATAAGGCGCAGACTCAAGGATTCACCTAACACGTTTGCCACGTTTTCCGGTTGCTGCGCAATTTCTTTGAGTAGCATATTGCTCAATCCGTAGTTCGCAAGCAAGGCACAAAGCAAAGTGACTCCATACCAGAACATGTAATGCCCAAATTCTTCTGGCCCAAGATGGCGAGCGATCAGGATAAATAGAACAAGATTCGTCCCTAACCGCACGACACTACTCAACCCCATCCAGAAAATGTTGTGAAACATGCGACGATCTTTATGGAGACATTTGCTCGGCGGGTTTTTCCCGGGCAAGCACAGTGCGTATTAGCGCGTCAGCGCCGATGATCAGCAAAAGGGCACTCAAAAATAGTACCATGCCTGAGAATCCGTGCAGAAAACCTTGCCCCGCTTCGTCGCCGAAGTGGTAAGTAATCAATGTTAGTGTCATGACGCGAATAACGTTGGCGGCAAAGGAAATAGGCACGATCAGAATCGCCAGAATGAGGTTACGGGTAAGTGATTCGCACCGAACCAGGTTGAGATAAAGCAATCCGAGTGATTCCAGTGTAAACAAGGTATGTAGACCAGCGCAGGCATCGGCAACAAGTAACTGATATTGGCCGATTTGGAGAATGACCCCGGTTCGGGCAATCGGATAACCCACAGCGTAAAGCACATGCTCGGCCACGTAAGATACGGCAATCTTCATTGGCATTGTGACTGCATCAACGATGACACCCGGCAGCGGAATCATGAACAGCATGAAAAACAGTGGAAACCAGACAACTTTGACCGGTCGTGTGCCAAACAGAACCAATCCGATACCAAGCAGCAGCCAGATCAGCGAGCCTACTTCAAAATAAACAACCTCCTGCGAACGCCCCAGAACATAAAGCAGAATACCGACGATCAGAATGGGCCAGCCTGCGATTGAGCTTTCTTGCCCGACTCTTGCGTTGAGCATGTCGGGCCATTTGCGGTAAAACAGCCACAGTGAGATGGCAAACACGATAGGGCCGTGAGCTTGCTCGTCTGAGCTCCAGATGCCTCGGAACAGGTCGATGAGAGAAGGAATGTACATCGAACCCAGCCCAACCAACACAATGAACCACGGAATCAATGCTCTGATTTTATCGTGGCGAAAACTGTTGTTGTTGGTGAGGAGTGAAGCAGCCATTGCATTATCCTGCGAAAGAATTAGAAATCTCTTGTTGCCCAGTTTTGACGAATTTCATTCAAGTAAAGTATGATTTTCAGTTTGCCGAATCGTATTTGGACTTGGCGATATGAACAAGGGTACTCTATATTTACGTGAGAATGTTAAAAGACTCTTGATGTGTGTGCGTGCCGCCCAACTGAAGATACCGGATGCGCTTGAACGTTGATGATGATGAACTAAACGGGCGTTTGGAACACACACAACCCGCGATCCTGAAAGCCATACACGAGCACATAAATCTACATCCTCCATGTATAAAAAATAAGAATCATCCATACAGCCAATACGATGAAACAGATCGCGGCGGATGATGAATCCTGTACCCATTACCCAGTCTGCATCAAATGGGGTGTCTCCTTCCCAAGCTGAGCGCATCATGTGTTTGTCCAGTTTTACATTGAACGGCCAATAGCGTCCGATTGGTAATCGCCGAGCAAGGATATCCATGACGCTATAAAAACGCCGCGCAGAAAACTGGCGGCAGCCATCGGGGTAGATCAAGTCAAGACCGATTAAGCCAACATCAGCTTTTTCCTCAAACACATTAAGAGCAATGTTAATACTATCATCAATGAAATAAGTGTCTGGGTTGAGTACCAACAAATATTCACAGAGGGCTTCCTTGGCGCCAATATTGACTCCATAGGAAGCTCCGCCATTGCGTCCGGCATCCAGAACCTTTATTCCGTCAAGTTCTTCGCGCAAACGAGCAAGAGACCCATCTGGCGAAGCATTATCGACCACAATGATTTGATCGTCTCTCGCAATCTTCCATTGACGGAGTGATTGAACGCATGTTTTTGTCAAGTCAGGCGTACAGTAATTGACGATGACTGCGCTTACTTTGTTTTGGACACTGTTCATATCTGGAATGGACTTTTCAGTGGTTTTTGACGGGTTTCTTCAAGCCGAGGTTCTACGCTCAGTAGAGCGTGTTCGAGTGCGTCCACAGCGTTGCTCCAAGTTAGTTTTGACAATAGCGCCTGCCCTGCAGTCAGACGATCTTTGACAATGGAAGGGGAGGCGAGCGACTGGATGGCTTCGGTCCAGCTTTGACTATCACCTGATTTCACAAACCAAGCCGCTTCGCCCAACACCTCCCGAAGTACAGGAATGTCGGAAGCGATGACCGGCGTTCCGCACGCAAGTGCTTCGAGCGGAGGAATGCCAAAGCCCTCCCAGAGTGAAGGATAAAGCAGTGCGCTTGCACCCTGATACAGGCGTAACAGTTCGTTGCCTGAAAGGTAATCCTTGAATTCAACACGGTCAGTCAATCCAAGGCCAGACACTTTTTGTTCCAGTGTTCTCCGATAGCTTCCACCGCAGGAGGTGACAACCAAGCGGTAGTCCTGTCTCCAAAACTGCGCCATGTTGAGCACTTCGTCCACATTTTTGTGCCGATAACGTGCGCCGACCATCAGGAGGAAGGAGGCAGCGGGTTTTGCTAAGGGATCGGGCGTAAACTTTGTGGAATCGACTCCATTGGGTACAATGTAAATACGCTCTAGCGGATAACCGTATGTTGCTGCCACATCTTGCCGTGTCGTCTCGGAAACCGTGAAAACTGCACGGCATTTTTTCAGGAGACGCGGCAGTCCAAACCGGAAAAACAGGTATTGAGAGCGGTGTTGAGCAGGAAAACGCAAACAGATCAGATCGTGCACTGTAATGATTTGTCCTGCTTGGTGGGGTAGGCCATGGTGCGTTGGTGAATATACCAGGCTATCTGGAGGGATGCGTAGCGAACGCATCCATAACTGGCGTCTGATTGCTGCGCATTTCCCTCCTCCGATGGTCACCGTCTCCGGCGCTTTGACCAGCACATTACCACGTGGCAAAGCTCCAGTTCCCGCGATCAGGTTGAGTTCAAAGCGATTCGCCAGTCCTGAGACACAATTTTCTGAATATACGCCCAGACCAGTGGGGCGTGAACCAAGCATGGAAAGATTGCAGATCAGTTTCATCGGATTGTCAGAGCTCGGCCTGTAGCATGCCTGGTTTTGGTCATAGGTAGTGATGCTTGATTGTCAGGAAAAATCTCATCACCCTTCCGGTGGAGAACGCTTGAGCCCAAACAGTACCGTAGTCATCATGCGGGCGCGTGAAAAATAGCCCTGCATGCATCGACGTAAAATCTGAAGCACAGTGAACAAGTATACGGTTGGTAAGGCCCAAGGGAAATAACGGCGAGTGATGATAAAGCGTCCAGAGACCCCGTAATATTCCGAAAGCATGCTTCGATTCGTGCTCTTTCCTGAACCAAGCGCTGCCCCTTCCTTGTGGAAAACTACTGCTTGTGGGGCGTATGCAAGCCGGAAACCTGCCCGGCGCGCTCGTTCGGCCCAATCGAGTTCTTCATAATAAAGAAAATAATCCTCGTTCATTAGTCCAATCTTTTCAATGAGTTCTCTTCTCACTAGCATCGAAGCGCCGTACACATAGCTCATGCGATTTTCCACTGCTTTGGCATCTATCTCACAGGGCCAAGTTTTTCCCTGCCCAATAGCGCGGATAATGCCTGTCCAAGGAAAATATACAGAACCCCCGAAAACTTGGACGCTTTTCCTATCATGAGCGTAGATAATGGTATTGCCACAGATACCAATAGAGACGTCTTGCTTTGTGCGTTCAATTAAATGCTGCAAAGTATCAGGTTCAACTTCGGTATCGTTATTGAGAAACCATACGAATTCTGCTTCTACTCCAGTCATGGCATGACGGTATGCAAAGTTACAACCGCCGGCAAAACCCAGATTAGACGGGCTCAGTACCAGTGAGACTTGTGGGATTTCTGTATCACTAGAGTAATAGTCAAAAATTCTCGGTGTCGTATTTGTTCGTGTCTTTTCAGTATAACGTTGTGCAAGGAATTTCCTCAGCTCTAAAGTAGAGTCATCTGCTGAACCGTTTTCGCAAACCACTGCATACCATTTGGCACCCACAGTGTTTTTGAGACTGTCAAGACAGGCGCAGGTATCAGCTGCTCTTTTCCAATTGACTAAAATAATTTTACAAAGCATATGAAAAACTGACCTTTTGTAAATTGCGACTGACCTACCCCCATTCGGTGTGCCACTAATAGCTGGAGTAGCCTCAGTTCGCAGTTCTATCTCACAATTCCTAAAATATACACTCAAACCAGTGGAGGGGGATGGAGAGATTGCAGTTCGGTTTCATCGGGTGTCAGGGGTATTTTGAAGTACGGCTATTGCAGAGATCATAAAACCGTACCGTTGACCGACTTTACCAGGGTGTCCGCCCCATCCGACCATGATTTCTCGTACATTGCCAAGATCTAAAGAACCATTGCCACTACGTCCCCAAGGAGCAGCGTGCGCAAGATTGAACAACCCAGAGTATAGCGTACTATCTCCGTCGCGTTGTAGTTCAACCAACCATATTCTACCGTTTTTTTCAACCAGTTGAAGCAAAAAAGGTTTTGGAGGAGAAAGCCATCCAGGAACATTGGTTATCTGCAGGCGCAAACCAATTGCAGTGGAAAATTCATTCATTGGGATAAGGATGGCGGGAAAAACCCATGTATTTCCTATGTGATTGAGGTTGCTGGTCACGCTTACCTGACAGCGCTCCGTTGCATCTTGTAGAGGTTCGATTTGCAGAGCTAGATTGGACGAATGACGGGGGATCCAGCGTGGACATTTTCCATCAGGCATCAGTGGTCGAGCCGTAGCAGTGGTGGTGATGGAGGTTGCATCAGGTATCAACGCGACTCGCACAATGTCGCTGCTTTGGGTATTTCTTGCCTGAACCGTTACATGGCTTTCGCCTACCATCGCTAGCTTGGCTTGAAAGCGACAGGTAAATACTTCGCCAGTGGGCTTAGGGCGTTCGAGTGTGAGTTGCGTCGGAGAGAGCAACGTAAGCCCTGGCCCAGGGATGCAATCGACTATTAGTTTTGAAGCCTCCGAGTTACTTGAGTAGGCATGCACGATGATCTCCACAGCTTCCTCTTCACCAACGCTTGCTGCTATTTGGTTGTTGGAGAGATATTTTTGATCCTTACCATTGATCCGCAAGTGAGCGTCCAGTCTAAAAGGGGGGGGGGTATGCAAGTGCTGTTTCGGTAGATTGATTTGCTGGGCTTGGTCAGGTAGGCGTTGAATTCTCGATAACAGAAGAGGACTTGAATCATTGATTTCAGGTGAAGTGCTGTTCAATAGTTGTCCGTAGATATTACGGATTTCAATGCCTGTCCCAAGGCGGTTGATTGCAGCTCTGTCACCCCAAGAGACTGCAAGGTATGCTTCATTTTTTCGATGAAAATAAACAGTACGTCCTGTTTTATGGCGTTCAATTGCAACAATAGATGCACCCGCAAGATGTCGAGTGAGGAGAGCTAAAGCAAGATAAGCTGGACGCGGGGAAAAATCTTCACGCACTATACCCCAAGTATGATGCTCTGCTTCAATCAGTTCGCGCCAGAAAAAGAAGAAAACCCGTTCGTAACCGGTAGCAAAACCAATAGCATATGCCTTAATAAGATATTCTGCCTGGTCTTGTTCGGCTGTTTGCATGTTGCCGTGTTGATCTCGGTGTAACGAAAACCCCATTTCCGTTACCCAGCCTGGGAATGCAGCTACATTGCCGTTACGCTCCAGAGCGGCTATATGTTTATCAAAAAAACTGTCCAAGTCGGCATTTTTACCGTAAAAATGTTGATTGCGTACATCAAAAAAATTAACAGCACCGTTACGGTAAATTTCTTCGAAAAAACGCCCGGGTTGTCCAGATGCAGAACCGATAAGAACGCGGATATTTGGGTCAATTGATTTAATTCCGGCACTGAAAGCCTTTAGCCCGTTGGTGTACTGAAATGGAAAACCCGGAAAGAAGTCACTATTTTGTTCATTCCAATACTCAATATTACGAACTATTTTACCTAAGCCTTTCGCATAAATTTGTCCAAACTCAAACACTGCAATATTATCGAATGGTGGTTGAACGCTTGTTTGAGTGGAACTTCCGGGACGTGTCCAGTGTGGAGAGTCATGGAACACCTGTACTGATTCCATGCCGGCTTGTGATATGGCTTTGGCGACTTCCTCGTAACGCCCCCAGTTCACGCTGTGCCGTGTTGGTTGTACCTGGCTCCATTTAAGACGATCACGCACGGTTCCAATTCCAGCTTGACGCATCATGTTCACAGAACGCGATACCATCTCGGGGGTTCCGCCATACCAACTCAATGCAGCATCCATACCGAACCGAGGTTCATTTGGAGGAATATTGTCTGGCAGGACGGCAAGAGCACTTGTCCAAAGCCCCGTGTGACCTTGTTCCGGGTTGAAGCGAACTATGGTTTTGTAATAACCGACCGGAAGTTTTCCAAAGTTGATTCTGGTTTGCGGCCCTGTTTTTCGAATGACGCGTTCTACTACTGTACGCCCGGTAGCATTGCACAATTGTATTTGAAATTCACCTTGACGTCCGGTAGGAACGGTAGAGAAACGCCATGTAGCATCCTGTGAAGCTGAAATCACTGAACCTTCTTCTGCTTCTCCTACTACTACTGTTCCTGGAGACACCATGAGGCTAACAATTCTCCACTTCCCCGCAGCTTCTTTACGGTTATTCTCAACTCTGGCTGCGATGTGGGTGCGTACAGCACCGGGTGGTACAGCAATAGACTCTTCAAGTTTAAGGTCAGAAAAGGCACCGAGCCAAGGTCCTTGCTTGGTCGACCATAACAGCTTTCCGTGCAAATCGAAAAAGAGAATTTCAATGTATCCTCGTGCCTGAACCAAGGATGATTCTAATTTTCCCGCCAAATGAATCGCTTGCTCACCTTCAAGCGTACAGTCTTTGGTGATCGTTGATGTTGTATTTTGTGTGGCACGAGCAGTAGCGGTGATATCAATAGGTGCATCACTACATTGTAATGCTGCTGTTGGTATAGGAATTAGCAGCAAAATGAAAGCAACCCCTATAATAGAGGAGAAATATGATTTCGTCCAGTCGAGTTTTATTTTTCTAAGCATAGAGAGCTACGACAGTTTCTTTGAAATCTGTCATGTGTGACTAGAAGACCAACCATCGTCGCCATGGACAGTATTCCATAAATGCTTACCCATTCCATTTGCGTATAGCCGATCAGGACTGGATTCAAAAACGCGCAGGCCAACGAGATGCTTAATGTTGTGTTAAGTTGCTTTGCTTTGCGCAGAACTGCTAAACATAGCCACAGTGGGAACAGCAAGCCAAACAATCCGAATTTAAGCGCAATATATAGATATGAGTTGTGTGTCATGATCATTTGTTCTGGGTCTTTCGTTCTGTCACGCAGTGGACTATATTCGCCGCCTAAACCGATACCACTAATCGGATGTTTCTGAATCGTCCGCAAGGCCCATTCTTGTTCCATCATACGCCACTCCCAACTTTCACCCTCCTCTAGCTCATGGCTTACGCTCATCAGGCGGGAAAAAACGGCATCCGCCAACTGTGGTTTCAGCAACACAGAAGTTAAAATAATCACTGTACCGACAGTTAACAATACCGTCCATATTTTGATAAAACTATTCTTACCAAGCCATATTGAAGCAATAAAAGTAATCACGAAAGAGACAGCCCACACGCCACGTCCGAAAGACACGATAAGCCCCAAGGCAATTAACAAAAGCACAGGAAAAGCCAATAAAGGTGACATTTCATGGCGGGATAATCGCGCTAATGTTAGAATAAAAGTGAATACAACAAAGGCTTGAAAGCCACCAAAGGTGCTACGGTTAACGTCGCGGTTGATATCTGTCACTGTGACGAGTGGACTTAGCATGCCATGATTCAGTATTCGAATCCCTGTGAGTGATTGGAATATTACAGCTATGGCAAGAATTGTCGACAGGAAAATGACGAAGTTGAGAGCCGCATTCAGATGCTTTTCTTCTTTAATACACATTACAAGTAGTGGCGCATAGAACCAGTAAAGCTGTAGTCGAAACTCGAACATCATCCATCGCGGTTTGTTGTGATGACCTTTTGCGATTAGTAAAGAAAATATAACAAGGAAGATAAAGAAATAGAATGGATACCATAATGCATGATTTTCAATTTTGTTTGTTTGTGCCAACAACCGAATTGTGCCGATGACGATCAAGAATCCGAGAAACATGTCTTCGGTGCGAATAGTGCCGCCCAAAAAAGGTATTGCTGGTGTAAATGAGTTAGGGATTAGGCCGGAAGCAAATAATAGCATCACAAGAACAGCAATACGGAATTGCCAGCAAGCCAAGATAACAAATAGCGGCATCATTGAGAATATAGCTAGATAAATTGGAGCTATTGCCGAGCCAATGCCAATAATGAATACGACTAGCGATATCCCGATGAATAGTAAACTGTTGGTCCAAGTGGCGATTGGTTCTGAAAAAATTCTGTTCATGATTCTGTAATTCAAGCATCCAAAGTTAGAAATAAAAAAAACTCCCTTCTGATATTGTCAAAGATACCATCAGTGGCCTTGGATCATAGAAACGGCTTGGATTTTGCGTTATGAGTGCGGATGATTTACTCAGACTCCTGTATGGAGCGGCGAGTGCCCCGGAGGATGTGCTTTTTTCGGTCATCGTGGCAAACATGTGCTCGACCAGGTTGAGTTACGAGACTGATACGGGGATAAAAAGGTTGACTTCATTTTTTTGGCTGCCCTCATGTTTTCCTATCAGCATTTTGCGAGCATCAGGAGTAAGTGACGGTAATAATGATTGAATGAACTGATCCTGCAAAGAAAAAGAGCTTTCTATATCCGGATTGATCTCAGACACACGGAAAAGAATACCGTCCGGAATATAGCCTTTGAGACCATAATTAATTCGGGCGAGATTCTGTTCGATTGCTCCGCGCACCAGGGTGTCTCCCATCCGTATCCAGTAAGTGACTGGCTCGTGACGATTTCCAAGTTGTGTCACGATACGCATGACCGGAAGATCCGCCGTCTCCGCATGAACGATGTCATTTTTTTTGTTGATGATCCGAAAACCTTGCGCCGGATAGCAGACTTCCGGTTTATGAATTTTATTATCCTGCGATTGGTCTGCGCCGTAGGCCAGAGACAACATGATGCGGCGACCATCGCTGTTAATGTAAGTGCGTGACAGCGTTTGTGAATAGAGTTTTTTCAGAGTTTGCTGCGTCTGTGGGTTGATGACAGCCTGGACACCCCCTTCAAGCATCTGCCAGTCGCCAAACTGGTGTGGAATGAGGGCTTCAAGATCAAGTTGCGCAGCTTCGACCATGATGCGCTGGGTTGGCGTGAGTGCAGCCGATAGCATGGACGCACTCAACATGAGCACGGCAAGGATGATTGCGCGACGAGTGAAGTGTGTCATACGAACTGTAAGTGTTTGTATTTAAAAAGATTTCAGGAAGGCATCTCTTCGATGGATGGGCAGCTTGATTTCCGAAAATTGTGATCGTGCCAAGCCTTGCACGAAACGCACTTCGTCACAAGACAGCGTCTACCCTGGGAGCATAGTGTATATCCGCATCCTACA
>Ga0209737_10002421_pt1 | contig 13074 bp, 10 predicted proteins | sample TergutCu122P3_FD_187284 | JGI IMG/M metagenome (GOLD analysis project Ga0209737, IMG submission 187284) | Cubitermes ugandensis P3 segment gut microbial communities from Kakamega Forest, Kenya - Cu122 P3 (SPAdes) (version 2) | ecosystem: Host-associated > Arthropoda: Insects > Digestive system... | reverse complement strand
TCAAGGCTTTTGAAAACCCTTTATAGAAAATACAGCGAAGATATGGACTTTAGAAATTTATTTAAAAAACAGGAATATATCTGCCATCCGCACGTAGAAATGTTGCTGTCACAAAGCACAGAGGTGTCAAAACGATATAAAGAAGAATGGGAAAAAGATATTACAACTCTTTTTCAAGGCTATTTAGAAACATTAAAAACAGAAATACACAAATTCACAACAATGTTTGACTACAGAAACCAGGGAGAAAACGCAGACTGGGGAAACAGCAGGGATTCTATTGAGCGGACAGCGCGGTTTTTGACGGGGAGAAATTAATTCGGAATTCGGAGTTCGGAATTCGAAATCGGAATGTAGGGGCGATTGGTAATCGCCCGTTGGTTACCGGTTATTTGTAGAGACGGATTAATTAAAAGAAGGAAAACCATATGACAAATCAAACAATAAAAAACTTCATCACAGACCTATCCTCAAAATCTCCCGTTCCAGGCGGCGGGGGTGCGAGTGCGCTTATTGGTGCGGTTTCCGCCGCTTTATGCTCCATGACAGCGAATCTGACCTCAGGCAAGAAAAAATACGCGGAATATCAAACGGATATTGAAAATATTATTTCAAAAGCATCAGTGTCAATACAAAAGCTGCTTGAATTAATTAAAAAAGACGCAGAGGTTTTCGAACCGCTTTCGCAGGCTTATGGAATTTCCAAAGACGACCCCAAAAGAGATGAAATTCTCGAAAACGCACTAAAAATCGCCTGCTCCGTCCCTATGGAAATTCTTAAAGAAACGGCAAACATCTCTTCTATAACAGAAGAATTATTGGTAAAAAGCTCGAAATTAGTAATAAGCGACGCAGGCGTAGCAGCATCCGCCTGTAAATGCACAGCAGAAAGCGCGGCAATGAATGTTTTTATAAACACAAAGTTGATGAAAAACCGCGAATACGCAGAGCAGGTAAACAAGGAAGCGAATGCAATTTTAGATGAAACGGTAAAAATATGCACGGATGTTTATGATGGAATTAAACAGTCGTTGGAAAATTGAAGCATATGCAAAAAGATTTGCCGGTTAGAAAAAAGATACGGCTGGAAGGATATGATTACAGCAGTAATGGGTGTTATTTTATAACGATATGTATAAAAAACAGACATCCGATTTTATGGGAACCCGATGTAGGGACGCACAGTGTGCGTCCGCTCTCTGACATAGGCAATGTTGTAAAAAATTGCAATCGAAAACATTTCGAAAATTTATAATGATATTTATATTGATGTATTTGTGATAATGCCGAATCATATCCACATGATTGTGCGAATCGAAAAAAGCGGACGCACAATGTGCGTCCCTACAATATCGCGAATCATAAAACAATGCAAAGAATATGTAACAAAACAAATCGGTTATTCCATTTGGCACACACGGTTTCACGACCATATAATCCGCAATGAACAGGATTATCAAAAAATATGGGAATACATTGATAACAATCCTTTGAAATGGGAATTGGATAAATATTATGTTTAATTTAAAATAACGACAGAAAGGTATAAAATTATGCTCATTCCACATTTGCATTTTTGCGGTGATTGCCAGGAGGCGATAGGTTTGTATGAAAAAGCGTTCAACACTAAGGCTGATGAGATTTTGCACGCAAATGATTATGACCCCCAAAAATACGCAGGCGATATGCGGATAAGTCATGCTGAAATGAAAATTCACGATCAGAAAGTATTTCTCAATGATTGGTTTGGCAACAAGGACAAATCGCTTGACTATGCCGTGCATTTGATTGTACAATTTAAAACATCAGAAGAATTATTATCCTGTTATGATGTTTTGAAAGAAGGAAGTTCAATGCAAGACCTATTTGTCAAAACATTTTACAGCGAATTGGTCGGTAATTTTATGGACAAATTCGGTGTGTTGTGGGGATTTATGGTTGCGTAGATAATAAACAATATTATTTGTAGGGACGGACGACCCTGTTCATCCGCAAACCCAATAAAAATAACCCCTCACAGAGCGCACAGAGAGCACAGAGGGATTAACAAAAAAATAAAAACCCTCTGTGTTCTCTGTGCGCTCTGTGAGGGACTAAAAAAGGATAACCAAAACATGAACGAACTAAAAGGACTCCCCGTCGTGACAGCCATGACGGGAAAAATAACAGAACAGATAAACATACTTAAAAGCAAAAACATAACCCCCAAACTTTCTGTCATACGAATTGGTGAGCGGGAGGATGATATTTCTTATGAAAGAGGGATTATCAAACGGTTTTCTGCTGTATCCGCTGAGGTGGATATAACCGTTCTGCCTTCGGATGTGACGCAAGAGCTGCTTGAAGAAACGGTTATTGCAAAAAACAACGATGAAACGGTGCATGGAATATTATTATTCCGCCCCCTGCCCAAGCATCTATCTGAAGCGCGGATAAAAAGTCTGATAAAACCGGAAAAAGATGTTGACGGGATGGGGATGCAGAACAACGCTTACATATACGAGGGAAACAAAGAAGGATACTCCCCCTGCACAGCACAGGCGGTGATGGAATTGCTTGATTTTTATGAAATTGATTTGACAGGCAAGAAAGTGACAATCGTCGGCAGAAGCCTTGTTGTAGGCAAGCCTTTAGCCATGCTGATGCTTTCCAAAAACGCTACAGTGACGGTTTGCCATACAAAAACAGTAGATTTGCCGTCTGAATGCAAAAAAGCGGATATATTAATCGCTTGTGCGGGCGTGGCAAAAATGATAACCGCCGAACATATCCACGAAAATCAAATTATTATCGACGTGGGAATCAATATGCTCGACGGCAAACTCTGCGGCGATGTTGATTATGATGGAATATGTGATAAAGTAATGGCAGCAACCCCTGTTCCCGGTGGTGTGGGGACTGTTACGACTTCTGTGCTTTTGAAGAATACTGTGGAAAGTGCGATTATAGAGCTAAGAGCTCAGAGCTGAGAGCTTAGAATTTGTAATAAAAAATCAAAATATGTCGCGAAGCGACTCCGACACTAAGCTCTTAGCTCTGAGCTCTGAGCTCTAAAAAAAGGAGAAATAAAATGGTAAGAAGATTATTTGTCGAAAAAAAGCCCGGCTTTGATGTTGAAGCCAAGAAAATGCAGCAGGATATTTTGGAAAACCTTAAAATTGATGTGAAGCTGCGCCTTTTGAACCGTTATGACATTGAGGGATTGACGGAAAATGAATTTGAATTTGCAAAAACAGCGGTATTTTGTGAAAAAAACGCGGATTTTATATATGATGACTTGCCTCTTGACGATAATCTTATTCATATAACAATAGAATATCTGCCGGGGCAGTACGACCAGCGTGCTGAGGCGGCGGAAGCGGCTATTGCGTTTTATGGAAGCGAAAACATCCCCACAGTGCATAACGCGAGGGTTATCATGCTTTCATCTGATACATCCGTTTCCGATATCGAAAAAATCAAAAAAATGCTGATAAACCCTGTAGAATCCCGTATAGCCTGCGAAAATATCCCTGATACGTTGAAATTAAAAACAGACACACCTGAAACAGTCGAAACAGTCACAGGCTTTATAAAAATGTCCGACGACGAAATAAAAGCATATCACATCGACCTGAATTGCGCAATGACGGTAAAAGACCTTATATTCGTCCGTGATTACTTCGTATCAGAAAAACGCGACCCGACAATAACCGAACTTAAGGTTATCGACACTTACTGGTCTGATCATTGCCGCCATACTACGTTTCTGACAACTTTGTCCGAAATAAAAAGCGAGGACGCGCCGCATAACAACGCGGTAAAAAAAGCTTATGAAAAATATTTGGAAACACGGCAGGAGGTTTATGCAGACAGAGTAAACCTAAAAGCCATCACACTAATGGACATCGCGACGATGGGAATGCGCGCGTGCAAAAAACGGGGACTTCTTAATGACCTTGACGAATCAGAGGAGATCAACGCCTGCTCTGTCAATATAACCGTTACAATTGACGGACAACCGCAGGATTGGTTATTAATGTTTAAAAACGAAACCCACAACCATCCGACCGAGATAGAACCCTTCGGCGGTGCGGCGACCTGCATAGGCGGCGGCATCCGCGATCCGCTTTCCGGACGGGCATATGTGTATCAGGCGATGCGTATAACAGGCGCGGGCGATCCGACGACTCTTTATGAAAACACGCTTCCCGACAAATTGCCGCAAAAAATAATAACACAAACGGCAGCGAAGGGTTATGCATCTTATGGCAACCAGATCGGTGCAGCGGCAGGGCTTGTGAATGAAATATACCACGAGGGTTATACGGCAAAACGCATGGAAATGGGTGCGCTTGTCGCGGCGGCTCCTAAAGAAAACGTCGTCCGTGAACGTCCGAAAAAAGATGATGTTATTATACTTTTAGGCGGAAAAACAGGACGGGACGGATGCGGCGGTGCGACAGGAAGTTCCAAAGCCCACGACGCAGAATCCATTCAGGATTGCAGCGCGGAGGTGCAAAAGGGCAACGCTCCGCTTGAACGAAATATTGTAAGGCTCTACAGAAACCCTGAAGCAGCGAAAATGATTCTTCGTTGCAACGACTTCGGCGCTGGCGGCGTGTCTGTTGCTATAGGGGAATTAGCTGATTCGCTTGATATAAATTTAGATGCTGTTCCCGTGAAATACGAAGGTCTGAACGGCACGGAATTAGCCATATCAGAATCACAGGAGCGTATGGCAATAGTAATCGACCCGAGCAATGTAACGCGTTTCACAGAACTGGCAGAAGCGGAAAACCTTTCTGCAACAGTTGTAGCAAAAGTCACAGACACAGGCAGGCTTGTTATAAACTGGAAGGGCAAAAAAATCGTCGATATCTCCCGCGAATTTATAAACACAAGCGGAACGGAAAGCTTTGCGGATGTAAACATAAAAGCACCAAAAACGATTATCTACAGAGAATCCGCTCCTGAAATATTGTCTGATGAAAGCTCTGCATTCTGTAAAAACCTTGAAAGACTTGAAGTCGCATCCCAGAAAGGGTTGATAGAACACTTCGACGCATCCGCAGGCGCCGGAACGGTGCTTATGCCATTGGGCGGTAAAACACAAATGACGCCGCAGGACGCAATGGTTGCGAAAATCCCGCTTGAGAGCGGCGAAACCGACGATGCATCGGTAATGTCTTTTGGATATAACCCAAAACTTATGAGCGAAAGCCCCTTCCACGGCGCGGCGTTCGCAGTGGCAGAAAGCCTGTCGAAGTTAGCGGCGGTGGGTGCAAATCCCCTGAAAGCCCGCCTGTCATTTCAGGAATATTTCGAACGCTTGGGCGACAGCGCGGAACGCTGGGGCAAACCGACAGCGGCGTTATTGGGTGCGTTTTTGATAATGGAAAAATTGGGTATCCCCTCAATCGGCGGCAAGGATTCAATGTCAGGCACCTTCGGCGACCTGAAAGTTCCGCCGACTTTATGCTCGTTCGCAGTATCAATGACAAAAGCGTCACAAACAATTTCAGCAGAGCTGAAACAATCAGGCTCTTTGCTACTCTTACTCCCAATCCCAGTAAAGGAAGGTATCCCCGATACAGATAAATTGGAAGCATTCTACCAGACTATATATGAAAACAACGATAAAATACTATCCGCCTCCACAGTAAAAGAGGGCGGCATAGCGGCAGCAGTCGCAAAAGCAGCCTTCGGCAACATGTTAGGCGTAGACTTTACTCCCTCCGTCATTGCGAAAGACGACTTTTTCAAAGTCGTCGGGAAGCAATCCAGCCCCCAATCTAAAAATGATTTCTTATACGCCCCCTTAACAGGCTCAATAATAATAGAAACCAAATGCGAAGCAGCTTTCGAAAACTTAAACCCAATCAAAATAGGCGAAGTAACAAGCAACGACTATTTCAAATTAGAAAACGAAAAAATCCCATTACAAGAAGCACTAAAAAGCTACAAAAAAATATTAGAACCAATCTTCCCAACCAAAATTAATGCAGAAATGCAGATAGATTTGCAAGCAAATCAAATGCAGAATGCAGAAATAAAACAAAAAAATAATTCTGCATCTGTCTTGCCCGCAAGACAGTTTGCATCTATGCATTCTGCATTGAAAACGCCTCGCGTTTTCATTCCCATCTTCCACGGCACAAGCGGCGAATACGACCTCGACCGTGCGTTCAGAAATGCAGGAGCGAAAACTGAATCCTTTGTTATAAAAAACCGCACAACCGCTGATATAAAGGAATCCGCACTGCAAATGGCGAAGATGATTAAAGGCAGCGAAATTCTCGCAATACCGGGTGGCATAACAGGCGGGGACGAACCGTGGGGCGCAGGCAAATTTATCGTTGCAATGCTGAAAAACGGGTATGTGAGAGAAGCGGTAGATAATCTGCTGCACCGCGGCGGACTCATTATAGGCATAGGCAACGGCTTCCACGCACTCATAAAAACAGGACTGCTTCCATATGGCGAATATAGGGATATAGATGAAAATACCCCCGCAATAGCACAAAACAGCATCGGACGGCACGTTTCAACCTTTGTAAACACAAAAATAATATCAAACGTTTCCCCGTGGCTTACAAATTGCGAAATAGGCGAAATCCACGCAATCCCAGTATCCCACGGCGAAGGACGCTTTGTCTGCGATGAAGAAACCCTTAAAGCCCTGTTTGAAAAAGGCCAAATCGCCGCCCAATATGTAGATTTTGACGGAAATCCGTCAACAGAAATGCCCTATAATCCAAACGGAAGCGTAGGCGCAGTCGAGGCAATAACCTCAAGAGATGGAAAAATCTTAGGAAAAATGGGACACAGCGAAAGACATGGCAAGGATTGTTATATTAATGTTCCAGGGAATAAAGACCAGAAAATCTTCGAAAGCGGCGTAGAATATTTTAAATAAATTGCAAATTGCAAATTGCAAATGGCAAGTGGCAAATTACGTTGATAGGAAAAACACAAATGAAATACATAATACTACTCTGCGACGGGATGTCGGACGAGCCTATATTTGAGCTTGGCGGCAAAACGCCTATGGAGGTCGCGTATAAACCAAATATGGATGCGCTTGCGAAAAATTCATTCGTTGGCATGTGCAGAACCGTTCCTGTCGGAATGAAGCCCGGGAGCGATGTTGCTAATCTGTCTGTTTTGGGGTATGACCCTAAAACCTGCTATTCAGGGCGTTCGCCGCTTGAAGCTGCCAATATTGGCATAGAGCTGGCGGATGGGCAAACCGCTCTGCGTTTGAATTTTGTTACGCTGAGCGAGGATGAGCCTTATGAACAGAAGACAATGCTCGACTATTGTGCAGGCGATATTACGACAGAAGAAAGTGCAGAGCTTATCGCCGCGCTTAATGAAGTTTTGGCGGACGATATAATATCAATGCACACAGGCGTTTCATACAGAAACTGCATGGTTGTGAACGGCGGCGAGCTGAACCTTGAGCTGACCCCGCCGCATGATATATCAGGCAAGTGCATAAACGGGCATTTACCCAAGCAAAAGTTTTATTATGACTTGATGAAAAAAAGCTATGACATTTTGAAGGACCATCCTGTCAACAAAGCTCGCCGCGAAAAAGGGAAGCATCCTGCGAACAGCATATGGCTGTGGGGTGAGGGAGCGCGTCCGAAGCTTGAGCCGTTTTCCCTAAAATATGGCATAAACGGCGGCGTGGTTTCCGCAGTGGATTTGATAAACGGCATCGGAAAATGTGCGAAAATGCAGGTTGCAGAGGTTGAAGGCGCAACAGGGTATATCGACACGAATTTTATTGGCAAAGCAAACGCTGTGATAGAGCAACTAAACACAGGCTGTGATTTTTCATACCTGCACATAGAAGCCCCCGACGAATGCGGCCACCGCGGCGAATTAGATTTAAAAATCAAATCAATCGAAATAATAGACGAAATTGTTCTGCCGATTTTATTAGACAGGTTGTCTGAATTGGGTGATTTCCGCCTGCTTATTATGAACGACCATCCGACCCCCATAAAAAAACTGACCCATACAGCAGACCCTGTACCCTTCATTCTATACGACAGCAGAAAAGTCGCCGATGGTGTATCGTCGTTCAACGAAAAAACCGCAGCGGCGACGGGAGTGTTTGTTGAGGGGGTAGATATGATGAAGCTGTTGCTGGAGCTAAGAGCTAAGTGCTAAGAGCTTAGAAACTATCGCTTTTCGTTCACGGCGCGTCAAGGATGCCGCGCTCTACACTCCCCACTTTTCACTCCTCACTCCTCACTATCTTCTCTCTTCTTATAATAATATGCAGAATTAATCACAGTCAAGCCGCCTGCAGAAAGTCCTATTAAGGTAATCGGAATCCAAGTAGGGGAGTCCTGCCCCGGCACTTCAATGTTTTTTCTGTAGGATGTTTTCGGCTCCTCAGTCCTTTTTTCTGTCGGTTGCTTGGTGCGGATTATTTCAGTTTCTTCCATGTCGGTATAATCCTGATATGTCCGCGCATCCGTTTTTTCTTCATATTTGGTAGTAGTTTCTTCAAAATACCAGGCAGTAGTTTCTTCCTCATATTCTGTAGTTTCTTCTTCATATTCCGTAGTCGGTTCTTCGGTTTCAACAACAATAGTAGTAGGGTCATCATCAATATCAGGCTCCGCACCTGCAAAATTAACAAGCATCAAAACCGACCCGACTAAAATCAAAACCAATATAAAATTAACAATTTTTTTCATAGATTATCTCCCTTTTATATCCGATAAATTTCAAGCATGCTTTTAATAGTGCTTGAAATAAATGTCCCTGCATCAGATATTTCAATATCTTTTGAAAAGGACTTGTCCCGCGCTGTTACCTCAACAACCCCTCTGTCATATGTTTTGGGACTGACGATAACACGAATCGGTACACCAAGCAAATCCGCATCCGAAAACATAACTCCCGCGCTTACGCTGCGGTCGTCATATATAACTTCGATTCCTTTTGATATAAGGCATTCATATAAATTATCCGCAATATTTTTGACATTTTGATCATCGCTTCTGATTGCACAAATATGAACCTGCCAGGGTGCTATTGAAATAGGCCAAATTATCCCGAATTTGTCATGCCGCACTTCGCAAACAGAAGCCATTAATCTTCCTACCCCTATTCCATAACAACCCATAATCGGATATTTTGCTGCGCCGTCTTTATCAATATATTGCATTTCCATAGATTTTGTATATTTTGTTCCGAGCTGAAATATGTTTCCTACTTCGATACCTTTTTTGATTGTTAAACTCTCTTTTTTGCAGACAGGGCAAATACCGCCTTCACGTGCTTTTGCAAAATTTCCGAACAATGGTGTTTGTTTCAAATCTCTGTTTATGGAAAAGTTTTTAAAATGATATCCTTCTTCATTTGCACCGCAAATTAAATTAAAAGCATCACGAAGTGAATTATCAAACAGAATAGTGGCCGAAGCAGCTAAATTAACGGGTCCGATATATCCATATTGCAATCCGGACAAATCTGTTTCGGCAGCAGGATGAATTTCGTTTTTAAGATAATTGCGAAGCTTTGTTTCGTTTACATCCAGATCTCCGCGAATAAAAACGATCACGAAGTCGCCTGACATGGTTTTTTGATATACAACTGCTTTACAAATTTTATCAAAAGAAACATTAAAAAACTTTCCGAGCTCTTCAATGGTTTTTACGTTTGGTGTAGGGGTTTTATCCAGCTCTGACTCTGTTTGCATTTCATTTTTAGTAATACAGTCTGCCGCTTCCATGTTGGCACGATAATCGCATTGGCTGCATATTACTAATGCATCTTCTCCTATGTCTGTTAAAAGCATAAATTCATGGGCGATTTTTCCTCCCATCATTCCCGAGTCCGATTTTACCGAAATGACTTCCGGAATACCGACGCGGGCAAAAATTCGTTCATATGCTTCATGACACCGTTCATAATACTGCTCTAAATCTTCTTCATCCGTGTGGAAAGAATACGCATCTTTCATTGTAAATTCGCGAACTCTTATTAATCCGCCGCGTGCGCGCGGTTCGTCCCTGAACTTTGTTTGTATCTGATAAACCATAAACGGATAATTAATATAGGACTGAGCAGTATCACGCGCCAGATGAACAACTGCTTCCTCATGGGTCATTCCGAGTATCATATCTACATCATTTCTGTCGTGAAAACGCACAAGCTCATTTCCAACGCCTTCATACCGCCCTGATTCTTTCCATAAAAATGCGGGCATAACCACAGGCAGCATCACTTCCTGACCGTCCACCCGTTCCATTTCTTCCCGCAATATGTTTTCAATTTTATGGGCAATTCTTTTTGCCGGCGTAAACAAAGAAAATATTCCGCTTCCGACATTTTTAATGTATCCGCCGCGAAGCATAAATATATGGCTGGCTATCTGACAGTCCGCCGGGGTTTCTTTGAAACGCATTCCCAGCAATTTATTCATTTTCATAAAAAACACTATGCCCTAACACGCACAAATAGCCATGAACAATGTGTGCATGGTGTACGCGTTAAGTCCTCTCTTTATTTTATTATTTTTCACGCTCTTTCTCCATTTTTTAAATTTCCTTTATTTTTCCATTATTTAAAAATAAACCAAACATCCTTAAACGAAATCGCAATTATAAACAATAGCAATATCGCCAGACCAATCGCGTGAACCATTCCTTCTTTTTTTGGTGGAATGGGTTTTCTTCTTATTCCCTCAATAACTAAGAACACAATTCTGCTCCCGTCAAGTGCAGGGATTGGCAATAAATTAAACATTCCGAGGTTTATCGTAATCAGTGCAATGAAATTCAGAAGAAACACAAACGCCCACTGAACACCGTTTTCTTCTGATGCCGCAGTTTTCGCCGCTTCTCCGACTACATTTCCCATCGACTGCGTTATTCCCACGGGGCCTGACATTTCGGCAATATCAACCCTCCCGGAAATCAAATCCGTCAGGGACATCCATGTAAACCGCCCGATGGACACGGTTTTCATCGTCCCCTGTGACAATACTGTTTCAAAGGAAGGTTTAATTGCTCTGAATCTGAAATCCCTTTTTGGAAACATCCTGCTGTTTTCATCGTTTTCATCAATAGGGACAAGCGGCAGCTTTACATTTTCAAGAATAATCCGCTCTCCGCCGCGAATAACGGTCATCTCATAAACACCCTCGCGGTTCAGCATCAGCATATAATTCACATCGTCAGAATTATATATCGCACGCCCGTTTATAGAAACAATTTTGTCGCCGATCTGCAACCCCGACGCTTCGGATATTGAGTTCTCTGCAAATTTGTCAACGGTCGTTGACGGCAGGCTGTTCAGATTCGCCAGAATTGCGGTCATGATAATAACAAGAATAAGCCCGAAAATTATATTAAAAATCGCACCGCCCGCTATTACCAATATGCGTTTCCAGACCTTCGCCTGACGGAACAATATGTCTTTCCCGTTGTCTGATTCGTCGTTATTTTGCAACGCGTCTTCAGGGATTTCATCATCCTCCCCCATAGCGCAAAAGCCGCCGAAAGGGAATATGCGAAGAGAATAAAGGGTGTTCTTCCTTTTTCTCGAAAACAGTTTCGGACCCATGCCAAGCGCAAATTCATTCACCTTGATTTTAAACAGCCGCGCAAAAGTAAAATGCCCCAGCTCATGCACAAATATGACAATACCAAACAATAAAACAGCAGCTAAAAACGGCCAGACCGAATTTAATACACCCAATAAAAACGACCAGACTGTGCCTAAAAAAGCTAATACCTTACCTATAATATCTAACATTTTCCCTCCGATTATATCAAGTTTCCAGTTGCCGCATGACGACTTTAAAAAATATTCGTTAAAATCGTCTTCCAGTTTCCAGAAGTTCGCTTACAATTTTCAGTTGTCAGTTCTGGAAACTGGCAACTAATCTCGCATTTTTGTCTGCTTCCAAAACATCCTCCAATGTATATTTTTCCGTAAATGGCTGGTTGTCAATCGCACGGTTTATTATATCGGGAATATCCGTAAATTTAATTTTACCGTTCAAGAAGAGAGCGACTGCCTTTTCGTTTGCTCCGTTTGCTGCTGCAGGGGCGAGACCGCCTTTTTTAATCGCTCTTTTAGCCGCCGAAAGCGCTGGGAAGCTTTCTTCGTCAGGCTCATAAAACGAAAGGTTTCCGATCTTTGTTAAATCAAGAGCAGGGGCAACCTCCTTTGCGCGGTGCGGATATGTGAGAGCGTATGCGATTGGTATTTTCATATCGGGAACGCCCATTTGCGCAATGCAGGAGTTGTCTTCATACACCACTATCGAATGGATTATTGATTCGCGGTGAATAACAATTTCGATATTTTCAGGCGGTATATCAAATAAATGCACAGCTTCAATTAATTCCAACCCTTTATTCATCATAGTAGCACTGTCAATAGTAATCTTCGCGCCCATCGACCAGTTGGGGTGGTTAAGTGCCTGTTCTTTCGTGACAGTTCTGAGCTGTTCCTTAGTATACCCGAAAAACGGTCCGCCCGATGCTGTCAATACAATTTTTTTGATTTTATTGCCATTCGACCCTTGCAAACACTGGAATATCGCAGAATGCTCGGAGTCAACAGGCAGTATCTGCACGCCGTATTCCTTCGCAAGGGGCATTATAATCTCTCCGCCTGCCACAAGAGATTCTTTGTTCGCAAGCGCGATCCTTTTCTTCGCCTTAATCGCGGCAACCGTAGGGGTAATACCAATCATACCCACGATCGCATTCAAAACAGTATCGCAATCACAACCGGCAGCCTCACACAAACCGTCCATCCCCGCAAGAATTTTCGTATTCGTATCGCCGACGCGTATTTTAAGGTCCTTCGCAGCAGCTTCATCATATAAAACAGCAATCTTCGGCTTCCACTGCCGAATCTGGTCCTCAAGAAGAAAGGCGTTACTATAAGCAGCAAGAGCCATGACGGTGAATCCGTTAGCCTTAGCAACAGAAAGAGACTGCGTGCCTATAGAACCTGTGCTGCCGAGGATTGAGAGCTTCATATATGAGTTCCTTTCTGTTTCGTAGGGATCTTTCTCGGACACCCACACAGGGGCGTTGACGGACACCC
>Ga0209737_10002420_pt1 | contig 13079 bp, 13 predicted proteins | sample TergutCu122P3_FD_187284 | JGI IMG/M metagenome (GOLD analysis project Ga0209737, IMG submission 187284) | Cubitermes ugandensis P3 segment gut microbial communities from Kakamega Forest, Kenya - Cu122 P3 (SPAdes) (version 2) | ecosystem: Host-associated > Arthropoda: Insects > Digestive system... | reverse complement strand
AGAAAACGGCACTAATACACGCTTTTGTCTAGTTTTTCGATACTTTCTGCCTAAAATAATAGACTAAAGCGTGTATTAGTGCCGTTTTCTGCAACAGTGTGACGAGTAACGCAAAATAGTCGAGAAGACTCCGCAGGATTTCTTGTATGCTGAGATGGTCGAGCACATCGGTGCTGAACCCTACTATGAGCGCTCAGGAAGCCGCACGGGACTGCGCAATGGGGGACAGGAGAGCCGTCCCCCCCTGTCTATCCCCGGGTCTGATGTGGACAGGAGAACCGTCCCCCTGTCCACTTTCACGCCATGGTGCAGGGCGGCGGCTCCCAGAGCCAGGCTGCGGTATCTCGCATTGCAAAGACCCTGCTGCTCCATCAGCTCAACCAACTGCTCCTTAGTGAGGAAGGCCTCTGTGGAATCGTTCAGCCATTGGTACTCGGCTCGCTTTCCGGTAACGAGATCGGCAATCGCTGGCATGATGTATCGAAAGTAAAGCCTGAAAGCCTGTTTGATGCCAGGGATCGTTGGGTAGGATGCTTCGAGGCAGAAAAAACAACCGCCGGGACGCAGCACGCGTACCATCTCTCCGACTGAGCGTTGATAATCTGGCATGTTGCGCAAGCCGAACGAGATGGTCACCGCATCGAAGCTCTCGTCGGGGAAAGGCAGTTCGAGAGCGCTGGCTTGTACGAATTCAAGTTTGGAAAGAGCTGTTGGTGCGGGGGATGCGAGCGGAATAGGTGAAGTATGTGTGATAGATGGAGCTTGCAGAGCAGGCGTGGTCTTTGTGACAGGTGGAGTTGGCAGACCGGACGGGGTGGGCAGTATGGTCGAGGTATCTGGCACAGGCTCCATAACCTGGTTTTGACTGTTGCTCAACGCAAGCGCTGCCTCTGCTCTGTGACGTGCAACATCGAGCATGTTCTGTGAGAAATCCAGTGCAACTACACGCGCCTGAGGTCTTGTCCTTGTGATGCCCAGCGCAATGTCTCCGGTGCCGCTTGCGACGTCCAGCACATCGTTGGGAGCAAGAGCGCACACGGCTTTGACAAGCTTTCGTTTCCACAGGCGATGCAGGCCAAAGCTCTCGAGGTCGTTCATCAGGTCGTACCGGCCGCTGATGCGCTCAAAAGTTTGGTAGACCCATGCCTCCTTCTGTATTGATGTTGCCGTTTTGGCGTTGAATCTGGTTTCTTCAGGTGCGCAAATGTCGTCAATAGGCAGAGCCTCGACGGCTGAAAGTGATCCATCCTTCTTTACTCGATAATACTTTTTCACACATACCATACAAGTGTCCTTTGAAAGCAAGTCCAATAAGTACCAGAAAACACGCAACCAATCACACCCAGAGTCATTCTGAGCCAAAGGCTGTCATTCTGAGCAGCGCGAAGAATCTTGATGCCGCTTCGCAACAGAATCCTTCGAGTCAAGACCCTCAGGATGACATAGCCGTGATATCCAACAGGCCGGTCAAAACACCCAGCGCAAACAAACTACAGGAAGGCGAGCACGTCTCCAAATACCCAACAGACAAGCAAGATTACCGCCCAACTTAGACCAACCGAGCGGCAAAATCTGTTGATATTCCCCATCATGGAAGCACGATTGATCAGGTCATATGCCCCGATGACAATATATGCAATCCGTGCCCTGAAAAGAAAATACAGACTCACCGCAATCCCAATATCCAGAAAGAGCAGAACAAATGACCGCCAGAAGATCACGTCGAATGCGGCTACCCAGATAACCATGTAGATCGGTGTCGCCCAGGCAAGCACTCTCAGAACCCTGACGCTACGCTTCAGTCCCAGCAGTATTGGCAGGGTTCGCCGATTTGCTGTGATATCACGCCCGATATCGCAGGTGTTGTTTGTCTGCAGGATAAGCGCGATTGTAATAGTTGAAGGTACTGTTATCGTAATTACTACAGGAGAAAAGGTTAGTGTCATCGCATAGTAGGTGGAGCAGATAACAAAAGCGCCCAGGAAAATACCTGCGAAGATCTCTCCAATCGGAAGATATGAAATGGGCTTGGGGCCTACAGAATAAAGCACAACAACAGCTGCTGCAATCAGACCAACAACCAGCAGGGGCCAGGCAGACAAAAAGACAACAATCAGTCCAAGAATTGCCGATACCGCAAGAAGCACTATTGCAAAGCTGCGAGCGCTCTTTGGGTCAATCTCGTTGTAGACGATAGAGGCGTCTGTCTGATCAAGTATCGTTTCTGCGGTATCGAGACCGGTTTTAAAGTCCTCGTAATCGTTTATGGTGTTGACAGCTGACTGCATAAGCACTGCAATGGCCAGCATGAGAAACCACACACCGATGGTGCGAAGGTCAAATGTGACCAGTGTTGAGGGGTTCAGGGTGATTGCCGCCACGCCACCGATCATTACTGACGTAATAGAAGCGACCCAGGTTGGGGGACAAGCCAGCTCGATCGCTGCCTTCAGAGTGAATGGCTTGTAAGACGATATGTCAAACGATCTGTCAGGCGATCTGTCGAACGCCCCGTCAAATTGCCTATCGAATGCCCCTGTATCAGTTTGCCAGTCTACCTGCTCGTCCGCCTGCTCGGCCGCCTGCCAGTCTACCTGCTCGGCTGCCTGTCTTTCTGCCAGCAGGCTTGTTATCGAGATTATCTTTGCTGACTGTTTCACCGTCGGTAGCTCCCTTATAGGCGGCTTTTCCATCAATTGCTCTTTATCCATGAGCTAAACCTTCAGCATCAATTATCTCTACAGCTGAATAAACCAGCCTTCAGTCACTCCAACCGCTTCCTTGATCTCATCACACACTTCATCCGGCACCGGGTCATCAACGTTCATGAGGATCAGGGCCATGCGTGTCTTTTCCTCTTTAATGCCTACTGCCATGGCGGAGATATTGATGTTCGCCTTGCCGAGAATGGTGCCGATGAGCCCGAGCTGTCCGGGCTTGTCCTCATATTTCTGAATGTAGATGTACTTCTGCGGGATGACATCGAGCTTATAGCCAAGTACCGACACGATACGCAGGTTCTCGTCGGGCCCAGATGTTGTGATCGAGAGCTCGACTACCTGGGATCCGGCAAGCGCCTCAAAGCATACCTTGTTGGCGTATTCACTACGCACAAAGTTTTTCTCTATCTTAACAGTAACACCGCGCTGTTCTGCAATGTAATTGGCATTCACAAAGTTGACCGAATCATCGCTTGAAAGAGAGAAGATGCCGCGCAGAGCCGCTGTACCAAGAATAGACACATCGTTGTTTGCCAGGTCTCCAAAGACTTTAACTTTCAGCGATTCGATAGGAGCATCTGCAAGCTGCGCCAGGATGACTCCTGTTGTCTGGCTTGCCTCAATAAAGGGTTTTACGGCAGTCATCACATCGTCGGGAATCAGTGCCACATTAACAGCAGTAGGCACCATTTTGCCCTCGAGTCCCAGCAAAACGTACTCGGCGATCTGCAGGCCTGCGCGTGTCTGCGCTTCTTTGGTTGAGGCACCCAGATGCGGGGTTAAAATCACCTGATCAAGCTCATGAAGCGGCGAATCTTTGCAGGGCTCCTTCTCGTAGACATCGATTCCTGCACCGGCAACCTTACCTGACTTAACAGCATCTGCCAGCGCTTCAACGTTATAGATTCCGCCGCGCGCCGTGTTAACCAGATAGACACCGTCTTTCATTTTGGCAAACTGATCAGCGCCGAACATACCGATTGTCTCTTTTGTTTTGGGAAGGTGTACGGTGATAAAGTCAGCCAACGGCAACAGATCATCGAGCTTGTCGTAGAGCTTCACACCGATCTCGGCCGCATGCTCAGGAGTTGCGTAGGGGTCGTATCCGATGAGGTTCATTTCAAAAGCCTGAGCGCGCTTGGCAACCAGAGCGCCAATGCGCCCCAGGCCAACAATTGCCAGGGTCTTCTGGAAGAGCTCGTTGCCGGAGAATTTCCCGCGATCCCACTTGTTCTCCTTCATGCTTGCGTTGGCTTGTGGAGTGCGTCTGGCACAGGCAAGCATCAAAGCAAATGTCTGCTCGCAGGCGCTGACGATATTTGAAGTGGGAGCATTGCAGACGATTACGCCGCGTTCCGTTGCAGCCGGAACATCCACGTTGTCAACACCCACGCCAGCACGACCAACAATCTTGAGTTTGGTACCAGCCTCAATGACTTCGCGGCTCGCCTGGGTAGCACTGCGCACTATGAGAGCTTCGTAGTCGGGTATGACAGCGATCAGCTCCTCGGGCGTTAGATCGAGTTTCACGTCCACCTCGTGCCCGGCTTTTCTGAGCAGCGCGATGCCGCCTTCTGCAATTTTCTCAGCAACAAGAACCTTCATGATAGTTTTCCTTTCGCTAAGCACCTCGTTAGTGCTTTAATGTCCGTCAATTTGCTTTGTGTCTGTCAATTTGCTGTCGCACTCGTAATTGAGCAGCATTGGCTGTTTACGAATTGTCTATCCTTTCATTAAAACAGCTTCGGCTGCCTTGATGCCGCTGCCCAACTCAAACTCAAAGCCAAGCTCTGCAAGCGTCATTTCAAGTGCTGCAATAATAATGATGATGTCGAAATCTCCAAAGTAACCAAGATGTCCAATGCGAATGATTCGACCCAGATAATCATCCTGACCGCCCGCAATCGTAACCCCGTACTTGTTCTTCATGGTTTTTACAAGCTTTTTGCCACACATGCCTTCCGGTACCCAGACCGGGGTCACAGCGTTGCCGCGCCCTTCCGCAGGTGCAAAGAGCTCAAGTCCTAAAGCCTCACAGCCCTGTCTGATAGCCTCAGCCAGTCGTGCATGGCGAATGATAACGTTTTCCAGGCCTTCTTCACGAATCATCCTGAGGGCTTCAGCCAGGCCGAGAATCAGAGAGACCGGAGGAGTAAAGGGAGTGGTGTTCTGCTCAAGATTCTTCTTGTACTTCTTCCAATCGAAATAGAACTTGGGAAGTGTTGAGCGCTCATAGGCCTTCCATGCCTTGGGGCTGACGGCAACTGCTGCCAATCCTGGAGGAAGCATCAGGCCTTTCTGCGACCCCGTCATCACAACGTCGAGGTTCCATTCGTCTGTCTTGCATTCCACGGCTCCGATGCCGGTGATGCTGTCTATGATAAAGACGCAGTCCGGGTAATCTTTGACAATCTCGCCAATGGTTTTGATGTCGTTCAAAACACCGCTTGAGGTTTCGGACTGAGTGATGATGACGCCACGCGTATCGGGGTTTTGCTCCAGTGCCGCAGCAACATCTGCGGGTTTTACGATCTGTTGCCAGCCATACTCCAGGATGGTTGCCTGCAACCCATAGACTTTCGAAATCTGAGCCATACGCTGCCCAAACTTGCCGTTGATGCCGATTATCACCTTATCGCCCGGGCAAAAACAGTTGGCGATCGAAGACTCCATGGCCCCGGTGCCGGAGCATGCGAGTATGAATACATCGCTTTTCTCCGTTTGAAATACGTACTTGAGACCTTCGACACATTCGCGAACAGCGTTGTCGAAGTCGGGAGTCCGATGGTGAATCATCGGACGCGCCTGGGCAAGCAATACCTCGCTTGGCACAGGAGTTGGACCGGGGGTCATGAGATAGTTCTTCTTCATTCTTATTTCTCCTTACTGAAACAGCATGTGGAACCAAAAATTAATAAGATGTAAGTATAGCGTTATTGGGATGGATATGTGCGACGCTGACGCAGAGTCAGCATATTATATGTGCAGAAGACTACCGTTCACGCCTTCCCCGTCATTGCAAGGAGAGTTCAAAATGCTCGCAGTTTGCAAAATACTTTCTGTCTGATCGTTGTTATCTCTCTCCTCTATCTATCCTATAATAATCGTGGACTCAATGTTTGCCAAAACAGTTCACCAGGAAGGGAGCGGGATATGCCAGAATCAATACCGGAATACATCATTCAGGGGATTGTGGTGCTTGCCATAGTTATTGTTCTGCTCGTTGCTCTCTCCATTGTGAACAGGATTGTTCGCAATAATGAATTCGTTGCCGACCCTCTGGAAGATTTTGTTGTTAAGGAATCAAAAGCCACGCTCATCAGTGGAGTTGGATATTTTGCGTTCTGTAGTCTGGTTCTGGTTGCCACTCCAAGGGTAGTCGTCTCAAATTTTGAGATAGGTAATTTTATCTACATCTTCTATGCCTTTGCAGCAATTCTGGCGCTTTTGGGAGTGTATTACGTTGTCCGATGGATAGTAATCGAGATACGTGTTGAAGGGGATTCTCTGAAAAGTCGAGGACTGATTCCGGGCCTCGCAGTAATGTCGTTTTCAAGCATCGCTCGCATCAGGTTTAAGCATGGTGCAACACATGGAGGCAAGACTGGTCACAAGGTCATGTACTTCTTTGACAGTTCAAATAAAAAGATATTGTCTGTTCGTTGTACTCTTTTGAACTATGAAGCACTGTATCAGCGTGCGCAGATCAGTCTGGCCAGGCAAAGCCGCTTGCGTTAATAACCAGCAGATCTGTTTGATCACAGCACACACTGACAGAGTGTGCTGTTAACGTATTTGCCGTTAAACGAGGCGGGAGAAGCCATGACAATTCTGGGAGCATTTGCCGTACCACATCCACCCATCATTATTCACGGGGTAGGGCGAGGTGAGGAGCATGAGGCACAGGCAACACTCAGTGCCTTTCATGATGTTGCACGGCAGATTGCCGAGCTTGAACCCGAGCTTATCATACTTGCCACTCCACACGGCAGCCTGTACAGAGATGCCTTTGCCATTACAACCGGCACTGAAGTCTGGGGTGATCTGGCGGAGTTTCGCGATCCAGATGACAGGCTTGAGTTGCTTCTGGATGAGGAATTCGTCAATGCGCTCATTGAGCAAGTTGGAACAGCAGGTCTTGCGTGCACCGCTCGCCCTGAACCAAAAAACAAGCTCGACCATGGCTGCATGGTGCCTTTGCTGTTCATCACGCAACACCTGGAAAGTGACTTTAAAATTGCCCGTGTTGGTATTTGTTTTGAGGACGAGCGGGCTCACTTTCGTATGGGGCAGTGTATTGCCCGTGCTGTTGGGGCAACTGGCAGGCGTGCGGTTTTTGTGGCAAGCGGAGACCTCTCTCACAGGTTGAAAAAAGACGGTCCCTATGGCTTTAATGCTGCAGGGCCAAAGTTCGATGAATTGCTGACCCAGGCTTTTGCAGCCGGCAACCTTAATGCGTTACTGCACTTTAACAGGCAACTCTGCGATGATGCCGGGGAGTGCGGGCTTAAATCGTTCATCATGATGGCAGGAGCTTTGGATGGGCTCGAGTTCTGCTCTGAACTGTTGTCATACGAAGGCCCCTGGGGAGTGGGATACGGCGTAGCCAGCTTTATGCCTCGATGTCGAGTTGAGTCTGTCAATCAGACAGCTCAGGCGGAGAACTGCATGGTTGAACCTGAGGCTCAGGCGGAGAACTGCATGGTTGAACCTGAGGCTCAGGCGGAACAACCCCAGCCCACAAGGCCCTCGCTTCCGGTGCGCCTCGCCTTTGCCGCACTTGCGGACTGGCTGAGTGGACACAAGAAGCCGGGAGCAACAACACCGCAGGTTGCAGCCCTGCTTGCTAATCTGAGCGAGAACGACCACGGGGTGTACAACGGTTTATGTTCACGCCGTGCCGGCACCTTTGTCTCCTTTCATAAAGGCGAGGATCTGCGAGGCTGCATCGGAACCATCTCAGCTACACAAGACACGCTCTTTGAGGAAATCTGCCAGAACACCGTGAGCGCAGCAGCAAAGGATCCGCGTTTTCCGGCAATCCAGAACTCGGAGGTCGCTGAGTTGTCCTGCTCAGTTGATATTCTGGGAGATGCCGAGCCTGTTTCAAGCGTTATGGAGCTTGACGCCAAACGCTATGGTGTCATCGTTTCCAAAGGGTGGCGCAGGGGATTGCTTCTGCCGGATCTTGAAGGGGTAGATACCCCTGAGCATCAAATCCGCATCGCCCTCAGCAAGGCTTCTATTTCTCCCAGCGAGAACTACGAGCTGGAGCGTTTTGAAGTGGTGCGCTTCACGTGAGTCTCATCAATATCGAAAGCAGCACCAACGCTGCATCCGATACCATCAGTACCGACGTTGCATTCGGCACCACCAGTGTCACCGCTGCATTCGGTACCACCAGTGTCACCGCTGCATCCAACGACACTGTTGCTACTTGCCCCGTTTGCCCACATGCCTGCACGCTTAAAGAAGGTCGATTCGGAGCATGCGGCGCGCGCAGGGCATCGGGTGGCGTTGTGGTGGCCGACAACTATGGAAAACTCACCTCTTTAGCCCTTGACCCGATAGAAAAGAAACCTCTTGTGCGTTATCATCCGGGAGCAATGATTCTTTCTGCAGGCAGCTACGGTTGCAATCTCAATTGCAGCTTTTGCCAGAACAGTGACATCTCTCGCATGCATGGCAACAGACTCTCTGGACGTATTAACGAAAGCACTCCAGAAAACCTGGTGGAGGCTGCCGTGAGTCTGAAAAGTCGTGGCAACATCGGCCTCGCCTACACCTATAATGAGCCTCTCGTCGGTTTTGAATTCATACTTGATACCGCCAGGCTCGCCCATGAGGCCGGACTTCTCAATGTTATTGTGAGTAATGGATACATCAACGAGCCCGTGTTTCGAGAGCTACTCAGCCATCTCGATGCCGCAAACATCGACCTCAAGGCATTCAGCCAGAAGTTCTACGATATGGTTGGTGCCCCTGAGGGGTTGAAAACAGTTAAGCGCTCGATTGCGCTGGCCGCTCAGTTTATTCACGTGGAAGTCACAACGCTGATAATCCCCGGGCTCAACGACAGCGTTGAGGAGATCGACGAGTTGACCGCTTGGCTGGCAGGCATCGATGCAAGCATTCCCTATCATTTGAGCCGCTTTCATCCCTCTTATCGCATGCTTGACAAGCCGCCCACTCCCCGCTCAACCATTCTGAAGCTCACAGAAATAGCGCAAAAACATCTCAAGTACGTCTACACCGGAAACATATAAAAAGTAATGACACGTAGAGACCGTGCTTTGAGTGCTTCTGTTACTGTTCACGCCCACTGTCATCCGCCGCCGTAAGCGAAGGATCTTTACAAAATGCCGCTATGCGACAAGAATCTTTAAGGCTAACGCCCTCAGAATGACAAACCTGGGATGCCCAGTGAACTGTTACTACTGTTACTGCTTGTTACTCGTCACTCCATTGCTGAAAATGGCACTAATACACGCTTTTGTCTAGTTTTTCGATACTATTTACTCAAAATAATAGACAAAAGCGTGTATTAGTGCCATTTTCAGCAATGGAGTGACGAGTAACTACTGCTTTTAATTCAACGCTCTGTAAAATTATCAAATACTTTCACTATTATCTATTTTTTACTATACTGTGATTTCTATAGTTCGAACAATATCCTAATGGATGCGGGGGGGCACCATGAGCGGCGTTGCTATTCAAGAATTGCAATATGCAATCTTTATATATCAAAGAAGGATTAATGAGATTCAAAGTGAGATTACTGAGCTTTTGAAGAAAAAGGAAGCTCTCAAAAGACTCGAGTTGGCAAACGACAAGCGTACATCCAAGTTCTGGAACCTCCATGAAAGACAAAAGAAACGACTTTGTCAGATAAGTGAAGCTCAAACCATAAGATATGCAGAAGGGTATAGAAGAAATCTTAATGGTTATTTATCCGGTAACCAGCACTCGCGTGCAGTATCGTCTCTTGACGAGATAAATCGTACACTCAAACTAGGCATCAGCAGATGTGCTGATGATATACTTCAAAGACAACAGGAGATTCAAAAACTAGAAAGAGAGATTGTTTACCTTCGAGAACGAATCGGGTATCTTCAAGCGTTAATGGCTCAGGCACAAGCATGAACAATCTCATTGCAGAACTTTCCGAATATACTGAGATTTCTCGGATAATCATCAATCATGCAGAGGAAGTTCAGAATGCTCTGGAAACATTTCTCATTGCAATGAAAGCAGTGAGATGGGTGGGTGCAGAAGATGGTGCATTGGTAGAAGTAATGGATACGTTTATAGAACACATTGAATTGTGTGTGTACAAACCTTGCATGTACGCCAATGAGTTGGTTCTCCAAATACAGCACTACGCTGAAGGCATTGATAGCGCTGACAAGCCTTTACATTAAACCAGAAGGAGAACAAAAACAATGCGCGCAGAGTCAATCTCAATAAACACCGATATTTTGCAGGAACACATTCTAACAGTTAAGAGTACTCTACAATATCTTGATAAGACTCCTGTTACAAAATGTGAATTACCTTTGAATCAAGGGGACGCAAAGAATATCGTGAGAATCTTCAACGATGACATGAATGTCATCACTGAACTGACGCGCGAGCTCCTGCAAGGGTATGTAAATGTTGTGCAGGCAGCTCATGGGGAATATGTGGGCGCTGACACTGACCTTTCGCGCATGTTCAGGGCTATGTGAGGCTTTATGGCTACTGAAAAAGTTAGAGATTTCACTTTAGAAGCATATGAAAGCTTCAAAGATAGCATTGTTAAGAACAGAGACGAGATGCTTGACGGGTTTTTACTACAAAACCACAACATTTCGCAAGATACTTTTTGCTTGGCGCGCTCATATGCTGATATAGAACATCTCGAATCAGAAATTGAACGATATCAGAGCACTGTTGTTCAGGCACATCACGATTCATTGTTTGAATTACAGACTGTTTTTCATGATGTCTATCAGGTCGAGCAAGACGCTGTTGCGTTATTCAAAACCTCGCAAGATAACTATAGGTCACTAGTGATGGAACTTGAAGCTATTTGCAGTCTGATACGCCCAGTTGATGGCACGATCAAGCTTTTTTCCATGCCCCTGAATGAGCTTAGAGCATATTTGCTCGCGAACTCCTTTAACAGCGAAAAGCCCTATGACCTGCTCTTGCAACAAAAGGTTTTTGACCTTCTCTGCGACCCCAGGTTTTCTGAGGAAGTATGGAAAACACTGGACAAAAAAGAAAGAGAGGCACTACTGAATTTGTTCTTAGCCGAGGTTCAAATGATTATGGGGACAAGCGCTGACCCATCAATTGTTTTTTCTCGAGAGAACCATCCTGATGGATACTTTGCATTATTCCAGGGCGAGCTCAATACTATCACCCTTTACCCAACTCTCATGGAAAACTATACTCGCGATTTTATCCTTCGCACGATACTTCAGGAAGTAAGACATGCGTATCAGGCTGAAGTGGTAATGGATTGGTACATTGCAGAATGGTTGAATACTGGTAGACAGGGAGATAAAAACTTCCAGTTTGGAGAAAATGGAAGGCTGATAACTGTAAATTCTGAGCAGGGGTATGAACCGCGACACCCCTATGTCAGCGAGCAGACAGCTGCAATTTGGGTTGAAAATTACAAAAAACCTGTACCGTCAAAACCCGGTCTGCCCGGAGCCACATCGACAGATGCCAGTGTTCAGTATAGACTTTACCTCGAACAAGCAATAGAGTTTGATGCGTGGTCTTTTGCAGGACAATTAACGCATGGGGTTTTTCCTGGAAGCAAGAAAACACTCTACTCGTTAAATCCTGCCTATCAAGGGAGTTGGGATGTTCCAAAAAAGCCTTAGCCTTAGGTTGGTTTTGCCTCTGCTTCTTATCGTATGTTTATTACTGATCAGTGCCTGTTTTACAAAACCGGCTGAACGAGAGGATCCTTCTACAACCGAAATAGAGGAGGTTATTGTGGACGAGAGTGTCGAACATGATGCACTGATATTGTCTTCAACCCTTACGTCTCTACAGCTTGAAAAGAAAAAGTACATCAAAGCTGTCACGACTTTACGTAAAAATGGTATTGGAGAATTTGTCACAGTAAAAGTTGTTGACGTTTCAGAAATCCCCGATTATGACATAAAGATCGGAATTATCTGCATGGCTGAGATACAAGACGACTCAGGAAGGTGTTATCGAGTTGGGTTTTCTGAGAATGTCTATCCTCTGACTATATATCCTCCCACCGGCCCTTCGATTACAATACTCCCAACAGGGACTATTGACAAATAGCTGCCCCGCCTACCTCGGGAAGCACCGAAGTATTCATTGCACGCCATCTGTCATACAAGCAATACTTCGGCACTTCCTTTGGCACTCTACTTTTTTTTCAGCGACTCCGCGGCTATTTGTGCGCCGCTTTTCTGTACGAGGGTTCCTTCGACACGCCTGCCGTTCTCGCCTTTGAGTCTGCTTGAATTCTGTCGTGTCAGGCGCTCAATGTAGTTGTCGTATCTCTGCAGGTTTGACATCTGGGCTGGAGTTTCCTTTTCATGGAAGTGCCTTTTGTCTTTGTTTCTGTAGCGACTATGAATAGCAAAAAAGTAGATTGGTCCTGCCAGTAGAAATAGCAGGATGAGCAGTTCGCCACCATTATCCTCAAAGAAGACGAGTGAAAGCAGGTTTGAGTCGATGCTGCTGATTAATCCAGATAAAAACATGCTCATATCTTCTCCCAACCTACATGAACCATATGAGATAACCAAGCCCGGCTGTTATCGCCAGAGCTACGGCTTCGACGATTGCAGAAAAAGCAAGCAGCCGAGGTATGTTCAGTGGAACCGAACCCATGGTTTCAGCGGTTCGTGCATTAACTGCCACATAATGCAGAAGGTAATTGCCGTCGCTCTTTTTTTCGTAGTAGGAGTACAGCCACACCGGAAGATATGCCGTCTTCCAGAGCATACCTGAAGCCTCGGTATTCTCCGAAGTCCATACAATGCCTGCATCGTAATAGGTGGCTGTCTTGCCCGCCTGGAAACGCGCAATGTCTGCCAATTGTGTGTAAACAAAACCCCTGACATCATCTATATTGGTGTCTCGCCGTTCCGAGCTGAAGCCCTTGAGGTAGTTGCCGCTGTAGGGAACCGCATTCTGAACATCAAAGGGCATGATGGAGTTTATGATGTTGTTGGTGTTGATACGTGTGTTGATGTCGCGTCTTGCTGAGCTTGCTTCGACTGTCATGTCATCGATGAGAAGATCGAAGTTTCTCCCGATATTGTAAACATCGATGTCGTAGACCTTCCGCTGATTTTTGCCAGACCCCACGGTATA
>Ga0209737_10002419_pt1 | contig 13083 bp, 9 predicted proteins | sample TergutCu122P3_FD_187284 | JGI IMG/M metagenome (GOLD analysis project Ga0209737, IMG submission 187284) | Cubitermes ugandensis P3 segment gut microbial communities from Kakamega Forest, Kenya - Cu122 P3 (SPAdes) (version 2) | ecosystem: Host-associated > Arthropoda: Insects > Digestive system >... | reverse complement strand
GCTCGACAAAATGCCGCCGGGACGAATGACGCGCAAAGCCGCTTCAAACGTCGTCTGCAAACCCAAGGCTTCAATGGCAACATCCACCCCGCGCCCATTGGTTAGGCGCATAATTTCCTCCACCGGGTTGACGTTTTTGAAGTTGACTGTCACATCCGCTCCCATGTGGCGCGCAATGCTCAGCCGCTTCTCAATGCCGTCTACCGCAAAAATGGTTGTCGCTCCCCGAAGTTTGGCGCCTGCCGTCGCGCACAAACCAATGGGGCCTTGTGCAAAGACGGCCACCGTGTCGCCGATTTTAATTTTTCCGGCTTCCGCGCCGGCAAAACCCGTGGACATGATGTCCGGGCACATCAACACCTGCTCATCCGTCAGCCCATCGGGAATGGGCGCCAGGTTGGCTTGCGCATCCGGAACCAACACATACTCAGCCTGGGTGCCGTCGATGGTGTTGCCAAAGCGCCAACCGCCCATGGCTTTGTAGCCGTGTCCACAATGCAAGCCGTCTTGCGAGGAAGAGCCTGCCTGAGAGGCATAGGAGGTGAAGCTGGGGCAAATGGCCCCGGCAATGACGCGCTGTCCTTCTTGATAGCCAACCACATTCTTGCCGAGCTTCTCAATAATGCCGACAGGCTCATGTCCAATCGTCAGCCCCTTGGCGACAGGGTATTCACCCTTGAGGATGTGCACGTCTGTTCCGCAAATGGTCGTCGTTGTAATGCGCATCAATGCATCGGTGGGGCCAACATCCGGAATGGGTTTGTCTGCCAGCTCAATGCGACCAGGCTCTACGAAAACCGCTGCCTTCATCATTGCCATGATTGTTCCCTTTGTTGTTGTAAGGCGTCTTAGGTTGTCAGACGTCTTGTGGTTAAGCGCCCCGCAACCCTGCATGAGGGGAGTTCCCGGAGCGGCTAAGCCTTAGCAGCTTCAAAACGCTTTTGGTGCAAAATTCAACCTGGAATAAAATCATTTTTTCCTGTAAATTCAAAATGTTAATGCGACAGTCTCCAGCCATAAGACTTATGTTTGTTTCCTGAATTCCAAAGCTGTTTTTAGTGGACAGTTTTTGGCAGATGGTTTTTGGTAGGTGGTTTTTGGCAGACAGTTTCCAGCCGGGCGGGGGCTTTTCCCTCCCCTGCGCTTGGCGTAAACCCCTGCTCCTCTTGCCTGGCTTTGAAATTGCACCCTCTCCTGTGTTGCTTTCTGCCTGGAGTCCGCCATTTCCTCTTCTGCTGCCCCCGCTTCTGGGTTCCTTCAAGAAATTCAACGCCGCCTCCTCTCGGAAGGCGCTATGTGCCTTTCTAATGTGGAGTTGTTGGCGGTACTCCTGGGAGTACACTCTGTGGACGCCTCTTGCTTGGAAGCGGGATGGAAGGCCTTGTTGGGACAAACGCCTCATGCCCTGGAGTGCACTTTTGGCGCGCTTCATGCCGCTCGCTTGCTGGCCGCGCTGGAAATAGGCCGCAGAGCGCTCGCTTCCAAAGAAGAGCGGCCTCGTTTGTCCTTCCCCAAAGACGTCTTCAAATTCATGCGCGCGGACTTTGCCGGGGCTTTTCAGGAGCGCATGTTTGTTTTGGCTTTAAATGCGCGCAATACGCTCCTGGCCAAGCAATGCATTGCAACGGGCTCTGTCGATACTTGTCAGGTGGATTTGCGGGAAATGTTTGCGCTGCTCTTTCGTGTACGGGCCTCCACCTTTATCCTCGTTCACAACCACCCCTCCGGGGATTTAAATCCCTCTTTGGCGGATATGGCGCTGACAGAGCGCATGGCACGCGCCGGCAAACTGCTTGGCCTGCCTTTGCTTGACCATTTGGTTTGGGGCGACAAAGGCTATTTCTCCATGCTTACTCAGGGGTTGTTGAGTCATCCCCCATGTCTTGAGGCCCAATACCTCAAAACCCGCTGAAGGAGCCAGAGACAAAACCCGGTAAACATCGACAAAGCCACAAACCCCACCCCTACAGCGGCGCCATAGGCAAGCCTCACCTGTACAATGGAAACCACCCCCATGTGCAAAGCTTCTTTCAAGGGAGCCAAAAGCCTCAAAATCTGCAAAACCTTCTCAGGAAAATGTTCCAGCACCCGGATGGCAATGGCTACCCAGGGGGAGGGCCAAAGCTTTAAGGCCAGCTCTGCAACAGCGGCCACCACCCAATAGCCACACAACAGCCAGGCTGCGTTCCGAATCCCTGTGCTCAAAAAATGCACAATGCCTGCTTGCTTTAAGCTAGCCACAACGCACTATTGCCTCAGGGCCTGAAGTTTTTGTTGAACCTGCTTCTTGGCTTGCTCATCTTTGTTCAATCTGTCGAAGTTGCGATAGGAGGCCGCAGCCTGCTCCCACGTCTCCTGCTTCCTGGCCAGCAAGTCCGCCAAAAGCAAATGCGGCTCTGCCCAAGCCGGCTCAAGCTCGATAGCTCTTCGAAGCGCAGTCAGCGCAACCTGCTCCCGCCTGTTGTGTACCGCAACTTTTCCCGCAATCCATTGCGCAACAGCTGAGGACGGCGCCGCAAGCAAAGCCTGCTCTGCCGTCTGGCTTGCCAATGCAACAGAAGCAGCGCCTGCACTGAGCTGAGCATTGGCCAGTGCAGCCAGTGCGATGCTCCTTTCCCATGCAGGTTTGACTTCGGGGGCTTTTGCGGAAAGTTCCGCCAGCAACCTGGGGGAAGACTGCGTCAGCCAAAGGCCCACGGTGCCGCAAATGGATTTGGGGGCATGCTGAAGCGCTGTCTCAAAAGCTCTCTGAGCAATCCCTGTGTGGTTTTGCCGGAAAAACCCCCAGCCAATGGAGCAGAAGGTGTCTGCATCCTTGGGGTCTCTCTTGTTGGCTTGCGTCAAAAAATTCATCGCCTCATTGGGGCGCCCCAAAGCAAACAAGGCCTCGGCTCTTAGCCTCATGGAGCGCGCATGGGTTCTCTCCAAAAACAATGCCTGGTCGGCCGCCCTCAGGGCCTCCTCTGCCTTGCCCAGCCGCCCTGCCGCAAGAGACAAGGCCTGCCACGCCTCCAGGGATTGTGCGTCGTCCTCTACCCATTGCAAAGCTTCTGTGTGGGCATTCTCAAATTGCCCTAACGATCCAAGCACCATACTGGATAGGTTTCTGGCGCACATCAACGAGCCGTTTACTTGCAGCGCTTTTTGAAGCTCGTTTTTGGCTTGCTGCAACTCCCCCTCTTCCACCAGTAGCCTTGCCAAAACGCATGCGGCCTCCCCCATGTTGGGCTCGGCAGCGGCTTTTTGCAGCAACTCCTTCGCTTCCTTCGCCCTGTCAGGTGCAGTGCTCAACAAAATGTTGGCCAAAGCAAACTGCAAAGGTGCTTTTTCTCTGTTTCCTTGCACAGCCTTCAGGCTTGCATCCAAGTTGGAGCGCGCATTGTGTACCTTGTTTTCAGCAGCATCCGCCATCGCCCGAAATGCAATGACTCTGGACTCATGCCTTCCTCGCCTCCGGTTTTGAATTTTGTCCAGCTCTGCCCTTAACTTTTTCCACTCACCTTGCTTCGACAATGCCCAGGCGCGTGCAAAAATGAGCTCATTGGAATTGGAATCCACTGGAATCTTCGCCACTATCTCGTCAACCCTTTCCCGGGCAATCAACACATTGGCAAGCTTTTCTTTGGCTTCCAGGGAGCGAGGGCGCTGTTGTATGGCTTCTTCAAATTGCTTTTGGGCAGACAATACCTGGCCGACCCTCAAATGGACGTCCCCCAAATCCAAGCCAAACTCAAAGGCATTCTCCGGAAAAAGCTGCTTGCCCCTCTCCAAAACAACAATGGCTTCTTTCTCGTCTCCCAGCGCAGACAACAACAACCCATAGAGGCGCTCCCGCTGCATCCTCCTTTTATTGGGTAAGCCTGTCTCCGGCGTCAGAGTCCTCAGTTGACGCAGAGATTCCCCCATCTCCTTGCTTTCGAGTTTGTTCTCCAGTGCCAAACGCGTGCGCGCTAAGCCCAAAACGCGCAAAGGGTGTTCTGCTGTGCGCAAGGGACGCTCCGGAGTGCCCACCAACGCCTGCGCAGTGAATGCCTGATAGGCGCTGTCTTCTTCTCCCAGGGCCAAATAGGCTTCAGCCAAGCCTATCAGCGCCCGCACATTGGCAGGAAACAGCCTCATCGCATTCTCAAAACGGTTCAATGCATTTTCCGGCTTGTCCTGTGCAAGCAACAACCAGCCTGCCTCGCTTTGAATGTCCGAGCTTTGAACATCCAGGTTCTGACTGTCCGGGTTTTGAATGTCCGAAGGCAAATCCTGGGAGGAAAGAATCTCCTTTACAGCTTTTTCACGCGTCGATGCAGAGCCTGCAATGGCATCTACCAACAAGGCTATTTTGGGACGGTCCTTTCGTACGCCTTCTTGCTCAATGGCTTTTATGGCCGCGTCGCGCTCTTCCCCGGCTTCTCCAAAGGTCTGAAACCGCCGCGCATGTACCAAAGCCTTCAGCGCCCACGCCTCCGTATGGGTGCCATCCAATTCCAACGCACTCTCCAGGGACCTTAAGGCAAGCTCGTAGTTTGCCTTCATATCCAAGTTGATGGAGCGTCGAGCTTCTACCAGGTGGCCGGAAATGCGGCCTTGCTTTTTCCCGGTGGAACGATAGGCGGCTACACCTCCGATGCCGGCTACAATGGCGACAACCACCGTCAGGACCAGGGCTCCCCTGGAGCCTGTCCCCCACTGCTTCCAAAATGTCTTCCGCCTCTCTCTGGCTTCCAACTCCGCCTTGAGCTTGGACTCATAGGCCTGTCCTTCGCGCTCGGCTGCCCGGGCTTGAGCTGCCGCGCCTATGGCCGGTTTTGCCTCTGGCGGCAAATCCGGCAACGCGTCCAACATCGTCCGCGTCACAGACTTCGACACTTTTGCGCGGACGACCGGCTGCATGCGCTCTGTGGCCGTCTCGGATGTCTGCTTCTGGCGACCGGGAATATGGGCAACCAACCCTCCTCTGCCGTTGTCTTGCCAACGCTGTACCGGACGCTCCCCGGGTACATCTGCTGCGCTTTCCTCTCTTTCCTTTCTTCCTTCGTCTTCTTCCCTGGGCTCGGCTTCTTCTTCCTCCTCAATCATGAAAGATTGTGTCGGCCCGTCCTCGCCTACGTCCAGAGGGTTGGACTGTGTGGGACCATCATCGTCTTCACTCACTTCTGCCACCGGGGGCGGAGGAGGCAAAGGAGGCTCTTCAAATTCAGTCCAGTTCAGGAGGCTAATAAATTCGGGGAGAGGTTCTCCAGCCAGAGCCTTCTGTGTGAATTCCAGGTAGAGCTTTAAATTGGGGTTTTCAGGCTCCAAGCTGCACGCCTTGCGCAACATCGGCAAGGCCGACCGAAACAGCTTGGTTTCCAAAAACACCTCTGAAACCAAGCCGTATGCGCGGGGGTTTTCTCTGTCCAGGGCAATGGCTGCTTCAAACCGATGCATCGCATCCGCGGGTCTGCCCAGACGTACCAATGCCTTACCCCACAATACGTGTCCCACAATGGATTTGGGATGCTGCTCAACCCCCTGACGACACACTTCAATGGCCTGCTCAAGCGCATTGTCTTCGAGCAAAGCCTTGGCATGCTCAACAAAAGCGAGCGCATCCGGGTGTTCCCGCATAAATTCTTCGTACCTCTCAATTGCTGATGAAGTCATCGCCGTGCGTGCTTTAAACCACAAAATGAAGCGTTGTCGCTTATGAAATACAGAACCCTTCCTCTATGCTTTTTTGTTGCCCTCCTCACCCTCTCGGCTTGCCATCTGCATGCTGCCAACCTTTCCACCCTCCAACCACGCATTGAAAAATTCCACCAAGCCATCCGCTGGAAAGACTTTACAGCAGCATCCAAGCTACTTAAGCCTGAAAAGCAAGCTCTTTTCTTGAATGCCCGCCTCCAATTCAATGACTTCACCGACTTGAGTATTACCGACTATGAGCTGGAGCATGCAGAGATTTTGGCCGACGGCAAAACTGCCCTGTGTACTTCTCGCATATCCTGGTTCAGGCTGCCACACATGAGTGAGCGCAGCGCTCTCGTTAGAAGTTATTTTGTTTGGGAAAATAAGAATTGGTACTTGAAGGCTCAGGAACACGGTCCTTTTGAAGAGCTTGCTCAGCCTTAAACCGCTTTCACCTTTGCAAAACCGGAGGCTTCATTCACCTGAGGACAAAACAACCTTCCAGCGCCTGTGCATCCACATCCACTGCTCCGGGCACCGCCGAATATGCGCCTCCAGCGCCGCCGTCAGCTGCGCCACATGCGAAGCCAAGTCTCCCTTGCTGTCCCCTGTGGAGGGGACGACGAAGGGGCCTTCTACCCAAACCTGCATCCCCCCCGGTATGCGCTCGGACAATACGAGGTAGGCCGGTACCTTCGCGGACAGGGCCGCCATGGACAAGGCGGGGGCGGTGGCCGTCATCCGCCCGAAGAAGGGGACAAATACGGCGCGCTCGGCGGCGAGGGACTGGTCAATGAGTTGCACAACCACCTTCCTGGCTTTCAGGGCCTTGAGCATCTGCCTGAGCGCCCCCTTCGGGTATATCAGCTCCAGGCCCGCCTCCCGACGCGCCTCAAACAAACGCGCGTTGAGGGCCCCCGACAAAGGGCGGACCACCGCCGCTACGGAAATTCCCCGGGAGGCAAAAAGCTCCGCCATCAACTCCCAACTGCCAAAATGCGCAGAGGCCACAAGCATGCCCTTGTCGAGGCTTTTCTCAATGAGGTGCCAATTGACCAGCTCCAGCGAGGTGCTGGCGCCCAGCACGTGGCCACACAGCCCCTCCAGGGCGCTCAAAAACATGTGGCCGTAGGCCGCGCGCGCAATGCGGCGGCGCTCCCGGGCGCTGCGCTCAGGAAAGGCCATGCGCAAATTGTCCAGCGTCACGCGGCGGCGGATTCCAAGCGCAAAGGCCAAACGCCCGAAACCAAAAGCCAAAAACCGGCGCATGCCCGGGCTTAGGCCGCGCAGGGCCGCCACCAGCAGGCCTACCACCAACGCCCCAAGGCGCGAGGCAGGACGTACAAGAAACCGCTCTAAGGACACTTCTTCGCTCTAGCTGCTTTTGCAAGCAAGCGCAAATGCCCGCCGTGGTCTGCAGGCACCGCAGCCTTCCTGCCGTCTTTCGAAAACCCGGGGGTTTGGGCTTTGGCTTCCCTGGCTGGGCGGCTTTGCCTCTTTCTGGGGCACTTTTGCCTCTTTGCTTGCTTTTTGTCTCAAGCTTCGGCAATAAGCAGCCTCCCAATCCAACGGAAGGAGGTGATGTACCATGACAACCGTTCGTGTCAAAGACGGCGAATCCATCGAAGGCGCTCTCAAACGCTTTAAAAAAGCGACGGAAAAAGCCGGCATCCTCTCCGAAATCCGCAAGAGGGAACACTATGAAAAACCCTCCGTCAAAAAGAAGAAAAAGTCCCTGGCCGCCAAAAAGCGTGCCGTGAAAAAACTCCGTAAAATATATTGACGGAAGCGCTTTTGCTCTCTTTGTTAAAGCCCAGAGGAAACCTCCTCCCGAGGGGGTGGGTGCCCTCTTTAGGTCCTCCTTCCTCTGGGTTTTTTGTCCTTCCGTGTCGTTTGTCGCTATAAGGGGTTTCTGGTGAGTACACTCAAAGAACAATTGGAAGCGGATTTGAAACAGGCCATGCGCACCCAAAATGCCCTGGAAACCTCCGTTTTGCGTATGGCCAAAAGCGCCCTCCAGTACAAAGCCGTGGAGCCCAACGCCAAGCCTTTGAGTGACATGGACGTCCTCGAAGTCCTGCGCAAACTCATTAAACAGCGCAAAGACGCCGCCGAGCAGTTCCGCCAGGCAAACCGCGAGGAGCTCGCCTCCAAAGAGGAAAGCGAAATTCCCATTTTGCAGCGCTATTTGCCACAGCCTGTCAGCGCAGAAGCGTTGAGCCAAGTCGTCCGGGAGGCCATTGCCCTGCTGGGCGTTTCGGGGCCCCAGGGCTTTGGCCTTGTCATGAAAAAAGTCCTAGAGCAACTCCAAGGCCGCGCAGAAGGAAAAGCCGTTTCAGAAGAAGTCAAGAAACAACTGGTTTGAACAACACCGCCTGTGTCCATATCGGAAAACAAAATTGCTGAAATACGGGAGCGCATTGACTTTCTTGCTCTGGTTCGGCGCCATGGCGTCGAGCTGAAAAAGTCGGGACGCAGCTATGTCGGCGTGTGTCCTTTCCACGCGGAAAAAACAGGCTCCTTCTATGTCTGGCCGGAAGACAACCGCTTTAAGTGTTTTGGCTGCCACGCTTCCGGGGATGCTTTCAGTTTCGTCCAACGCATGTCCGGACAGGGTTTTTTGGAGGTGTTGCGCCTGCTTGCCGAAGAGTGCGGCGTGGAGCTCAACGAGGCGCAGGACTTGGGACACAAACAAAGGGCCATGCAACACGAGGCCACGGCCCTGGCTCAGGCACACTTTTTTTCCAACCTCTGGGAAAAACCCCAGGGACAGGCCGCTCAAAACTACCTCCTTCAGCGCGGCGTCAGCAAAGCCAATGCTCAGGCCTTTGGCCTGGGTTTCGCCCTGGATGATTGGACGGCGCTCTCTAGCCTCTTCCGGGAGCGCGGTTTGTCCGCCTTCGCTGAGCAAGTGGGCCTCATCTCCCCCAGCCCCCGGGGGCAGGGGTTTTTTGACGTCTTTAGAAACCGCATTACCTTTCCCATCCGCTCCGCCAACGGGAGAGAAGTCGGCTTCGGCGGACGCCTCCTCGGGGGAGAGGGCCCTAAGTACCTCAACTCCCGCGAGTCCGCCCTCTATAACAAAAGCGAGCTCCTCTATGGACTGGACAAAGCCAGGCAGGCCATGCGCCAACACAACGCGGCCATTTTGTGCGAAGGCTATTTCGACTGCCTCGCTCTGCACCGCGCGGGCTTTTGCCACGCTGTGGCCTTGTGCTCTACCCAGTTGACGCCCAAACAACTCTCCTTGCTGCAAAAGCAGGAAGTCCGACAGCTTGGCCTCCTTTTGGATGGCGATACCGCGGGCCGCGAAGCTGTTTTTCGCCTGGCTGCCCCGCTGCTGACTTCCGGCCTCCACGTCCAGGTGGCTTTGCTGCCCGACAAGGAAGACCCGGATTCCTTCCTCCTTGCCAGGGGAAGCGAGGCCCTCTCCCGCGTGCTTATGGAAGCTCCCCTCTTAAGCCGCTTCCTCCTGCAGGCTTGTTTCCCCAAAGGGCGCTTAGCTTCCTTTGAAGAAACGCTGGAGGGCATTGCCCGCCTGAAACCGCTTTTTGCCAAATTGCCTCAAGGCTTGGAACGCTCCGCTTTCCTGCGGGCTGTCTCGGAGTATACGCAGTTGCCGGCTTCGGAATTGAATGCGAAGTTGCAGGGGGCGGCGGCGGTGGCATCTGCTCCCGCTTCTTCTTCTCCTTCTTCTTCTTCTTCTTTGGCTCCGCCTCCTAGGGAGTTGCGCTACGCCGCCCTCGCCTTGGCTAAGCCTTCGCTTTTGCATACGCCAAGGGCCCTTCCCCTAGGTGAGCTTGAGCACCTGGGCCTGCGCGCAGCCATGGAAGCCCTCCTGCAAAACCAAAGGCCGGATGAAGCCCTCGCTTTGCTGGGCCCTGCCACCCAGCAAGCATTGGAACACCTGATTTTGCCTGCCGACGCAACTGAGTTAGCCCAGGAATTTGAATGCCTTGCAAGCGAGTTGCAGCTTGGGGGCATTGAGCGCGCACTGATGGAGATACGAAAACAAAGCCGTGAGCTGCACGAAGGCGGCGAACTTTCTGCACAGTCCCAGCAACTTTTGGCAGAACATGGCCGATTGTTATCTATGAAGCAGACAGTTCTTCGCCAGCGCAAACTTTATAGAAGCTAGAAGTCGATTTTGAAGGTTAATGAAATAACAGAAGGCAATTTTAAAAAGGCCGTACGCCCAGGAGACAGCAGCAACCATGCCCAAAACCCCGTCCAAAGCCAAAACCCAGGCCAACGCCAAAACTCAGGCCAACGCCAAAGCTCAGGCCAAAGCCAAAACTCAGGCCAAAACCAAAGCCTCCGCGCGAAAGCCGCCTGTCAAGCTGAGCGGAGCCAAAAAGGCTGGCAAGGGCAAAGCCAAAAAACCCGTTAAGCGCTCAAAAAGCACGCACTCTGAAGTGGATGCGGCCAAACTCGCACGAGAAAAACTCAAAAAACGCGGCAAAAGCATTCGCGAGGTTGACAACGACGAAGTCGAAGAGCTGGCAGAAGCACAAATGCTCGGCGTGGACGTTGACCCCAATGCAGAAAAAGAAGAGCTCCCGGAGGAAACGCTCCATGAGCGAAAAGAGCTCAAGGAGCTTTTGGATGCAGGGCGCCAAAAAGGTTTTCTCACCTATGATGAAGTCAACGACAACCTTCCTGCGGATGTCGTCTCCTCAGACCAGCTTGACGACGTCATGAGCATGTTTGGCGACAACGACATTGAAATTGTCGATGTCCACAAGAGCACCGAAACACCTGAGGCAAAACCCGCCGTCTCCGCCAGCGAGGAGGCGGAGCCAGACAGCGAAGAAGAAGAGGAAGAGGCAGAACAAGAAGAAACCCTCGGACCTTCGAATGACCCGGTGCGCCTCTATTTGCGCAAAATGGGCTCCGTCTCATTGCTGACCCGCGAAGGGGAAGTCGAAATCGCCAAACGCATTGAGGATGGCGAAAAAGCAACACTGCGCGCTCTTTTGGCCTGCAAGGTAGCCATCAACGAAATTCTCGACATCGGCCCCAAACTCAAAACAGGCAAACTCCGTGTGCGCGAAGTCGTCAAAGACGCCTCTGAAGAGCTGCAGGAAGAGGCGGACATTGATGTGGATGCGGACGCTGACGTGGAAAGCGATGCGCCCGAAGAGATAAAGCTGAACCAAGGCGAGCTCAACCGCATTGAGCAGATTTTGAAGTCCATCGAAAAAATCCGCAAACATGCGCGCGAATGCGATCGCATTGAAGAGATGTTTCATTCCAGGAAAAAGTTGTCTGAAGCCAAAAAGCGCGAGCTCAAACGTGCATTTGAAGCCACCCGGCTGCAGATGATGGAAGTGCTGGAGGAGATGCGGCTCAACAAGAAGCAGATTGACCGCATCGTCGCTCACCTCAAACAAATGATAGAGGATGCGGACCGCGCAGAAGTAGAGCTTGTCCATTTGGAGCAGACGTTCGGCTTTTCGCTGGCAGCGCTCAAAACACAGTTTCGGGAAACCCGACAAACGCCAAGCTTCCCAAAACAATTTCTCCGAAAGCTCAACGTTTCACCCGAGCAGCAAGACACGCTAGAGCGCGACATTCGCAATGCGTTTAAACGCATTCACAGCATTGAAAGCAAAGCCCACCTCAGTGTGGATACTCTGAGGAAAAACTATGAAGCCATCCGCCGGGGGGAGCGCAGCGCGGAGCTTGCCAAGAGTGAGCTGGTGGAGGCCAATTTGCGTTTGGTGGTGTCGATTGCCAAGAAATATACCAACCGGGGGCTGCAGTTTTTGGACCTCATTCAGGAGGGCAACATCGGCCTCATGAAGGCGGTGGACAAATTTGAATACAAGCGCGGCTATAAATTCTCCACCTATGCGACGTGGTGGATACGCCAGGCGATTACGCGCGCCATTGCGGACCAGGCCCGCACCATCCGAATTCCGGTGCATATGATTGAAACCATCAACAAACTCATCCGCACCAGCCGCTACCTCGTGCAGGAAATTGGCAGAGAGCCCACCCCCGAGGAAATTGCCGACAAAATGGAGCTGCCCCTGGACAAAGTCCGCAAAGTCCTCAAAATCGCCAAGGAGCCCATTTCTCTGGAAACCCCCATCGGCGAAGAAGAAGACTCCCACTTGGGGGACTTCATCGAAGACAAAACCTTGGTTTCCCCCTCGGATGCCGTCATCAGCATGAACCTTGCCGAGCAAACGCGAAAAGTGCTGGCCACGCTGACACCGCGCGAAGAAAAAGTGTTGCGTATGCGTTTTGGCATTGGCGAAAAAAGCGACCACACCCTCGAAGAGGTGGGGCAGGACTTCGAAGTCACCCGCGAGCGCATCCGCCAAATTGAGGCCAAGGCTTTGCGGAAGCTTCGGCACCCGTCGAGAAACAAGCGCCTGCGCAGCTTTGTCGACAGTTAGCGGGTTTGCCTTCGCAGCTGCGCCGTTTTCTGCTTCACACCAACACCACCGCATTCATTCCAATGTCAGTTTTCGAATGCGGCCGCTTCTTTCCAGCACGTAGAGGTTGCCTTCCGCGTCTAGGGTGAGGTTGGAAGGCGAGTCAAACCGCGCGACACTTCCCGGGCCGTCGACAAGGCCCCAGTCATTCCAGGCGGCACCGCCCGCAAGAAGGCTGACTTCTCCTTCCAGTGTCACCTTGCGAATGTGGTGGTTGTCGATGACATAGAGGTTGCCTTCCGCGTCCAGGGTTATTCCGCGAGGCACCCGAAACTGCGCAGCGCTTCCCTTGCCGTCCGCAGTGCCTTGTTCCCCACTTCCGGCAAGGGTGCTCACCTCGCCTTCCGGCGTCACCTTGCGGATGCGGTGATTCCATTGATCTACCACATAGAGGTTGCCCGCCGTGTCCACGGCAATGTCGGAAGGCAAATTAAATTTTGCCGCACTTCCCGGGCCGTCGGCAAAGCCTCCATTGCCATGTTCATCCGTGCTGCCAGCAAGGGTGCTGACTTCTCCTTCCGGCGTTATCTTGCGGATGCGCTCGTTGCCCTCATCTGCCACATAGAGGTTGCCCGCCTTGTCCATCGCAATGCCAGAAGGCCACTGAAATTCTGCCGTGCTTCCCGGGCCGTCGGCATAACCCAAATGGCCGTCGAAACCGGCAAGCGTGCTGACTTCTCCTTCCGGCGTCACCTTGCGGATGCGGTTGTTAAAGCGGTCCGCCACATAGAGGTTGCCCGCCGCGTCCAGGGTTATTCCCTCGGGCCAATCAAACTTTGCCCTGTTTCCCGGGCCGTCGGCAAAGCCCTGCGTGCTGCCGGCAAAGGTGCTGATTTTTCCTTCCGGCGTTCGCTTACAAATACGGTTGTTGCGGGTATCGGCCACATAGAGGTTGCCCGCCTTGTCCACCGCAATGCCTTGAGGCTGACTAAACCCTGCCTCGCTTCCCGGGCCGGCGACATCAACAAAAGTGCTG
>Ga0209737_10002418_pt1 | contig 13086 bp, 14 predicted proteins | sample TergutCu122P3_FD_187284 | JGI IMG/M metagenome (GOLD analysis project Ga0209737, IMG submission 187284) | Cubitermes ugandensis P3 segment gut microbial communities from Kakamega Forest, Kenya - Cu122 P3 (SPAdes) (version 2) | ecosystem: Host-associated > Arthropoda: Insects > Digestive system... | reverse complement strand
GTGTCTGCGTATCGTTTCAGATAGTTAAAAATCGGAGTGTTCAAATTTATATTCCTTTTGTTCATATCCGTTTTGAAAGCAATAAAATACTAAATTCCACCGCAGGAAAACGCAACTTTCCGTTATTCTCGTTTGCGATATAGTATTTTTGTATATAAAGCAAGGAGGAGATTATGGAAAGAACTATTATATCATTCGACTACGCAATAAAAAACATCTTGCGCGATAAAGCGAACTTCGATGTTTTAAGCGGTTTCCTCACGGAATTACTGGAAAAACCCGTGGAAGTGCTGGAAATATTAGAGAGCGAGAGCAACATAGAAAGCCCGCTCGGAAAAATAAACCGCTTAGACCTCAAAGCAAAGATAACAGGCGGAGAGTTAGCGGTATTTGAGATACAATTTTTAGACCAGATTGATTTTCTGGGAAAAATACTCTTTAACGCTTGCAAGGCGGTAGTGGAGCAGGTCGTTAGAGGAGAGCAATACAACATAAAAAAGGTGTATTCTGTAAATATCGCCTATTGCGACTCAATTGCAAAAGATGTGCAAAAAGAATATGTTTTCAGGGCGAATTTGTCGAAATTTAAGGGAGTGCATTTTGACGAACATATTCCGTTTTCGCAAAATCTAAACCCGTTAGAACCAGCCACAGACCTGCACCCGGAGTATTTTATGATACTCCCGAACAAATTTGACGAGCAAATGCGTGGTAAGTTCGACGAGTGGGTATATACGCTGAAAAAATCAGCGGTAAGAAGCGACTTTACCGCCGCTGGAATACAGGCAGCAGCCGAAAAACTCGATGTCTTAAAGATGACCGAAACAGAAAGGGCAATCTACAACAAGACAAAAGAAAATCTTGGAAACGAGAAAAGCATATTGCTTACAGCGGAATTGAAAGGCGAATTGAAAGGAAAAATCGCAACTGCCCGAAATATGAAAGCGGAAGGTTTTGACGTGAAAATAATCGCCAAAATAACAGGACTATCCACCGACGAAATAAAGGCGCTATAAGGACAAAACAAAATGCAGAAAAACCACATAACTACCTCAAAACACTTGACTTATTCGTCGGCAAATAGTATTTTATAGCAATTAAACCTTAAAAAGGGGCAAAATTATGATTATAGCAAATCCGATATACGATGTAGCATTCAAACGGCTGCTCGAAAACGATAGAACAGCAAAGTTTCTTATAGGCACGATTTTGGACTGCAAGGTGTTGTCGCTGGAGCCGGCGACCATTGAATACACCGACATAGAGCCGGAAACAAAGAAACCAACGCTGTTCAGAATGGACTTCGCTGCCACAATTGACACAAAAGAAGAAGGCAAAAAGCGGGTCATTATAGAACTGCAAAAAGCAAAGAATTTGGGCGATGTATCCCGTTTCCAGAAGTATTTGGGCAATGAATACAGGAAAACAAAGCACCCGATAATAGCGATTTACATTTTGGGCTTTGATTTGTCGGTAGAATCTCCCGCATTTATGGCACGCCCCGACTGCTGGGACTTAATGACACACGAAAAGATAGAGAAAAAAGATTCTTTTGTAGAGCAATTGACCCACAAAGCGTATTTTGTGCAGACAAAGCGCATAAAACCAAGTTTCAACACACGGCTTGAAAAACTGCTATCGGCGTTTGAGCAGAATAGATTTGTCGGCGATAATACAACAACAAAACACTTTCCGTATGAAACAGACGACCCTGAAATAAAAGAGATTTTGGACATATTGCACTATGTTGCTTCTGACGAAGAAACACGCAAAGAATTAGACAAAGAAAACTACTATCAGGACGCAATGGAAGAAATATTCGGCGAGCAAAACAGAAAAATGGAGAAGTTAAAAAAAGAAATGGAAGAAAAAGACGCCGAATTAGAAAAAGAAAGAAAAGAAAAGGCACAAAAAGACGAGGCACTTGCCAAACAAGCCGCCGAAATCGCCGAATTAAAACGCAAACTCGCCGAGAAAAAAGGGTAAAAAAAAATGCACAAAAACCACACAACTTCCTCAAAACACTTGACTTATTCGTCGGCAAATAGTATTTTGTCAAGACCCCGCAAACTTCACACTAACAATATATTATTTGCCGTCGTTTGCTGTCAATAATTAAATATGATTTTGCTGTTTTTTGTGTTTTTCTCTCTTTTTTCGTTGATATGTTTTAATATGATTTTTTGAAATTCAGTTATTAAATATTACTTAATAACTGAAAAATATACAAAAAAAGGCGGTTTTTTAAGACCGCCGATTTTGCAAAATTCTAGTGGAAATCTAATGAATTTATGCCGCAATTAAATCGTATAAATTACATTCGTTTCCTTTTTCGTCTAATATTTTTAGTTTGCCGTCGTTGTTGTGATAGTAGTCCATAAGAAATTCAAGAACACTATCATAGCAGAAATGAATGTCAAAACCGCTTTCTTCCAACAAATCAATGTAACTTTTTCCCGTTATGCTGAAATCTCTGTTGTTCAACGAATATGTCTTGTTGTACCAGCGTATGCCGTTTGCTTCTGCAAGTTTATAGCCAACAAAACTACCACCTGTATAAACTTCGACTTTTGAAAGTCCGTAATGTTGTGATGTGGAAAGTATGCCGTCGATTGTTTTGTGTTTTTTAATATCGAACGGAACATAAATATTGCCGCGCAAAGTTAAAAAAGTTCCACGTTGGATTTTTTCGCCCATTGAATTTACAAATACTGTTTGCGGTTTGCAAATTGCACACGGATATACCACATTGTATTCCGTATTTTTAATTCTTTGGCGCAACTGCCAAATATTACCCTTAATTTCGGGTAAAACTGCCGTTTTTTCTTGACAAAAACGCCATTTTTGCTGAATTTTTGCCACTCGAAATGGCATAATTACATTTTTACCTTTACGCATAGAAAGCCCCTTTGTTAAATTACTTAAATTTCACATACTAAAATACTATTTGTTAAAGTAAAAAGTCAAGTAAAAAATGATGTTTTTTGAATATTTTAATATGATTTTTTAGGTAAAAATATTATCTTTTTGCTGGTGTCGGCAAAATGATGTTTTTTTGCGGTTTTTTGTGCTGAAAATCGTTAAATTATACCAAATTTTTTCTTTGCGTGTTCGACTGCTTCGTCGAAAAATGTTTGGCTTTTTTGCATTGATAAATCGTAAGCAGGTTTTAATATTTCTATGCTGTTTTTGTTGTTAAAATATTCATTTGTTTTTGTTTGTGCAATAGAAAGTTTTGCAATATCTCCCGTGTTTTCCCAAACTCCGCGCTCTGTTCTAAAATGCTTGAAAGAATAATCTTTTTTCTTGAAATATCGCTTAAACAGATATGTTCCGTGCAAAAAATCATACTTTGGATTGTTATATTTTCTGTCTAAAATCATTCCGCCGTCTCTGCGTTTTAACCAATTTGAGGCGGTTTGACGTTTGCCGTCCCTTGCGGATTTACGCACAAACCAAGTACCGGCGGGGTATCTTATTCCGCCTGTTATGCGCCGATAGACAAACGATTTTCTAAATTCTGTTTTTTCCATTCTTTTTGTTTGCAAGTTAGCGGTTAAATCTACTATTGCGGGCTTTATTCCGTCGCTGTTTTTTACCGAAAATGAGTTTGACGGCTTGAAACTTGTTTTTCGTCGGGCTTTCGCTCTCCAAACTTCATTTATTGTATTTTTTTTAATATCATACGCCACATTATTACACCAAGATTTATTTATTTGTTTCATAAAGCCTTGCGGATTTGACAAAACTACAATTTTTTTTAATTGCTTTGTTATTCCTGCTTTGTCGATTTTAATCATTCCCAAACTCCGAATAATGCTGACGATAAACACGCCGTAATTGTGGATTTTAGTTCGTTTGCGCTTATTGAATACGAAATATCCGTTATTGTAAATTCGCGGTTGTCTATCAAATGGCGTTTTGCCGTTAAACTGAAAGTATCGTATGGCTTAATTATTTTACTGTTGAAAACGATAAACGGCAATGTAAAACTTATTTTTGTTGCCGCAATTAGTGATTTTGATATTTCGCTGTCAAGTGCCGTTTCTACATCTTGGTTTTTGGCGGGTTTTACTATCTTTGAGGCATAAAAAGGTGCTTGCGGCAAAACTCTTTCGCTAATTGTAGTCAATTTGTTTTCGTCTGCGTCTGAAATGCCTATGTAATTGCTATACAAAGCCGCCGAATTAAATTCTACATTCAAATTTTCAAACGGAATATTCGGGCTTGCGGTGTCAAGCGAAAATATTTTATCTCCGAATGTTTTAAGATGTTTTAATTCGGCGGTATTATCTTCCGCGTTTGCCGCTACGAAAAGCGAATTTTCCTTACAAATTCCCGTAATTACATCGGCGGCTGTTGCGGTGTCGCTTGCTTCATATTGATTTATTTTTGTGTTTGCCGCCGGCGAATTTGATGTAAATTTTATGCCCGAACGCCCGCTGAAAGATTGCGCTAATTCAAGCGGCGAAATGTCACGGTATGTATATGCAACTGCCGTCGGCGAATTTACCGAACGCTCTAAAACGCTTGTTAAAGATTTGCCCGAAATGTTAAAGTTTGTTCCGTCGGGCTGGTTTTGGAATATTAAGCCCGTAAATATTAAGGTTTCGCCAAGATATATTTCTATTTCTTCATTTGTAAATTGTGGAATTTTTGCCGGTGTTGAAATCTGAAAAGAATGTGAAAAAGCGTCAAACGCAAATGTTGCCGTGAAACTACTAATCGGTATTTCCTTGTTTCCAAGATAAACGCTTAAAGCATCGTTTTTTCCTATCGGTCGGCTAAAACTGAAATCATTGACATTTACCATAAATTACCTCACACAAAATATTTTACTTTTGTGTTTTTGGGAATGTAAAATAATCGTTCGGCGTGTAAATTATTGTCTTGCGTAAATCGCCAAAGTGCTGTATCGTATTCTTCGGGCGTTGTGCAAGGGTAAAGTTCGGCAACTAATGGGTAAATATCGCGGTCGGTATCGTATGAAATCTGCCGTTCCTGCAATGCCGAAAGTAAATTTTCTTCGATAAACTTTATTGATGTCGTCAAATATTTTACACTTTCGTTTGCCAATACGCCATCTTTGTCCGCCGTCGCCGCTGTGTCGCCCGAAATAATATCGTTCAATTCCGAATAATCCGAATATAAATCGTCTTGAATTTGTGTTAAAAACTCGCGGGTTTCTTCCTCTGCGCGCAAATCGTTTGCTATACTACATTTGCAATAAATAATCGGCGAAATGCAAGCATAATATAAATTGTTGCCCAAAGCGTCTGAACGTAAATTACTGCTTGCTGAAATTAAATCACTCATTCCGCGCATAAATGGGCGTAATTGATTGCGCGGCAAAAAACTTGCCCACCGCATAGGTAATAACGCCACTGTTTTTAATAATTCGACTGCTTGACGAAAAGCGTCTATCGGCGAACGGCGGATATTTTCCAAGCGCAAACGCATTTTTTCTATTTCGCCTAAAACATTTAACGCCGCCGAAAGCCCGCGTGTCAATGCGCGGAACATAAACGATACCGCCCGGTCGATTGCGGCGCAAATCGCGTTAAAAAAACGCCGAAACCTACTATCTAATTTAATACTGTCGTGCTTTCGGTTAAATTGTGCCAACGTCGGCAATCCCTCTAAATCTTGATAAACGGGTAATGGTGTAGTTTCGTGTAAAGTTAAGTTAAATGTTTTGCCGTCTATGTTGTCGGTAAATTCGTGCGCCCAACTCAAAGAAACTATATGCGCCTTAAAATCAATGCTGTAAATTGGGTCAAAAAACGAAATCGGGCGTACATCTTTTGTGTCGTCTTCAAATTGCGCGGCTGTTCTGTGGTCGTCAAAAACAATTACAAAATTATGTGTTCGACTGCCGTTTTTGCGTTTGTCTAAATATTCGCCGTCAAAATCTATTAAATCTGTCGTTGAAATCGAGGCGGGACGGCTTAATTCCGTTCGTTTATATTTCGGAAAATACTCTGTTCCGTTTGCGGTTGTTATTTTCAAAACCATATTATACCGTCCAACCGTTAAATATTGGTATTTCGCCGTTGGAAAGGGTATAATCTGTTATTGGTGTTCCGCCGTTGCGGATAATTACCGCTGAAACATTGCCAAAACTTTCTACCGCGTGTCTAACTTCACTTGCAATTTCCAAATTTGTAATTGTATCTTTTCTTACCAAATCAACGCCTGAAATATACGGGCGAATTTGCAAAAGTGTATTTCGTATTGTTTCTTCTGCAACATCTCTTATTGCGCTTTCGTTGCCCGATTGTATCACTAATTGAAAATCAAGCGCAAGAATTTTGCAAGGCAATAAAATTATTTGCCCGCCCGTCAAAGTTCCTTTTTGCGTGATTATGTCTTTATACTTCTTAAAAACGTCGTCGTCAATTTCGTTGTTTTCAAATTCAATATAAATTCTTGGAAAACCAATACCTAAATCTGCAATTTGTGGGTGTTCGGCGGTTGGCAGTGCGGAATATGGATAAACCTGCTTTATTCCCTCAATATTTTGCGCCCAAAGGCGAAAATCGGCTTTGCGCCCGCCGTGTGATTCTGTTTGATATGCCGCTTCAATTCGGCGGCGAAAATCCTCTATGTCCTCAATATCTCGCGGCGGTGTGCCGTCTTCCTGTATAAATGCTTCCTGTTCAACGCCGAAAATTCCGTTTGTGATAATCAAAGGTATTGTTGTATCGTTCGGCGGTCTGTTTGCCGCGCCCGCTTCCTGTGTCATAACTTCACCAAACGCTACGCCGCTCGCAAATACTACATCGTCAATCAAAAACAGCGAAACATTATTTGACGCTTTCAGTATTGTGTTTGCCGGAATAGTGCTTCCTGTCGTACCGATAAACATAACTTTGTATCTGCCGCGTGTCGCGGAAAAACGAAAAACATCTACAAATTCGCCGTATTCTTCAAGTTTTCCGATTGTAGAGTTTTCGCGGCTTTGTGCTGTTCGCGGTGTTGCCTCGTTTGCTACTTCCTGTAATAAAAGTTCCAAACTGCGGATTTCCGCCGAATGTGCCAAAGCCATAGGTGCTTCAAGCCCTAATTCGGTATCGACTACATCGGAATTTACTTTTTGTAGTTCTGCAATTATCGCACGGCGTAATGTATCTGTAATTTGTTTTAATGGTCGCATATTTTCCCCTGTTTTGTGTTTTTCGGGAAAATAGTATGTAGGCGTGTGTTAGTACGGAGTTCGGCGGAATGTTGAAAGTATTATTTTGTTACAAACAGTATTTATCTTCCGTGAAATACACTATGTGAGCAAGTGCGTATGTGTGAAAAGATGTATTTTTGTGGAAATCACTATAATACATATATTCACTAAATAATTTTATTAGCGAATGTTTGTATTCTTCAAATTTTTTGGTGTTAAATTTTTTACTATTCCAACAATTTAATATAGTTTGCATAAAATCCAAACAAAATAATTCATTTATCAACATTGTATTTGGTGTTGGTAATTGTTCTGTTTTTATATTTTTTGGTAAAATAAATATAGGAAACTCTAAAAATAATTGAATATACAATGCTATAATTTTGTGCCTATCAATCTTATTAGCAGTAATATCGTTTTCGCCGTAAATCTCTCTTTTTAATGCACAAAGCCGAGTGTTATATCTTTCTTCAAAAACATCAAAAAAGTTTTTGTTAAAAGAAATAAAATTTTTGTCTGCTTTGTTAAAGTATGCTTCTGCTAAATTTTTAATTGGTAAAACCCAAAGTTGCGAATTAAAGTTATTCATATATTACCGCCAATATGTCCCGCTTGATTCAATTTCTTTAATTCTTTCCGCAATTCCTGTGCTAATATCCACATCTGCGGCGGTTTTATCGTCGTTGGTAAATTTCAAATACTTGTCCCAATTTTCATACTGCTCTTTTGTGAGCGGCGTGTGCGGGTTTTTTAATAATTCCCGTAAATCGTAATTTTCACCCATAATAAACCCCTTGAAATTCCCTAAAAATTCAATTTTTTTATGTTTGACGACACAAATATACTATATCGCAAACCTAAAAATGAAAATAATATTAAAACATAACGAAAAATATTTTAATTACACAATACTATTCTACAATAAGCAATGTTGTAAATGGCTCTTTGTTCTTGAAAAATCTTGTGTAAATCATACTCGATGTGTCAATGTTTGGCGTTGTGTCGCTATTGTTTATTAGAGTAGTTGTTTTGTTTGAATACTGCTCAAAGCGTGAAAAATATTTGTTAAAATATTCTAACGGGCAATCATTGCAATTAACAACATCTAATGTTTTGTAATCATTTCCGTTTTTCAAAAACAAAAAACTTGCAAACTTGTCGTCGCAATCTCTGTTTTCCGCAAACAACGAAATGAAAACAAACAAAATCATAATTATCAATTTCATACAATACTCCTTGTTTTTACTAAAATAAATCGCCGCAACTTCAAAAGTCAAGAATTATCTTATTGTATCTCTTATTGCGTTGGTTTTTCCACTTGTTATTTTTAGTATTGCATTGTTTTGTGTAATATTTCTTAATGCTTCTACTGCCTCACGAGACCTTGAAACTCTATAATTTCCCTCGTTTAAGTTTGTGTGTGCGTGAAATCTTTCACCCAAAATAATACACCCTCTACTATCGCTCACATAGTTTCCCCTATGAATTAGTATGTCGCTTCTGCCTTTTACTTCATTAACTTTGTCAATATCAAATACTTTTACGCATTCGTTGTGTCGAGGGCTGTTATGATTTCTAATAAAATATTCGCCCTCTGGAATACAACTTATTCCTCTTGTGTTTCCATTCCAAGCCGGCTCTATCGTTGCGAAAGTTTGACCTTTTGCCGTCAATATTCCTAATGTTATGCCCGCCGTTGTCGTGTTTCCGTAGTCCGTCGGCAATCCCGCCACACCGCCGGACATTTGATAATCTCTTACGAGCGTAATAATCGGCAATCCGTCTGCGGTTTCTTCTTCTTCTTCCTCGTCGGGTGTTTCAATATAGCATTTACTATCGCCGATAAATTCGCACATTTGCGGTGCGCCTTGTTGCGACGGTATTGTCCCAAAACATTTTAAGCCGCAAATCAATTCTCCGCTTACCGTACCCTCTATTTTTGTCTTCACTTTGTTTATTATCGCACTATTCGGCGTCATTGTGCAATTCGGCGCGCAAGTATTAGCCGGCAATGCCAAATTAGGCGCGTTAAGCACGAATCGCCCGCTTTCACATTTTGCTTTTGACAACACGCCGGCAAATCGCAAAATCGCTATAAATTGACCGCCTATTGCTTCGGTCGGTTCTGTTTCTTCCGTTATCAATTTTTTTTTCATATTACCAACTTTTCGCTGTTGATTGTTCCTGCTATTTCAACACTTTTCGCGCTAACTTCTGCTTTTTCCGCTTTTATAGAAACATTGTCGCCCGAAACTTCAATATCGCCGTTTGCCCGCAAAATTATCTTTGCTTTTGTGCCGTCGGCATAAAGCATAACATCGCCGTCGTTCAAATCGTCGCCCTCTTTTGTAATAAATCCGAAAATGGCATTACAACCATTCGCACCTACATTTTCCCCCACTCCGCGCAATCCTTTTATTGCTTTTGACACAAAGCCGAACGGAAATATTTGCGGCGAAACAAACGGCTGTGTTTGATTTCTTGACCGCACCATTCTTGCGCCTCTGTTTCCCGCGCTTGTTTTTGCCGATTTTTCCACATCAAACCAAAACATAAAACTCCTTTTTTTGTTAAATTACCTTTTGGTAGTGAAACCTGTTTCATTATCAAAAATGTTAAAACTATTATTAAAACGAATATCCGTTTTCGGCTAAAAACTTTTCCAAATATTTTAACACTAAATTCAAATTATAGGTTTTTTCTTTTATTACCGAAAGTATCTCGCTTGCGTAAAATTCCTTTGCCGCCGTTGCGTAAATCAATGCGTCTAAATCGTGAGTAGGCGCACGTGTATTTATCTTTTTATACAAAATAATTTCGGTTTTGTCTTTGTTAAAAATCGGCTCTTCCGAATTAAATGTTTTGTAATAACTTTCGTCAAATCCGTTGCCTTTTATTGCTACTTTATATTTTTTGTTCAAATTCAAATATTCTAATCCGCCTATTTCTTGTGCCTTTGGAAAATTCACAAATTCAGGCGGCTGTGTCTCGTCGGCGTTTTCGGAAATTAAAAGATTGTTGAATAACGATGTTTTGTAGCGTGTTGTATCAAGCAGATAAAGCGGTAATCCCTCGCTTGTTTGCCCTGTTGCAAATCGCAATGATTTTTTGCTTATTTTGTCCTCTCCTTTTATCGCTCTCGCATTATTATTTTTATTTACAAAATCAAACACACTCCCGTCTTTGCCCGCTTCAACATTTTTATCGGGGTTATATCCGCTATCAACACCAACGCAATTTATGTAATATTTAACGCCGTTTTCGTCGTAAAAGTCCAAATTTATTATTTCGTCTAAACTTTTCCATACATTGCCGTAATTGTAAATCGTTCCGTAAATATGTCCTTTCGCCAAAACAAAGCAGGAATTATCAGCCGTCCAGCCGCAAATTGTTATCGCCGCCCAGCCTTGCGTTTCGTCGCCGCTACTGCCTTTGTTTATGTCTATTCCAGCCGTTAGCATTACAATATTTCCGTGTCCTAAATCGTTGGCTAATTTGTTGGGAATAGTTAAAGGCGCATAACTTTTAGCATTTATTAGTTGTGTGGTTTTTGTGTCGATTTGATTTATTCGGTCTTCCCAAACCTGCGCGCAAACTTCATTGACAAAAACTTTTAGGCGGTCGCGGTCGTTTTGCGCTTCTATAAATTCATTACATATATCTTCCCACGAAACAAAATTACTCATAAATTGCGGCACATAATAACTTCGGGAATTTCGGAATTTTGCCGTTGTTGTGGCAATCCATTTTCCCGTGAGCAATACATTGTATCGTTCCTCTTCTTTTATTAAGTAGCCGCAGTTTCGGCAGGCATAACCGATACTTTCGGGAATTACCGCTCCCTGTTCGTTTTTTGTGTATTTGAAATTATGCACACCATCGGGAATTAGCCCGTTTTCTTTTGTGATGTTTCCGCTCCAAGAAAAAGAAAATTCATTTTTGCAACTCGGACATTCGCAGAACCAATATCTTTGGTCGCCTTTCAAAAATTCTTTGTAAATTCGGTTTCCCGTGTCGCCTTGCGGTGTCGAAGAATAAAGTTCTTTTTTTGATTTTCCATAAACGGAAAGCCGTTTTTTCCACAAAGACACCATATCGCCGAATTTATGTTTTTTGGCTTTGTCTAATTCGTCGAAAATTAAGATTTGAGCGTTTATCGCAATGGGCTTTTCATTTGCGCCTTTTGCGTAAATTATTCCGCCCGCAAATTCCTTTACGCTTTTTGTGTTGCCTGTCTTTTTTCCGTGCTTAAATTGCGCCGACGGGCGAATTTTATCATAAATTCCCGTTGTGTAAAGCATATTATCAATTCGTGTAGAAACGTCTGTTTCCGCAACAATTTTACTTTCGGAAAGATATAAAATGCTCGTTGGCGCAATATCTATCGTATAACCAAGTATTGTTTCGATTACTAATTGTGTTGCTCCTACCTGCGAACCTTTAAGAATTGATGTTGATGTTATTTTGCTGTTTGCGGCGAAATTATTCACTATTTCAATTAGATACGGCGAATATGAATAATCTAACTTTCCTGCTTTTGCAGTAAATTGTTTGGGCAAAATCCGCTTTGCTTCCGCCCATTCGTGCGGTAGTAATTGTGCAAATTCTTGTGTCGCGATATTTGCGCGGGATTTTTTGAATGAAAGCATTTATTTGTCCGTTGTTGTTTTTTCCCATTTGCTTACAAGTTCGTTTTGCCGGTCTCGAAATATTTTTCGCAATTTGAAAATCATTTCGCCTTGTAATTCGTTGTTGTAATTCAACGCTTCGATTATTTCGTTTTCAAGTGCTATTACCGCTTGCGTTGTGTCGTCAATTAGCCGCTGTATTATTTCCGTTGAAATGTATTTTCCGTCTTGTATTTCCTGCTTTTTTGTTTCGGCGGCGATTATTATCTTTTGCTTTTCAATGTCAAGTTTTGAATTTTCTATTTGTAGTTTTAGTTTTTCAATTTCAAAAAACGCTAATTGTTCGGCTTTATTTGCTTGCGTTTGTGCGGTCTGCAATTTTAGTTTGTCCTTATATGCTAAAAATTCCGCATAGTCCTCAAATTCGGGTGTTTGCGACGGCGGCGGCGGTAATAAGCCGTCCGCTGTTTTCGGTTTTGGTGCGGGTGGCGTTTGTGTTTGTTCTTTCTTTTTTGTTTTTGTAGATAAAATTTGCTTGTTCGTTTCGTCTTCCGTGTCAATCAATAATTTTGTTCCTTGTTTCGTCCCTTTCAATTTCCAAGAAGAAACCGCCATTTTTGACACACCATACATTTTTGCTAATTCTGTAATTGTGCAAACCATAAAAACACTCCTTTGTAAAGTTTTCGCTTGTAAAGTATTTTTATTGTAATGTAAAGTTGTAAATGTAAAGTTATGTTGTAAATATGATATTTACATTTACGTTTTGAAAATTTGAGAGAGCATACACTTTTCGCGCCTCTCGCGACACCCGCGACTGCGTTTTTGATTTTTGGCAGAACCTATTTTTTTTGAGAATTTTTTTTGTTTTATTTTTGGCAATAAGACAAAAGGTAAATATTCTTACGCTTTTGCCTTATTTTTCAAGAGTATTTGTTATCGGCAGTTAAATTGTTTCGGCGGAGTTTTCACACTTCCGTCTAAATAATATTCTGCTTCATATTCACATATTACTTTCCCGCCTAAAGCGTTATTTCCTCTTACAGTAGCGACAACATTTACAAAACCTTTTCTATTGTTAATAGGCGGTATAATTCTCGCTTGTGTTTCAATATGCTCATAACTTTTCGGGTCTCTCATTGTGCTTTTAATCCAATTCGTCAATTCGTTGTGCGAATTATTTATTGGACTAAATTGCCGGCTCGCTTGTTTTTGAATTTGTTTCATTTGATATTCAGGGCAGATTTCTCTCGCAATTTGTTCCTTTTTAATTTGTTCGTT
>Ga0209737_10002417_pt1 | contig 13086 bp, 14 predicted proteins | sample TergutCu122P3_FD_187284 | JGI IMG/M metagenome (GOLD analysis project Ga0209737, IMG submission 187284) | Cubitermes ugandensis P3 segment gut microbial communities from Kakamega Forest, Kenya - Cu122 P3 (SPAdes) (version 2) | ecosystem: Host-associated > Arthropoda: Insects > Digestive system... | reverse complement strand
TTCATTTACCCCGAATCCATCCATCTCAACCAACAATTGGTTGAGGGTCTGCTCCCTTTCATCATGACCGCCGCCAAGTCCGGTACCACGGCGTCTTGCAACGGCATCTATTTCATCGATAAAGATTATACAAGGCGAGCTTTTTTTTGCTTCGTCAAACAAATCGCGGACGCGGGAAGCACCAACACCAACGAACATTTCAACGAAATCCGAACCGGAAATGGTAAAAAAGGGAACTCCGGCTTCCCCGGCTATTGCTTTGGCAAGCAGGGTCTTTCCGGTTCCGGGGGCACCTTCAAGTAATATTCCCTTTGGAATCCGCGCACCAAGGGCGGCAAACTTCGCCGGTTCCTTTAAAAACTCGACGATTTCTTCAAGGTCTTCTTTTTCTTCTTTTAATCCGGCAACGTCTTTAAGGGTGATTTTTCCATCACCATCAGCTAGGCGGGCACGGCTTTTCCCAAAATTCATCATCCGGTTTCCACTGTTTCCGGCATTTTGATTATTCATCATTACGAAGAAAAAGGCAATAATGATAACCGCTAAAAGGATTGGCAGAATACTATTTAAAAACCAACTATCTGATGGTACTTTTAACACTTCCGGATAGACATCATTACTGATAAGAAATTGTTCCATTTCCTGGACATCGGTGACATACAGGATTTTACGCTGTCCATCGTTCAACATAACACGGACTTCACCGGTTGGGGTCTCACGGTACGGCTGGATGGCGGCACTCCTCACTTCATTGTTTGTCAGTGCGCGTCTTAGCTGGGCGCGGCTGTAATCACTTTCCCCGGTATTTTGCGAGCCAATCCATATGGCAAGAAAAACCAGACCGATAATGATGAAAAAATATACGCTGTAATTTCGACTGCTTTTCACTGTGACACCTTTCCACGTCTACGACAGTAGGCGTTGATTATATTTAATCGTTTTCTACAACTCCGATATAGGGTAAATTTCGATATTTCTGGTCAACATCAAGTCCATATCCAACAACAAACTCATCCGGAATCTGAAAACCGGTATAATCAACTGAAACATCAACCAACCGGCGTTCTGGCTTGTCAAGCAAGGTACATAGTTTGAGGCTCGCTGGTTTACGTTCCCATAGATTTTTGAGCAAAAAGTTTAGGGTATGACCGGTATCTACGATGTCCTCAACAACGAGCACATCTTTGCCATCCAGTGGTTCGTCAAGGTCCTTTACGAAACGGACGACCCCGCTACTGGTGGTTGCCCCGCCATAACTGGAAACTGACATGAAATCCAGGGAAACCGGAACGGTGATTCGTTTCGCCAGCTCACACATAAAAAATGCGCCACCTTTTAATACACAGATTAGATGGATTTTTTTTCCTTCATAGTCCCGGCTGATTTCTTCAGCTAATTCGTGGATACGGGTGTCGACTTCTTCTTCGGTTAGTAAAACTTTGATTTTTTCTGGCATGTTTTTATTCCTTCTGTACTATCTAACCCGTAAGGATGATAAAATGTTTCTTCGTCGCTGTGTCCTAATTGGTTCTTATTTACTTTTTGCCTCGCTAGAAGGCGGCCAATGCGACTACGAAATCATTTTATCATCCTTACTCACTCATGAATTTAATTTTTGTTTCTAGTATCGTCCTTGTTTCACTTGTAACTTTGTAAAATTCGCTGATGCGGAAGCCGGGTATCCATATGATATGGGATTCATCTGCAAGGACATATAGCTTGTCCCGTCTGGCTTTTGGTATTTTTTCGTTTATTAGGTAATTTTTGAGTTTTTTGTGCTGCCCTTTGTGGTTGATAATGAGGTAGTCGCCCGCTTTTCTTCGGCGGAAGACGGCACACGATGTTATTTTATCATAATCAAACCATTTCGTATACATTTTTTGTGGGATTTCTTCATTTTTATGATAGGAAAAAGTGCGACAAGTTACTACTCCCAAATCCGGAATGTTCATCTCCGGCTCTTTTAAGTTTATTTCGTATGTCTTTATGGTTGTTGCGCTTTTAAATTCAACCAGCTCTTTTTCGGCAAACCCAATAATCAGATTATCATATTCTTTTACTGCTATCAAGCCATTTGGCAGATTAATTTTTGCATTGCCTCCGGTAATTGTCAGGGCTGTCAGGTTTTCGACATGGGTTCCGGATATATTTGCCCTGCCAGGTAATAATTTTTCCACTGCCATCAGCATTATCCGCTTTTTGATAATTATATCCTGCTTGTTTAATTTAACAAGATTTATTTTAAAGGATTTATCTTTTTTTTGTCCGGAAAGAGAAGTTACGCATTCATCAAAAGCCAGTTCAGTATGTTTATGGAGAAAGCTTTCGGCTTCCCATACCAAATCGGCGGTTTTTGCCATATGCCTGACCGCTTCGGGGTTCATTTCGGCGGCAAAGGGCATGATGTGGTTGCGGATGCGGTTGCGGCTATATAAATCCTCGGTGTTGGTCAAATCGGTACAGTATGGGATGTTTTCAGTTTCCAGATACTCTTCTATTTCCCGTCTGGTCAAGCAGAGCAGGGGACGGATGATATTGTCACGGATAGGACGGATGGCGGTCAGACCTTTTAAGCCACTACCACGAAAGAGGTTAAAGAGCAGTGTTTCGGCGCGGTCGTTTTGGTGGTGGGCGACGGCTATTTTTCCTGATTCTATATTTGATAAATTTTCACGGAAGCATTTATAACGATAGTCGCGCCCCGCTTCTTCGGTAGAAATACCTCTTTCTTTTGCCAGTTTGCCGATGTCTTCTTTATATATCTTGTATTCGACCTCGTGTTTATCGCACATTTCGGCGACAAAAGCGGCATCTTCATCTGCTTCAACCCGTAACATGTGATTAATATGCACTACTTTCATTGTGAAGGGGATTTCCTTTTGTAATTTCAGGAGCATGAAAAAAAGGCAGACAGAATCCGCACCCCCGGAGACCCCGGCGATGAGGTGGTCGCTTGGGTTTATCATGTTGTTTTCGGTGATGTAGGTTTTGACGCGGTTTAGCATGGATATAATATATCATATATCAACTAAGTTTTCCATATCCCCAACACCAATATCGTCATATCATCGCGGACCTTACCTTTACTTTGGCGGATGCTGAACTTGAGCATTGCGTTGGCGATTTCTTTGGGGTTTTTTAGATCGGTTCCGCTGATAAGTTCTGACATCATGTCTTCGCCGATGCCTTGCGATAGAGCGTCGAGCACACCGTCGGAAATCATGATGAGGTAGTCGCCGTCTTGTAAGCGGCGTTTATTTATTTCCATATCCGGTTTGTTAAATATACCGAGTGGAAGGTTTCCGGCAGAAATCCGCTCAACGAGGTGGTCGCGTTTTATGTAGGTCGGGGCTGAGCCGATTTTTAATAACTCGCAAAAACCGGTATATAAGTCCACGGTGCAAAAATCGAGGGTTGACATATTTCCTGCTTCCGGTCCGGCGAGCAGGACGGTATTTATCATCTGGATTGCCATATCTTTTTTGTAACCGGCTTCCATGAATTTTTGCATTAATTCAACTATCATCTGGCTGTCGCGGCTGGCTTTGTTACCTGAACCCATTCCATCGGAGATAATCATCGAATGGATACCCGGTTCGGTTTCAAAGATAGCATAGTTGTCACCGGAAATTTTTTCATTTTCTTTTATGGCTATGGCTGTGCCGGTTAAGACGTGGAAACGGGGTGCTTCAACGTAATAAAATGTTTTCCAGTCGAGGTCAATAAAGAAGGGGTTGTTGACTGATGCAGTCAATTTTTTATTGAGTACCACCGCTATTACATCGCCTATTTCTTCGGCGGATATTATGCAACCGGGTTTAGTGCTTTTGATTTGCAAGGATAACTCGGTAAAACCGGTTTCATTTTCCATCATGTATACGTCTTTTAGCTGGAGGTTTAATCCTTTTAAAGATTGGGCTATCCGTTTGTAGCTTTTTTCGTTAAGTGGTGAAAAACGGCGGGATTCCTCGGCTACATGGGACATGATTCCGGCGATTTCCTGCAGATGGTTTGCCATCAGGGATTTATTTTCCTGCATCCGCCGTTGCCATAGTATATTACCCCGGTCTTCGTCGGGGGATACCTTTTCCTCTTTTGGTTCATTTTTTATATCATCTAAGGGTTTGTCCAATTCGCTGAATGATGTCGCCAGCTCCCTGATTGAATCGGCGAACATCAAAAGGCGACGGCGTCCGTACTCCGGTAGAATGTTTACAAAGGTTTCTTTTTCTTTCATACGCATCAGTATAACTGAACTTATTCATTTCATATGTCAAAATAAGGGAGGGGTATGGAAGAAATTTACGACAAAAATTGCGCAAGCACCACACTGGCGAAAACCCCGGCGAAGGTCGCAATCAGTGCTCCTGCCAAGGTATAGCGGGTCTTGGTGACTTTGGCGGCGATAAAATAAACTGACATGGTATAAAAAATAGTTTCGGTACAGCTCATCATGATCGATGTGATAAGACCGATATTGGAGTCGGGACCGAAGTTCTTAAATATATCCAAGACCAGTCCGGTGGCTGCCGAAGATGAAAACATTTTTACCAAAACCACCGGGACTAGGGGGGCGGGGAAACCGATATAGTTCGTTAAATGTCCAACTATTTCACCAAAAAAGGTTAAAAATCCCGATGAGCGGAGCACGCCGACAGCAACCATCAGCGCAATCAAAGTCGGGACAATTTTTACCACCGTTTTTAGACCGTCCTTGGCACCGGTAATAAAAACTTCATATACATTGCATTTATTTATCAAACCATATCCGACAATGTAAAAAATAATCGCTGGAATTATGATGCTGGAAATATTGGCCAAAGCATTTAACATGTCGATTTTTTCTCCATTATTTTACAATAGATAATCGCAATTATCGTACTGAAAGTAGTCGCGAGGATAGCCGGCATAATAATTGCCGTCGCATCGGCGCTACCGTATTGGGTACGGTAAACTATCATATTTACAGGTATCAGTTGCAGGGAAGAGATATTGAGAATTAGGAAGGTGCACATTTCTTTACTAGCCACGGTTTGATGGCGGCCGGTCCGTTCTTTTTCCAGTTTTGCAAGTTCTTCCATCGCTTTAAGCCCGGCAGGGGTGCACGCCCAGCCAAGCCCTAAGATATTGGCAATAATGTTGGTGGATATGTAATCACGGGCTTTATGCCCACGCGGGATGCGGGGGAACATAAAGGAGATAAAGGGGGAAAGCCCGGCGGTCATGCGGGCGATAAGACCGGAAGCGCGGGCGATTTCCATCAGCCCCGACCATAGTGCCATTACTCCCAGCATAGCAATGCAAAGGGTTATCGCTTCACCGGCTGAGTTTAATGCACCATCGGTGATGGCTTTCATTTCACCGGTAACAGCCCCATATGCAATACCAATAATCAACATAAAAGCCCAGATATAATTCAGCAAATTATCTCCGCCTTATACTTAAGGTTTGATTAATTTTATGAATCTGGGCTTAGGGATAGAATATTAACCTAATTTTTTCTTCATCAGTTCAACAACGTCACCGATGGTTTCAATGCCTTCCAGCTCTTCGGGCGGAATCTCGATCTCGTATTCCTCTTCAAAAGCCATTACCAGCTCAAATAAATCAAGTGAATCGGCACCAAGGTCATCCTTAAAGGAGGTTTCCAAAGTAATCTCAATGCCTTCGACACTAAGATGCTCACTGATTATTTCTTTTACTTTTGCTAACATGATAATCTCCCTTCATTCTATCGACACTACGGATTATACTTTTCGCGTGCGATTAAATTATAGTACCAAGCCAAGCTATTGTCAACCATCGTTTAATTTTGATTTTTCATCTTGCTCGACAAGGTTTTTAAGTTCAGCTAATTCCTGTTCGGAAATGGTCTCTTTTTTAGCTTTTCGTCTATTTTTAAAAGTAAGTTGGTCAACCTTAAATTCCTGGATTTCTTTTACGTCACCAACATCCACGATTACCTTGACAAGCTGACGGAGGACATTGATGCTCGATACCTCACCGGATGTACCTTGGTCGGTCGTGACATGGTCACCCACGTATGGCAGACGGCGGTTTAGCTCTTCATAGGTCTCTTCCTCATGTTTAAGGCAACACATAAGCCGCCCACAGACACCGGATATTTTGGTCGGGTTAAGGGAAAGGTTTTGTTCTTTTGCCATCCTGATTGATACGGGGACAAAATCAGATAAATGGGTATGGCAACATAACGCTCTTCCGCAAATTCCTATCCCGCCGGTGATTTTCGTTTCGTCGCGGACACCAATCTGGCGTAACTCAATCCTGGTTTTGAATACCGCCGCCAAGTCTTTGACCAATTCGCGGAAATCAATCCGTCCATCGGCAGTAAAATAAAACAAGACCTTGTTATTATCAAAAGTATATTCGGCATCGATTAATTTCATTTCTAAATTGTGCTTTTTGATTTTTTCGATGCAAATTTTGAAGGCGTCTTTTTCTTTTTGTTTATTGACTTTTTCCTGCTCTTTATCTTTTTCGGTGGCAATCCTAAGGATCGGCTTAAGCGGCTGGATTATTTTGTTATCCTCAACGTCACGGATATCACCAACTACTGTACCGTATTCAACACCCCGCGCTGTCTCGACAATAACGTGGTCACCCCGTTTCACTTCAAAATTTAACGGATCAAAAAAATATATTTTTCCTGCCGTCCTAAACCTAACTCCTATAATTCTGGTCATGTTTCGTTCTCCTTTATCGTTAAAAGCAATAGCTCCATTGTCAGCTCAAAATTGACATTTGCCTGCAACCTGGCTTTTGCTTTTTCTAACGCTTCAATCACTTCCTCGATACCTTCATAAGTACAGGTATCGGCAATCCTTTTAATATAGTTGTATTCTTCCTTAAAAATCAAGTGGCTCAAATCACGGGTCGCTTTGAACAATAAAACGTCGCGGTACCAAATGGATAAAATGTCAAGATAGTCGCCGACATCAAATTTATACTCATTAATCATTTTTATCGCGGTAATGATTTCATTAATTTCCATTCCGCCGATATTTTTGAGCAGTTTGATGGCTTGGTCTTTGACTTTTTCAAACTCTTCACTGGCAGCCAGCAGTTTTGCTTTCCCGATATTACCACGGGCAAAAGCGACACAGATGTCGGCTTTGTAGTCCGGTATCTTCATTTCATCCATTAGGAAGCTTTTAACCAGCCTATCAGGAACCGGTTTCATATTTAAGACAATTGCGCGACTCAAGATAGTAGGTAACAAGGCGTCGGCGTTGGCGGTCAACAGCAATATGACTGCATATCCCGGAGGTTCTTCAAGGGTTTTGAGTAAGGCGTTTTGCGCTTGCGGGGTCATTTTTTCCGCTTCGCCGACAATATATATTTTCTTGTCGCCTTTGTATGGTTTTATCTCAATATCAGAATTTATCTGGCGGCGGATATCGTCAACACTGATTATACCCGGCTTTTCATGGGTTAATGAAATAATATCGGGATGATTACAGGAAAGCGCTTGTTTGCATGATTGACAATGGTGGCACGGCTGGGTATCAGTACGGTTCTCACATTGGATTGCCATCGAAAATATCTTGGCGATAAATTCCTTTCCCTTGCTCCGTTCACCATTGATAATATAAGCGTGCGACACTTTGTCCGTTTTTATCGCGGTCATCAGATGTTCTTTTAATTTATCCTGACCAATGACATCATTAAAGTTTACCATTCCAGATTCCTCTTTTCTTAAGTAAAAATATCTAAAAGCAAACCCCGGATTTCCCCGATTTTGCTCAATATTGCAAGGTGGTCCTGCTCATCCTTGACCAATTCGCGTGCCAATTCGTCAAGGGTTTCATCAACCAAGCGGATAATCCCGTATACACGGTGGCGTCCCCGGCGATCAAGGTAATTTTCGCGGGTAAATTCATGGGAACGGCTGATGATTTCATTCATAAACTCTTTTATTAAACCGCGATATCGTTTCATATCTTTGATATCACGCTTCTTTGCCAGTTGCTGCCCTTGTCCGGTTATCTGCTCCATCAAGCTGGTCAGCTTGGTTGCAAGTTCACTTTCGCTGACATGGCTTGCTAGGGTAAACTTAAAAGTCCCATCCGCCGGTTGGGTCTGCATTTTATAATCAACTGCTGCCGGTTGGTTTACTTGGTTTACCTTAATATCCAAAAGGTTTCTCCTTGTTTCTTTAACATCGGGATAATATGGCAGTCCACTTTTTCCCCCGGTACAATAAGCGGAATACCGGGAGGGTAAAAATAAGCAAATTCAGCGGCTATTTTTCCTTCGGTTTCACTCAAGGGTACCTCGATTCTATCGCCGTCATATGCCTCTTTGATGTTCATGACGATTTCCGGGGCATATGGGGTGTAGGTATTTATTTCTGCTTTTTCGCTGGTTATAGGTATTTGGCTGTCAATTTCTTTAAGAGCGTCTGCAAGGCGGTTTAATCCTTCCGGCTTGTCCATCATGGTGATGATTGCTGTAACATATTTATCGGTTGCCATTTCCATTTCCAAAAGGTACTTTTCCCGTAATATCCTTGCTAGTTCGAATCCGTTGATGTCCTTGGTGAGGATGATGAGTTTGCATGGGTCGGTGGTGAGTTTTTGGAGATTTCCAGTGCCTTTCTCGTGGTTTGCGTCAGTTTTGGGAATGATTGTGAAATGATTCAATTGACCGACTTGGTCAGTCATTGCATTCCTCATTTCAAGCATTTTCTCTAGTGTTTCCCTACCTTCATTTTTTACAAAATCAAGACAGCGTTCGATTCCCGCCATCAATGGATATGATGGACTGCTTGATTGAAAAATCCGTAAAAACCTTTTCAATCGATTGCGGTTTATCCGCTCCCCATTTACATGAAGTAATGCTGTCTGGGTTAAGGCTGGTAAAGTCTTGTGTAAGCTATGGATGACAATATCAGCACCTTGTTTTACGGCATTTTCGGGAAAAGCCGGATGAAAACCAAAGTGAGCACCATGGGCTTGGTCAACTATCAAGCAAGCGCCATAAGCATGCACAATTTCGGCTATCCCAAGGATATCACTGCAAATTCCCTCATAGGTAGGTGAAGTAATCAAAACCGCGCCGATATCAGGATCTTTTTCAAGTTTTTCCCTAACATCTTCTGCCGTAACGCCATAAATGATACCGGTTTCATCATCACATCGCGGGTATATATAAACCAGTGCCAGATTGTTAAGGTACGCGCCATGGTAAACCGAAAAATGGCTATTGCGCAAAATCAACAATTTTTTCCCATTACTGACTGCCGATACGGCACTCAAAATCCCAGCAGTACTGCCATTAACCAAATAAAATGATTCGTCCGCTTGATATAATTCGGCGGCTTTCATTTGGGCATTTAGGATGATGGATTCAGGTGAATGCAGATAATCAAATCCGGTTATTTCGCTGATATCAAATTCGTACCAGCCGTTTTCATCAGGAAAAAGACGCTTGTGTCCCGGCATATGAAAAGAATACAAATCGCTTTCGCTTAGTTCCTTTAAGCGACTATACAAACTGTCTGACATCTATCAACCTCACATGAGTTGGGTATGGGGCGGCCCCAATTCATCTAATTTAATTTAAAACATTGGGGGATGGATGTCAAGTATACCTGCTACTATAATAAGTTTTAACTCATTCATTATCTATGTCCTCGCTACTCGAAGATATCCATTGCGCCAAACCTTTACCAAGTTTTTCTGTTGGTCTGACTTCAAAACCAAATTTTGTATAAAAATCTTCTCGTCCTTTAGTTGCAGATAAATTAACAAGGATATTTTGTCCTTGCTGCAAATTATCTTTTAGATAGCCCATTATTTTTAACATCATACTTTTACCAATGCCGAAGCCTTGATAATCCGGGTGAACAACAACATCTAAAATAAAAGCTTGTGTTCCATCATTAATTACCCTGCCCATACCAATTTTCGTACTATTTAATTCAGCAGTAATGATATAATCGGATTTTTCTATTGCTTTTTCAACAATAATTATAGATATATCAGACCACCCAACTGACTTGCGTAACATACAATAGTCATCAGCAGAAAGATTGTTATTGTATTCTATATTCATAAATAAACCTCCCAGTAATACAATTTTGCTTTCCCATTCCCACTACTTATAAGCAATATCCATTTTCCAATATCCAATAAATACCAGTCCTTAATTCCTACTGCTGTCCAATGATATAATACCTTAACTCATTATAACCTTTTGAGGTTATGAAATTAAAACAAAAACTGCACCATAACCATGTAACATATCGTACTTACTGCTACGGTCAGCAGGATATTTTTCTTCCATGAATGGAGGATTATGACGAGGATGGTTGCGACTAATTCCGGGATGCCGTAATTAGCTTCAAAGAAATTAATACAACGTAAGCAATAGAAAACCAGGGTGGTCATTATTGCCGGGGGTAGGTATTTACCAAGATAAGTAATCCAAGCCGGAATGACTTTGCGGTTTCCGAAAACTATAAATGGAGTAGCACGCAAAACTAAGGTACATATGGCAACTACGGCGATAATCGCAAGGGAATGAGAGATATTAATCATTTTTCACCTCCCTATCCGATTTTTGGAATCGTCTAACAATAAATCCGGCTGACATAAATAATGCCGGTATAATAAAACGGTCTGGTCCCAGCACATACAAAAATAAGAGGGAAAAAATTGCCCCGATATATATCGAAGGACGGTTCGCTTTTTCCCGCCATTGCTCAACAACGATGGCAGTAAATAGGGCCGTCATTGAAAACTCAATACCCGTGCTGTTAAAAACTATCATCTGACCAGCCAACCCACCAAGCACCGAACCAAATATCCAGTAGCTGTGGTTTAATAGGCTGATATACAACATGACCTTTTTTTCACTCAAATGCTCCGGAATTTTCGTCCGGCATAAAAGTGAGTATGTTTCATCGGTCAAGGAAAAAATTAAGTAAGGATAAGATTTGCCCGTTTTTTTGTATCTTTCTACCAAGGAAAGCCCATAAAAAATATGCCGTCCATTGATAAATAAAGTCATCAGGGCGGTATAAAGTAATCCTACTCCGCCGGTAAACAATGTTACCATTACGAATTGCATGCTTCCGGCATAGACTACCACGCTGATAAAAAATGCCCATAGGAAATGATATCCGGCATCATTTAACAGTAAGCCAAAAGCAGTGCCAAGGAATATGTATCCGAGCATTACGGGGATGGTTTGGTTGAAGGCGTAGCGTAGGTTGGTCATAATACTATTGTACCATAATTATGAGATTCCGCATAAAAGATTTGCGGAATGACGAAACCTTGTCATTGCGGGCTTGACCCGCAATCTCATTATGCCATTTGAAATGTTACGTATTTTCCCCCGTCGCTGCCATGTTCATAAATCATCGGGTCCGGTCCGGAAAACATTGTCGCGACGAAACCATCGGGGCATTCAATTGCCCGTTTGCCGTCTTTGCGGATGATTTCCCTAAAACCATCTGACAACTTAATTTCGACTTCCTCCATCAATTCATGTTCGACCGGGTTCATGCTATAGACATAACATAAACCAAGCAGGCTGTAGACTTTATAGATTTTCATATGTAAAACTCCTATCTTTACTTGATACCTTTATTTTAACTAAGGTTATAAGTAATTCAATAGGAGTTTGCTGGAAACTATACTTTATTGAAAACTATCTCCCCATCTTTAGTATTCGTGCCCGTAGCGATAACCTCATCATCTTCCAGCACCACAAACTGGAACTGACCTTCGGTTAACTCTTTCCCGACTGTTTTTTTACTTCCCATAAAAACTACACAGACACCCTTCTGCTCCTTGTTAGTAATAATATTTACATTATCCTTAAATTCCAAAGCCTCCCGGTCAGGATAATCCGGCATCAACAAATCAAGCAGGTTGGCAAAATTGACATAATTTTTTAATTCAAATTCCATCGGAGCAAGTGGTATTAAACTGCTGCCTTCCGGTTTAATTTCCACAAGGGTGTACAACCCGATATCGAGGGTAAACGAAACCGTCCCATTAACCGTGGTCACGGCTTCTCTCACAAGAGGTGGTGTCACACTTGTTTTAGTCAGGACAAATTTTATCCCCGGAATGGGCTTAGCATTTTCATCGACCTTTTTTATCCGTAGTTCCGTTACGATTACCGCAGATCCGGCACTCATATCTTCGAGTTTTACCCACAAATTGGACGAATCGGTACTTCTTGTTTCTTCTTCATATTTAAACGTAACGGCATTATAATAATTGAAACCATCGTGGTCAAGAACCGCTTCTACCGCTTCTGTATCGAAATAAATCCAATAAGCATACGGCAGATTTTTCGCCGGAATATTGGCGAAAACCGTTCTCATATCAGTACCAACCAAATTAATGGTCTGGTTCGTATCACCAAAATGCAGATCGCCTAGTTTCAGATTGAAATGGGCAATTTTTGCTTCTTCCGCATTTGCTGAAAAAGGTGATTCCGTATTATCAACATAATCAAAGGTCAAAATATCATCAACACTATTTTTATCCAGCATCTGCCCTTCACGATGCATCTGTTTCAGAAACTCCTCCATTGTAAGACCACGGTAATTTTCAAAATAAATATCCGGCAAATATCGGTCAACCGGTTCACCCGGGTTATAGACAAGAAAGTTTCTATCTACCAACGCCCGGTATGAATCCCTACCCCACCAGGCATTGTTTTCCTCACGCCCAACGACTCTGATTATCCTTAGTGAGTCTTTAATGTATTCGTGTGAGCTGCAAAGCACGCCATTGGCAGTTCCAACAGCAAGATAATCATCAATTACAGCATTCAGGTGATGATATGGCGAATCAATAACCTCGCTGATTTGTTTGGCATAAACTTGAAGATAGGATTCTTTTGCGCTTTGATAACGCTCACCGTCTGGATGGGTATTTGAATAACGTAATGATTCCGCAGTCGTAAAATATTTTTCCCCTCCACTCGCCCGTAGATCCCGCCAAGTCAGGTTTTGATAAGCAACATAAAGCCGCCATCCCAAAAGCTCAAATTGGGCATAATCATTGTCGGAAACTTCCGGCAAATCAGAAAGATTTCCGC
>Ga0209737_10002416_pt1 | contig 13088 bp, 9 predicted proteins | sample TergutCu122P3_FD_187284 | JGI IMG/M metagenome (GOLD analysis project Ga0209737, IMG submission 187284) | Cubitermes ugandensis P3 segment gut microbial communities from Kakamega Forest, Kenya - Cu122 P3 (SPAdes) (version 2) | ecosystem: Host-associated > Arthropoda: Insects > Digestive system >... | reverse complement strand
AAAGTCAGTTCGACCAAAGGGAGAAATCTCGTTTGCCAAGTATATTTTTCTCCTGCAAACAAAAACAGATTTCTCGTTATAACTCGAAATGACAAAAAAAAAATCGTAAATTTTTCTTACCTTTGCAGAAATTTTAATCTAAAAAATTATGTTAAATATTCAGAAAAAAATGAGCAACTCATTTTTTGCGTTGCTTTCTTTGCCTGCTACGGCAATGGGCTTTGGTTTATCTGTACAAATTTCAGCACTTAGTTGGATATTATCTACAAAGTACGGATTAGATATTCACGAAATTGGTATTGTGTGGGCGGCTGGTCCTATCGCAGGAATTATAGCCCAACCAATTGTTGGTTTTATTTCCGATAGACTTTGGTTTATGGGTGGTCGTCGCCGTCCTTGGATTTTGATTGGTGGTTTGCTCACGGCGATAATGCTGCTCGCACTGCCAAATCTTGAAATTGTGCAAAAGATTTTTGGTAGCAGTGGCACAGAGGGTTTATTGGCGATTGCGATTGCTGTTGCGCTCACACTTGATTTATCAATTAATGTAAGTTTTAACCCAACCCGCTCATTGATAGCAGATTGCACTACTCCAAAAGAGCGCGACAAGGGCTACACTTGGATGCAAACCGTTTCGGGAACTTTCGGTGTTTTGGCGTATCTTATTGCGGTTATTTGGGGAAATATAATACTGATTTATGTCGGCGTTGTGCTTGCATTGCTTTTCACGTTTATTCCAATGTTTTTTATAAAGGAGCCACGAACTTTGGCATCAGAAGGCGATGCAACAACCTCAAGCAATTCGTTTAAAGACATTTCAAAATCACTACTTCCGCTTTATGGCTTTTTGATTTATGGTGTTTATGTGATTTTTGCAAAATTGCTCGGTTTTGAAGATAAATCGGTTGCGATGCAATTCAGCCATTTTTCATTAAGTTGGGTTGAATTATTTTGCGTAATAATTCAAATTTTGGCAATTTTTGCAGTAATTTTCAATATCTTTAAACAAAAAGAAAATAATCACGAGTTTCAAAAAGTTCTACTTGCGCACTCATTTACTTGGTGGGGCGTGCAAACGATGTTTATATACGCATTTTTCTATATCACTAATAATATCGGTTTAGATGAAATTATAGGCGGCAGAACAAACTCCTTAGCGTTTTTTATACTTAGTTTGGTAAGTGCTATTTTGCCTGTTTTGGTGCTGAAAAAAGTTGCCGAAAAAACCAGCGCGGTAAGAACGCATACCATTTGTATTTTAATAATGTTTTTGGGCTATGCAGGAATTTATTTTATTGGAAATTCTGTTTTGATTTACTACGTTTTGATAGCGATTGCGGGTATCGGTTGGGCATCTGTGGTGTCGCTGCCATTTGCCATTATCAGCAAGCGTGTTGATTCAACTAAAATGGGGCTTTATATGGGCATTTTCAATCTTTCTGTGGTGTTGCCGCAGTTGGTTGCAAGCTTCAAAATGGGCGAAATTATCAAAGTTGCCCCTGACAAATCAATAATCTTTGCAATCTGCGCCGTAACCCTCGCCATTTCGGGCGTACTTTGGTTGTTTGTGAAAAAAGATAAATGATTTTAAAGCAAAGTAAAGAATATTATAAAACCGCAGAATAAAATTTGCGGTTTTTTTTGTACCTTTGCAAATTGTTTTCAGAACATTAAATTAATCATTAATAAATAACCACTAATCACTAAAAGAATATGAATTTTAATAGAATTTTAAAGAAAATGTTTGGCGACAAGGCAACTCGCGATATGGACGAGGTAACGCCGATTGTTGAGCAAATTAAGGCGGTTTATGAAAAAATTAAACCGCTTTCTAATGACGAATTGCGTGAAAAAATACAGGTTATTCGCCAACAAATTGTCGATTTTGTGAAAGAAGAGAGGCAGCAAATTGCAGACCACAAGAAAACCATAGAGGAAACCGACATCGAAAAACGAGAGAAAATGTGGGTGCAAATTGATGCGCTCGAAAAGAAAATTATAGAAAAATACGAGAAAAAACTCAACGAGGTTTTGCCCGAGGTTTTTGCTATCGTTAGAGATACGGCTCGCAGGTTTAAAGAGAATGAAAATATTATTGTCAAGGCAACAGATTTTGACCGCAAACTTGCTGTTACTCACGATTTTGTGTCAATTGATGGCGACAAAGCGGTTTATAAAAACAGTTGGGTTGCGGGCGGCAACGAGACCCTTTGGAATATGGAACATTATGATGTTCAGTTGTTTGGCGGCGTGGTGCTTCATCAGGGAAAAATCGCTGAAATGGCGACCGGTGAGGGTAAAACGCTCGTTGCGACTTTGCCCGTTTTCCTCAATGCGCTCACAGGAAACGGCGTTCACGTTGTAACCGTAAATGATTACCTCTCAAAGCGCGACTCGGAGTGGATGGGACCAATGTATATGTTTCACGGCTTGTCGGTTGATTGCATCGACAAACATCAACCGAATTCTGACGACCGCCGCCAAGCGTACAACGCCGACATCACTTTTGGAACAAACAACGAATTTGGTTTTGACTATCTGCGCGATAATATGGCGACTTCGCCGCTCGATTTGGTGCAGCGCAAGCACAATTTCGCCATTGTCGATGAGGTTGATAGCGTGTTAATTGACGATGCGCGTACGCCGTTGATTATTTCGGGACCTGTGCCAAAAGGCGATGAGCAACTTTTTGAGGAGTACCGCCCAAGAGTTGAGCGTTTGGTAAAAGAGCAAAGCGCAATGGCGACAAAACTTCTCGCCGAAGCGCGTCAAAAACTTTCTTCCGATGATAAAAAAGTGCAGGAAGAGGGCGCGTTGGCATTGTTCCGCTCTTATAAATCATTCCCTAAAAATAAGGCGTTAATTAAATATCTTTCCGAAGATGGCATTAAGCAAACTATGCTAAAAACAGAGGAATTTTATATGCAGGAAAATAACAAAAATATGCATATCGCAACTGCACCGCTATTTTTTGTTATTGAGGAAAAAAATAATATTATCGACCTTACTGATAAAGGTATTGACGCATTAACAGGCAGTTCGGAAGACCCGCAGTTTTTTGTTTTGCCTGACGTTGCCGCAGAACTTTCCGCTCTCGAAAATGAAACTCTTACCACAGAGGAAAAGCAGGGCAAAAAGGACGATATTATGCAAAATTATTCCATAAAAACAGAACGCGTTCATACCGTTAATCAATTGTTAAAAGCATATACTTTGTTTGATTTGGACGACCAATATGTGATTATTGACGGAAAAGTAAAAATTGTTGATGAGCAGACAGGTCGTGTTATGGAGGGTCGCCGCTATTCTGACGGCTTGCATCAGGCGATTGAGGCGAAAGAGCGCGTAACCGTTGAGGCGGCAACGCAAACTTTTGCGACAATCACGCTGCAAAATTATTTCCGTATGTACAACAAACTTGCGGGTATGACAGGTACGGCGGAAACGGAGGCGGGCGAACTTTGGAGTATTTATAAACTTGATGTGGTGGTAATTCCGACAAATCGCCCCATTATCAGAAAAGATATGGAAGACCGCGTTTATAAGACGAAACGCGAAAAATATACGGCTGTTATTGACGAAATTGTTCGTCTTGTGGAGGCGGGACGCCCTGTTTTGGTCGGTACAACTTCGGTTGAAATTTCGGAATTATTAAGCCAAATTCTTACCCGCAGAAAAATTAAGCATAATGTTTTGAACGCCAAATTGCACCAAAAAGAAGCGGACATTGTGGCGGAAGCGGGGCGTGCAGGAACGGTTACTATCGCCACAAATATGGCGGGTCGCGGTACCGACATCAAACTTACGCCCGAAGTAAAAGAGGCGGGCGGTTTGGCGATTATCGGTACGGAACGCCACGAAAGTCGCCGCGTTGACAGGCAGTTGCGTGGTCGTTCGGGACGTCAAGGAGACCCCGGAAGTTCGGTGTTTTATGTTTCGTTGGAAGATAATTTGATGCGCCTTTTTGGTTCTGAAAGAATTTCAAAAATTATGGACAGAATGGGTTTTGAAGAGGGTGAAATGATTGAACATTCGATGATTTCAAAATCAATAGAACGTGCGCAGAAAAAAGTTGAGGAAAATAACTTCGGTATTCGTAAGCGTTTGCTTGATTATGATGATGTTATGAATCAGCAGCGCACCGTTATTTACAAAAAACGCAATAACGCCCTGCTCGGCGAGCGTATCGGCGTTGATATTGTTAATACCCTTTATGACACTGCCGAAAAGGTTGTTTCGGAAAATTATAATTCGGACGATTATGAGGGCGTGCAAATGGACATAAGCCGCAATTTTGCTGTTGAAACGCCATTTTTGGAAGAAGATTTTAAGTCAAAACGTTCTGACGATTTGGTAGAAACAATGGCTGATGCCGCCTTTGCAGCGTTCAAGCGCAAAATGGACAAAATGGCGCAAGTGGCGTTCCCTGTGGTTAAGCAGGTGTTTGAAAAACAGGGGCAGCAGTTTGAAAATATTTTAATTCCGATAACAGACGGCAAACGCACATACAGCATTCCCGTTAATCTCGAAAAGGCGTATAATTCTGAGGGAAAAGAGATTGTTTTGGCGTTTGAAAAGGCGATTTTGCTGCACACAATAGACGAGGCGTGGAAAGAAAATTTGCGCGAACTTGACGACCTGCGCCAATCGGTACAAAATGCCTCTTACGAACAAAAAGACCCGTTGTTGATTTACAAACTCGAATCGTTCAACCTCTTCAAAACGATGATGGACACGATAAACGGCAAGGTTACATCAATTCTTATGCGCGGACAAATTCCTGTGCAAAACGCCGACAACGTGCGCGGTGCCGACACCCAACGCCGCAGCGATTACAGCCGCTACCGCACGCAAAAAGACGAGTTTCGCGGTCAAGCACCCAACGGCGACCCGCGCAACCAAGACACCCGCGAAAGACAAATCACGCAGCCCATTCGTTCCGAAAAAACAGCAGGCAGAAACGAGCCGTGCCCTTGCGGAAGTGGAAAGAAGTATAAGAATTGTTGTGGGGGGTGAAAATAATTTACAATTTATAATTTACAAAAATGACAAATTTGTTCAAAAAATCAACTTTTATTATTTGCAGTTGCCTTTTGGCAATAAATCTGCAAGCGCAAACAACGCGTTACGTAACCGAAACAGGCGCAGGAACACAAAACGGCACTTCGTGGGCAAATGCCTCAAACGATTTGCAAGCAATGATTAACGTCTCGCAGGCAGGCGATGAAGTTTGGGTAGCAGTAGGAACTTACAAACCCAACCGCAGGGCAAATATTATTGGTACTATTACCCCAAACAACCGCGACAATGCCTTTGTTCTTAAAAAAGATGTAAAAATCTACGGCAGTTTCGCAGGTACGGAAACCACGCTCGAACAGCGCACACTTCCACCATTTGGCGAAAATTATCCCTCAATACTGAGCGGTGATTTTAACGGCGATGACGGCGAAAACTTTACCAATATGGAAGAAAACGCCTATCACGTTGTGATTTCCGCAGGTAATGCAGGCGATGCCTGTTTAAACGGATTTACTATTAGCGGGGGAAATGCTAACGGGTCAGGAAGTATCTCAGTAAATTCCCAGACGATTGATAGATTCACCGGAGGCGGAATGTCTAATCGGGACTCTTCGCCTGTTTTGAGCAATGTAACCATTAGTAATAATAATGGCGGCGGAATGTCTAATCGGGACTCTTCGCCTGTTTTAAACAATGTAACCATTAGTAATAATAATGGCAGCGGGATGACAAATAGACAAAATTCTTCGCCTGTACTTACCAACGTAACCATTAGCGGAAATACAGCAAGCATAGGCGGCGGAATGTATAATAATAACAATTCTTCGCCTGTGCTTACCAATGTAATCATCAGCGGAAATACGGCGGATATTGACGGCGGCGGAATGTATAATAATTACAATTCTTCGCCTGTTTTAAACAATGTAACCATCAGCGAAAATACGGCGGATATTGACGGCGGCGGAATATATAATTACAATTCTTCGCCTGTGCTTACCAATGTAAATATTATCGGAAATGCGGCAAAAAATGGCGGCGGAATATATAATGACAACAATTCGTCATCTATCCTTACCGATGTAACTATTGCCGAAAATACGGCAGCAGATAACGGCGGCGGAATGTATAATAAAAATTCATCATCGCCTGTTGTTACCAACGTAAGCGTTATCGGAAACTCGGCAGCGTGGGGCGGCGGAATATATAATCACGACAATGGCAATGCTATCCTCATAAATGTACTTATCAGCGAAAATACGGCAGATTTTGACGGCGGCGGAATGTGTAATAATAACTCTTCGCCTGTGCTTACCAATGTAACCATCAGCGGAAATACGGCAGCAAACAACGGCAGCGGTGTGGCTAATTATTTTGGTTCTACTCCTCAAATTCGCAACAGCATTATTTGGGGCAATACAGGAAATACAAATGTGCATAACAATGACGAAGTAGATATTCCCGAATACAGCCACAGTTTGGTAGAAGACGTATTCGAAGACGGCGTTATACTCGAATATGAAAACCCGCTTTTTGTTGATGCCAACAACGGCGATTTCAGTTTGCAGGAAGGCAGCCCGTGCATAGATGCGGGAAATAATGAACTGTATCTTGAAATTCGCGATATATTCAATTTCGATGACGAAAATGACCTGACAGGCAGCCCGCGCCTTTATGGTACGGCAATAGATTTAGGCGCGTATGAATATCAAGGAAATACATCTATAAAAACACTGCAAACAGATAATGAGTTGATTATTTACCCCAACCCTGTCAATTACGAATTAAAAATTGAAAGTGAATTTAAAATAAATAATGTAGAAATTTGCGATTTTGCAGGGCGCGTGGTAGAAACGCGATTAATCGCGTCTCTACAAGGTGCTGCAACAATCAATGTATCTAATCTACCGCAAGGCATTTATTTGATAAAAATCTATACCGACAAAGGCGTAGTAACGAAAAAGATAGTGAAAAATTGAAACAAAAAAACGTGTTAGGTTTTGGAAACCTGACACGTTTTTTTTGTGAAATATTTAAATTATTTCAATACTACCGCAATCATTTCTGCCGCTTTGTCAAGTCCGTCTTGCAGTTTGTTACCTATAATTTTGCTAAGGAAAAACGGGATATCTGCTTCTAAAACAAGTTGAATTTCCGTCTTTTCGGCTTCAATTTCATCAAGTTTAACATAAAGATTTGCTGCAATAGGCATATTTTCAACCGAAAATTTGAGTTTTTGCTGCTCTTCTTTTTCTACCAAGCGAATGGTTACTTGTCCAAACTGAGGAACTTTTGCGGTAATAAAATCCTGCGCAAACTGTATCTCCAAGTCGGCATTATTTGGAAACTCCGCTTTGTATTTTTCCAAATTGCGCAAATCGGACATTTGTTCAAAAATCTTTGTTTTTGGCTGATTTACAGCAACTTTACTTTCGTAATTTATCATTTTTTATATTGATTTTAAATTTATGCAAAATTACTAATTATTTTTCAAATTTTCCATTTCCTCGCTATACTTTTTGCAAAGATATTGATGCTCAACACTATAAAGAGCAAAAGCAACGATGACGACCACACGAGCGGCGCAAGGTTTGGGTCGTTGTAAAATTCCCATATCAGCAGAGAAACCGCGCTTGTGGGGCGTGTTATGTCAAAATTTATTGCCGCTGCGCCAAGAGCGGTAACAAGCAGAGGTGCAGTTTCGCCCATTACGCGCGAAATTGCCAAAAGCGAGCCGGTAAAAAGTCCGCCAAAAGCAGAGGGCAAAAGTATTTTCAACACTACCGAGGCGTAACTTCCACCGAGCGACAGTCCCGCCTCTTTAAGCGTAGCAGGCAGCAGTTTCAAACTCTCTTCGGTGCTGCGAATTATCATTGGTAGCATCATTATCGATAACGCAACGCTGCCCGCAAAAGCAGAATAGGAATACATCGGTTTTACTACCCAAACATATACGATAATGCCGATTACTATTGACGGAATGCCTTGCAGCAGGTCGGTAAGCGTTCTGATTAGTCCTGCGAAACGTTTTTTAGGGTTTTCCGAAAGGTAAATTCCTACCATAATGCCTATTGGTATTGCCAAAATTATCGCAATCACCAACATCAGCAGTGTGCCTGTAATTCCGTTGAGAATACCGCCCGGAATACTTTCTCCGCTAATTCTTGCCAGCATCGCTTCCATTGACGTAGGCGCAACTTCGGTAAATAAACTGAAATTAAATTGTTTGTACCCCTTTTTTAATAACTCAAAAATTATCAGAAAAAGTGGTATCATTGTTATTGCGCTAAAAAAACAGATGCCGTAGAAAAATACTTTATTTTTTATTAATCGTAGTTTCATTTTAGTCGATAAGTTTGTAAGTCAAAAAAACTCTTAACTCAATTTTTATTAACTATTTTCAAAATATATTTTGCAGTAAAATTAATTATCGCCGTTATCAAAAACAGCAGAAGTCCTATTGCCATTAGCGAACTGAGTTTTAAGCCGTCTGCCTCACCAAATTGATTTGCAATAATACTCGCCATTGTGTTGCCTGTGTCGGCAATGCCTTTTGGAATGTTGTTGGTGTTGCCAATAAGCATTGTAACCGCCATTGTTTCGCCCAAAGCGCGCCCTAAAGCCAAAATATACGCTGCAAAAATTCCCGAAAACGACACGGGCAAACTCACTCGCCTGACAACTTCAAGTTGCGTACTGCCCAAAGAATAGGCTGCCTCTTTCAAATCGGACGGCGTCATAGAGATAAATTCTGCGCTCAGCGATGAGGCATAAGGAATTATCATTATCGCAAGCACGATTGCAGAGAGTAACACACTGAAACCCTGAGCGTTAAGTCCCCATTCTATCAGCAGCGGGCGCAACGAATAAAAGCCCCAAAGTCCAAACACAATTGAGGGAATGCCTGCCAGCAAATCAACCACAGAGCCGACCACCACAGCAATTTTTGTACCTTTGAAATACTCGCCGTTGAACAGCGCAACCGAAAGTGAAAATGGAATACAAAACAGTACAGCCAAAAGAGAAGTTATCAACGTGCCGACAATAAACGAGAGCGCACCGAACTGATTATTTACCGAATCCCATTCGCTTGAGGCAATAAAACCAAAAAAACCAAATTCCGAAAATGCGCTAATGCTTTGATTTACAAGTGCGTATATTATTCCTGCCGTCAGTAGTAAAATCACCACTGCCGCCAAAAAAAGCATTAATTTGAATATCTTGTCTTTCATTTATTTATTTTGTCATTTCGACCAACGGGAGTTTTTCACGACTAAAAGGAGTAAATCTCGTTTTGTTTGCAGGAGATTTCTCGCTATGCTCGAAATGACTGCTAATTCGTGGCAAAATTAACATTGAAAAACAAAGAAATAAATAAGATTTTGTTACGCTTTTGTGAAGAAAAGTTGTGATTTTTGACCTGCTATATCGTTACTTTTTCCGCTACCCTTGCTCCATCAACGGCAGAAGAGGTTATGCCGCCAGAATAGCCTGAACCTTCGCCGCAGGGATAAAGTCCTTCAATTTGAACGTGTTGCAGCGAAATTTCATCTCGCAGAATGCGCACAGGTGAAGAGGTGCGCGTTTCTACACCAACCACCACTGCCTCGTTGGTCAAAAAACCCTTGATTTTTCTGTCGAACTGCAAAAATCCCTCTTGCAAACGCTTTCCCACATTTTCGGGCAACCAAAAATGCAGCGGCGAAGAGATTATTTTCGGCAAATATGAACATTCGGGCAAGTCGGCAGAGAGTTTATTTTTTACAAAATCGGTTAAGCGTTGCGCAGGTGCGGTTTGCAGTTTTCCGCCGTTGTTGGCAAATGCAAGATTTTCGAGATTTTGCTGTAAATACATACCTGCAAGTTCGCCAAACTGCTGATAATCACCCAAGTCGTCAGGGTGTATTTCTACCACAATACCTGAATTTGCAAAGGGCGAATTTCGCAACGAAGATGACATTCCATTAACCACAATCTGCTTTTCGGCTGTGGCAGAAGGCACAATTATTCCTCCCGGACACATACAAAACGAATAAACACCTCGCCCCGCAACCTGTTCAACAAGATTGTACGAGGCAGTAGGCAGAAACCTGTTTTTCTGCTTGTTATACTGAATTTCGTCTATCAACGCCTGAGGGTGTTCCACGCGCACGCCAACCGCAAAGCCCTTTGGCTGCATAGCAATTTTTTTGTCGGCAAGAATTTGATAAATATCTCGCGCCGAATGTCCTGTGGCAAGAATTACAGCATTTGAATGAAAAATATCACCGTTGGCAGTTTCTACTCCCTCAATTTTTGAATTATTAATCAAAAAATCGGTAACCTTTGTGTTAAAAAAGATTTTGCCGCCGCAGTCGGTAATGGTTTTTCTGATATTTTCCACAATTTGTGGCAGTTTGTCCGAACCGATATGCGGGTGTGCTTCGTAGAGAATTTCGTTTTGCGCACCGTGATAGTGGAAAATTTCCAAAATTCGCTGTGAGTTTCCGCGCTTTTTTGAGCGGGAGAAGAGTTTGCCGTCAGAAAAAGTGCCTGCCCCACCCTCTCCAAAACAATAATTTGACTCTTCGTCAAGCGCATTGTTTCTATTGAGTTGCGCAATGTCTTTTTTGCGCTCGTGAATATCTTTGCCACGTTCCAAAATAATAGGGCAAAAGCCGCGCTCTATCAACCGCAGTGCAGCAAACAGCCCCGCAGGACCACCGCCCACAATTATAACTTCGGGTTTGCCTTTTACATTTTTGTAATCAAACTCATTTTCATATTTGAAACTCGGAATTTCGTCTATAAAAACACGCAGTTGCATAATCACAAGCGGGTAACGCTTGCGAGCATCTATCGACTTTTTAACTATCTGATAATGAGAAACATCAAAGGTATTTACACCTATCTCTGCGGCTATTCGTCGCTTGATAAAATTTTCGTCTGCCGCTTGTTCGGGCGACAAAATAATTTGCAGTTCGTTCATTTTTTCAATGTTCTTATTTCTTCTTCCAACGCCTTGTTTTTCTCTTCCAACCACTTTATTTTTTCCTCATAAAGTTCTATAACCTTATCAGATAAATTGTTGATAATGATGTGCGTGTCGTGCTGAGTAGTGTGTTGAAAAGCAGAAGCATTGGTACTGTTGCTATTATTTTGCACCAAACTTTCCGTAGTAAAAAGTTCTTCGGGTTTTATTTCAAAAATATTGCAAATTTTTTCAATAGAATTTACCCAACCGTTGCTCTCACCGCTTTCAATTCTCGAATATGCCGACTGCGAAATATGCAGCAAATCCGCCATTTGTTCCTGACTAAAACCCTTATCTACACGAAGAGTTTTTATTTTTTTAGAAATTGTATTATTCATATCAAAAATTATTATTAATTTTGCAAAGTTAATATTTTTTTTTGAACAGATAAAAAATATTTTACCCAAAAAACAAAGACAATAAATATCGTATCGCTATCGTATAATTTCGTATCAAATCGTATCAAAAGATTTTACAGTATCGTATCATTTTCGTATCTTTGCGGCTCAAATCGTATCATTTTAATTGTAAGATATGGAAAACAAGGCATTTAATTTCAATCTCAATATTGATTGGAAACTTATAAACTTAATTAGCCTAATCGACCGCTTCGACTCGCAATGGACAGCGATAGAACGACAAGAGGGGCAGAGTTTAAAGCAATTAAAAAGCATTGCTACTGTGCGTAGTGTGGGTGCATCAAATCGTATCGAAGGAAATCGAATGACTGACGAGGAAATTGATATTTTATTAAAAAATATTGATGTTGCAAAACTCACAGACAGAGATTCACAGGAGGTTGTCGGTTATTTTGATGCGCTTGATTTGATTTCGGAAAGTTACGAAAATATCTCTATATCCGAAAACAATATCAAGAATTTGCACAATTTGTTGATGAAGTACAGCACAAAAGACGAATGGCACAAGGGCGATTATAAACAACACAGTAATGCCGTAGAAGCCACTTTTGCTGATGGAACTCGGCAAATTATTTTCCAAACCACCGAAGCAGGTTTTGCTACCGAAGATGCTGTAAAACAACTTATTGATTGGTATAACTCCGAAACAAATGTGCATAATTTGATAAAATGTGCGGCATTTGTATATGAATTTTTGAGCATACACCCCTTTCAAGACGGAAATGGAAGATTAAGTCGCTTACTTTCAACACTTTTGTTGCTGAAAAATGGTTACAAATGGATTCAATATGTGAGTTTTGAACACGAAGTTGAAAGTCGCAAATTGGAATATTATCAAGCATTACGAATGTGTCAGGCACAACGACCAAATGAAGATATTACGATTTGGATTAACTTTTTTCTGAATGCTCTGTGTAATATTCAAACGCAATTAATGAAAAAACTCGAAAAAAGCGGTATAAAAACACAACTTTCACCTCGTGAAAAAGCAATTTTGACAATCATTCAAAATTATTCAGGCATAAAATCGGGTGAAATTGCTGAAAAATTGGCTATTCCTAATCCAACTGTAAAAAGAATTTTATCCGATTTACAAAGCAAAGGAGTAATTGAGAAACAAGGGGGTGGGCGCGGAACGATTTATTTATCTAAAATTCAGTAAAAAACTAAATTAACAAGAATAGTTTTACCCGAAAACAGGGTAGAGATATGCGTGTAGTGAATAATGAGAAAAGGAAATATACCCTAAATTTGCGGTATTAAAATTCTTTTGAGAAGTTTCCGATTCGCGATAGGAGATAACTTTTAAGAATTCTAAATTATTATTCACTAAAATCTATTATCGTAATGAAAAAATTCTTTCTATTCGCGGCAGTTGCCGTAATCGGTCTATCGTCCTGTAAAAACGATGGCTTAATCTCTGCACAAGATGCGGAACAAATGGGTATTGCCCGCTCGCCTGTGAGCAGCAATTACTCGGACTATATTATCTCGCCAGATGATGCGATGGATATGGTTGCTGATGACTTGAAACAATCTGGCGGCGAGTTTGCAAAAAAGCAGATTGCAGACATTGAGCCGCTTTTGTACTCTGACTTTGAGTTTGAGCTCCAATATTTTGAGGAGTTGCAGGAGTTGGG
>Ga0209737_10002415_pt1 | contig 13089 bp, 12 predicted proteins | sample TergutCu122P3_FD_187284 | JGI IMG/M metagenome (GOLD analysis project Ga0209737, IMG submission 187284) | Cubitermes ugandensis P3 segment gut microbial communities from Kakamega Forest, Kenya - Cu122 P3 (SPAdes) (version 2) | ecosystem: Host-associated > Arthropoda: Insects > Digestive system... | reverse complement strand
TTATCCGCTTTGCCAGTGATTTTGATGACACATTTGGTAAACATGTTGACCAATTTGAGATATGCCTGTATATTATCGTCTGTGAATGGCTTGAAATGCAGACCCCCTTATTTCCGGAAAAAATAACCTCTGCTTTTGCCCGGCTGATAAAACGCGAAACATTCCTGCTTGATTATTTCAATACCGAAACGAAGTATGCCTTGTCAAAAAAGCTGGTTATTGACGACGATGTTTTTTATGGATATTTTGATGTCGTCAAATTTGCCCACTGTTTCGCGGATATAATTGATTGCAAAAGCACTTTTACCCACACCCACTCAAACGGGATTGCCAACCTTGCCCGCCGTGCCGCCAAAATCAAAGGATATGATATCGAAACCCAGCACAAAATGTACATCGCCGGACTGCTTCACGATATCGGGAAACTCGATGTATCATCCGACATTTTGCATAAAGATGGACCTTTGACCCCGGAAGAACGTTTTGAAATAAATAAACATACATATTACACCCGCAAGATTTTGGAACAAATCGAAGGATTTGAGGATATTGTCAGTTATGCTTCCAATCACCACGAAAAAATCGACGGGACGGGTTACCCAAATCGCATTGAAGGCGAAAAGTTATCTGAGCTTGAAAAAATAATGGCAATATGCGATATTTTCCAGGCTTTGACCGAAGAGCGCCCTTACCGCAAGACATTACCGCCGGAAAAAGTCTGGGCTATTATCGAAGATATGGTTGCAAACGGACACCTCGATTCAAAGCTGGTCGCCGATATGAAACCAAATTTGTACAAAGAAAAACCGCCGGAGCCTAAAAAGCCCAGCTTAATGCAACAGTCAATTTTCATAACACGAAAGGATTAATATGGAAACCAACCTAAGAACCTACGCCCAACTAAACGCCGACCGCTTATTAAGTGACGATATCGAGTTACTTGCTGATTTACTTAGCAAAGTTTTATACACTCAAGGTGGACAAGAGCTTGTCGAGAAGGTCGAAAAAATCAGGCTTTTACTGGCGGACTGGCGAAACGACGCCTCCCACGAAGCCAAAATACACTCCACTATCGAAGCCCTGCCACTTGAAACCCGTCAGGATATCATCCGCGCCAACGCGATTTTTTTTCATTTGGTAAATGTCGCCGAGCAGAACCACCGCATCCGCCGGAATCACAGTTATCAATTGGAAGATACGAAGACCATCCAACCATTTTCCATTGAAAATGCCATTGTCAAGCTAAAAGATTTGGGCTACACTTCGGAGGACATCATCGAAGCGATGCCCCATCTTTCCCTCAAATTAATCATTACTGCTCATCCGACCGAAGCAACGAAACGGCAGGTTCTTAATATCCAAAAGCGCCTAGGAAATCGCCTTAAGGAGTTAAATAACCCATTTTTAACCGAAAATGAGCAAGAATTTATTAAGGATAATATCTTAAACGAAGTCACCCTATTATGGCAAAGTAACGAGTTAAACGCGAAAAAGCCTATCGTTCTTGATGAAGTAAAAGGAGGCTTGTATTATTTTGACAAAACCTTATTTAAGGTATTACCTGAAATCCACCGCGAAATGGAGCGCAGCCTACGTAAGCATTTCCCTGATGTCGAATGGGAAGTACCCAGTTTCTTAAAGTTTGGCTCATGGATAGGTGGCGACCGTGATGGTAATCCCTTTGTTACCCATGATGTGACTTGGAATACCTTAACTTTGCAACGCGAATTGGTTATCGAAAAATATTTGGAAGCGATTGACCACCTGATAGACCGTTACAGTTACTGCACGACCCGTATCAGGGTGACGGTCGATTTAATCAAGTTGGTTAAGGAAAAAGAGGATAAATATCTGAGCGTTTCGCAGAAATGGCCGGTTGAAACCGAATATTACCGCCGTGCCCTGACTTTTATCCGCTACCGCCTGACCAAAGTCGGTGATGCCGATGGTATTGGTTACAAAAACCCGGACGAACTGCTCGAAGAATTGGGTATTATCCGTGAAAGTTTGAAATACCACCTTCCCTATAAAGATGAAATGCGTCGGATTAACCGCTTTATCCGCCAGCTAGAACTATTTGGTTTCCACCTTGCGTCTCTTGAAGTCCGTAACCATAGCGGCGAACACGAGATTGCGATGAGTGAAATCCTTGCCAAGGTCAATATTACCAAGGATTATGCCGCCATCTCGGAGGAAAAAAAGCAGGAAGTCCTTAATCGGATGCTGACCGACCCCCGTCCCCTGCTTTTACCCGGCGAGAGTTATTCGGAAAAAACGCGGGAAGTTATTGCCACTTTCAAAACGATTAAACGTGCCCATGATACATATGGCGCGGTGGCAATCCCGATTTATCTTATCAGTATGACCCAGGCACCAAGCGATTTACTCGAAGTTTTGGTTTTTGCCAAAGAGGTTGGGCTTTATTACCTAAGCCCCGAAGGAGTTGTCTCAAGCTCATTAAATGTCGTGCCTTTGTTTGAAACGATTGAAGACCTTGCGACCAGCCAGCTGACCATGCGCCGGATGTTTGAAATGCCGCTTTACCGCCATCATCTTACCCTGATGGGTGATAAACAAGAAATAATGGTTGGTTACTCCGACGGAAGTAAGGACGGAGGCTCACTGACTGCAAATTGGGAGATTTTCAAATCGCAGATTGATGTTACCAAATTGGCAAAAGAATATGGCATTGTGGTCAAGTTTTTCCACGGTAAGGGTGGCTCACTTGGACGTGGTGGCGCACCACTTAACCGGAGCATCATTTCCCAACCGCCGCAGACAGCGATAAATGGGGTAAAAATCACCGAACAAGGCGAAGTACTTGCCTTCCGTTACCTGTTTGAAGATATTGCCGCAAGAAGTCTTGAGCAAGCTGCTTCAACACTGTTGCAGACTGTCACGGTTTCACTTAAGACGGCCAAAGATAATGCGGCTCATCGCCAAAAATATTGGATTGATTCATTAAATGAAATATCGGGGGAAGCCTTTAAAAAATACCACTCCCTTGTTTTTGGCGATGAGGACTTATTTGCATATTACAACGATGTTTCACCACTTAACAAATTTGTCCACTTAAATATCGGTTCCCGCCCGATGCACCGGACTGCCAACCCAAGCTTTTTGAGCCTCCGAGCGATTCCGTGGGTGTTCGGCTGGATGCAGAACCGCCAGCTTATTCCGGCATGGTATGCCGCCGGTACCGGGCTTACAGCCTTTGCTAAAGCAAATGAGGGAAATATCGATGTCATGCGCCGGATGTACAAAGACTGGCCTTATTTTACCCATATCATTGACAACCTCCATATGGCGCTGACGCTGGCAGATATGCGCATTGGTGAGACCTATACAGCACTAGCGAAGAATCAGGAAGCCGCCAAACGTATTTTCTCTGATATTAAGGAAGAGTACGAAAAAACCAAAGCTATTGTTTTGCAAATAGTCGAAGTCGATGATTTGCTTGGACATTACCCGCGAATCCAGGAATCAATGCAACGCCGTGGTTCATATCTTGATTCCCTTAATTTTATTCAAGTGGAACTCCTAAGTGTCTTGCATGGTGATGTTGAGTTAAGTGAAAAAGAGGAAAGTGAATTACTGACCCAGGTATTATTGACGATTAATGGGATTGTTGCGGGGTTGCGGAATACGGGTTGATTTTAAGTAAACAATATCGCTTTTATCAAACGAACATCAAATCACTTAAATCCCGAAATTAAAGAACCGCAAACTCTCTGTTTATAAGGGTTTGCGGTTTAGACATCTACTCGGAGTGACAGGACTTGAACCTGCGGCCTCTACTTCCCTAAAGTAATAACTAGTTTTTAGTGGTTTCAAGTAACTCCTTGTAAAGCCCATTAATATGCGGTTTTATGATATATTCCTTTCTGCCTTTAATTGTAATTTATAGCCTTTTTTAGTAGTTTTTAGTAAAAACAAACGTCAAAATAAACGTCAAAATTCTTAATGGTTTTGATAAAGTATTTCCCCGGTACTCATGATGTTCTTAACGAAACCACTTTTATCAATCGTACTGTCAAGCAAAACTGGTTCTATATATAAGCTAATATCTTCCGTTAATCGCCATAGGCGGTTTGATGTTTTGAGCCAATCACCGGAAAAGCTATCAAAAATAACAGCTATATCAATATCACTTTCCTCATGGGCTTCACCTTTAGCGTGTGAACCATAAAGAACAATAGCCATAGGAGATAATTCATTAGTTACGGCGTTGGCGTATCTTCTGGCGGTGGTGATAACTGTTCCTTTATCCAGCATAGAAATTTCTCCGTTTCTTTTATGAAACCTTTACATTTCTCTTTAGTTAGCATGGCTAAAATCTGTTGCTTATATTCGGGATAACGTGCTTCAATGTTTAAGGGATTCAAGTCTGCTAATAATGATTTTTGCGCTTCTGTAAGTTTATCTAAATACCCTGCTAATTCTGCAAGTCTTAAAAGATTGTGTATTTTAGGTGGTATTTCATTTTCAGCACAATCTTTCGCAATTATGGCTTTTAATGATTTTTCCGCTACTTGATGGCACATAAACCCGACATATAAATATCTTTTTGTCTTTTGCATGGCTTTTGCGGTATCAATATCATAATCAGCTAAATCAAGCCAATGTTTCACTTTTTCGTCCATAAAAACCTCATTTATCTTGATATTAATAAATATATCATAAAAGTGTAACTAAGACAATTACTACATTTCATAGCCCATATTTTCGCTCTTGTTTTGTAATTATTTGTATGTTAAAATAATTTTGTCGAGAAATCGGGTTAATACGGTGTGTCACCTGCCAGAGTTGGAAGCTCTGACAGGCAAGGTATGATAGAACAGCTATCACACAATACGTTATCCGCGACACACTTGTTAATTATACGAGAAATGCAAAGCATTTTCAAGTATTATTGCATTTGTGGAGTAGGAGCGAACCTTCGTATAAAAACGGAGTGTTGGTGTGTAATGCGCTGACACTTCGTTTTTGATTTCTCGCAAAACCTAGGGCATCACTTTTGGGATGCTCTTACACAAAAATCATAAACAAGGAGAGAACCAGTTATGAAAACAAAACTAACACTAGCGATTGCATTATTCCTATGCGTAATGCTCGCCCCGGCACTAACCGCCGAAGCCGCACCACAAACAATGCGTGACGGCACAGTATTTGACCCGGTGTTTTATGCCGAAAACAACCCCGATGTCGTCGCGGTATTCGGCAACACCACAAATGCGTTATACCGTCATTACACAAGGCATGGCAGAGCCGAGGGGAGACTGCCGCATGGTGGAGCAACCGCGACAGCACCGACAGCAACCGCAACCAACACAGGACGAATGGCGACACTGGCGGAATTTGACGCTGAATTTTATGCCGCAAACAATGCGGATGTCGTGGCGGTGTACGGAAGAACCAAAGCAAGGTTATATAAGCATTACCAAGACCACGGATTTAAGGAAGGCAGGTTGCCGTTCGCAGGGGCAACGGTAAGCCAAACAACCACCGTAACTACCAACTCAACTCTACGGTGGGTTGATGCCGATGGATGGGCGCATTGGGCGCATAGCTTCATGAAATGGAGAAGAGTAAGCGATGCGGAAGCGGCTGAATTAATTAAAAACGGATTCTTTTTTTATGCCGGTGATATAATTTATGAGGGTATTGACAAAACAAGCACCGACCCCACCAGCAGATTACACAAAGCTTTCTGTCCTGTTGCCATCAGAAAAACCAATTTCGTCCTAGACGAATGGGCAGTATTCAAAGTGGGCGAAAGCTGGCCGCAAATTTATACGATGGACGCTAAAGGACAGCCGGTAATGATTAAGTTTTTCCAATCATATTCTATGGGCTTCGATGGAATTACAACAATAACATCTGCCGAAGAAAACAGGCGGTTATCCATTGCCGCATATGAGGCAAAAATGGCACTGCTCAGGTAGTTGCAATATAGATTGAAACTATTGTTATCAGTGAAGGTTAAGCAATATTCAGCGATTCTAACTATAATAGGTTGGAAAGTGGTCGTTACTTATTAAATGCCAGTTTTTATCAAGGCTGGGGGGCAGTAGTGGTTGAATAAAATAACTCAGCCGATAAACAAGGAGAAAACATAATGATTACAAAGGAACGGATAATTAGGGGTTTTGGTGGATTTGCTGGTATGGTTTACTTTACTTTTTTCTTTTGGCCGCCTCACGCTTATAGTATTGGGTCACTTGTTTTTGGTATTGCTTTTGGCATATCCATTATGGTAGTTTTTATTATGTATGCTTTTTGGGACACACGTTGTAAAAAATGCAAAAAATGGTTTGTTATGCGGAAAAACCCTTCCTTAACAACTTATTTTGATGCTAATGCGTATGAAGATAGAGAGCAAGTTATTGAAACTGATTTTGGAAGTGGAAGTTTTAAAACGCAAGTGGTAGTAATAAAAAGAACACATAATTTCTATTATCAGTGTAAAAAATGTGGTGAATATGAAGGTTACTACAAAATTGAAATTATACGATAATTATTGTGGAGCATGTATATAATGGGAGTTTTCTATACAAAAGAAGAAGCAGATAAATCCGGCATTGATAATCTGTTTACCATAAGAAGTATATTAGAAGATAAAACAATAGCCTATATTACATACGACCTTTGGGTAAACCCGGTTAATGATGATTTCCCCGAAGAAATCGAGCGATTTATTGAAAAATGGCGAGAAATTGCCCGAAATTCAACCCTTCCCGATTATTGGAGTTGGTACGTCAAATATGCGTCCATAAGATTTTTATATGATGATAATTTTTATGTAATCAGTCCAGGGCATTTGAGCGTAAATAGTGAAATGTTTGAGCATCTATCTAATGACATGGAAAAAGAGTTGAAGGAAATGGGATGTCCTTTCGTATCGTATACTGGCATGATGGACTGATGTTTTTAAGTAACTAAAGCCAAATAACATAATCAAGAAAAGTCTGATCCGAAAATCACGGATAGACTTTTTTTGATTGCCAAAACCTAAATACGTCCATATTTTCAACATTTAATCTACCCCACAAATTGGCTTGTATATAACCATTCATCGTTTCGATTGTTGCTAAACATATCACATGACACTTGCACGACATCAAGGGAAAAAATATTTTTGATGAATCTCTAAAACATGGCGATTAACAAAAATTTTTTATTCTGTTTCCTTGACATCTTGCGGTCAAATGATGCGTAAAGCACCAAGCGAACGACGAAGATATACGAAGCCAATCAATAAAGAAAGTGGGGTGATGAAAACATAAATGTTTGAAAATACTTAAAACCAAAACAAGCTCACTCGGAATCAACCAAAGCCAAATTTATAGAACACACATCCAAGAAAGGAAAGGTACATACCATGAAAAAATCAAACCTATATTTTAATCCGACACCCGAAACATTAGAAGAACTCAAAAAGCAGTACAAGCAATTAGCACTAAAATTTCATCCCGATTCGCCATCCGGCGATACCGAAGCCATGAAGGAAATCAATTCACTTTATGACAAACTATTTGAAAAACTTAAAAATATCCGCGCCAACTCTAAAGGTGAGAAATACGAGAAGCAGACAGCCGAAACCCCCGAAATGTTCAAGGACATTATATCCAAGATTATTAACTTGGAAGGAATACATATTGAAATTATCGGCACTTTTATATGGTTAACTGGCAATACCCGGCAATATAAAGATATATTCAAGGATTTGGGCTTTAAATGGCATAATGGGAAGACCGCTTGGTATCTCGCCCCCGAAGATTATCGAAAGAGAGGTAAAAATATTTATACACTTGAGGAAATCCGCTCCATGTTTGGGTATCAGGACATCGAAAATGAGAAGAATAAAACCAAAGAAAAAGCTAGAAAATTAAGTGTCGCAACATAAAAGAAAAAGCCGGAACTCCCGGCTCTTTCTCTGCACCGCGCGGAAAACTTTTGATTATCTCAAAAGTTTTCATTTTACTCACCGAAACCCCGATCGAAAGATACAGATTGCCTTTGATTGCTCATTATGCTGTCACATTTAGCCAGTACGTCAGATACGGCTTGGGAATAGGTGATTTTTCTCTCGCGACCGCCGGGGGCTTGTGATAAAGCATTTTCAATACCAAGTTTCTCTGAAAGTAATAGTGCATCTTTAATATTTTCAGTCATTCAGTTTTCTCCCTTCCTTGTCACCCAAACTCATGTTGCCTGTCAAATTCAACATTAAGATTATGATTATTGACACGTTCAAATGTTTCTAGCGCATCAGCAACAACATCAGAAATATTTGAAACGGTGGTTTCCGCTTCTTCAATATTTTCGCGTTCCCGATTGCTCATAAGATGTATAAATGCTCGTAGAGAAGCCAGTAAACGATTGACTTCACCATTTTTATCAGCGACTTGAAAAATAATGTTTTTTAGTTTATCTTTGATGGTTTCTACTTCCTTAGTCTTAGTTTTATAGGTTCTTACGTACTCAATCGCTGATTGCCGGAATTTAATCTTTTCATTTTCAAGTTCACTTTCCCGGTTTGATATAGACTGCTCGCGGTTGGTGACCGTTATCTCTCGCTTGTTCAATTCTTCTTCTTTTTCACTCAATCGCCCGAAATTATCACGGATAAGTGTTGCTTCCTTAGTAACTATTTTTTCTCGCTCATTTATGGCTGTTATATCCTCATTGACCTTTTTCATGCTATCAAACAAGGCTTGCTCCTGTCGCTTATCTTCTTGGTACTCCTTCACGGTCTTTTTCCCACGCTTTGGTTTGAGTTCATGTTCAACTTCAAAATCAAAAGAATCGTCAACTTTTCGTTTCCATGCCTTGTGCATTTCTCTTATTGTGTCCGGGGTAAATAAGTTTTTGGCATCAAGCGCAGTAATTTTACGCCCTTTTTTATTAATTTTATCGTGAATTGGTGTAATTAATGAATGGATATGAAAAGTACATTGATCACAGTCAATCCCAAAGGCGATAATGTTTTTTTCGCCGTATTGTTCCCTTAAAAATTGAAGTCCTACATCTTGAAGATCATTAACGCTAATATCTGCTGGATTATCTTTTCCGCCGATTTGTAGGATTGTTCTCATACCGACAACACTGTCAGTTCTAATTTTGCGTTCAACTTCTGATAAACGATTATTCCATTCCCTGTTATAAAATTTCCGGCTAATATTCTTTAATATTGAGATTATGTCTTTGATAAAATCAGTTAACAGTTTATCAGATTTTCCTACGATAAATAGGCTTTTCCTCTCGAAATCCCCATTGAGCAAAGATTGTACTTCTCGCTCCATTTTCATTTCTAAATAAAATTCATTTGCTCTGATACATTTATCTTTGTGGTTTATATATTCCATAGGGTACTTCTCTTTTACGTCTGATAAAGTTATATTTCCAGCTAATAATAACTGCTTGACCTTATCAATGCCCTTTACCTTAGCACTTTTTATCGCGCGTCCTTCAGCCCATTTGCTTCTCATTCGGGCTTCAATAATCATAAAATCTTCGCCTAATGCCGTAAAAACCTCGCTAGGATCATATGGTATATTCGCATCTTTACATCGGATTAAATATGACAGAGAATTTATGAAGGAATAAGAACCGCTTTTACCTGCCTCTATTATATAAGGCGATATACCAATTTTATCAGCTATTTCATAAGGCTTGAGTTTGTTTTTTTTATCCAACCTCATAACTATAAAGAGATGTGGCTCAATCTTCTTTCCAAATGGATTTCGATCTCGGTGATGTATAATTCCATAAAGTGCAATAACCTTGATTCCGGTCTTGCGTAAACATTTTAAAATTGCTTTCATAAGTGCCGGGGTTCCGCCATTTCGTAATTTATCAAATTCGCTTTCAGACCACGGCCAGTATTCGTAATTAGTCAGGAAGTTGGCTATAGTAATAATTTCGGCAGGGTTGATTCTGATTCGTTCGGGTTGCTTGTGCATAATATATTCCTTTCCGGATTATTTGTGAATAAAGATAGTATTAATCCACTATTAATCCACTATTAATCCACTATGAATCCGCTGAGTATTGACAAGTTTTAGTAAGCAAAAGCCATGATATTGGGGCTTACACGTGCGTAAAGACTAGAAAAATGGATTAATACTTGTCAAAATAAATGTGGTAAATTTGAAAAAAATTCCTATGTAGGTTACAAAATTTCATGCCACACGCGTTTCATGCCACAAATCAAAGAAAACGTAGATTTTTCAAGGGGTTGCGTGTGGCACTATTTGTGGCACGTAATATTTTTCGTGCCACAAACTCTTGATGTGCCAGTATTTAGTTTTCAAGGTGCGTTCTAACTTTTATGGATCTTTGGTTTGCTTATGCTGTCTTGCAGTTTAAATAGTCGAGAAACAGTTTTTCGTTTATGAGGTACTTCTTGCCTGCCTTAACTGTTTTGATTGTGCCGGTTACGCATAATTGGCGTACCATGTGGGTTGGTAAATTGAATCGGGTTGCTGTTTCGACGATTGTTAGCATCGAGGGTATTTCGGTTACTTGTGTTGTTAAATCAGTTTGCATATTATGCTCCTTTCGGAAACGGAAACATAAAAAACGACACGGAGTCATCTTCATGTTTCGTGAAAATGGTCTGTGTCGAGTTGCGCGATCGACTTGATTGTTGATTTGCTGAGGGTGGTACCAGCTTTGCATCTTCAATCCCGGCGTGGGTGATTGCCACCTTATTAAGTTAATTACATTTTACCACCAATGAAAATAAATTACAAGCATTATTTTCAGTTTGATAAAAATAAGATGAAAACAATGTATAATGCTCAAAATTGTAATCGTCAAATTAGACTACACCCTAAATTTACAAATGATGATTGCCACAAATGCGTCAATATAAAATATAAAATCACATTAATTTACAAAATGTAAATATAATTATAGACATATAATTTGCTTTGTGATAAGATTATTATGAAAGGTGGTGACTTTATTGGCAAATGTAGCTTATGTCCGAGTATCTTCAATAGATCAAAATGATTCCCGGCAACGTGACGCACTAAAAAAATATAAAATTGAGAAGTGGTTCAGCGAGAAGGTGAGTGCCAAAGACACCAAAAGACCACAATTACAAGCAATGCTCGATTATGTGAGAGATGGTGACACAGTTTATATTCATGATTTTTCACGCTTGGCACGTAGTACGAAAGATTTATTAGATATTATAGAGCAACTCAAATCCAAAGGGGTACAGTTAAAGAGTAATAAAGAAGAATTTAATACAGCCACCCCAAACGGTAAATTGATGCTGACTATGATAGCAGCCATCAATGAATTTGAACGTGAAAATATTTTAGAACGTCAACGTGAAGGTATAGCCTTAGCGGTAAAGCAGGGTAAATATAAAGGACGAAAAGAAGTTAATATCCCCGATTTTGATAAACATTATAAACGATATATGAAACGTGAGATTAACAAAGCTAAATTGGCAAAAGAACTAAATATTAGTAGACCGACACTTGATAAATTGATTAATAAGTATAAGGAAAAGGCGAAGGGAGAGTAAGGCATGGCTACCATTAGAAAAAGAGGAAAAACCTATACATTAATTGCTTCTTTAGGGTACAAAAACGGTAAACAGCAGTTGGAATATAAGACTTGGGTTCCGCCAGAAAAAGATTCAAAAGGGAAAGAATTGACGGAAGCCCAAGTTAAAAAATTAGCGAAAAATGAAGCGAAAAGGTTTGAAGAAGAAATTAAAGAGGGTCTATTTTCTGATGTGAGTAAAATGGCATATAAAGATTATGTCGAAAAGAAATATAAACCATATGCCAAGACCCAGATTTCTTTGGAAACGATCCAAAACTATCAGAGTTATTTAGATAAAATTATGCCACTGATAGGGGATATAAAAATGGCAGACCTAAAAACCGAAAACATCCAAGATACATATACAAAATTGTGCGAAGATGGTTATATTATCAAGGTCAAAAATGATAATGGTGAGATTGTAGATGAAAAACGAAGCTACTCCGAAAATTATTATAAACGTGTTCGGACGGTCTTATCTGCTACTTTTAATTATGCGAGAAAGAATAAATGGATCAGAGAAAACCCTTGCCAAAATGCTGATCTGCCAAAGGTTGCCAAGAAAAAGAAAACCGCTAGAGAAATAGAAGATATCAAGTTTTTCACTGCCGAAGAAGTAAATATATTTTTGAACTACCTTGATACATATTATTCAGATGTTTACAATAAGAGATATCGCCATACTCCAGGACAAATGAAATGTTTATACTACCTTGCTTTTAATAGTCGGTTAAGGCGTTCTGAATTAGTTGCTCTGAGATGGTCGAACGTAGATTTTGCTAAAAACACCATATATATAGAAGAAGCGACCAAACGTGTAAAAGACGAAAAAACCGGGAAGTCATATCAATATGATGGTGATCCGAAATCCGAAAGTTCCATCCGCTCAATAGTTTTATCGAAAAGAGTAATGGATAGCTTGAAGCGTCATAAAAAAGAACAAAACGAATACAGAAATTCGATTAGTACTAAGTGGGTAGGAAAGGATCATCTTTTCATTCAAGCAGACGGAAAACAAATAGCACTTGAAACTGCTAATGATACATTAGGTAAAATTATCGAGCAATATAACGAAACTACGGCTGGTCAAGCATTACCCGATATTTCACTTCATGGAACTCGACACACTCATGCGACTTTGCTTATAGCCAACGGAATAGATATCGTAACAGTTGCCAACCGTCTTGGTCATAGGGATGCAATCGTAACACTCAATACATATGCTCACGCTATACCAAAAATGGATGAAAAAGCCGCAATTATACTGGATAATGTGATAGACCCGATAAATTAGGTGTTTTGCATTATTCTGATGTGATTTGATGTAATTTAGGGTAACTTTTAGCCAAAATGAACGTCAAAATAAACGTCAAACAAGCAAAAACCGCTCTTTTAAGAGCGATGTGTACCCATTGTCAAGGACAGTTGGCTTTTCGCAATCCTTCCAATAAGACAGTGCTATTTTCTACATAATATCACTTATTCCGAGCCATAAGGTTTTGGAATAGTTAACGGGTATTC
>Ga0209737_10002414_pt1 | contig 13089 bp, 16 predicted proteins | sample TergutCu122P3_FD_187284 | JGI IMG/M metagenome (GOLD analysis project Ga0209737, IMG submission 187284) | Cubitermes ugandensis P3 segment gut microbial communities from Kakamega Forest, Kenya - Cu122 P3 (SPAdes) (version 2) | ecosystem: Host-associated > Arthropoda: Insects > Digestive system... | reverse complement strand
AGCAGCAACTACATCAACATCACAATGTTTAGCTGCCAAGGCAACTGCTTCATCACCATTAAGAGCCAAAGTTTTTTGTTTAACAACTTGTTGCGTCAACTTTTTATTCCTCTTTTTCAGGCATTTTCATGGTAATTGCTTTTGTTGGACATTCATTAGCACATATACCACAACCCTTGCAGAAATTTAAATCAAAATTAACATGTTCAAAATCAGGCTTCCAACTGGGAGCGCCTTCAGGGCAGAATATTACACACATTAAACAGTGAACACATTTTCCAGTATCACATACAGGCATAAATGTTTTCCAGTCACCTGTTAAAAAGGCAGTGCTAGATTTTGAACATACTGCAGCCATGGCTAGTTTTTTCCAACTATTTTCCTGCCCACTCATACACCTTTTACCTCATTGTATGCTTCCTGCACAACAGCAAAGTTTTTCTCAGCTAAATCAGGTTTAAATCGGCTCTTCAAAGTTTTCTCTATACCCTCTAAAGAAACCATACCCGTAGCTTTTGCAACAGCACCTAATAATGCCGTATTTGCCATTGGAGTGCCTAAAATGTTTAGAGCTAGCTCTGTTGCAGGCACCGTCCAAACTTTACCCTTAACTACATGTAAAGATTGCTTCAAAACAGCAGGATCTTCACTGGAATTAATAATTAAACAATTATCATCCTGATTTAACCCAGCCGTTACAGGCACTGTTTTAAGTAAAGTGTTATCAAGCACTATAACAACCTCTGGATCATAAACGGCACAATGTAACCGGATTGGTTCAGAGCTAATTCGGGTAAAAGCAGTAACAGGAGCACCCATACGCTCTGGTCCAAACTCAGGAAAAGACTGAATATACTTACCCTCATCAAGAGCAGTACGTGCTAACAATTCACTAGCAGTCCAAGCTCCCTGCCCACCTCTACCATGCCATCTAAACTCGACCATTTTTTTCAGCAATAATCCCTCTATCTGGCAATCTTTTTTAACGTTTGGTGCAATCAAACTATTAAAGATAGCCTCCGGAAACTCGTGTTTTATGCTTCAAACCGATAAAAACAAAATAAACACCAGTTGCCCATACAAATCGCCCTATCTCACCTTCTCCACATTACACCTGCAAATTAAGAGGTTTTCGGCGGCTGTCTAAAGCATTTTGTAACCATATAGGACACAGCTATGGAAACAAACGCCAATATAACACAATAACATACTTATAAAAATAATAAAATAGCATAGAGGCACAAAAATATGAGCTACAATATGGAAATACAATTAACTGTCACATACTTTGATGGCGCAAAAAAAGATAAAAACTTTAAAATTGAAATTAACACCACAAAAGACCAAGCAACAATCTATTGCCCAGAATGCTTCACACAACTAATTAAACAAATTAAATACACGTGTAAAAACTGTAAATACGAAATAACTGATGACATTTTCACTTAAAACATATTCAACACAGAATTATGTCATAAAATATTTTAGTTTATGTGTATTTGTTTGGTAACTATTCAGTCGCTACGAAATTTGATGTTGTAAGTGAGCTCACAAAGTGTAGTTACTATAAAATTTATCAATAATAAACTGTTAAAAATGAGCAAACGCGCTGTGTTCCGTGGGTGTTCTCCAAAACTGTAAAAATCGCGATTTTTTAACGTTTTTTCTTGGTTTATCAAGGTTTTAGCGTTGAGAAAACGCGTTAAAATGGGCGACTGAATAGTTACTTTGTTATTAAGTAGGTCAGTATTTGCATGGTGTCAAGGTTGTAAAAGTGGCGTGTGCTTTTGTGATAGTAAAGTTTTAAAAATAGCTATAACAAGGCTGGAAAACAAGTTCATAATTGCAACAATTCTCAAGTGCGATCATTGCAATTTTATAGAGCAATATAGTTATTCACAAAGCCTATTTACTAGATGTTCGTAATCAAGTGTTGGAGTGTTATAGAAATTAGCGTTAAATGTCCTGAGTGCGGAAGTTTGTTTAAAAAAGACAATATAAAAGTTGAGGAAATTGTTATCTGTCAAATCTGTGAAACGCAGTATAAGATAGTAATAAATGCAAAGGGTAAACTGTGTTTAGAAATATTTGATTTTGACGGAAATGATCTTGGAGAACTATAAAATCTATTGTCTTGTTTCGTAAGTAATGCTTTAAATAGTCATACACCTAAACATTATATGAGGGAGGGTTTCTATCTCTCTGTATTGGACATACATATATACATATACACACCATTTTTCCCTCCCTCACAACCCCTAAACAGCACCTATACAAACATATACTATTGCAAAAAATTGTACTTTTCAACAACACACATTAGCCAGTCTATACAAACAGAAAACACCCACAACACCACCACCACAAAAACAAATAATTCACAAAATACATAACCAAAATTCCATATAATTACCTAAAAACATGTTAAATAACTGCTTTAATGGTTAATTGGACTATTGTAACAGGTTTTAAGCAAATAGCACTAAGCAGAACACTGGTTAAAAGCTTTTGTAACACCTAAATTTACCATAGAACAGTGTTTGTTCTATCTTTTAAATGGGCTACACTTTTTCTAAGGTTAGAAGAGTGTGTTAAAGTTGGATAAGGATTGGGAAAAACTCCATGTATGGATGATTAAAGAGCGCCTTGAGGGGCGAGCTGTTGCGGCTATTTGTTCGCAAGCACAAGTTGACAGAAAAATGTTTTATCGCTGGTGGAATCGTTACCAAACTAGCGGTTGGAGTGGACTACAAGAGAAGCAAAGAGGTCGTCCATCTGGACCTGAAATAGACAAAACGTTAAGAGATAAAGTTGTCAAACTTCGCACAAGATATAAATGGGGTCCCAAAAAAATTGCTGGATCTCTAAAACATAAAGGCTATAACATAGATAACAATCAAACATACAAGATTATTTGTCAAGCAGGCCTAAACAATCCAATATCAAGACCCCGTAAAACTTGGGGAACCAAACGTTTTGAGCGTGAACACAACAACAGTTTGTGGCAAGCTGATTTCAAGCTTTGTGATGATGACTACTGGATGATAAGTTACCAAGATGATCATTCACGCTTCATAACGGGGTCTGTTAAGATTTGGAATCCTACTGGTGAGAACGCTATATTGTTGCTTGACCGAGCTGTTAGGCGGTTTGGGGTTCCAGAACAGATTCTAACTGATCAAGGTACACAGTTTAAACCTGCGCGTGGTGGAATTTCTGCGTTTAGACGTCATTGTATTAAGTTAGGTATTGAACATATTACGGCTAGTGTGCGTAGACCTACTACTTGTGGTAAAATAGAGGCATTTCACAAAGCCTACCAAGTGGAATCTCATCTCTTCAAAGAACACTGGAGCTTCATACGCTACTATAATTATACAAGACCTCATGAAGGAATAAAATATTTAACACCCGCAGAAATATATCTAAAACAAACAGTGTAGCCCATTTATTAGATAGAACATATCATAGTTCTGACCTAAATTCTGCAGTGTTTTTTGCACATACAGCTTGTATGTTAAAATTGATGGTCTATGGCAATGTTTTTCCGTGTATGTGCACATTTCAGACTGCGCAAAATGCTAAAATCATTGACAAACACTATACGCAGTGTCTATGTGCTCAGGTGTAGCTGCATATTGTGGTCTTGAGGAAAATTATTGTTGTTGCGTATACGTTGTAACATCTAAAGGCTTACATATTTGTCATGGTGTGGTTTCAAATTTACCATGCCATACGACATGCAACAAAATAGATTTTTAGATGTTACAATGTAGTACCCTAAATTAGCCGACCACCTAAATTTTTGGGCTTTAATAATGACAAAACAACCAACCATACATCTAAAAGCAGCTCATAAAAGCAAAACCACTGTCTTGTCATTCATATCATAATATCACGTTTTTATGATGATGTAGTATAAAAGATCTTAGGCGTTATTATTTGTCGATTCTAAAACTGCGTATGCACTATCCGAATGATGCATAAAATGTGCACTTAAAACAAATATTGCAATAATCAGCTAACAAAATATGCGACCTGCCACTAAACACTAATAACGCCTAAGGTCTAAACAATAAAACCACACATAAGCCTAATGAACAGACAACCATGAACAAAACCGCATAACAAAAAAGAGATAACAATGCTAGCTATAAGAGACCTAATTTTTTCTTTATCTCCTCTTCTAAATCCTTGTTAATAGGATAACAATCACTAACGTTAACCTCACCACCACACTCAAAAATGGACTCCTCAAGCAACGGACTATCAAACTTTTCAATAAACACACTACGACCCTCACCCCAAACATCTTGAATTCGAAGAGCTAACCGAACCGAACGATTCCACACATCAACATAAAAATACGCCCCCACCTTATCTATCATAACTTCACTTAAAGCATCAAGATCAGCCTGTGAAGAATCAGTTCTCTCAAAGGGCACCCCCGCATTTTGAGGATTTAAATCCCATCGCAACTGCATCATTAAATCCTTGTCTTTTCTAAGTTCTTCAAGTTTCACAGTTTATACCTCACACCACATATACAATCGGTTTTATTATTCTATTTTTTGGTTATGGGGTTTCCGTGATGGGTTTGAATTCAAGGTTCACAGAGATATAATGCTGATGGTATTTTTTCTTTGAGCTATTTAGTTAACCCTCTTGCTCTGTTTAACGTTTGAATAAAAACTTGGTCAAGTACACTTTCTTTTAGTGTTTGATATGAACCTCAAAACGTTGACTATAACTTTGAGGAAAAAAGCAACTCGCAGCTAACACCCATTTTTGTGTCCTTTCTCTTTTCTATGTGGTTTACGTAATTGTTAATTATTGCCTATGCATTTGTTGTGAATATGAAGCAGGTTATACTTGTTACTGGCACGCCTTGTGTTGGCAAAACTACGGTGGCTAGACAGCTTGCTAATTGTTTAGGTGCTCTTTATGTTAATTTGACGGATTATGCTAAAGAGAAGGGTTTAATTTTTGCTAAAGACCCTAAGCGTTGTACTTCTATTGTGGATGAGGAGAAAATGCGTCAGATGCTTGCAGTTACCATTGAGTTGTCTGAGGTGTCTGTGGTTGTTGATGGTCATTTTGCTGCGTCGGTGGTGTCTTTGGATTTGTCTACGTGTGTTTTTGTATTGCGGCGAAATCCTGTTGAGCTTAAGGCTTATATGAAAAAGGAAGGTTTTTCAGACGCTAAAATACGTGAGAATTTGGCTGCTGAGATTTTAGATGTTTGTCTTGTTGAAGCGGTAGGTGTGCATGGGGATAAGGTTTGTGAGGTTGATGTTACGGGGAAGAGTGTGGAGCAAACTCTTGATGAATGTTTTTTGGTTATTTTGAAGAAAAAAGAGTGTATTTGTGGTTTTGTAGATTGGTTAGGTTTTTTGGAGCGAGAAGGTTTAACTGATCAATATCTTAACATTTAGAGATGTTATCTTAGACTTTCTAGCATTTTTTGTTTTGTTAAAAGTTCAATTTTTTTACGTTTAGCGTAGGCTTTTGCGTGATCACTAAATTTTTCACCAACCATAATTGGCCCTGTTAATCCTACATCTTCTGATGCGGTATCTAAAGTTATTATAACATTAACCCCTATAGTGCGGTTCCAGTCACGTATCCATATGCCCTGTTCATTATGACTTTTTTGTACTATTAAGTCAAAGTGGCGTGGTATACCACTGTTGCCCTCTTTTATAACGTTTTCAAAATTAACCTTAAACCCTTTTTTCTTAAAATACACTTTGGCCATTTCTGTTAAACGCGACCTACTTTTTGTTTGTTCTTCCTCAATACTCACGCTATTTACTCCCTTATCCTAAACTATCTTTATCTATGTGAATATAAAAAAGGTTTTGAAAGATGCATAAAAATGGCACCTACATCTATTATGAAATGTCCCAATTGTAATGGTTTATTTCTTGCAGGAACTCTGCAAAAAACTAAAACCTGCCCTTACTGCGGCAAAGGCCTTAATTTACAAAAAACATTATGCGTTGCTCAAGCTGCAAGTCCTGTGGAGGCCTCTGAAATTTTAAAACAGCTAAAGGCTAAAGTTGCTCAAAATCCTTGCTCTAAGTATAGGGTTTAGCGGGTTTGTTGTAGAAGCTCGCAGGTTTTGCAGAGTTCTTGTGATGAGGGTTCGCCGCATTCTTTGCAGATTTTAAAGTCTTCTTTTGTTGTGATCTGTTCTAAGGCTGGCCGTAGCCGTTGCATGGTACAAGAGATGGCAAATTTGGTTCCTGCATGTTTTTCCTCTATAGCGTTTAGCATTGTTCGGATGTCATTGCGTAACGCATCTGAGGCGTATGGACAGGGGGTGTCTTGGAAGGGTATTTTTTTTATGTAAGCATATAGGGCACTTTCATTTTCTGGAATTTCACAGAAGGGTTTAATTTTACGGACTAACAGGGGGTGTACTTTATTGGTTATGGGTTTTTCTTTAGCTAATCGTGTAGTGTCTCCTCTAAGTATGTTCATAATTGCTGTTTGTGTTTCATCATCAAGGGTGTGGGCTGTAGCTACTTTTGTAGCTTTTACCTCTCTGGCTGCAGCGTTTATTGCACGACGTCTTAAAACTCCACAGTAGGCACAGGGTGTTAGTGCTGTCTGGCCCTTTGCACGTGCTTTAGTGATTAACTCATCAAGGGTTAAACCGAAAAGTTCCTTAAACGAAGCAATATAAATGGGCACCTTGAGTGCTTTGCAGTTTTTTATGGCAATGTCTAAGGCTTCATCACGATAATCTTTAATGCCCTCATCTATGGTTACTGCAATAAGGGTGGTTTTAGGTCTGTATTTTTGAAGTTTAGCTAAAATGTGTAGTAGACTTAGACTGTCTTTCCCTCCGGAAACTGCTACTGCTAACTTGTCGTTAAATTCTAGCATATGATATTTAGTTATGGTTGTTCGAACTTTTGCTTCTATGGATTTGCTAAAGCATTTTTTGCACAGCTTTTGACCTGAATATTTACGATAAAAAAAACTTTCCTGAGTCCTACACACTGTACAATAAGAGTCAGCCATAATATTCCATACTCTTATCTTCTTTACTTATTTATATTAATTAATAAAGATTATAATAATAGTGAAGGTATGCGTAATGTCTCTTAGCTCTTCTTGTAGTGATGATTATCTAAAGGTTGTGTATGATAGTTGGCAATGGGAGCTGTTTCAGGATTTACGAGAAAAAGCTGTTTTATTGTTGTCTGCTTTGGCAAAGTTTCATTTGCATGCGGTAGTACATGGAAGTGTTGCACGAGGGGATGTAAGGGCCTGTAGTGATGTTGATGTTTTTATTGCTGATGTGCAAAATAGTTTTCTTGTAGAAACCGCTTTGGAGCAGGCAGGGGTTAGGGTTAATAGTAGATTTGTAGTACAGGCTACTCCAATGTATGCTATGAAGGCTCATCTTAAAATTGATGAGACAACTATGGTTTCTTTTCCGTTAATGAGTATGCGTAGAGTTGAGCGTGAATTTTACTGCTTTGGTGGTGAGGTGAATTTGGTTCAGCTTCAGATGGGTTTACGTGTTATGGGTGTGGATAAGAGACTTATGTCTATAGAGCCTAACTTTAGTGGACATGTGGAGCGTAGTGTAATTGGCAGAGAAGCAGTTGTGGCTAAAGCTTTAGGGATTTCTGTTGAAACTGTTTTGGATCGTGTACACGCCCTTACTCGACGAGATTTAATAGGTCGAACAGGGGTGTTTCTTAAAAAAGAATTAGCGCCTACGGACACTTTTGAGTTGGTTCTTAAACGTTTGTCTGATTTTAACCCTGCTGTGCGACGGCGAGTAAAAAAAGAGATTTAACTGGTGTAGTAAATTAGCTCTTTTTCTTCTAAAATTTGTTGGATTTTATCTACTGCTTCATAGACTTGTTCTTCTTTCTTTGCTCCTACACAGACGAGTTTACCTGCACTAAATATTAGAAAAACAACTTGTGGGTCATCCATTCGAAATACTGCGCCTGGAAATTGTTCAGGCTCATACATAACTCTATTAAGCTTGTAGATGAGGCTTTCTAGATCAATTTCACCGCCTAACTCTGCGGAGGCTACAATGTTTTGAATGTTTACAATTGGTTTTTCTGTAATTTGTATTCCTTCATTGCGAAGTTCTCTTACTACTTTTTCTACGGCGTTGCGTGACTCTTTTTCTGACTTTGCACCAGTGCAGACCATTTTACCGGTACCAAATATTAAAGTCGCTGTTTTTGGTTTTTTAAGCCTAAAAACTAGACCTGGAAATACGCTAGGATTATATTCAGTTTGCGGAAATTTTTCTACAATTTTTTGCAAGTCTATTTTTTGATTAAGTGAAACGGAGGCTACAATGTTTTGTATGGATATTATTGATTTTCGGTTACTCATGTCTCTCACGCGTTAGTCTATTTAAATAGTATATTTAGGGTATATAAAGCCCACTTATAAAGACTTAGTTATGTGCCTATTTTTCTATACACTCATAAACATAGTTCTATATACTTAATGTTTGCTTTTCTTTTGAATATGTTTTGGAAAAAGATATTGCAGAATTTTTAAGTAAAGTTTAAATGGAACACTTTTGACTTACATGGAAGGTGTAAATTATGCCAACTCACGGTTCACTATCTAAAGCAGGAAAAGTCCGCTCTCAAACGCCAAAAATTACGGCACAAGAGAGAGTAGCGCCAAGTCCAAAAACCAGAAGCAGACGCAACTATGAAAAGCGTGTGATTCTACAGCGCAAACCCGGACAAAACTGGATGTAATCATCCAAACAACCTAATTATTTTCCAACCTACAACAGTTTATTAACCTAATTTATTTATCCAAACATCAACTATATTTGGTACCAAAATTGGACAACAAAACAGCTATTCGCGAAATCATTGACACACTACTTTCTATGCAAACCCCAAGCCATGAAGACGTAAACCGGATAAAAATAAAAACCGCAGCAAAATATCACCTAACAACCATGATAACTAACGCTAACTTGATTGCCGCCCTAACCCCAAAAGAAACCAAACAATTACTGCCCATACTACGACGTAAAACAACCCGCACCATAAGCGGCGTAACCGTTGTTGCAACCATGACCGAACCATACCCTTGCCCCCAACCCGAACCCTGCGCATATTGTCCAGGCGGACCCACCCAAGGCTCCCCTCAAAGCTACACTGGACACGAACCCGCCGCCATGCGAGGCACCCAAAACAATTTTGACCCCTACCTACAAGTACAAAGCCGCATTAAACAACTTACAGCTATTGGACATAAAGTTGACAAAATTGAATTAATCATAATGGGCGGCACCTTTCCCGCAACCCCCCTCGAGTATCAAACCCATTTCATCCAACGATGCCTTGATGCCATAACAGGCAAAAAATCTGTTAGCCTAGAAGAGGCAAAAATTAATGCAGAAGTAAGCAAGACACGAAATGTTGGCATAACCGTTGAAAGTCGACCTGACTGGGCAAAACAAGCCCATATAGATACAATGCTCAATATGGGTGTAACCCGTATTGAACTTGGTGTACAGAATCCTGACGATGCTATTTATCAGCTAGTTGGCCGAATGCACACAGTTGATGATGTAATTGAAGCTACACAAATTGCAAAGGACGCGGGCCTAAAAATTGTCTATCATCTTATGCCTGGCATGCCAGGTTCTAATCCTCAAAAAGACCTTAACGCTTTCCAAACAATCTTTTCAGACCAACGTTTCAAACCCGATATGATAAAAATCTATCCCTGCCTTGCAATTGCCAACACTAAAGCCTACCAATGGATGCAAGAAGGCAAATATCAACCATACACCACAGAAGAAGCCGCAACGATAATTGCAGAAATCAAAAAATTCATACCCAAATGGGTTCGCATCATGCGAGTACAACGCGACATTCCAGCAAGACTAATAATAAATGGCGTAAAAAAAAGCAACTTACGCCAAATAGTTCACGAACAACTCAAAACCCAAAACCTCCAATGCCAATGCATTCGATGTCGTGAAGTAGGACACCGCATAGAAACAGACCATATAAAACCCAACCTTGCAAACATAAAAATCCTAACAGAACAATACTCTGCATCAAACGGCACAGAATACTTCATATCAATTGAAGACCCCCAAAACAATGTATTACTGGGATACCTGCGATTACGCATACCCTCACCAAAAGCTCACCGCCCCGAAATTACCAAAACCCCCTCAGCCATTATTCGAGAACTACACGTCTACGGCCCACTCGTACCTGTTGGACGACACACCGCAGAGGCCTGGCAACACAAAGGATACGGCCTACAACTATTAGAAGAAGCAGAAAATATAACAAAAAAAGCTGGCTTAAAGAAACTGCTTATAATCAGCGCCTTAGGTACAAAACGATACTACATGCGAACGGGCTACACATATGATGGTCCATACATGTCTAAACAACTTTAGAACGTATTTCAAAAAGGCTTATGCACAAAATTTCAGATCTGTTATAGCTAGTCATTAACTGAAAATGAGCAAACAAAAACCGTCAAATCAATCATGCAAACTTTTTGAAACCATACAGGTCTTCTAATGAAACATACCACCAATGTTTCTGACGAAAATTATTGCGCTCCACCTGCGTCTGTGTCTTTTTTTGAACAAATCTCATGAAGCAGACTTCCATTGAAGACCCATGAAAAAACACCGTAACAAACACGTTTTTCAAAGAAGACCACACCATCGACAAGTCGATGCTAGAAGAAACATGAAATCTAAAACACTTTCATGGGAAACCACACCATCGGCTGTGGCCGATGCTGGAAGAACCATGAAAACAGTAAATGCTTTCATGGGAAACCACACCATCAGCGGTGCTGATGTTGGAAGAAACATGAAACCACAAAATGCTTTCATGGGAAAACAAACCTTAAGTATCCGGACAACTCTTACTTCTATGTGGGAGTGATATATTTCATTCAGCAACATCATGTCAACACCAACATTTTATATCATACCTCCTCACTCCCACACCCTAAACCTGTTTTGAAGATAAAATAAGCTAAGTATCGCCATTTGCCCATTGAGGTGAAAGAACGAAAGAAAAACATGGATTCTGCTTTGATTTTTGGAATTACGGTACCAGCATATCTTTTTTTAATGTTAATTGTATGGGCAAATGTTGTTATGAAAAAATAGAAAAATGTATGTGTTTAGCTTTTTGTCCAGTTGTTGATGAGGTTGATTTTCATTTGTTCAAATGTGTCTTAAGCCTTGTTTGTTCCATGTAGAGATTAGCATCATCATCGCCTCATAGCTAGATAGCTAAATGGCTATAGTGGTGTCTTTTTCATTACGTAAAGTACCTATGATTTTGTGTTAAACAACTAATTTACGTAGCGTACGTTTTGTGCTATTGTTTGTGGACTCAAGTTTTTCCAATAGTAAAAACGTGAACCAGTAATCAACCATTCTCCACTTTCATATAAACCTTAAAATTAACTCTGCGTAACTTATGGTATAGGATGTTTACTTATAGTTGAATAGTTTAAAAACTACACTTGTAAAAGTCATAAAATTCCATGACTGGCACAATAGTTCTGGTGCAAAACTTAAGCTATTCCACTATAATTGCAGACCTATCTATAATAAATTTTAAATTTATTGTATCATAAACTATCTGATTTAGCCCATGGTTTATATGGGAGTTCTTAGATTGTTGTACTGCAATATGTGTTGTGCGGGAATAGTACAGCTTGGTTAGTACATAGGCTTGCCAAGTCTAGGACTCGGGTTCAAATCCCGGTTCCCGCACCATTTTCTTATGTATGTCTTTTTTCTTTTTGAAAGAGGCTAATTATGTGGTTTTAAAAGCTAATCATGTCCATAGAAAAAGTAAGAGTAAACGAAAAGTTTAGGCGTTTTTATCTACATTTTCCAAAGAAAGAATGTATGCCTTTTGGTGTATGTTCATCATGGACGACCACACCATCGGCTGTGGCTGATGCTGGAAGAACCATGAAATCAGTAAATGTTTTCATGGGAGACTGCACCATCAGTGGTGCTGATGCTGGAAGAAACATGAAACCACAAACTGCTTTCATGGGAGACTGCACCATCAGTGGTGCTGATGCTGGAAGAAACATGAAACCACAAACTGCTTTCATGGGAAGATGTGGGAGAAGCTATTACATGAACAACAGGTATAGACTGAAAAACATAGCTTTCTCCCACAATATTTTAGTCTCAGCAAAGTTTAAACAGTTTTTCCAAAATTGCACCCAAATTACGCCCAAAATGGGGTTATGGTTGTGAGTTTAATAATGTTGAAGGATACATTTATTGCATTAAATTTAGTCTGTGTTGGGTGTCTTGGGGTGATGTTGTTTTTTTGTTTGATCTGGTGGTGTTAATGTCTGTGTGTTGCTTTTGAGTTGTGGTGTAGTACGTTGGTTGCCTGGAGTATGAGGGGTGTTGTAGTGGTATTAAGTGACTGTTGATTTGGGTATGATGTGGGTGTAATGTTGGCATAATTATTTATACATTATTTTAGTTATATATTATTAAAAACGTTATGTCCCGAATAAATTAAGTGGGTGATATGTATTAAATCAAATGAAATACAGGATGATGAATGTGTTTGTTACACTGTGATTGATGCAACACGTTGCCTTCTAACAGGATACGAATACGCCTACTCAACCCAAGATCAAAACGGCACCCCTTGCTCTATCTTTCGCAAAAAACAACCTAAACCAGAATAATTGCCTGATTGCACAGCCCAGATATAAAAAATATTGACCAATAGCAACTTTATTTTTTCTAAATGTTAATTAATGTTAAATCAGCTTGTTTACCCTTCCATGTTTTCTCTTTCTTTTTCCTCTCTTATTTATGGGTAAATCGGGCAACATTAACCAAAATCTGTTAATGGTAAATATTTTTGTGGGAGACGAAAAAAAGGCAGCCTATACAATGACAACAGACAATATTCGGTGATGTCATAAAGCATTTTAATTAGGGTGTTGTATGATTATTGTAAGAGGTAATTCTTATGGTCACAAAAACCCTAATCAAATGTCCTTTTTGTGGTAGCGATAAAGTATCAAAAAATGGACACA
>Ga0209737_10002413_pt1 | contig 13090 bp, 14 predicted proteins | sample TergutCu122P3_FD_187284 | JGI IMG/M metagenome (GOLD analysis project Ga0209737, IMG submission 187284) | Cubitermes ugandensis P3 segment gut microbial communities from Kakamega Forest, Kenya - Cu122 P3 (SPAdes) (version 2) | ecosystem: Host-associated > Arthropoda: Insects > Digestive system... | reverse complement strand
GGATTTTTCAAAATGCCATGAATGTTCCTGGGCTGATGATTATTATGTCCCCGCTTCTTTTTCTGGGCACCATTGGCCGGTGGGTTTGCATGCGCACCTGCAAAATCCCCCGCTGGCCGGAATATGTGGAGGCGGAAAGCGTGATTGATCCTGATGATCCGTATATCCGGGATGAGCACCATTTGGCATAGATTAGAGACAGGAATAACCAATGGCTTTCTATCTTCTGTGTATTGCCATTATCGCCGCTCTGTGGTGGGCTGCATTGTGGTTGGTGTTGCCAATCGAGTGGCTGCAAGGTGCGTTGCCTTCGTTCATAGCGGTACATGTCGTGCCGCCGTTCCTGCCGGTAGTAGTATGGTGGACGGGTAAGCGGGTATGGGCCTGGCGCAAGGAAAAAGCCAAAGAGCGTGCCGAAAAAAAGGAAGCCGCCGAAAAAGAGGCTGCGCAGGAAGCGGCTAAAGCTGCGCACCGGGAGGCGCTAGAACGCCGTCGCGCCCATGTCGAATTCCGGGCGATCTGGGCGGAATTCGGCAACACCCCGAAATGGGCAGATAAGGAAAAAGAGCCGTGCTTGTTTCGAGACTTGCCCCCGGAGGTTCTTCAGGGAACCGGACTTGAGGCCGCGCTGACCTTTTCGCTGCAACTGGTCTTTTCAGCAGCATTTGCAAAGGCCAAAGCTGCTGTATGGCTTCCGGTGAGGCTTGCCTCCAATCACCCGGAACTGCTGGAAATTACTGCTCAAGCCTGGCATCGTGCCGTGGCTGAGAACAAAATCGAGCATTCCCCCGAGCAACCGGATTACTCCTTACTGCCCGGTGAGGGCGCAATCCAGGATCGCGTCATCGCCCTGTTCGAGAACGATCCCAACCTGCCAGCGGTCATTTTGGTGGGGATGGACTCCCCTTTGGCCGACTCGAAACCATCGCAAGTTTTTAATACCAAGCCAGACCATGCGGTTGCTGCCTTGCTGTTGAGCCGTCCGGGGTTGATCGCCCCGAACGAAGCGCAAATTACTGCCAGCCAACGGCGCGAAGCCAATGACCCAATGGAGACATATTGGGAGCGAGAACAGGCATACAGCGTGGGCACATCCCCCCAATGGGGCAAGGTGCCGATACCGCTGCAACCGATCTTTTTACAGAATTTCCCGCCCATCGCCGTGCTGCACCGGGCAAGCGCGGTACGCAACCCGGCAACCAAACCAAGCGCGCTGACGCAGCAGATTACAAAGGCTACTCAAGAAGCGCTGATTTCCGCCGGGTTACGCGAATTGCCGTTCGAGGAACAAAAAACTGAACAGGCGAAACCAAAAGAATCCGAATTTCTGGATTTGGGCTGGATTGTGCATACCGCAAATCGGGAATATCTCGGGCCGCTCATCTCAGCCCTGCGGGATGTCGGCTGCGAACTCGACCCGATTGCGGAGGCCAGCAACGTGTTGATGGAACACGGGGATGTGGGCGAAGCGCGTAGCATGCTGATGCTGGCTGAATCCCTGATTCGCGCGGCGCAACTGCAAAAGCCGGTGCTGGTTGCCGAGTTCAACGAAGACATCTCCATCGGCATCGCCCTTCCCCCCGACCCCAAAAAACCGCCAGTCGCGGAGATGCCTACCTCGCAGTTCCAGAAGGCAGCCTGAAGCGGCGAGACTCATCCGCTTCAGACGCCAACGGGCAAGATCGTGTTTGAGGAAAAAACTACGGCATATTTTTACACATTCCATGCTATGCGTTTATACTTGTCGCATGTCATGGAAATCAAGACTGTACCGTGCCGAGTTTTACGATATTTGCCCAAAGGGGCAAACGGGTAATGCTCGTTTTCGGCGATGCGGGACGATGGTTGGATTTTGGGAGCACTTGGTGAACGCTTGTGAACTGAGCCACCAGAACCAGTGGATCGAAATTTTCGATGCCGTGACCGACAGGCGACTCGCCGGGCCACTTGCTCCAGGCGAACAGATACCAGACTCGGCGCGGTAATTCCATAGGGCATTCAGGTTACGGACTCAATCCCCCGCGCCCGGTCAATGGCCTCAGCCATCCGGCACGCCGCTTCCAGTTCCGTGCAACCATGCTCTCGCATGAGTTTTGCGCGCTCGGCTTTTTCCTCTGGCTCGGTCATGGCAAGCGCCAAGGCCAGACTCGGCGGCACGGCCCGAAAGAGCATTTCCATCGAGCGAGACAGAATCACTCCTTCCGAATACTTGCCCGACTCCTTCCTGGCCGAGAGCATCAACGCCTTCTGAGCAGGATTCAGTTCCCGGAAACGGGCGATTTTTTCCACCTCATCGGGCGGCATCGAGAGGCACAGCCACCACTCGATCATATTGAGCAGTGACTCCGCTTCCTTGGGAACATCGTCGAGATTCTGTGTCGCCAGCCAGAACCAAGCGCCGAGCTTTCGCCACATTTTCGTGATTTTGACGATGTAAGGCGACAGCAATTGTCTTTTAAGGATGATATGTCCCTCGTCGGTCACGTTCACGATGGGTCGTCCCTTCATCTGATCTCGTTCCGCGAGGTTGTTGACCGTGTTGATGAGGGAAATGTAGGCAATCGAGAGTTGCGCGCCGTAGCCCTCGCGAGCATAGGTGGCGAGATCCACAATGGTGATGTCAGCCTCCGGCCAGGGCGTGCCGGGGCGATTGAACATTTCACCGTCGGTCCCCTGACAAAAGATACCCATTGCCTCAGCCATCTCCAGGAGCCGGTTGCGCCGTGCTTCCGGTAGCGTCTCGTCACGGGCGGCGTTTCGCATCGCCTCGCACACGTCATGCGGAAGCACGACTCTGTGCTCTCTGGCCGCGTCTCTGGCGGCATCCATGATGCACTGACGGATTGCCCCCCTATCTGCACGGGTCAACCGGGCCTCTTCCTTCTCTTCCCCGCCGGTAATCATGATCCGCGCGGTAATTTCCATCTCACCCAATATGTCGCGCTGATCGTCGGCGTTTTCCTGCGAATCCTCCTCGGCATCCAGTGCAGCTTGGGCTTGCGGCGTGTCGATCAAACGGATTGCGTCCGCGAACGGCGCGAGGCTGATGCCAGAACCGGGCGCGAGCTTGACGCGGTTGACTGTAAGTCCCAGGCTTGCCGCGTAGTCCCCAAAGAGTCCAAAGGAGTTCCCTGCCTCGACGATGAAGAGCCGGGGGCGATAAACGGCCACCAGTTGCATGAGGATGCCGACGAGCGTGGCCGATTTGCCGCTTCCCGTCGGGCCAAAGATGAACAGATGCGCGTTCATTTGCCGGTCGAGCCGGTTCAAGGGATCGAACGTTACCGTGCCGCCGCCCCGGTTGAAGAATGTGATGCCGGGGTGCCCTGTACCCGTCGACCGACCCCAGACCGGGGCGAGGTTTACCATGTGCTGCGCAAACATCAGTTGCGTATACCACTGCCGCTTGTCATCCCCTGGGTCATAGACGCAGGGCAGCCAGCGCAGGTACGTGTTCAGTGGCGCAACCTCATCCTCTTCATACACGGGTTGCAGCCCTGCCGAGAGCATCGTGTTGGCAAGTTGCATCCCACGGGCTTTGAGTTCAACGAGATCCGCCCCCTTGATGTAAAAGGCGAGCGCCCCACGGTAGAGTTTGTGGGCGCTACCGATGAGACTTCTTGCCTCGGATACATCCTGCCGGGCCTGCTGCGAGTCCAGAGTCTCCCCGACGGCTTTCCTGGCAAGCTGGTTCAGATGCGCTTCCAGCGTGTCTTGTGGCGTCACGACCAGGGTGAGGCACATGATGGTGCCCTCGGGCATCTGGTCGAAGAGGGCGTTTACGGCATCTCCCCCTCGGCGGGCCTCCCCGGTGATCTGGCCGCAGGCAGGCGGGGTACGGAGCCTGTCACATACGATGACCCGGTGGGGCATCCCGTCAAGGAGCCACACGCCGTTCTGTACGTCCGAGACGGGTTGCCGATAAAAGAGCCGCTCCGAAAAATCCCGCCCGCTCGCAAGCTCGATCTCGCCCGCCTCGGTCTCCGGCGGGTAGCGCGTGAGCGCCCGAAACCGATGAATCGCCTCGGCATCCTCACCCAGATGCGTGGGATGCGGATTGAACCAGCCAAGCAGCCAGTCGTGGATCTCTGCTGCCGTGAGGCGTGTGGATCGAATCCCGGCGTTCGCAAGACTTGCAGTGAGTCTTGCGCTCACGTTCGCCAGCGCCTCTGCCGGGGCCAGTGCGCGTGTGTTGTTATTCAGCGCCCGAGCGGCCCGACGGTAGAGGACAAGCCGCGTTCGCCGTACCTGTCCGCGCCAGGGCAAGCGCGAGACTACCTTGTCTTCAAAAAAACCGCCCGGACGGGAAATGGCTTTCAGATGGCGCACAAAGCGCACCAGATAGGCATTCGTAAAAGCTGAGTTTCTGGCGCGCGGCTGGATGTAGTGTGAGAGGGTTTTGAGAGCCTCATCCAGATTCAGTTCGTCCTGAACATAGAACTGCACCACCCAGGGGTGATCGTCGAATTCCTCGAAACTGTCCTGGAGCGCATGTTCAATCGAATCGCGCGCCCGGCACAGCCACTCGGCCTCCCGCCCTTCAGAACAAACCGGGGTGAGTTCAAAGAAGGCTGCCAGAGACAGTCCATCGTCGAGCAGCATGCTCCTGTGTTCTGTCAGGAATTCCACCCAGGGCAGCAGATCGACAAACGAGGGGGGCACTGTGTATAGCCGCGCCTTGTCGGCAAGCGTGGCAGGGTTCTTTGTGAGCATCGAACCCGGTTGCGGCAACCCACGGGCTTTCAGTTTGCCGATAAAACGTCCCCAAGCAGTGTCTTCCTGGATCGGTTCTTCTGCGGTGCTCATTCGCTTGCCTCGCCCGGCATCGCGTACTGGACGCTCCCGAACATCGGGAATACCGTGCTGTAGCCGGGGATTGGGGCGGCGTTGTCTCCTGCCATGTGTGCAAAGACGTACATCACGAGATCAGGGTTGGGGAGACGCGCAAATGCGTATTGCCCCGTGTTCTCGGTTACATTGGGGATCGGACGGCGTAGCACGAGCCGCGCATCGAGCAATTTTCTGCCCGCAAGCGAACCGCCACGCTCGCTCGTCTGCGCATGCCACACGTCCATCATGGGCACATTGCCGCTCGGTAGCAGCCGTTCCTTGTCGGTGGCGCATGCCACGATGAGTCCAGATGCCGCCACGCAGAGCACCAAGCGGAAGCTAGTCGAGTTGCGCCACATTGGCTGCTCCTTCAACGGCGAAATCGACCTTGCGACCCTTTGGGTCATAGTCGATGGTCAAGGGGTGATCGAGATGGATGGCGACTTTGGCTGCCGGGGGCACATAGATGGCCGCAAACGCCTGCCCATAGAGCTTATTGACCCACTGGGACATGTCCTGGATGCCGCCCGCGATAATCCTGCCCATCGCCGTGTCGGTGGAGATGCCGACGTTGCCCACTGGGTCGGTCGTGTTGATGACCACACGCCCCGATGTCTCAGACTTGATGAGAGATGCTGCACCCGCTCCTGCCGCAGTTATCAGGGATTGGGTGCCAAGGTATTGCGCTGCGTTGCTCTTTCTGTCTCCGCTGACACAAGGCACCCCAGATGCATCACTGATCCAGCCGAGAGCGTTGGTGTTACTGCTGCCTCCTCCCCCCTTGTTCTCTTCAGGGATCGTGCGAACCGTCCCATCCTGAAATACGAACGTGAAGGAGCGGATCTGCCCGCGCACGCAGGATAGCGTCCAGTCACCGGAGGCAACGCCACTGGCAACGGCCCCGGCCACGTCCGGCAGATCGATGCCGTTGGCCGTGAGGTTGTCTGCGCCGATAATAACCTTGAAGGGAAAAGGGTCATTGACCGTCCCGTCGACGGGAACACGCCCGATCAAGGCAGTCATTGCAACCGATCCTACAAGGGTGGCATTTGTCGGCAGGGTGAAGACGGGTTTGACGGGTGCCAGGGCGGGCACACTGGGTGCACTTGCTCCTGCACTTACCCCCTCTTCGGGCAATGAAAGAATCTTTTGTCCGGCCTGCTGACCAGAGGCGAACGCAGCAACCTTGGGGGCCACGCTCAGGGGTTCATGCCAATGGATGCCAGTATCCATGCCTGCACCCCCTTCCACCCTGGCCGTCGCATCGGTGGAACCGTCTTCGAGAGGATAGTCCGCAGGGGGCGAACCGCCCCCACTCATCGCGGCGATCCGTTCCTGGAGTTGGGCAAGTAACCCTTGCGCCTGTTCCCGCTCGGCCTGAATCTGTTCGCGCTCTTCCTGGATCTTTTTCTGCTCGGCGGCAATCGCACTCGCAAGCCGCTGGTCGATGTTGGCCTCCCGCTCGCGCAATCTCTTGTTCTCTTCGCGCTGCACCTCGTTCTCGCTCATTGCGCCCTTCAATTCGCCCCGAAGCTGTTTTACTTGGCCGACCAGTGTGGTCAGAGTGTCTTTCGGGGTATCCGCTTCCACCCCCAGGGCTTTCATTTCGTCCGGGGTCAGGCGCGGAACCGCTTCCTGATCCTGCGCACCGTTCTTGCCGCCCGTCACGGATTTGACGATCAGAAACACCACCAGCAGCATCGGCACGACGAGCCACTTGAGCAGGGCATTACTTTTCATCGGAGGAACCTCCCGGTGCAGACTGGAGGGATGCGGGCAGGAGCGATTCGGCAAGGCTGCGGCGCTGCGTCACGAGGTAGAGCACAGTGGTGTCGGTTGCCTCTCCCCTGGGGCCCAGATACGGGTGCTGAAAGGTTGCTGCGACGAAATCGCCCTGCAATTGGCGGGGATCGAGTTGGAGGGTATTCCGAGAAGTGTTTCGGAGCAGAACCGCCGTCACCGTGCTCTCGTCCAGTTTCCACGCAGCCAGCACCCGGCAGGCGATGGGAAGAGTCGGCATGAGTGTCGAGAGATCGAGATCCGTGCGCACCGTCACCCGGCGGATGCCCTCGACGTGTTCGATGGCGCGCAGCGGTGCGTAGAGGTTTTGTGCGGCGGTGCGCGTCAGCAGGATGGGAGCAGGTACGGCCTGTCTTGCAACGAGAGTTGTCGGTGCTTTCTCCTTTTTCGTCTCGGTTTTTTTTGCAGAATCGGTCATCTCGATCCGTAGCGGCTCCAAGGGCGGATCGCCTTGCCCGTCGGTGGCTGTCACATCGAGCATCACCAACTCAGCACTTCCCGCGTCATGCAACTGCACGCGAACGCGGTGCAATGGCACGAGCGCACGCAGGTAGATAGCACCGTTGGCGCTTTGCACCCGCAGACCCTCTTTGAGATTGCCGGGGATGCCGACGCGCATTTCGCGTTCCGTAAAAATGACGCGCTCCTCACCCACATGGAGGTCGACGGCCAGGGGCAATCGCTTCCAGTGCAGGGTTTCAACGGCACGCGCATCGAGTGCCACCAGGGTAAGGATGAGCGCGCAAACGGTTCGGAATCGGTTTTGAATCATTTGCTGGTTCCTTTTGGCTCCGAGATTTCGATCCGCTCAGGCTCGGAGGCCAGGCAGTCGAGCACCAATCCAAACGGGTTCTTTTCCGGGTCGGTGTCCATCCGGGTCACTTTGACCCGGTAACGCACCAAGGCGCGTTTGACCTGTTCGGTCAAAAAATACTCATCGACGGAAACGTCGAGTACGGCGATCCAGTCCCGGTCTGAGAGCGTTTTGATGCGCAGCGTGGGGTCATCTCCGTAGCCGCGCCCCGGTATTTCGTAGAGCCCCCGCACGCGCTGCTTCAATTCGCCCTGTTTTCTGCGGTAATTGAAATCGTGATCGAGCCAGCTCTGGCACGCTGGGGTGACGTAGGCGGCAAGCGCGTAGATGTTGCGGGCATAGTCCTTTTCTCCATCGTTCGGCCAGCGGTGAAGTTGCTGCCAGATGTACATCGCAAACGTATAAACGTTCTCCGGCGGCACATCCCACCATTTGCGGGAACTGCCTGATCGAAGATCAGGGGGAACATGGATCGTGAGCGAGGTGGGGGCGTACCACCAACCGCCCAGGGCAACGGCCAAGGCCACAAAAAGCCCCACCACGACGAGGCGCAAGGTGTGCGTATGCGCACGCAAATGCTCGACCTCGTTGGCGAATCGGCTCATGACGGATGACTCCGGCGCGCTCTATGTGTACCCCATGCCCCTGTCCGGTGGATGAGTCCCAATCCGCCCAACACCCCAGTCAGGGCCGGGGCGCGACGGGTAATGCGCATCTGGAGATAGCGGTAGAGCCAGGTGTCGGGTCGCCCCCTCTTTTGCCGCCGCAAAAACCCGCCGCCGAAGAAGATGCCAAGGGCCACAGAAATGACGACGACCGTGGGAATCACGGCAAGGGTCTCAAAGGCCCAGGCGAGCGCGTAGGCAGGAATCGCTCCCAAGAGCGCCGACAAGCCTGCACACACAAAGAGTTCGTCATTGGTAAGCCCCCGCACGACCACCGGCTGACGGTTCAGCCGGTGTGGCAGGAAGGTGACGAGCCCATCGCGCGAGAGCAGTTGGGGTTGGTTCATTGTTTTAGAGGACGCCCGTGGCTTTGCTCAGGAGCCAGATACCCACGACCAGCAGCGCCGCACCCACGCCAACCGAGAGGCCAAACTCGCCCCAGGTTGCCTTGTTTTGATGGATGAGCGAGTACTTGGTGTAGGCGTGATAGCACACACCGACGAACATGCTGGAGATGACCAGCAGCGCAATCAGCATGACAATATCAAAACCATGATTCTGGAGCGTCTCCAGCATGGTCGAGCCTGCGCCTCGGGTCGGATCGTCCGGCGTTGGCAGTGCGGCCCATGCGAGCGGGGCGCTGAAAGTGGCGAGAACTGCAAGAGAGGTGAAAAGGAGTTTGGGGGCGGTATGCTTTTGTTGTTGTTTTTGCATGGTGGTACTTCTCGTTTCAGAGCAGAAAAAAGCCCAAGACCAGGTAGAGCGCCACGAATCGGGCGAGCACCAGGGCGAATTGGGCGCTGGATAGCTGTTGGGTCGCCCAACCGCTATAAGCTGTGCGCGCCGCCCACGCGCCATAGAGCAAGAGCACGGCAAAGACGGTGCCGAGCATGAAAGTGGAGGTTATTTCGAGCGTGACCCCGGCGTTTGCCACATAGGCCGAGCTTTGGGCGGCAGTCAAACTCATGGTGTTTCATTCTCACGGGTGTAATCGCTGATGAGCGCATCTGGATCGCGCGGTTGTGTGCGTGAAGGATTCAGATAGGCACTGACACCCGCCCGGACGCGCGCGAGATCGGTCTTCATCCGCGCGTAGTCAAAGTGGTAACGGCTCTTGCCTGGGGGGAGGGACAGCACGATGCCTTGCGTCTCATCAAGTTGGCGCTCAACATGCGCAAGCTGCCTTTCTATGCGCACAAGACGCTCACGCTCGATGGCATCATCGGCATGCGCGGCATGCGTTCCCGCCCAAAATGGAGCGGTCATGATGGCCACGAGCAGAGCCCCCGTGAACTTGGCTGTTTTCGTCATCGTGCTGTCCCAAAGATGGATGCGCGATGCTCGCGCGACGCCAGGGGGTTGGCTATGGAAAAAGGGAGTTTGGGTGTGACCCGATTCCAGGCGCGGCCCTGGGCTGCTCATTCATGGGCAAACCGTAGAACTGAGCGCGCAGGCAGGAAGCGTTAAATTGTGCACAGGGTTGTTAGCGGTTTTCTGTGGGTAACGCAAAATGAGTGAAATGCCTGTCCTATGTCCCAGGATCAAACGGCCCCACGCCCGGTGTGTGCCCCCAGAGCGTTGACCGGACGGGCAGTTTGCCCGCTCATCCGCCCCTCAAAGGCTGCGCATTGAGCTGCGCTTTCGCTTCTCGCCAGGCAGGGTAGTGCTGATCCAGTAGACTCTTGAAGCGCGCATTGTGCGAGGGTTCCAGCAGATGAACCATTTCGTGGACGATGACGTATTCAAGCAAGTTCCTGGGTTTTTTCACCAATTCGGTGTTCAGACGAATGCGCCCATGCCGGATGTTGCAGCTTCCCCATTTGGTTTTCATCCGCTGGAGAAAATAGCGTTTCACCTGCACGCCAAGACGATCCTCCCAATGGGCAATCATCGGCGGGATAATTTCGTGCAGTAGTGAGCGTTGCCAGTCTTGATAGATTTCTGCGCGCTTTGTCATGCTGGTGCCGGGTCGGACGCTGAGGATGATCTTGCGATCATCCATGCAAACCGAGGCGGGCTGTTCGCGTTCAATAACTTCGAGCAGGGTGCGTTCCCCCCAAAGGGGATGGCATTCCCCGGTGACGAACTGGTAAGGCACTTCGCGTGCTTGTCCAGCAAACCGCGCCCGGTGGCGGCGAATCCATTCGAGTTTGGAGAGGGCAAAGGCGCGGGCAGCGTCGAGATGGGCGTGGTGCGGGGCGACCAGGGTGACGCGACCGTCAGGGGGGCGCACCGCGAGGCGCACATTCTTGACCTCCTTGAAAGTCACGGCAATGTCGATCTCTTCCAACTGCAAGCGCGATGTACGCGCACCGCGCGCTGGATTGGCTTTGAATAGGCTCCACTTCACGACTTAAACCTCTGGGGTGTTGGCAGGCGCGTGCGGCTCTGCTATTTTGTTTTTTGTTACAGAAATCAAAAAGTGTGTCCTCATGAAAGATCCGCGCGGCGGCCCAGGCCGGGGTGGGGGCAGAAAGCCGTCCCCTGTTAAAACCATCGTCCGGCGCATCCCGCAGCCACTCACACCCCTGCTCGATCTTGCCATCGAACAGTTCCGGCTCACACAGGCGCTGCCGCCCGATCACCTGCTGCCCGCTGACACGCCTGCCCGGCAGATGCTACCGCTCTTTGGCGAGGCGGTGCAGATGGGTTTTCCGTCACCGGCAGAGGGGTACATCGAGCGGCGTCTCGATCTCAATGAACACTTGATTCGTAACCCAACGGCCACTTTTTTCCTGCGTGCGACCGGGAACTCTTTGCGCGACCTCGGCATCCTGGATGGCAATCTCCTGGTGGTGGATCGCTCGGCAGAACCTCGCCACGGCGATGTCGTGGTGGCAGCGGTCGAAGGAGACTTTACCGCCAAAGTGTTATTTCACAAGGATGGAGTGTGCGAGCTTCGGCCCGCAAACCCGGCTTACAGAGCAATCCCATTTCCCCAAACGGATGATGATCGAATCATCGGTGTCGTTCTCTGGGCATTGAATGATGTACGCGCTGATAGACGGTAATTCGTTCTTCGCCTCTTGCGAGAGAGTCTTCAGGCCGGATTTGTGGGAGCGGCCTATTGTCGTGTTGAGCAATAATGACGGCTGCGTCGTGGCCCGATCAAATGAGGCCAAGGCGCTCGGCATCAAAATGGGCGTGCCGTACTTCAAGATTGCTTCGCTTGCGCGCCAGCATGGCGTTGCGGTGTTCAGTTCCAACTATGAACTCTACGGCGACATGTCAGCCCGCATGATGCAGACCATCGCCAGCCTTGCACCGGGGCTGGAAATCTATTCCATCGACGAGGCGTTTGTAGATTTAACTGGCATCCGTGACCCTTTAGCCCTGGGTGCAAAGATGCGTGCGCGCGTCATGCAATGGGTGGGCATCCCGGCGTGCGTTGGCATTGCCCCGACCAAGACCCTGGCAAAATTCGCCAACCATCTTGCCAAGAAAAACCCTGAATTCTCCGGGGTGTGCAACTGGCTCGATCTGAGCGAACAAGAGAAACAATCCCGAATGCAAGACACACAGGTGACGGAATTATGGGGAATTGGCCGCAAACTCGGCGAAGCCCTGGCGCGTCATAAGGTTTTAACTGTCCTTGATTTTTATCGGGCCGACCCCGCTCTGTTGCGCGCCCGGTACGGGGTGACGGTGGAGAGGATTTTGCGAGAACTGCACGGCCAGTCCTGCCTTGGGCTGGAGGATGTGACGCCGCCAAAACAGCAGATTCTCAGGAGTAGGTCGTTTTCGGAAGAAGTCACCGACAAGGATGAACTGCGGGCGGCCATCTCGATGCACATGCAAAGTGCTGCCGCGACGTTACGCACGCAGCACTCTGCCGCTGGCAGTGTCGGTGTAATGATCGTCAGCAATCGCTTTCGACCGGAAAGACCGCAGCATTTCGGATGGGATGTCGAAGCTCTACCCAGCCCAAGCTGTGACACGTTCAAACTGAGCGAGGCCGCCCACCACATCCTGAACCGACTCTACAGGCCGGGGATCGGGTACAAAAAGGCGGGGGTCGTACTCATGGATTTGACTGACACAGCAAAGGTGCAAGCCGATCTCTTCAGTGAAGGGGACGATGCGCGCCGCGTGGCCCTGATGAATACGCTCGATCAAGTCCACGCCAAGTACGGCAAAAAGAGCGTTCGGAGCGCCGTCGAACTGGTTGGGCAGAACTGGCACATGCGCCGGGATAGGCTCTCACCTTGTTACACGACGAGATGGCAGGACTTGAGGACGGTGGCCTGAATAGGCGCGTTAGCCGGGGTGAATGGTTGTTCGTGGACTATATAAGTGGTTGATTTCAACTAGAAATAGTGGAGGCGCGCTCATAGGCGGCTTATAGAGGCTTATAGAAATTCAGTCCGGGTTAGGGTTGCCAAGGCTGAAGGAAGAGTTCATCTCCTCTTGTCCAAGAGGGCTTGAAGCCGACGACGCGAATGCAGAGGACGTCTTTCTTCCTGTTGTTTGGTTTGCAGTCCTCAACTTGAAATCGCGCTCCCCTGCGTTCCAGGATTTCGACGTTCTTTTGTAATAACACGACCTCCGCACGGCGTTCCCTGATCTCGTCAAGGGAAGGAATCAGCAGAAAGGCCAGAACTGTGACAAATAGAACAACGGCTAGGAAGGCAGCCGTAAGGATGCCGAAAACTCTCAGATTCAAGCCTTGTGCGGCTTTTTCATAGCATATGCGTGCATTTTCTGCTGCTTCGTTGGCGGCGGTGAAGTGCTTTTCCAGAAGATGCGCCGTCTTGCAGGCGGTCTCTTCCGCCAGGCTTGTCAATCGCACCTCAACTCTATTGCATAGCGCACCTGCTGCGTTGATTACCTTGCGGGCGTTTTCCTGATCCGTAAGGGTACGGCGGAGGCCGTCTTGCGCTATGTGAGCTGACCGGCGAAAGTGTTCCAGATAAGCGTGCGCGTCCAGGTTGGAAGCGTCCGCGCCCAATGTATCGCGGACACTTCCAATGACAACGCCCAA
>Ga0209737_10002412_pt1 | contig 13097 bp, 9 predicted proteins | sample TergutCu122P3_FD_187284 | JGI IMG/M metagenome (GOLD analysis project Ga0209737, IMG submission 187284) | Cubitermes ugandensis P3 segment gut microbial communities from Kakamega Forest, Kenya - Cu122 P3 (SPAdes) (version 2) | ecosystem: Host-associated > Arthropoda: Insects > Digestive system >... | reverse complement strand
CCTCGCTTATGTGGCAGAGATTCACACTCCATCAAGTCAAGATTTTAAGGATAAAATACAATTAAAAGGAGATGATTGGCCCAATTTACTTTTGAATTATCTAAAAATTAATCAAATAAATTGTGTTATGACTAATGTTATGAAGAAAAATAACATTAGGTCTCTTCTTCCTCCGGTGTATAATATTACCCGCAACACAAACTGTAAACTATTCTTCTGTTATCATTGTATGCCCGGTTATGAAGTGTACGGTAACCGTTTTGTGATTCGTGTATTGAGAAAATTAGGCTTAAGTTTTATTATTTTAAAAATAATTTCTCGAAAACTAAGATATGGATTGTATTCAGATAAAATCATATTACTGTCAAAAGAGTATATTCCTGTATATCAAAAAATTATTGGAAAACAAATAAACGAAAAGTTTGGGTTTGTACCCAACGCGCTATCTTTTAATGAAATTGCAGATGAAAGTATTTTACCAACAAAAGAAAAAGTAGTATTAATTGTATCCCGCTTCGATGAATGTCAAAAACGCCTCTCTTTGAGTTTAAAAATCTGGCAACAAATAGAAAAAACCAACCAATTCAATGATTGGACATTAAAAATTGTAGGCGGCGGAGAGGAGGAAAAAAATTTGCTGCAATTGGCGCAACAATTACAACTCAAAAATATTAGTTTTGAGGGGAAACAAAACCCTATAGAATATTACAGAAAAGCAGCCCTGTTTATGATGACTTCGGCGTACGAGGGGTTTCCAATGACTATTGGAGAGGCACAGCAAAACGGGTGTGTTTCCATCGCTTTTAACAGTTTTGCCGCCATCACCGACCTTATTGCCCACAAGCAAAACGGAATGATTGTGAACAACAACCATATTGAAGAATACGCGGAGGCACTTAAAGAGCTAATGCAGAACAGGGAAGAACGAGAACGTTTAGCACAAAACGGGTTAAAAAGCTGCGAACGTTACACGAGAGATAAAGTTGTTGATAGATGGATGAACTTATTAAACAGTTGTGTATCATGAAATTTAATAAAATTAAGCAAAATCTGTCTTTTTCTCCTAATGGAATTATGGGCATTCTTTTTTGTCCGGGTTATTTTTGTAGTAAGCATTTGGTAAAAAATATTAAAAAATATGCTTCGGATTTGGAAGGTAAATTATTAGATTTTGGCTGTGGCTCAAAACCCTATCAATTATTTTTTGAGAACGTTCAAGAATACATAGGTTTAGATTTTGAAAATGAGGGGCATAATCATTCTAATGAATCTATTGACATCTTTTACGATGGTAGAATTATTCCCTTCGAGGACGAAACCTTTGACTGCGTATTAAGCACTCAGGTATTTGAACACGTTAAGGATATTGAGCTAACAATAAGTGAATTATATCGTGTCCTGAAAAAAGATGGAAAAATTTTGATAACAGTTCCCTTTGTTTTTCCTGAACACGAGCTACCTCACGATTATAGGAGATTTACACAAATCGGATTATCGGATTTTTTAGCTAACCATGGTTTTGAAGTGCTATCAACTACTAAAAATGGAAACTTTCAAGAGGTCGTTTGGCAGCTGCGAATTTTATATATTCGCGATATTATTCGAGTAAAAAATAAGTACTTAAACTTTGTTTTACGCACTTTGGTTGTTCCGCCGATGATTATTTTAGGTATCATTTGTTCTGCTATTTTTCCAAAAAGAGATAGTTTATATTTTGATATTACCATTTTGGCAAGAAAATCATTAAATTATTAGATTTTACAATATGTCTCTCATCAAAAATACATGTATTGGTTTTATATACAAGCACTGGACATTCATGGAAACCCTTGCCTATTTTTTAAAGGGATTATCAAGAGAAACCAACCTTTTTAAAAATTATTTTTGTACATTTCACCTTAAAACACAAGAAAAAAAATGGACTAAAACTATTCAATCCGAGAGAGTTATTTGTTTTAATGATGTATTACTTCCCAATATTTATACTCAAATTAAGTACGCGAATATTATCCCCGGGGTTTTTGAAGAGTCTTTCTTTATTTTTCTATATTTTAATGATGATTATAATCCCAAAAACTTTCATTGTGTTGAGAAAATATTGCAAGAAAGCCCGTACTGTTACACCGATGCTCAATGTAATGTTGTGGTTCAGGAAAACGATGTTGTTATTGATGCAGGAGCGTGGATTGGGGATTTTAGTGCTTATGCTGCTTATAAGAAAGCCATTGTATATGCTTTTGAGCCCGGTAATTCATCATACGAACTTCTCGAAAAAACGGCTCTTCTTCATAACCGGATTATTCCTGTAAAAAGTGGATTATCAAACAATACATCTACAGCGTATATGAAAAATAACAGGGATGATGGAATCGCCAATACGGTTATTGGTGAATCGGATATTACAAATGAGCACGAAGTTGAAGAGATTCAACTTACCACCATTGATGATTTTGTTAAAGAAAATAATTTACAAAAAGTTGACTTTATTAAGGCAGATATTGAAGGTTTTGAAAGATATATGTTGTTAGGTGCCAAGGAGACTTTGAAAAAATTTGCACCTAAATTAGTAATATGCACCTATCATTTGCCTGATGACAAAGAGGTTTTAAGAAACATTATTGTAGAAGCAAATCCTGATTATACCATTATTCAAAAGAAAGGCAAACTTTTTGCCCAAGTAATAAAAGATGAATAACTATTTTCTTTTTTCTAAAATGTTTATCAAGACGGTGTTTATTCCACTTCGAAGATTTAACCACAAATGTTCAATTTCATCTTTACGATTGATAAATGTTTGGTCAAAAACTGTTTTTCCGAATAAAAATGGAGATTCATAAGATTTACTCATAATCAGAACTTTATAATTTTACCTTTTGGTTTTACACCCTTTGGTGTAAAACCAAAAGGTGTAAAACCAAAAGTAGAAAAAATTATTTATAAACCAACAATTTAATTGCTACAAATTAGTTGTAGATTTCTATTTTTGTGGCATGAGTGGCACGTTTTTCTTCTGGGGGGATTTGCATATAATCACCGTATTGCCAAGTAAGATATAGATGGGCATCGCAGGGAACCGGAAAAAACCTGCCTTCAAAAAGAATCTCTTTTAATGGAAAAATAGTAGAGTTCTTGCATTTGTGATATAAGGTAATTCCACCATAAGGATGTGCAAGACTATCTTTTGAAAAGATGTTTGAAAAAAATTGACAAATACTTGCTAAACAAATGCAAGGTATCCACATTAAATAAGATAAATAAAGTTCTTTCCTACTTTCATTAAAACCACGAATTCTTCTAAAAGCCCTCCCGTAAAAAAAGTCTATTTTTTTTCTCCATCTATTAGAAATAACTTTTTCTTTTGGAAAAATATCAATAAAAATTCCATGCAAACAATTCTTGTTTTGCCAGTAAGGAACTTCGTAATAAGAGTTTTTATCTCTAACTTTGGCATGTTTCATGTTGAAATCTCTATTGTTTTTCCAATCCTCAAACACAAATTGTTTGGGTAATTCTTCGGGTAAAATAGTACGTAATTTGTCGTAATCTTTTCTAAGCATGGAAATATCCAAATCATCGTCCCAAGGAATAAACCCGCCATGCCTTACGGCACCCAGCAAAGTTCCATAATCAAGCCAATACCGAATATTATGCTTTTGGCAAATTTTATCTACCTCAATCAATATTTCCAACATACGCATTTGCGCTCTGCGCAACACAGTGCCTTCGCCGTTGTATTTGCTAAAATCTTCGTTCATAAAAGTCTATTTTTTTGTTGCTATTATTCTGATAAAAGTTTCATTCTCTCCTTGAAACGGAGCAAATCCTTTTTCTTCTGCCGCAAAATCAATAACAAATCCAACGACTATTAGTTTGTTTACAAAAACATCAAAATTCAAAAATCTTCTATAGTGGTCATTATAGATAAATGCATTCGGCTGACTTTCTACTAATGAACCCTTCCCGAAAATTTCATTTTTTTGTCCTCTCACTTCAATACAAAATTTTCCATTTGGACTCAAATTTTGAAATGCCCACTGAACTACCTTTTCTTCCTGATATTCTGCTATAGAATGTAGAGTAAAGCGGGAATACACTATATCAAAGTTTCTTGAATTATCCAAATTTGTAAAATCAGCACACTCAAAAGTGCAGTTTTTAAGGTGGAAATATCTGTTTTTCAAAAATTTTACCTCATCAAAAACCTGATCAACAGCATATACTTCAAGGTTTTCATTGGCAAAGAAAATTGCATCTCGTCCGTTTCCACACCCCAATTCAATAATTGATTTATGCTCTTTAATTACATTTTCTAAAACATATCGAGCAAATAATGAAGGTTTTAACTCTGCATTTTGCTTAGCATAATAATTTTCCCAATATGTCTTATCAGATACCTGTACTTTCATGACAAAATTTTGCGGCAAAAATAGCAATTGTTCTTTGAAAAGAACTTTAACTTTTTTTACACCCTAAATTCAACCTATACGGTAAAAATGGTTATTGTTATTCTCTCACATTCCTTATCATAATCCATAAAGTTTTGATATACAAATCTGAAAAAATTTCAGTTTCACCATCATCAAAAAGCACCCACATTTTGATTTCATATTTATCGCTCTCTAACGAAATACTCCATGATAGTTGGTCTTGGGTATTTGGCACTTCAGTGCCGTTGATATACCACTTCAAACTTGTGTACACACCCTCGATTTCGGCACGAAAATCCACTTTTTTACTACAAAAAGTTGTATCCTGTAAAACCGTATAATGTACTTCATTGGCATAAAACTCGGCAAAATTATCACAACTTTTAACTACTAATTTACGTCTGCCATCCACTTCACATTGCGGTTGATAGGGATAGTTGCCGTTGTTGTCATTGATACTGAGCCAAATACTTGTGAAAGGTGCAAAGTTTTCTAAATTGTGAAGAGTAAAACGGAAGCAATAAACACCGTCCACTTTTAAAGTACTTGAGACCGATTTTAATGCGATAATATTAGCATTAGTGGTATCGTTTTTGTAGAAAGTAACATAAAAAGGTGCTTGGAGGGGGGCATCTCCAACGTTTTTTATACAGCCTGTAAAAACTATTGAATCGCAGTTTGATATTATCTGGGGAAAACTCGTGAATATGATGTTTGGCATGGACATATAGGAGTCTCCGTTAGTGTTTAACATGGTTTGTTGTTGTAAAAAGGCATTAAAAGGTTGTTTTCCATTTGGGAATATGGTTGCAGGACTCATTTGGAAACGGGGAATCGTTAAATCTTCGTTAACATTTACAACGTTGTAGGCATATTGGTTCCATACTTTGCGAGCTGATGTCCAGAGGTACTGGTTGCCACTTTTGTAAATGCGAAGTGAGCCTTGTGTTGCTGATGCTGCCGTCCCACCTACTACCGCAATTTCGGCAGAGCCGTCGTTGTCCACATCAGCTACTACCGGATATTCTTGAGCTGTACCTGAAGTAGCCGGAAAGGTTTTTAAATCCGTAAAAGTACCTGCTCCCGGATTTGCTTTCATAATTCTCAAATGCGTTTCATCTCTGTAAACAAGTTCCATAACATCATCCTCGTTAAAGTCGAACAGGGTAATTCCCGTTCCTCCCGATCTGTCACTTGTGTTATAGGTATATATTCTATTGAAAGTTTGGTTGCCATCCCAACGGAAGCCATCAATCCTGCCCACTGTATTGGATGTATTCGTTGTTAACAGGATTTCCAAATTTGGTTCATTGTCAATATTTCCTATCAACGGAAAACCAGCCCAATCATACGATGATATCCATGCACTTTTAGCTATCAGTGACTGTGTTTGCACGTCCCATGCAAAAATTCCATAATTGAACGGAGTTGTATTGCCAATGACACGTACAACAACATCCAATCGTCCATCCCCGTTTATGTCTGCAACTACTGTTGTTCCATCTTTTGCGAGTTGCCCTCCTCCCAAATCTACTGCAGGAATGGAGGCTATTAATTGCATCTTGTTGCCGGCAGTACCTGTTTGATTGATGATATTAACGGAATAAACCTCTGTACCGGCTATGTACTCAAGTTTCCCGTCGTTGTTTACATCCGCAGCAATTGGACAGTACATTTTATACATATTACTTGCATAACAGGGGGACCAACTGTATCCCATATTTCCGCCTGCCGGAACTTCTAGCAATAATGTTCCGGTAGAAGCATCATAAATACGACCTCTTGCAAATACTTCTACCTCACCATCTCCGTCAAAATCGGCAAAACTGATAGTATATCTGTCTTGATATACAGAATTAAAACTATTATCCAACGGATGACTTGATTTCCAAATACGTGCTGCAGGTTCGGTAGTCTTGGTTGGGTCGTAAGCATACAAACATCCGTCTGCATGACCCACTATTACAATAATCGGTTTTATAATACCGCCAATTTTCACTTTTGCCACAGAAAAACCATAACCCGCAAATAACCCCTCTACTGAAGGCATAAAGGTGGGGTTTGCGCGGTCGTGCCCCCAATAAATGTAAATTCCATCATATATTCTGTCTGATCCAACATCCCTGTTAAACCGTCCCACTAAAATTTCGGGAATTCCGTCGTCGTTCAAATCGGCTACCATTGGGGAAATATAAGTAGAGATATTAGTTTGAGTACTTCTCCAATCTTCCTTAATATCCCACAAAAATCCCTCAGGCTCTCCGAAACACTCTGCATCTTCAATATTATCCGGACATTTCACTACAGTAATAAACACGTTTGCCTTATAAACCACACTCTTGCATACAACAGTGTATTCTAAAGTATCTCTGCTGCTAAAACCGGTGGGATATGCGTAAACAATATTCTTATCACCATTAACAGAGGTCGTTGCACCAATTTTAGAACCGCCAGAAATAGTTAGTTGAATTTCGCTGCGGGTGCAGGGAATCATCGCGTCATTAGCAAAAACATCAAGAATTGTACTTGGTGCGCATGTAAGTACCTGAAAATAATCATGCTTGGCATTTAATGGTTGTGCATTTCCTGTTGAAAGAAAAAACAATACTATACAAAAAAACAATCTAAATTCTTTCATTTTGTTAACATAGCGTCTGAACATGTTTTTCAGACTGCAAAGATATAATAAACAACGTAATTGCATAAGAAAAACATTCATTTTTCTTACAGCGTATATTAAAATATTCAAAATTTGTGTATTTCTGCACTTTCAAATTTGCACTAAAATTCCATTGTGGTTGTCCGGGTTTTTGTATTAACGAACTTATTCCTGTTTTTTTCTATTTTTGCACCATCTTTTGCCAACAAAACAATGAGAAGGTTAAATACAGGTGTTCTTAAAAAATTTCATTTTTTGGTTTTTGTAAAACTTGCTTTGTTTTTGTTAGTGAATTTTGGAGCCGCTTTTGCTCAAATTCCTACAAACGGCTTGAAAGGGTATTGGAAATTAGACGGAAATGTTACCGATGCCAGCGGTAACAACAATAACGGAACTTTACAGGGAGGGGCAGTATATTGTGAAGACCGTTTCGGAGTAACCAACAGTGCCGTAAAATTCGGAGGTTATTATAACTCTTCGGCTATACACATTCCAAATTCCCCCTCATTATACCTGAATAGTGAACTCACCATCGCCTGCTGGTTTAAACTTGACGACTCAAACGGAATGAATCCTAATCGAAGCTACTCTTCTACTTGTCGACAGGCTTTAATTACCAAGGACGGAGATAGAGACGGTTTTCACCTTAAATATAGCTATAACTTTACTCCTAACTCACAAAACCCTGCATTTGGTATTGCTAACAATAACTCGTGTTCAAATGAACAAAGTTTCTATTGTCAATATGAACAAAGTTGTATCAATACCGAATGGATTCATGTGTCTGTAGTGGTGGATGCTTTATCTATTACAATGTATATCAACGGAATGCAAAAATACAGGGAAACCTATCATTCGCCCATAACATTTATTAATGCCAACAAAAGCGACATTTCCTTAGGGCGTTTTGGCTATAATTGTATAGGCAATTATCCTCATTACTGGTATCCTCTCAATGGCAAATTAGACGATATTTTCTATTACAACCGCGCACTTTCGCAGGAGGAGATTAATATTTTGTATAACCATCCTGCTGTTTACACACAACCGCCTATGTTTACCGATACAATAAACGACAACATCTGTCTTGGTGAAAAATATGAAAAAAATGGGTTCTCCTTACCCACTCAGAACGAGACAGGCTTCCATACTTATTCCCGCATCAACGGATGCGACAGCATTTGGGTGCTGAATCTAAATGTAGTTAATTGTAATCCAGTGTGTTTAGATCTATTTTGCACTGGCACCTCTGCCGATGGCTTCATAAACTTGGAGTGGAAATGGCTTACCCCTCCTGACGGAGATTATGAATATACCTTTTTTCAGTGGGATGATCTATTGAAAGTTTGGCAATCTACTTCCACAGACTCTACTTCCAAAGTATGCTCCGCGCCCGATATTGCCGCGCCTGATATTCCCAATGTTAATCGTCAAACGGGAGTGAACTGTAACAAGATTGAGATCTCTTCCAAAGATAACGGAACCCCCTATCGGTTTTATGTTAAGGCAACCAATATAGTTGATAACACAGATACCTGTACATCAAATATTAACGACGTTATTATTACATCGGGGTTGAAGGGTTTCCATATTTTGGAAAATAACAGCCTCACAAGTGATCCCGATATTTCTTCCGCTCCGTTTTTTGCGGCTACAGACAATCAAATGCTCATTTATAATATTCAAGACCTGAGCAAATACACTCATATTCAGGCAATAGACTCCGCGGGTAATCTCAGTGAAGTTTTTACTTTACATCCGATTCAGCCCCACAAGGTTGTGGCAACGGTATATCCTGTTGGTGGCGGCACGGTTACAGGCGCAGGTACTTTCTATTGTGAAGCAACAGCCACATTAACCGCTATTCCGACAACAAGTTATAGTTTCGTAAACTGGACAGAATCCGGCAACCCCCTCTCTACAAACAGTTCCTATTCCTTTACCGTAACCAAAGACCGAACCTTAACCGCAAATTTCAAATTTAACAGTTCCGATTCTTTAGATTTTGACACTTATGCGGTAATTATTTGCGATAAAGTTATTCTGCTCAATCTCAAAAAGTTGGAAGAAGATGGCTTTGATGTTATAGGCTGCAAATGGTTCAAAAACGGAATAGAACAAAAAGATACACATACCAACAGCGAATACAGTTATTCGGAAGGGGCAAATTTACCGTTAGAAAAAGCACCCAACTACTATCAATTCCTGCTCAACACGAAGAATTACGGAGAGTTGTGGTCCACCAAAAAAATAATCATCCCAAGTGCCAAAATGCTCCTTTGTCCCGAGGCTGAAACTACAAACAATTTGTTGGTGTATCCCAATCCGGTGTTGTCCGGCGGGTTGCTCACCCTCGAAAGTTTAGTTACCGATAGTCCGATTTATGTGTATAACTATCTCGGTGAATGTGTATTAAAACAAAATGTTACCCATCATACTACGACCATTACGCTGAATGTTCCATCGGGGATCTATCTGATACGAAATGATAGCAAGGTGGTGAAAATTGTGATTGTGAAATAATATTATGCAATGAAAAAGAAAAAGAATCTTACGTTCTTACGCTCTTACGTTCTTACGCTCTTTTTATTATCGAGTGTTCTAAATACTTTTGGGCAAAAACAACCACACGAATATTCCATTTATTTGGGTGGTGGATATGCCACGTTTGTTTTTCAAAAACCGGTGAGCAAACCCTCAGCATCTGGATTTGGCGGAGATGCGGGGGTGGGCTTTACCGGTTTTTTTAATGACAACTGGGGAATACATACGGGTGTAGGTTTTGGGTTTTTCAATGTTACAAACAAAATAAACAGTTTTAGCTTTATTACTCCGAACCTTGAAGATTGCGAGGGTTATTTTTACGAATCCCACACAACGTTAAGCCAATATAGCGAAAATCACAAAACCATGTTTGTAACCTTGCCATTAATGGTTCAATTTCAAACGAAAATGGAGAGAATTTCTAATCGAAATAGAAATATTAAGGCGGGTTTTTACGCGATGGCAGGGGCTAAGGCGCAATTTTTAGTTGTCAATAATTACAAAGCCGAGATATCCACTCTATCCGGCGCAGCCTATTATCCCGATTTTAACAACTGGATCTATTCGCTTCCAGATATAGGAATTGGCACATTCAAAGGCAGCGCCGTTAAAGGAAAACTTAAATTTAACTTATTGGCAATGGCTGCTTTAGAAGCAGGATTAAAATGGCAGGTAGGAAATCGGATATTTCTCTACACCGGTGCTTATTTCGACATCGGTTTACATGATTACACAAAAAAAAGCAGGAAGCCATTCGGTAACTATTTCAAACCGGAACATCTCTCCAACCTCACTTTATTGAATTTTTCCAAAAGAATGAATTTGATGGCAGTGGGAGTAAAAGTGAGACTGGCTTTTTCGGGTTCCCCTTCCAACAAATTTAACTGCTGTAAATGAAGGGGGAAAAAGAACTATCATTCAATTTTTGTTAACAACCCTTTGGTTACATTCCACCTGAAAAGCAAAAGTTTTGTTCCTTTTTGAGGCTGAAACCGGAAACAAAAACCAACAAAAAGCACAAGAGCGCCTCCCCATTTTATCAATTCGGAAAAAAGTCGCTTGAAATAGGATGTTTTTGAAATATTGATAGTTCGTAACTTTTCACTCATTCCAATCCCCCTGCCCATTCTAACTATATAGTCATCTGTTGTACGTTGAGATGGAATGACATGCTGTACATTAATATTTGGAAAATAATAAATTTTTTTGTCAAGATTTTTTATGCGATTAAAAATATCTTTTTCTTCACCTGCCATGAGATTTTTTTTACTGCGACCAAGTTTTGTGTTAAAATGACCAATATTATTCAAAACAGCCTTTCTTATCCCCATATTCGCACCTATAGGATATTTATTCCCTTTGAACTCACGGATATTGTCACCCATATCAATCGCAGAAACCCAAGAATAGGTCCATTTGGAGAGCCATTTCGGAGTTTCTCCATTTTCAAATTTGGGAATAATTTTTCCTCCAAATGCTTCACAATCAGGATATTTCTCCAAATTATCAGACAAATTATTTAGATAATCTTTACCCACAAAAGAGTCATCATCTAAAAAAACTAAAAAATCGCCTTGTGATTCCTTTATTCCTCTATTTCTTGCAAAAGATAAACCTTGTTGATCTTCGTTAAAATAATTGAAATTTACCTGTGGAAAATCATTTTGAAATCTTTTGCACTCGTTTTCCGTATTATCGGTTGAATTATTATTTACCAATACAATTTCATAATTCTCAAAAGGAAAACTGTTTTCTGCAATGCTCTTCAAGGCATTATAGATATACTTATCTCGATTATAGGTGCAGATGATAATGCTGAGCATATTTTTTTAGGCATTAGTATTTTGTTTCATTTTTTTCCTGCATTTTGCAATAGAGTATCCAATTCCTCCAATAATGGTTGCATACATAATAAAGATGCAGGCAAATGCTACGGGTTCCGCTTTTTTTAGCGTATCGGGCGCAAATTCAAAACGGATATGATGCTCTCCCGCGGGAACATTGAGCGCGCGCAACGTGTAATTTACCCTGAAATGCTCAACAGGCTCATTATCAATATACGCATGCCAGCCGTAAGGATAATATATCTCCGAAAAAACTACAATGCCCTCTTTTGCGGAATGGGTTTTATATTCCAACTCATTCGGGGCGTATGAAAGGAAAGTAACAGATGCAGAAGAGTCTTTTCCGGGGGTAAAATTTTTCACAAATTTTTCAAATCTAACATCTAAAACAGCGGTGTTCTTCAAATTTATTTCGTTCAAAGCATCGCTCTCCTCGTTGGGTGTGTTTGCTATTATTACAGAATCAATAAACCAAGCATTGCCCATAGCATCAGGATTATAGCGTGGAAAAGGGTTGTTGTTTCCATCATTAACAATAAAATACTTAGTATTCAGCATATTAATAACACCCATATTCATTTTGGAGATATGTTCGGAAATCAGGTCTTGATATCTGCGCAATTTGGCAGCGTTATAACCGCCAATAGATTTTAAGTAATAGGAAGTTCTGGATTCGTTAAACGAGTTGGTAGTAAGGTTAAAAACTCTAAAGTGGGGATCGGTATCCTGTAAAATAAATTCTTCGTAGGGTTGTTTCTTAAAATAGGATGTTTCAAATTTTGGCGAAACAAAATTGTCGTCATTTAAGAAACGTTTGGCAATACTCCACATATCTATCAGGATTAATATTCCCAGGGCAATAACAAAATACACAAACTTCATCTTTTCTTTCACAAAAAGCCATAAAACACTTGCCCCCAAAAGAATAAAAACAGAAGAACGGAGGGCATCCATGCGGAGCATAGATGCTCTTTCGGCAATGATGGCACTGCCCAACCATTCCGGAATTTGCGAAAAAACAGATTCGTCGTTTGGAGAGGAAAAATTGTAGAGCCAACCCCCAAACAAAGCAAAAAAGAGACCAATTCCGGCAGTAATTCCGGCAGAAAAATAGATAAATTTCAACAATTTTTCTTTTGTAATCTGTTTATCTATAATAGTTTTAATTGCTAAAAACCCCAACAATGGCATGGTTACTTCGGCAACTACCAAAATAGAGGAAACCGCGCGAAACTTGTTGTACATAGGAAAATAATTGAAGAAAAATTCGGTCAGCGGCATAAAGTTTTTCCCCCACGAAAGAAGAATGGAGAAAATTGTGGCTATCAATAGCGCCCATTTATAGGGTCCTTTTACGATGAAAAGTCCGAGAACAAATAGAAAACAGATGATTGCCCCCACATAAACAGGACCTGAAGTAAACGGTTGTGTTCCCCAATATGTCGGTACGTTTTTGCAAAAATCAACGGCATTCTTTTTCGGAACTCCGTTGTTTATCAGTTCTTTGTAAACAATAGAGTTTGTCCCCACATCATAATTTGTTGCGGCGCCCATAAAATTGGGAATTAGTAAAGTCATAGTTTCACTGATGCCATAACTCCATTGGGTAGCATAATCCAAATC
>Ga0209737_10002410_pt1 | contig 13104 bp, 11 predicted proteins | sample TergutCu122P3_FD_187284 | JGI IMG/M metagenome (GOLD analysis project Ga0209737, IMG submission 187284) | Cubitermes ugandensis P3 segment gut microbial communities from Kakamega Forest, Kenya - Cu122 P3 (SPAdes) (version 2) | ecosystem: Host-associated > Arthropoda: Insects > Digestive system... | reverse complement strand
CCTGTGCCTGAATTTCCTTTTCTCGGATGCTGATCGACAGCCACTGTCATCTCGACGCCGACGAATTCGCCGCCGACCGCGATGCCGTGCATGCCGCGGCGCTGGCGGACGGCATCGCGCGCATGGTGGTTCCGTCCGTGGATATCGGCAATTTCCCCGCGGTACGAGATTGCGTGGCGCGTTATCCGGGCTGCGTTGCCGCCTATGGCATTCATCCCCTCTATGTAGCGCGCGCCAAGGAAGGCGATCTTGCCGTGTTGCGCCGGTGGCTGGCCGCCGAGCGGCCGGTCGCGGTTGGCGAGATCGGTCTTGATCACAGCCTCGCCGATGCCGACTGGCGGCGTCAGGAATTTTTTTTCGTCGAACAACTGAAACTCGCCCGCGAATTCGGCCTGCCGGTGCTGCTCCATACCCGCCGGGCGATCGATGCCGCGCTCAAGCAATTGCGCCGGATTTTCGGCCACGGCGGCGCGCCCGGTGGCATCGCCCATGCCTTCAATGGCAGCCGGCAACAGGCCGAGGAATTCATCAAGCTGGGTTTCGTTCTCGGTTTTGGCGGCGCGATGACGTTTTCGGGTTCGACGCGCATTCGCCATCTGGCGGCGACGCTGCCCGACAGCGCCATCGTGCTCGAAACCGACGCCCCCGACATCCCGCCCGCCTGGCTTGGCGGCGCGCGCAACACGCCCGCCGAGTTGGCGCGGATCGCCGCCGTGCTGGCGGATTTGCGCGGCCTTCCGGTCGAGGCCGTGGCGAGTCTTACGACCGAGAATGTCCGCCGGGCGCTGCCTCGCCTGTTCTCGACCGAGGACTCCGGCGCGGGCTGAGTCCCAAGTTGACCTGTGTCAACATAGGCCCACAAAAATCAGGGTTATTCCGAAGCTTTGATCCAAGCTAAAGAACTGGCTTGGCGGACAGGTAGCCTGCGCAATCGACTAGATCAAAAGGCGTAGCATGGACCTGGAAGCTTCCGCGGGCGTTCACATCTCCAGCATCATCGTCAATTGCTTGCCGGCGCGCTTGGCCGATGTGAAGCGCGCCCTGGCCGATTTGCCGGGCGTTGAAGTCCATGCGGCCGGCGACGACGGGCGGATGATTGTCAGCATCGAGTCCGTCGATGACGCCGCCACCCTGTCCCATTTTGAAACGATCCGCCAGTTGCCGGGCGTTCTCGCGGCATCGCTGGTGTATCACCAGTACGAAACCGATCCAGATGAGGAGGCCTGAGATGATGGACATGAAAGTGACCCGCCGCGATTTCATCAAGAGCAATGCTGTTGCGGCAGCCGCCACGGCGGCCGGCATCAGCGTGCCCGGCATTGCCATGGCGCAGCAGAGGGGCGATGACGGCGTGCGCTGGGACAAGGGCGTCTGCCGTTATTGCGGCACGGGCTGCGGCGTACTGGTCGGCACCCGCGACGGACGCATCGTCGCCACCCAGGGCGACCCGGAAGCGCCGGTCAATCGCGGCCTGAACTGCATCAAAGGTTATTTCCTGTCGAAAATCCAGTATGGCCACGATCGCCTGAAAACGCCCTTGCTGCGCATGAAGGATGGCAAGTACGACAAGAATGGCCAGTTCCAGCCCGTCACCTGGACTCAGGCTTTCGACATCATGGAAGAGAAGGTCAAGGCGGCGCTGAAGGAAGGCGGGCCGAGGAATGTCTGCATGTTCGGCTCCGGCCAGTGGACGGTCTGGGAAGGCTATGCCGCCGCCAAGCTGTTCAAGGCCGGTTTCCGTTCCAACAACCTCGACCCGAACGCCCGTCACTGCATGGCCTCCGCCGTGGTCGGCTTCATGCGCACCTTCGGCATCGACGAGCCGATGGGCTGCTACGACGATATCGAGCATGCCGATGTGTTCGCGCTGTGGGGCTCGAACATGGCCGAGATGCACCCGGTCCTGTGGTCGCGCATCACCGACCGGCGCTTGAACGCCAAGCATGTCCGGATTCATGTGTTGTCGACCTTCACCCATCGTTCCTGCGAACTGGCCGACAGCGAGCTGATTTTCAAGCCCAGCTCCGATCTGGCGATTCTCAATTACATCGCCAATTACATCATCCAGAACGGCGCGGTAAACAAGGATTTCGTCGCCAAGCACGTCAAGTTCAAGAAGGGCGTCACCGACATCGGCTACGGCTTGCGTCCCAATCACCCGCTGGAGCAGGCCGCCGGCAACAACGGCTATCCCGGCCCGGAGGGCAAGCCCAAGGGCAACCCGATGGCGGCCAGCGACATTACCTTTGATGAGTTCGCGCAATTCGTCTCCGAGTACACCCTGGACAAGGCGCATGAAATTTCCGGCGTTCCCAAGGACAAGCTGGAGGCGCTCGCCAAGGTCTATGCCGATCCCAAGCTCAAGGTCACCTCGTTCTGGACCATGGGCTTCAATCAGCATGTGCGCGGCACCTGGGTCAACAACATGATGTACAACGTGCATCTCCTGGTCGGCAAGATTTCCGAGCCGGGCAATGGCCCCTTCTCGCTGACCGGTCAGCCCTCCGCCTGCGGCACGGCGCGCGAGGTCGGCACCTTTGCCCATCGCTTGCCGGCCGATATGGTCGTCACCGATCCCAAGCACCGCGAACGCACCGAGCAGCTCTGGAAACTGCCGGCCGGGACCATTCCCGACTGGGTTGGCCTGCATGCCGTGGCCCAGTCGCGGGCGATGAAGGACGGCAAGCTCGCCTTCTTCTGGGGCACCACCACCAACAACATGCAGGCCGGTCCGAACATCAATGATGAAATTTATCCGGGCTGGCGCAATCCCAAGGTTTTCGTGGTCTGTTCCGACGCCTATCCGACCGTGTCCGCGATGTCGTCCGACCTGATTCTGCCGTCGGCCATGTGGATGGAGAAGGAAGGCGCCTTCGGCAATGCCGAGCGTCGCGGCCAGTTCTGGCGTCAGCAGGTCAAGGCGCCGGGCGAGGCCAGGTCGGATTTGTGGCAGTACATCGAATTCTCCAAGCGCTTCAAGACCGAAGACGTCTGGCCGGCCGAATTGCTCGACAAGATGCCGGAATACAAGGGCAAGACGCTGTACGACGTGCTCTATGCCAATGCGGACACCACCCGCTGGGGGCTGGACGAGGTCGCCAGGGTCAATGCCCACGCCATCAAGGGCTACATGAACGACGAGTCCCAGGCTTTCGGTTTCTACGTGCAGAAGGGTCTGTTCGAGGAATACGCCGCCTTTGGCCGGGGTCATGCCCACGATCTGGCCTATTTCGACGTCTATCACAAGACGCGCGGCTTGCGCTGGCCGATTATCGACAACAAGGAGACGCTGTGGCGCTTCCGCGAGGGCTTCGACAGTTATGTGCCCAAGGGCGAGGGCGTTCGTTTCTACGGCCACGGGGACGGCAAGGCGGTGGCCTTCGCGCTGCCCTGGCAGCCGGCCGCCGAATCGCCGGACAGCGAATACGACCTGTGGCTATGCACGGGCCGCGTGCTGGAGCACTGGCACACCGGCTCGATGACCCGGCGCGTGCCCGAGCTGTACAAGGCGGTGCCCGATGCGGTGGTCTTCATGCATCCGGACGACGCCAAGAGCCGTGGCCTCAACCGCAACGACGTGGTCAAGCTTTCCACCCGTCGCGGCGAGATCAAGTTGCGCGTGGAAACCCGGGGACGCAACAAGCCGCCACAGGGCCTCGTCTTCGCGCCCTTCTTCGATGAGCACCGCTTGGTCAATAAGCTGACCCTGGATGCCACGTGTCCGTTGTCCAAGGAAACGGACTTCAAGAAGTGCGCCTGCAAGGTGGTCAAGGCCTGACGATTCGACGTGGCAAAGGGGAGCGCCGGCGCGGGCGGTCAGGGGACCGTTCGCGCCGGAACTGCCAAGACTTGAGCGAGATGAAAACATCCCTTCCGAAAAGCCAGGCCGCCCGCCGGCAATTTCTGTTCGACTCGGCCCGCATGGCTTGCGGCGTCGGTCTCATGGGCCTCGGCCTTGGCTTCTATGCCAAAGAGTCGCGGTCCTTGCCGGCGCTGGCCTTGCGTCCGCCGGGGGCGCTGGCCGAGGATGATTTTCTCGGGGCCTGCATTCGTTGCGGCCTGTGCGTGCGCGACTGCCCCTTCGATACCCTGGTTCTGGCCAAGCCCGAAGAGCCGGTCGCCACCGGCACCCCGTATTTCACGGCGCGCCAGATTCCCTGCGAAATGTGCGAGGACATTCCCTGCATCAAGGCTTGCCCGACCGGCGCGCTCGATCACTCGCTGACCGATATCAATCTCGCGAAAATGGGGATCGCGGTGCTGATCGACCACGAGACCTGTCTCAATTTCCTCGGTCTGCGCTGCGATGTCTGTTATCGCGTCTGTCCGGTGATCGACAAGGCGATCACCCTCGATCACCAGCCCAACCTGCGCACCGGCCGGCACGCGATGTTCCTGCCGACCGTTCATTCCGAGCACTGCACCGGCTGCGGCAAGTGCGAGCAGGCTTGCGTCTTGCAGGAATCGGCCATTCGCGTGCTGCCGCCGCCGCTCGCCAAGGGCGAAATCGGCAGCCACTACCGTGTTGGCTGGGAAGAGCAGAAAAAAGCCGGCGGTTCGCTGATCGACGAATCGCAAATGATCGACCTGCCCGACCGCATGCCGGAAGGCTATCAGTTGCCCGGCCATTACGATCCGGCCTCGGGCATGACGGAACCTCCGGCGCGCGGTCTTTCCCAGGGCGACGGCCCCTCCATTCCCAGCCTGCCGCCGGGCCTGGGAGATGCGCCATGAGCAAAAAGCGCATCGGCGCCGAGGCGGTGGCCGTGAAGGGCTGGCTCAAGGCCCATCGCTGGCTGATGCTGCGTCGCGCGACGCAACTGGGCATTCTGGCCCTGTTCATGATGGGCCCCTTGGCCGGCATCTGGATCATCAAGGGCAATCTCAATTACAGCTACGCCCTCGACTTTTTGCCGCTGACCGATCCCTTCATCGCGCTGCAATCGACGCTGACCGGCCAGTTGCCGGAAACCCTGGGCCTCGTCGGGGCGCTGATCGTGACCGTGTTCTATCTGCTGTTTGGCGGGCGTCTCTACTGTAGCTGGGTATGTCCGCTGAACATGGTCACCGATGCCGCCGGCTGGCTGCGCGACCGGCTCGGCGTCAAGGGCAGCGCCCATATTTCGCGGGCCAGCCGCTACTGGATTCTGGGTATGGTTCTGGCCGGCTCGGCGCTGACCGGGGCGGTGCTGTGGGAATTGATCAATCCGGTTTCGATGTTGCATCGCGGCCTGATTTTCGGCATGGGCACCGCCTGGACCCTCGTCCTGGCCGTTTTTCTGTTCGATCTGTTCGTGATGAGCCGCGGCTGGTGCGGCCATCTCTGCCCGGTTGGCGCGTTTTACAGTCTCCTGGGCCGCTGGTCGCCCTTGCGCGTCTCGGCCCCGGCCCGCCAAGCCTGCAACGATTGCATGGATTGCTTTGAAGTCTGCCCCGAGCCGCAGGTCATCCGCCCGGCGCTGAAGGGCGAGGCCCAGGGTGTCGGGCCGGTGATCCTGGCCGCGAATTGCACCAATTGTGGCCGTTGCATCGATGTTTGCTCGAAGGAGGTATTCGCCTTCGGCCTGCGTTTCAATAACCCGGTTTCTACGGTGCCGCCGGTGGCGCCCGCGACCGACTGATCTGCGAATGTTTGAGGAGGAGCGCCATCATGAAACAGACCGTGAAGATGACATTTGCCGCGCTGGCGGTCGCCGCCTGCTGGACCATGGCCCAACCCGCGCTGGCCCAGCAGCCGGTCCCGATGCGCGGGGCCGACGTGGCCGCCGCCGATCCGGTGCCGGACGCCAAGAAATACCTCGGCGGCAAACCGGGCGGCCAGGAGATGGTGGCGCGCACCTTCCGCGATCAGCCGCCGGTCATTTCGCATGCGCTTGAGAATTTCGACGAGATCTCGCTGGAGGAAAACCAGTGCCTGACCTGCCATGGCGCTGACACCTACAAGCAGAAGAAAGCGCCCAAGGTCGGCGACAGCCATTTCGTCGATCGCGACGGCAAGATGCTGCCGGCCGCCTCCGCGGCCCGCCACAACTGCACCCAGTGCCACGTGCCCCAGGTCGATGCGCCGCCCCTGGTCGGCAACGACTTCACGGGCGATATCGCGGGCAAGAAGAACTAGGCGATTGTTGTTCAGGCGCTGACGTTTTGCCTCTCGCCCGCAAGCGGGCGAGGGGCGTAAAAGCGCGCGAAGCAGCGCGTCAAACGACAAAGGGAGCCATTGGCTCCCTTTGCTTTGTGGCGTCGTCTTTCAGGCGGGCGTCAGCAGGCCGCGCATTTTTTGCAGGGCCTTGGTTTCGATCTGGCGGATGCGTTCCGCCGAGACGTCGAATTCGGCCGCCAGTTCGTGCAAGGTCGCCGCCTCGCCGTCGGGCAGCCAGCGCGCTTCGACGATCCGCCGGCTGCGCGGATCGAGGGCCGCCAGCGCTTCCTGCAAGCCTTCGCTTTGCATGCGGGCGAGGGCCTTGCTTTCGATGACGCGGGTCGGTTCATAGTGGGAATCGGCCAGGTAGTCGATGGGCGCGAAAGCCTCGTCGCCATCCTCCGGGCTGCCTTCGAGCGCCAGATCGCGGCCATTTAGCCGGGTTTCCATCTCGATCACGTCATCGCGCTTGACGCCCAGGCGCGCCGCGACTTCCGCCGCCTGCGAGCCGGACAGGGTATTGACGCCCTCGTAATCGCTTTTCAGGCTGCGCAGATTGAAAAAGAGCTTGCGCTGCGCCTTGGTCGTGGCGACCTTGACAAGCCGCCAGTTTTTCAGGATGTAGTCGTGAATCTCGGCCTTGATCCAGTGCATGGCGAAGGACACCAGGCGCACGCCGCGCGCCGGGTCGAAGCGCTTGACCGCCTTCATCAGGCCGATATTGCCTTCCTGGATCAGGTCGGCGTGCGGCAAGCCGTAGCCGAGATAGCCGCGGGCGATGGAAATGACGAGACGCAGATGGGAGAGCACGAGCTGGCGCGCCGCTTCGACATCGCCTTCGTTTTGGAGACGCTCGGCCAGCCGTGTCTCTTCCGCCTCGGACAGCATCGGGTAACGATTCGCCGCCTGAATGTAAGCGTCGATATTGCCAACTGCCGCGGGGATGGGAAGCGCCATAGCGTGGGTCATAGCAGGTGTCCTCCAGAAAGATTTTTCCATTCTAGCACTCGTATCCTGAGAGTGCTGACAGGGCGAAAAGTTTCAAAATCCATCGCTGTTCCAAAAATACCGCCTGCCTTGAGCGCGGCTCTCAGCGAGGCGGCTCGGCGCTGCTTGCGCCGGAGCGGCCAGCAAGCCTCGCGTCTCTGGAAAAAAAGCCGGGCTTCGCTCATGCTAGCAAGGCTGCACATCTTGTATTCCCAGCCCTTTCATCGGAGGTCACGCCATGGTCAAAGCCTATGCCGCTCAGACGGCACAGAGTCCCCTTGCTCCTTTTGAAATCACGCGCCGCTCCCCGGGGCCGGAGGATGTTGAGATCGCCATTCTTTACTGCGGCGTTTGTCATTCCGATCTCCATACCGCCCGCAATGAATGGAAGAACACGCTTTATCCCTCGGTGCCGGGCCACGAGATCGTCGGTCGCGTCGTCGCCGTCGGCGAGCGGGTCAGCCGCTTCAAGGTCGGCGATCTTGCCGGCGTCGGCTGCATGGTCGATAGCTGCGGCCATTGCGCTGCTTGCGCCGAAGGCGAGGAGCAATATTGCGAAAAGGGCTTCACCGGCACCTATAACGGCCCGGACGCCGAAGGCGGCAATACCTGGGGCGGCTATTCGAAAAGCATCGTGGTCAAGGAGTCCTTTGTGCTTCGCATCACGCATGACGACAAGGATCTGGCGGCGGTGGCGCCGCTCATGTGCGCCGGCATCACCACCTATTCGCCCCTCAGGCACTGGCGGGTGGGGCCCGGCATGAAGGTCGGCATTGTCGGTCTCGGCGGCCTGGGCCACATGGGGGTCAAGATCGCGCATGCCATGGGGGCCCATGTCGTGCTCTTCACCACGTCGCCGGACAAGGCGGCCGACGCGAAACGCCTGGGCGCGGACGAAGTGTGCCTGTCCAGCGACCCGGCCCAAATGGCGGCGCGCGCCGGCAGCCTCGATTACATTCTCAATACCGTCGCCGCGCCGCACCGGCTGGAAGATTATCTGCAACTCCTCAAGCGGGACGGGACGATGACCCTGGTCGGCGCGCCGGAGCATCCGCATCCATCGCCGAATGCCTTCAGCCTGATCCTGAAGCGGCGCAGTCTGGCCGGCTCCTTGATCGGCGGCATTCGCGAGACCCAGGAAATGCTCGATTTCTGCGCCCGGCACGGGATTGTGTCGGATATCGAAACGATACGCATGGATGAGATCAACACCGCCTATGAGCGCATGCTAAAGAGCGATGTCAGGTATCGCTTCGTGATCGACATGGCGACGCTATAGGGCGGGATTGATCCTTCCCTGCGGCGTAGTTTCATCCCGATGACCCTTCCTCCCCCTTCCGGCTATCGCGGCCGTTTTGCGCCGTCGCCGACCGGGCCGTTGCATTTTGGCTCCCTTGTCGCCGCCGTCGGCAGTTATCTCGATGCCCGCTGCCAGAGCGGCGAATGGCTGCTGCGCATGGAAGATGTCGATACGCCGCGCAATGTGCCGGGGGCGGCGGATGACATCCTGCGTACCCTGGCGCTGTTCGGTTTCGAGTGGGACGGGCCGGTGCTCTGGCAGAGCCGGCGCTTTGATGCCTATGAGGCCGCGCTGGAGCGCCTGCGGCTGGCGGGCCTGGCTTATCCTTGCGCCTGTTCGCGCAAGGAAATCGCCGATTCGGCGACGCGGCGGGCGTCTGACGGCGGTCTGGCCTATCCCGGAACCTGCCGGGGCGGCCTGCCGCCGGGGCGGGCGGCGCGAGCCTGGCGGCTCAGGGTCGAGGCCGGCGAAACGGCTTTTGTCGACCGTCTGCAAGGACGGCAGGCGCAGCGCCTGGATCGGGATGTCGGCGACTTCGTGCTGCGCCGCGCCGATGGCCTCTTTGCCTATCAGTTGGCGGTAGTGGTCGATGATGCCTGGCAGGGCGTCACCGACATTGTTCGCGGCGCCGATCTGCTGGCTTCGACCCCGCGCCAGATCTGGCTGCAAGCCTGCCTGGGCTATGCCCGGCCCCGTTACGCCCATCTGCCGGTGGCGGCCAATGCCGCCGGCGAGAAATTGTCCAAACAGACCCGGGCTCCGGCTCTCGATAGCGGCCGGGCGGCGGCGGAACTGGTCCGCGCCCTTCGATTTCTCGGTCAGCCCGCGCCGGCCGGACTGGCTTTATCCCGGCCGGCCGAGGTCTGGGACTGGGCGCGCCAGCACTGGGATTTCGCGGCCTTGCCACGGCAAGGCTCGATTGCCATTTCTGATTCCGCCGAAAACAGCGCTTGATGAATCCGGGCCGCCGGGAGGGGATCAGTCTTGCCAAGGCTAGAGCAATTTCGGCTCAAGTGCTTACATTTTCCCCTCTCCCGCTTGCGGGAGAGGGTGGTCGAAGGCCGGGAGAGGGCAAGCGGCGCATCCATGCTGGCAGCTTCGGATTTGGGCTCGCAGCCCTCTCCCCCAGCCCCTCTCCCGCAAGCGGGCGAGGGGGGCAAAGCGCATGGGCGCGGAAGTTTGTGTTTGCCCACACTTGAACCAAAACCGCTCTAGCGCAAGCCGGGCTGGATGCTGCGGCCCAGGCGGCGGATGTCCCGCACCATTTGCAGCATGGGCAGGCGACGCCAGAGGGAGACGCCGACCACGCTCGCCAGCAGGAAGAGCAGGCCGCCCGCGATGCGCAGCGCCACGGACACGAGCAGCAGCATGAAGCCGAATCTGGCGGTTTGCTCATTGAACCAGCCGCGATTGGCGGTGGCGCGCTCGCTCAGGCGGTCGCACAGCTCGCGCAGGCGAAGGGTCGCGGGTTCGGCGTGCAAGGCCCGCCGGCGCGCGGCGAGCCATTCGGCGTCGCTGTCGGCGTGGGCGCGGATGCGCGCCATCAAACTCGCGTGTTCGTCCAGGGCCTTCTTCAGCGGGGCGGCGTCGGGAAACAGGAAGGCCAGCTCGCTCGACTGTCTGCCGATTCGCGCAAGGCTAAGCGGCAGTGCGGCGCGCAATTCGGCGCTGGTCTCGGTTTGCCGCTGCCGGCGCTCTGCCTCCTGGCGATCCTCTTGTTCTATGGTCTTTTTCAATTCGGGCAAGAGGGCCTCAACGGCCAGCAATTGCGCGGGCGTCATGGCGGCGGGGTCGCTCAGATCAATGAGTTGCGGGCGCTTCACGGCCAAGGCGGCCAGTTCGCGCCCGAGCCTGGCGCGCAGGCGTTCAACCCATGCCGGATCGTAGGCCGCCGCGAGCAGGCGCGGCGTCAGCACGGCGGGCGGCGGGGGCGAGGGATGGGCGCTGATCATCCCGCCATACATCAGGTCGTCGAATAGCGCCACGCGCTCCGGATCGGGCTTTCTGGCTTTTTGATCGCGCAGCAGCGCCAGAGAGGCCTTCCAGGCGATATCGAAATTGTCGATGGCGGCATTCCAGCGTCCCGCCAGTTCCGCCATCTGGGCATTGCCGGCGCCGCCCCAGGCTTCGAGCACATGTTGGCGTTTTAGCTCGCACAGCCATTCGGCGGCCAGGGGCTCGCCCCGCAAGGCAAGGCCGGCTTCCTTCAAGAGCGCTGGCAACTCGATGCCGCGGCCCTTCCACATGGGCGGCAGGCCGGGCGCGTAATGCAGGATGAAGCGCAGCAATTGCTGATCGGCATTCAGGCCGCTCTCATGGCGCAGGCTCAACAAGAGGCGCACGGCGTTCTGGTCTTTTTGCACGCTGGTAAACCAGCGCAGCAATTGGCCGCTGTTCAGATCGGCCACCCCGGCCTGCCAATGGCGGGCGAAGGCGAGGGCCAGTTGTTCGGGCGTGGTGCAGCGCTCGTCCAGCACGGCGTAGGGCTGGGCGAAGCCGGGCTGTGCCGCCTCTTCGACGGCGCTGGGCAAATCCGTATCGCCCGAGAGCCAGCGCTCGAGTTCCGCCGCGCCCCAGCGCCGCTTGGGATCGCGCAGCAAGAGGCCGCCGATCAACTGGCGCAGGCGCGCATCGGCCACGCCGCCGAGGTCCATCGCGCGCGTGGTCAGATGGTGCAGGATGACGGCATCCGACAGGCCCCGATACGGGTGCGCGCCGGTTGCCATTTCCAGCAGCATCATGCCCAGCGCCCAGTAGTCGGCCTTGGCGTCGAGCACGCCCGACAGCGCTTCCGGCGCGGCGTACAGCAGGGTGCGCGCCATGCTGGTAAAACGCTGGGTGGCGTCGATGACGGAGGCGGTGCTGAAATCGGTAAGCACCAGATCCAGCGGCTTCTCGGCGCGTAGCAGCACGTTTTCGGGCTTCAGGTCGCGATGCACCAGCGCGGCTTCATGCACGGCGCGGAGCGCGCCGGCCAGTTCGCCGATCACGGCATGGATGAAGGCCGCGGGCAGCGCCCGCCCGTTCATGCGCTGGCGCAGGGAGCCATGCGCGCAATATTCCATCACCTCGTAGGCATGACCGTCGGACAGCCCGGTTTCGAACACGGTGACGCGATGGCGTGCATCCACCTTGGCGATGCGCGACTGAACCTCGGCGCTGGGCAGAATGCCCTGGCGGTAAATCTTGGCGACCAAGGGCGTCGGCGCATGGCTTTCGGGCGGGTTCCGCTCGATTAGCAGAATGTCGGCTTCCGCGCCGCTGGCCTTGAACGTATCCAGCACGCGGTAGCGCGCGCGTAGCGCCGAGGGCAGCCGCAGTAGGGCGGGGGAGGGGGCGGCCTCGCCGGAGCGATCCAGAGGACGATTGCAGTACAGGCAAACGCGGCTGCCCGCCGGGTTGATCTGCTCGCAGTCTTCATGGGAACAGCGCAGCGGCGGGGCGGCGGGCGGGGCTTCGGGGGCGCTCGCCGCGCTGCGCTTGATCGTGGCGACATCCGCTGCGCGGGGCGTCGTTGTGGCGGTTTCAGGCGCGTGGGGTGTAGTTGTGGCGGCATTCGCCGCGTTGCCGGTCGATACGGCGGCTTTCGCCGCCACGGGCCGCGTCAAATCCACGCCGAACAAGAGGGCGCCGCAATCGCAGCGCATCCGCTCAGGCGGCCGATGCGCGCCGCAGGCAGGACAGATGCGCACCAGATCGGCGTTCATCAGGGTCTCCAGGAGACGTCTGCGAAATCCACCCCGCGCGCATGGCAGAGCGCTTCCAGCCGGGCCATGTCGCCGCGCGCGGGAATGCCCACATACCAGACGCGCTCGCCGTCGGCCAGCGCCTGAATGCGCTTGCCGTCAGGTTTGGGGGCGCTAGCGTAACGCCGCTCGCCGCGCTTGGAGAGCGCCGTCACCTGCTGATTGGACGAGCCGCACCAGGGATGCTCGCTCGGTAGCGCGTCGACATAGGGCTCGGCGATTACCGCATCGAGCCGGCCCAAGAGCGCCGCATGGCGCTCTTGCAGCGTCGTGAGCGGGTAGCCGCTGTAGCAGAGCAGGTCGAAATCCAGCCGCCGCCGCTGCCGCCAGCGCGCCAGTCCGCGCAACAGCTCATCTAGCGCTTCCGGCTGCTCGAAAGGCTCGCCGCCGCTGATGGTCACGCCATCGAGCGCATTGCCGCTGACGGCTTCGCACCAGGCCAGCAAGTCCGCCACCGGCATCGCCCGGCCCGCCTCCCGCGCCCAGGTATCGCGCGACACGCAGCCCTTGCAGCCGATGGAGCAACCCTGCACCCAAATGCCAATGCGCCGCCCCGGCCCCAGCACCGTGACGGGAAAATGCGCTTTGTTGAGGGAGAGGTTCATTGTGCGTCAACCTGTTGGCAGAGATGGAGCTTGATCTTGCTTCCTTGTTTCCTTGATTCCAAGCCTCTTCAACTGACCTCCACCGTCAGGCTCACCACCTTGTCTTCTTCTTCCATCCCGGTCACGGCCACGGTTTGCCTGCCTTCAAGCTTGTGCTCGAACAGGGCGCGCGACAAGGGGTTGATGAAGGCGGATTCGAGCACATTGCCGATGCCGCGTCCGCCGTTGGACAAGTCCTCCGTGGAGCGCAGCAGCAGCTTGCGGCGGATGTCGGCGGTCAGGGTCAGGCGCAGCTTCAACTCATTGCGCAGACGCTGGGCAATGTTC
>Ga0209737_10002409_pt1 | contig 13113 bp, 11 predicted proteins | sample TergutCu122P3_FD_187284 | JGI IMG/M metagenome (GOLD analysis project Ga0209737, IMG submission 187284) | Cubitermes ugandensis P3 segment gut microbial communities from Kakamega Forest, Kenya - Cu122 P3 (SPAdes) (version 2) | ecosystem: Host-associated > Arthropoda: Insects > Digestive system... | reverse complement strand
AACGCCGTTTGCAGCCGAGGGTTGAGCAGGAATTTTGAGTTCGCCAAGCAGGTTTTCCACTTCCCGCATATTCGGCATGTCCAGCGTTTCATCAGGATTGATAGTGTTTTGGCCTGCCTGGCTTGGCGCGATTTTGGGAATTGCTTGATGAGCAGCACTAATTTCGGCCAATAAGGCGTCCAGGTCGTCTTTATCATTGGAATTTCGCAAATCACTCAGATGATCAACGGCAGGGACAACGGAAGGTACGGGTGCGGGAGGCGTTCCTCGCGCAATGAGATCCGTAAGCTCAATTATGTCCTCATCGGCGCCAGGGATTATGTGTGTTTTCGCCACCATGAATTCCTCATGTACATCTTCAGGGTGTCGGCAAGCTGGACAAGTTCAAGCTAGGCCATGCAGCCCCGTGCCGGAAGCGCCAATAGCTGCGGCATGCGCGCCGCCGTCCTGAAGGCGCGGACGGCGGCGCCAAGGGGAAGATGCTAAAAAACTACACTCACGGCGCCGGATGGCACTTGGATTGTTTGCAGGCGGTCAGGTCTTTCTTCTTGTCCGGAAATTTTGCTGCCGCTTCCGCGTGGCAGGAGGCGCAAGTGGGAAACTTCGTGTCCGCCTTGGCGTGCATCACGCGATAATAGCCCCTGACGCTTTTATCTTTACGATCCATGCTGTCGTGACAGCCCGCGTCGGCGCATTTGCCGTAATTTTCCTTGCCATCCACAACGTGATGGCAGTCGCCGCACTGCATGTCTGTTTTATGCGTACTGTGATTGAACACTACCGGTTGTTTGGTTTTTTCCATTTTGATGCCGTCAGGGGGAACATCGGGCTGCGCAGCCAGTGCGGGCAGAACCAGCGCAAGGATCAACAAGGCGCAGACGCTCAGGATATTTTTCTTCATCAGTACATCTCCCTAATTAGCAGGCTGGAGTTATGTGGTTACGCTATGAATGGTAGCCCGCTGGAAAGCCTGTGTCAACAGGACAATACGCATGCAAGGGAAGATTGAAGTCATTTTATAGCCTGATCCGCGGGAGGCGCTTCGGGCGTAATATCCACCACCTGGATGTCTTCGGCCGGAGACGGGGCTTCCTCTTGCGCCATGGGCAAGGCATATTGCCGGTCGTCTCCCGGTGGAAGGGGCATGCTGCCCTTGTCCACGATGATGACTCCGGTTTTTTCCAGCACTTCGCGGCGGAAGGCGTATTCTTCGGCAATTCTTGTACTGCGGTAGCCGAACCAGTATTTGGCCGTGATGCCCACGCAGGCAATGCCCGCCATGCCGCCGATAATCCAGGGCAGGTAGTGTTCAATTGTTTGGGCCATACGCATGAGGATGCCCAGCGCGCCGTCCACAAAAAAAAGCAGCGCGCCGAGGAGGATGACGCCCAGAAGCAGCACCACGATGGGAGCGCCCTGGATAAGGGAGTAGACGCGGCGGATGCGGTCGGGCAGCTTTTCCTGCCAGGCTTCGTCATTTTCATGCCCGCGCAGGGAACGGAACAGCCCCACGCCCGTCAGATGCACCATGAGGAGCAATACCGCCGGAGCAACGGCCAAAGCGATAAAGTACGTGATCCAGGGAAAATTGAACTGCGGCACGCCGCCGCCCGCTGGCGGCCTTGCGGTGACGATGCTGTAGCATAAAGCCGCGAGGGTAATCAGCAGTTCGACGAAAATGATGGCCATGGACAGATAAAAGACCAAGTCTTTGCTCTGGCGCTCGGTAAAGCGCGCGGCCAGTTTTTTTGCCTTGGCGGTCGTGGAGTTTTCGGCCGCAGCTTCTGCCAGTTTTTTTTCCCCTTCGGGCGCGGCAACGGAATCGGTTTTTGGGGTTTCGCCTTGCATGGGGGCACGAAAACATATTCCGCCGCACTAAGCAAGCCTGGGCCGGCTGCACATTTTCACCTTCAGCGCCTTACGACCCTGCTGAAGCACATAACGCCGGAAGTGTTTGAGAGGAGCTATTGCCCCAACGACTACATCCACCCCAAGTATTGCTTTACTTCCTTTACGGTGCATTTTCCGAAGTGGAAAACTGAAGCTGCAAGCGCTGCGCTCACATTCGTCCTGTCAAATATTTCCTTAAAATCTTCGAGCTTACCACATCCGCCCGATGCAATCACAGGAATTTTTACGGTATTGCAAATAAGGCTATACAAGCCAATGTCGTATCCTCCCGTCATTCCATCGGTATCGATAGAGGTAGGGAGCAATTCGCCTGCCCCAAGCTGTTCGGCTTCCTTCACCCAAGCGATGAGATCGATGCCGGTGTCGTCTTTGCCGCCATTTATGTAGACGGTATATCTCCCGTTGCTTTGGCGTTTTGTGTCTACCGCAAGAATAATCTTTTCACTGCCAAACTTTATGGCAGCTTCTCGCAGTATGTTTTTATCTTTCACGGCGGCTGTATTGATCCCTACTTTGTCCGCTCCCGCGGTCAGCACATCTTGTATATCGGCCAGATTCCTGATGCCGCCGCCAACCGCCAGCGGTATGGTGATAACATTTTTTACGCGGCGTATTATTTCGAGCTTGGTCTTTCTGCCTTCAAGCGTAGCGGTTATGTCCAGCATAGTCAGTTCGTCCGCGCCGTCTTCGCAGTATTTCTTGGCAAACTCCACAGGGTCGCCGACTTCTTTGAGTCCGACAAAATTGATCCCTTTTACAACCATCCCGTTTTGCACATCAAGACATGGTATAATTTTTTTCATGCAGCTCTCCTCCATGCGGTAGGGATCGATAGAGTGTACCTAAGGCTTTTATCCCTTTTGTTCAAGCCTGTTTATTGTTTGTTATTGTAAAACTGCCGGTCTGCGCCGCAGTGATATGCTTTAATTCTTAATTGTCTATCGCGTGTTAGTTGACTGCGCTTCATCGTAATGTATAATTTAAGGTGGTTATATAATCATGACGGTTGTTTTTTGCGGGAGCAGAGCTTTTTGTTTCAGTTCCTACGGCGGCAAACCGTCCCTTGGCTCAAAACTCTTCACTCATACATAATCTATAAGGATTGTCGCTGTGAGCACGAAATGGAAAATAATAACCGGGTTTATTGCCATGATTCTGCTGGTAGGCCTTGTCGCCGGCATCGGCTATCGCAGCATCAGCTCTACCGCGAAGAATTTTGAGGAGTTCAAGCGTTTGAGCACGCTTGAAGAATATATCAACAGTGTACTGTACACCCAGAGCAACGCTGTAAGCAATATATACCAGTTCCGCTATATCGCGGATTCCAAGCGGACGGAAGCTGCCCGCAATTATTTCAAGGAAAGCCTGGTTAACCTTGGGAAGGCCAGAGAGTTTGCGAGGCGTCCGGAGATTCTGAATGCCATGGCCGAGATTGAAAGGAACATTCATAACATGACGCAGGCCACTACCGTGATGGAGAAGAGTGTTCTCGGCGTGCTGGCGGAGTATGAAGCAAGCATGTGGCCGAGTATTGAAAAAATGCTCGCGGCAATGATGGATCTAGGCAAAGGAGCCTTTGAGGCCAACGCCCAGAAAGCCAACGAGAGGGCATGGATAGCCATGGAGGCTGTCAGCGCCGTCCGTTCCGCATACAGCCGCATGGCCTATAACCAGTCGGAGTTTAACTCGTCCAGGACGGTTGGCCCGAAGGAAAACCTAGCCAGGGAGATGGAGACTCTCAGATCGATCCTGGTGACACCAAGAGGGCTTGAGCTCTTTGCTGTGATTCAGCAGGCCCATACCAAAATGCTGGCGGCCTCCGCCTCCTTCCATGCCAACACCAAGGCCGGACTGGATCAGGTTGCAGCTGTGCTTGCGGCGTACGAGGCCAATTATGCGCTGGTCTCCGAAATAAGCAAAAACATTGCGGCCCAGAAGAATGCGCAAAGCAATCAGGCATCAGAGGCGGTCGCCTCGGCTGTCTCCCAGATCAGCATTGGAGCAGTTGCGGGGCTGCTTATCGGCGCTCTTCTGGCCGCCTTCATCATTTACGGTCTTGTCCGGGTTCTGGGCGGCATGCGCCGTTTTGCCGGCGCCATTGCCGAAGGCGATTTTACGGCACAGGTGGACAGCCGCGAACGGGGAGAAATTGGGGAAATGCTGGCGGCCATGCGGCAAATTCCCGTTGTTCTGCAATCCATTCAAAACGACTACAGTTGTCTGGAAAAACGCGTCGGAAGCGGTGAACTGGCCGCCAAGGCCGACCCTGCCGCGTACAAGGGCGGTTTCTCCACGCTGGTTACAGGCACCAACGCCATTTTGGACTACTTCCTCAAGCTGCTGGAGAATATTCCCTCCCCCATAGTGGCCCTGGACAAGGAGTTCAAGGCCGCCTACATGAATGCCGCCGGTCGGGCAACCGCCGGCGCGGACTTCAAGGGCAGAACCTGCAAGCAGCTCATGGCGCGAGAAGATTACGGCAGCAATGCCGATGCCCTGAAAAAAGCCGTGGAGTCTCTGCGCCCCGCCTCCGGCGAAACCCAGGCCCACCCGCAGGGAAGAAAGATGGACGTCAGTTATACGGCTGTTCCCATGCTGGATTCGGCAGGCAAACTCTGTTCCGTCATCCAGTTGATCACGGATATCACCAACATCAAAGAGACCCAGCGCACCATTCAAAGTGTGGCCGACCAGGCGGCCTCCATTGCCGGCCGGGTGGCTCTCGCTTCTGAAGAACTTTCGGCCCAGGTGGAACAAGTCTCACGGGGAGCGGAACAGCAGCGTACCCGCGTGGAAGGCACGGCCACGGCCATGACGGAAATGAATTCCACCGTGCTGGAGGTGGCCAAGAACGCCGGTCAGGCCTCGGAACAGTCCGAGGCGACCAAAATCAAGGCTAATGACGGGGCCGCCCTGGTGAACAGGGTGGTAGAGTCCATCAACCAGGTGAACAAAGTGGCAACCACCCTCCAGACGAACATGCAGGAACTGGGCACACAGGCGGAGAGCATCGGCGGGGTGATGAACGTCATCTCCGACATCGCTGACCAGACGAACCTGCTGGCGCTGAACGCGGCCATTGAAGCGGCCCGCGCCGGCGAAGCCGGGCGCGGTTTTGCCGTGGTGGCCGATGAAGTAAGAAAACTCGCGGAAAAGACCATGTCCGCCACCCAGGAAGTAGGCGCCAACATCTCGGCCATCCAAAATTCAACGCGCATCAACATAGGCGAAGTGAACCAGGCAGCCAAGGCCGTCACCGAAGCCACGGAATTGGCCAATACCTCCGGTAAAGCTCTGGCGGAGATTGTCGATTTGGCCTCGGCCAACTCCTTGGTAGTTGCCTCCATTGCCACGGCGGCAGAGGAGCAAAGCGCCACCTCCGAAGAAATTAATCAGTCCATTGATGAAATCAGCAGGATTGTCACGGAAACTGCCAAGGGCATGAGTCAATCTGCCGTCGCCGTGCAGGAACTGTCACATATGGCGCAAGAATTGAACAAAGTCATGGGCGAACTACGATAATACCCGCGAAGGCAGCGGCAAGCTCACAACAATCAGCAAGGGGAGATCTGTTTTTCCCATCGATGTATCACATTGGCGTGAATATTGCCGAGTCCAGCGTGTAGCTTTCAACCGGTTCATGAACAGCGCCGGTCGGTCGCAAAAAACTGCGAAACAGCGTAAAGCCGGAAACGGTAAATTCCCCAAAGCGCACAGCGGCTTTTTCCTGAACTTGCGCTTTCAGCGCCGGCGAAGCCGGGTTTTTCAGACGGCATAATGTAAGGTGTGGTGAGAAGGATCCGTCCTGCAAACTCAAGCCAGGCGATTCGCGCAATGCTGCGTCAACGCGTTGTTTGAGTTGCAGCAGAGCCGGTTCTTTGTTCACCCCAGCCCATAATATGCCGCCTGTTTTACGTTGAAACATCCCAAGACCAGCAACAGCGAGGCGGAAAGAGCTGCATTTTACCTGGCGAAGCGACTGCTGAATCTGCGCGATCTGCGTTTGCGGAACAAAGCCTATAAAGCGAAGCGTCAGATGGAGATTGCTTGCCGTTGTCCACTTCAAACCAGGGAAGCAGGACTGCAGGCCGCTCAGGTTGGCCCTGAGATCTGTCGGAATTTCCAGAGCGACAAAAAGGCGATCTCCTTCTCCTTGGGGTTGCGTAGACACAATGTCATCCCGCAATTTCTTTTTGAGCTTTTTTCGGCAAAGAACTGAAAAGGATTGCGTACGATTTATCAATCATATCCCGCAAAAAATCATCAGGCACTGAGCCATCAAGGTACACAGAGTTCCAATGTTCTTTGATCATATAGTACCCAGCTATAATATCTTTATGTTGGTTACGGAGCATAGTTCCTTCAGCGGGGATGAGCTTCAATGTAACGACGGGCCTATCGGTATTATCATTCCCCTGTAATGCAAACATTTTCCCGTAGAGCATATATCTTGTCGCTTGCCATTCTTCCTTATAGTCCTTTGTCGCGCCTTGCTTTGCCATACAATATTCGTCAAGCCATGGATAATTCATGTTCCCTCCTGGTGTCATGTCACGCCTCACCTGTTGGTTCGGCGTGAAGATCGCTTTATCCGAAGACCTTGTCCGCCAGCTTCCTGTGGGCGGCCGGCATGGCAATTGTTTTGAGTTCGTCGGGGGTGAGCCAGCGCCAACTGGTGGCGGCGGCGAGGACGGGTGGCGCGGGGAAAGTATCTTCGGCATATAGCTGAGAATCAAGGACAAGTTCAAAGCAATGCAGGGTAACGCGATACTTGGTGTAGGCATGGCGGATGAGGCCGAGTTCGCGGGCGATGCGCACCGCAAAGGCGGTTTCCTCCGCGAATTCGCGTACTATGGCGTATTGCGGGCTTTCGTTTTTTTCGATCACTCCGCCGGGAAATTCCCAGAGTCCGGCCCAAACATCGCCGTCACGGCGGCGTTGTACAAAGATTTTGCCGTTCTGGCGCAAGATGCCGCAGACAATGAAGATAGGGATGCTCCGGGGCTTGGCGCCGGGAACCGGGCGTTCGTGCACAATGCCAAGACGCAGGCTCTGGCAATCAGAGGCCAGCGGACATGCGGCGCAAAGCGGTTTTTTGCGGCAGACAAGCGCGCCGAGTTCCATCATGGCCTGGTTGTGCTCTCTCGGTTTTTCCGGAAGCAGCGCGTTTGCCAGGCTCCGGATGCGGGCGGCCCCGGTCCTGGCCTTGATGGGGCTGCCGATGTCGAAGAGGCGGGCCAGCACACGCTCGACATTGGCGTCCACGCAGGCCAGCCGCCGGTTGAAGGCGATGCTGGCGACAGCTGCCTCGGTATACGGGCCGATGCCGGGCAGGGCGCGGATGTCCGCGGGGTCCGAGGGGAAAACGCCCTGATGGCGTTCCATGATCTGCCGGGCGGCCCGGTGCAGATTACGGGCGCGGCTGTAATAGCCGAGCCCTTCCCAGGCATGGAGGATATCGTCTTCGCTGGCCTCGGCCACGGAAAGGATATCGGGGAAGCGTTCCATCCAGCGCAGGAAATATGCGGCGCCCCGGTCCGCCTGTGTCTGCTGGAGCATAATTTCCGAAATCCATACGGCGTAGGGCGCGTAGTCCGTGCGCCAGGGCAGGGGGCGTTTATGGGCGGCGAACCATGCGGCCAGGTTCTGCTGCACGGCGTGTATTGTTGCGAATGACAGGGAGGACATGGGCGCGGGTGTAGCGTCTTGTTGCCGGAATGTCCAGCGGCGGCGGAAGAGAGTTTTGCGCGTTCCTTTTCTCCTTGTATTGGGAGAGGCGCTGGTATATGCAGCGTAAAAATTCCATCAAGGAGAGGGCAATGGCTGACGTTTCCAATCCCCTGGTGCTGCTTGAGACAAGTTCCGGGGATATTCTGATTGAGCTTTTCCCCGACAAGGCTCCGAAAACTGTCGAGAATTTTCTTGTGTACGTGGATGGCGGCTTTTATGCAAACACCATTTTCCACCGCGTGATCAAGGGTTTCATGATTCAAGGCGGCGGCTACGGCCCGCGCATGGACGAGAAGCCGACGCGGGATCCCATCCCAAACGAAGCCGATAACGGCTTGAAAAACGAGCGCGGCACCATCGCCATGGCCCGCACTGCGGATCCGCACAGCGCTTCCGCGCAGTTTTTTATCAATCTTGAGGACAACGCCTTCCTTGACCATGCGCAAAAGGATGCCCGCGGCTGGGGATATTGCGTATTCGGCAGAGTGAGCGAAGGTATGGAGGCCGTGGACGCCATCGCCAAGCTCAGGACCGGCGCAAAGGGCGCCCATGACGATGTGCCGCTGGATATGGTGCTGATTAGCGCGGCAAGCCGTTTCGAATAGGGTATTGCTCCGCTGGAGGCTACAGCAGGATAATGCCGACAAGCCAGAGAGCGAAAACCACGCCGAACATGCACAGGGCCATGTTGCGCGTGGCGAACCCTAATTTCCAAGGCACAAGGCAGGCGCTTGCCAGTACGCCGAGCAAGCCTATTTTCAGTATGCTGCTCAGTCCGTCAAAAAGGGTTGGGAGGCTGGATCCCGGCATGCTTCCTCGCAAAGGTATCCTGCAAAAAAACTTGCTGCCGCGTGGCGTCGCGTCCTAGGCAGATGCTTGTGCAGTATGGCTGCAAGCGAGGCGAATGGCAAGACTTGCGCCTGAAAAACACCAGACAAAACGCTTGATGATCTGGGGCCTTTTGAGATAGATTAGGGATATTCCCTAGGTGCGCCTAGTGTCATGTCAAGCCTCATCAAAAAAACCCCGAGAGCGGATAACGGTATGCGTTCAGCCGTTTTTTTTTGCGTTCCAACCCTGTAAACGGTCGTGAACCGCGCATGGCATTGAGCATGTATGGTGAATAAAAAAATATGCATGATGGGCGGGTTCGCCGTTGGCAAAACTTCGCTTGTCGCGCGATACGTCCATTCCGTCTTTTCAGATGCGTACCTTTCCACTGTCGGAGTCAAAATCAGCAAAAAACTGGTGACTGTGGACGGCCGGGAGATAACCATGGTGTTGTGGGACATGGAAGGCAAAGACTTGTATACCACGGTAAACCTCGCATACTTGCGCGGCGCGATGGGCTTTTTGCTGGTGGCTGACGGAACCCGCCTGGAGACTCTGGATGTGGCGCTGGAATTACGCGAGACCGCTCTCGCCGGTTTGGGTTCGGATATCCCCCACTGTCTGCTTGTCAACAAGGCGGACATCATGGGCCAATGGGAAGTTTCCCCCGAAAGGATACACGCCCTGAAGGAACAGGGCATCCCTTTGTTCTGTACCAGTGCGAAAACCGGGCAGTCGATAGAAGAGGCTTTCACCGTACTGGCGCGCAGGACATTGCAAGGATCAGCCCGTGCCGGATGATACACGCCTCGCTTTTGAGCTTCTGCATTCGCTCGACATAGCGATTTTGCGACGGACGGGACCCAGGCGTTATGCGCTTTTCGGGCGGGTGCCTGCATTCTATGCCCGCTATTTCTCTTCTCCAGGACACGAACCATCCGCAGCGCCCTGGGATCATTCCTTTATGCTGGAATCTTTCCTGGATGCTGCTGAAAAATTTTTTGAAAACGCGATGCCGGGCACTCTTTCTTCCGGGATATGGCAGGAAGAAGGCAAGGCGGAGGACGCCGCCGCATTTGAGGCTTCTGCCGCGACCTACGGGACGGAACAAGTCATTATCGTCCGTCTTCTGCAGGGAGAATTCGCCGATAGGGCGGCAATACTGCGCAAAGCCCGCGCCGAATTGCTGGATAAACGGCTTTTGTCGTCTGATCTTGAACTGTTTAAAAAAAAATCTCGGGTAGATGGGCTGACAAGGATCCTGAACCGGGACACCTTCATGGGACTGTTGCAGGACGCAATGCACAAGAGCTGCCTGAGCGCTTCGCCCCTTTCTCTGTTGATGATCGATGTTGATCATTTCAAGCAGATAAATGATACATATGGACACATCACCGGAGACGGCGTCTTGCAGGAGCTCAGCAAACTGCTTCAGGACACGCTACGCCACGATGATATCGTCGCTCGGTACGGCGGAGAGGAATTTACCCTGCTCGTTCCTGGCAGTGATGCAAAAGCAGCGTATAGCATCGCAGAAAAACTGAGGAAACGCATCGCTGCCCATAAGCCTGACCATTTGCCGGCTATTACGGTGAGTATAGGCTGCTCCACATATCTTCCCGGTGAAAACGCCGAGGCATTTATAGACAGGGCGGACAAGGCTCTGTACTCGGCCAAAAAGCGCGGCAGGAATGCCGTCTGTATGCGCTGAGCCAAGCTTCATTGCTTAGGAGCGTCGGTTTGCTGTATTGGCGTCCACGGTCTGTTTCCGCAACAATTTATCGCGATAGGCCAAAATGCCTTCGGCTATGCCTTCGGCAAGGCTCTGGCGATAGGCCGTGCTGGCGAGGCGGCGGGCTTCTTCCCGGTTGCTGCAATATCCAAGCTCCACCAAAACCGCGGGCATGCCGGTTCCGATGAGGACATGCAACGGCGCGGCCTTTACGCCGCCGTCCTTGGTTGCATAGCGCTGCTTGCCCAAGCGTGATAGAACGGCGTTTTGCAGAGTCTGGGCCAGCTGCCGCGACTCCTGCGTGCGCGCGCTCAGCATGAAGTCCGCCAGGATTGCCGTCAGATCGCCCATCTTCTTGTCACTGCCGGCGTTTTCCATGGTCGCCAGACGCGCCGCATCCGCATTGCTGGCTATATCCAGGTAGAAGGTTTCAAAGCCGGAGGCTTGCGTGTCGGTGGATGCGTTGATGTGGAGAGAGACAAAGAGGTCTGCTTTAGCCGTGTTGGCCATGCGCGTGCGTTCATCCAGAGCAAGATAGACGTCTTTTTCGCGGCTGTACTGAACCTCAAGTCCCTGGTTCTGCAAAAGCCTCCCCACACGCCTTGCCACGTCCAGCGTCAATTCCCGTTCCACAAGGCCGTTATGGCTTGTGCCGGGATCCTTGCCGCCATGGCCGGCGTCAATAAATACGGTGTGCACGGTGAGGGCCAGTTGCGAGGCCAGATCTCTGGGTGCCGTCACAGGCAGGACTTGCGCCGTCTGCGCATTTTTGCCCTGCTTTTTTGCGGGGGCGCTGTCAGGCAGCTGCACGCTCTTGCTATCCTGCGCCAGCACATCCAGAATGATCCTGAAGGGGCTCTGTTCCACCCGTGTCTCATAGCTGGCGATCTTGGCGAAATCAAAGAACAGACGGGTCTTTTCTCCGGAGCTGTCGTCAACGCGCACGGCGCTCAAAGGACTGTCTGTTATGCGTGCGCCGCCGCGTATCTGATCCGCGGGCAGCGCGCCTTGAAGTTCCAGAAGCAGAGATGAAGGACCGGCCGCGTTTTTTGCCTGTACCCGGCGTACCTGCCAGTTTACGCCGCTGTCGAGCTCTACGGTGATTTGTACGTGATTCGCATTGAACGTTTTCCAGGCGATTTGGGTAAGTTCTCCACTTTTTTTGCGGGGGACGGACTTGGGTTGCGTTGTTTGTCTGGGCGCGCTTTGCGCTTTAAGCTTGCGCTCCAGTTCAAGGGCTTGTTGCAGCTTGCCGCTGTGGGCGTACTGGGTGCGAAGACGCGTCAGAAGGCGCAGGGCGCCGGCGGAGTCTCCCATGTTTGCCGTGATTTCGGCGGCGTTCAACAGCGCATCGCCAGCCAGGCGGCTGTCCGCGTGGCGCATGGCAAATTCTTCAAAGGTGGCCGCTGCCTGTTGATAGTCGCGCTGGCTTCCCGATCGCCGGGCAAGCCCGTGCAGGCTCTCCGCCTTGCGAAAAAGGGCCGCCGGACGATTGGCCCATTTCGGATCCAAATCATAAATTTGCTGGAATGCATCCGCCACACGCAGCCAGCTCTCTCGCTGTGCGGCACGGGCGTCTCCGGACCGTAAGTTGTCCAGTTCGTTTTTCGCTTTGCTGTAGCGCTGTTCAACAGGCGGCAGGGAACCATATCCGTTTCCGTATAATGCCGCCACCAATGCGCAAAGAGCCAGCAAAAAGACGCAGGCCGGAAACAGGCGGGATAGCGCGCTGTGTTGGGGACTGGAGTTTTGCGGCGTGGAGGATCTTGTCGCGGGCACGGTATCTTTCCTTGTGGATATGCTCATCGGCAGTTTTTTGCCTGCAGACAATCTATGCAGGATTGATACCAAAAAAGAAACGCCGCCCTGTACAATACGGAGCGGCGTTTCTTTTACAGCCGTTATGTCAAGCTGGGTATTGCAAAGTGCAATTGTTCTAGAAGAAAGACCCCATGGTAAATTCAAAGCGGCCCTGCTTCCACTTCCCGTCATAGTTTTGAGTGAGAGGCCAGCCGTAGGCGACGCGCAGATCGCCCATCGGCGAACGCCAGCGCATTTCAAGGCCGGTTGACCATACCCAGGTGTCGCTGTTTACGGTCATCCGCTTTGAGTCAATGTTGAAGCCGCCGTCTATAAAGGGCACAATGGCAAGCCCAAGATCCTTCTGGAACATCCAGACGTATTCGGCGTTCACTATCCCTATGCGATCGCCGCCGATATGCTCGCGGGACCATTTGTCGCGGGGGGAAATATCGGTATACGAGAAGCCGCGAATGGTATCTATGCCGCCGAGATAATAGCGGTCAAAGATAGGCACGTTTTTGCTGGTGTTCTGGAATACGCCGCCCAGGCGTCCGCGCAGGTGTATGGTGTGTTCCGGCCGCCAGGAGTAGAAGCCGTGCCAATCCGCCATGGCCTTGATGAAGTCGTCGTCGCCGCCGAGGCCGCCGCCGCCGTATTCACCGGACAGAGAGGTAATGGTGCCCTTGGTGGGGCGCATGCGGTCATCGGTGGTGTCGCGCACGATGCGGGCATTGACCGCGCTTGTCCAGTTAATGCCCTTGTAGTCCTTGATGAGCTGGGACGACCATCGGCTGACGTCATACAGGTTGTAGCGCTCAAGGCGGTAGCCCCAGCCGATGGAGGTATATTCGCCGATGGGGTAGGCCATGCGCAGGGCGCCGCCTGCTGTTTCTTTCGTGAAATCATCCCAAGTATCTAGGAGATAATACAGGTCGCCGCCTACCGCGAGGTCGGTGTCCCAGAGGCGGGGATTGGTGAAAGAGAGCGTGCCGGTGCTACGCCGCCAGGAGAAGAAGCCCTGCAACTGCGCCCAATAGCCGCGGCCAAAGAGATTGCGCTCCATGATGCCCGCGGTGACTCCCACGTCATAGTACGTGGAGTAGCCA
>Ga0209737_10002408_pt1 | contig 13113 bp, 10 predicted proteins | sample TergutCu122P3_FD_187284 | JGI IMG/M metagenome (GOLD analysis project Ga0209737, IMG submission 187284) | Cubitermes ugandensis P3 segment gut microbial communities from Kakamega Forest, Kenya - Cu122 P3 (SPAdes) (version 2) | ecosystem: Host-associated > Arthropoda: Insects > Digestive system... | reverse complement strand
GTGCTTCCATTTGTCGTTTTCTCATATTTAGGTGAGCTGGCGTGTGCTTCTGGTTGTCGTATTCTCATATTTAGGTGAGCCGGTGTGTGCTTCCGGTTGTCGTATTCTCATATTTAGGTGAGCTGGTGCGTGCTTCCGGTTGTCATATTCTCATATTTAGGTGAGCTGGTGCGTGCTTCCGGTTGTCGTATTCTCATATTTAGGTGAGCTGGTGTGTGTTTTCGGTTGTCGTTTTCTCATATTTAGGTGAGCTGGTGCGTGCTTCCGGTTGTCGTATTCTCATATTTAGGTGAGCTGGTGTGTGTTTTCGGTTGTCGTTTTCTCATATTTAACACAGCAATCGATTCCGTTGGTTGACATTATTTTTGCTGATAATATTTCAGTGCTGCTTCCACTGAAGTAAGTTTCAAAATTTATTCTGCCATGCAATGCTTATTGTTTTGTATGATAGGAGTTGATTACTGAGACGTGTCAAAATAATGCCTGCCGTTTTGTTGTAGTGTTGTAATTTCAAGACTAAAATTAATCCCATATAAGCACTTGTAAAGAAAATGTCTTCTACTGGTCTGTTTTCCTTGACTGTACCGTACTTGAGTGCTGGCGAAGGAAGAAGAAAAGCCCCCTTATAATGACCGCTGTAAAGAAAGACCCAAAGCTCCCTAGAGACGTCCAAACAGCGGTTTATATGCTACTGTATGTATAAACTATGGTGTTAAGAAACTGCCCCATGCCGAAGCGTCTGCGGCAAGCCATAGGTAAATCAGCGAATAATGGAGCGGGGATCAGTGTTGCTGATATCCCATTGGTGAGTTCGTGATGCGCCAGAATCTCCATCTCTGCTTACAGATCTCTTAGCTACAAGACATTCCGAAATATTGACAACGCGTGGGTTGACTGACGTACGGGCGTACAAACAGATTTGTTTCGTGGCTGACAGAACAATTATAATTGTCTATGTGCTCAAATATATTTATATTTTTTTCACCTGCAAATTGAAGAGACAGAGAGGTAAGACTGCAGTCTAAGAAACTGTGGAGCTTTTTTCTATGAGTGCTGTGTTATGTCTACAAAGCACCCTCTGTGCTTTCAACCCAAATTCACAGATGATAAGAAAAATTTTAGTGAAAATTACGGAAGGTTTTCAATAACAAAAGGAGGCATTATTTGTTTGAAGTTGATTGATATTCATAGAGATCAAGGTAAACAAACCTCGGTGGCCGCGCAATCTAACCGTAGGAATGCATCAGTTTGATTGCTGGGATCACGGGTTCGAATCCCGCTGAGTGCATGGATGTTCGTATCATGCGTTTGTTGTGTGCTGTGTAGGTAGTGAACTCTGCTACGAGCTGATCCCTCATTCAGAGGAGTACTTCCCGCTGCGCGTGTGTGTGTGTGCGTGCGCGCGTGTGGTGTGTTTGTGTGGTGTTTGTGTGTGTGCGTGCGCGCGCGCGCGTGTGTTTGACTAATTGTGTGTGGTCTGGAAACCTCAACCTCTTGGCTCCGTTTGAGCTGTTGCGCCACAGAAAGGAAAGGAAATCCCTGAGCTTAAACAGCACACTGTAACAAAATAGTACCAAACATTCTCAAGTACGCAGCACGTGTCGTCATGTAAGGTTTTCTTAGAAAGCTCAGAAACATTTTGTATTGTGTTCCGCATCAAAAGGTTAATTTATAGTGGTCAGATACGACTGATATTTGTGAGGAGCAAATATATGGTATATAAAGAAACTGGTTATCTCCAATGTATTTTGTAACCAATGCCAATATTTCACCCTAATATAAGGCAGAGTACTTCAACAAATATCGGTATCCATTTTAGACGACACTAGTGCCGGTTCGGCAGCAAAATTCTACAAAGCCAAATACCATGGCTGTATTCAACCCTAAAGTGCTAGCAGAGAGTATATAGTTAGAATACTTGTTCCTACACTAAATGAATATGAAAGGAGTACTGTAACCATATCTGATATGAATTATTGAAAAATAAGTATGTCTGCAATTTAGGTACGCATAATTGTAATTACACTCGTTACTAATAGAAGCAGAAGATGGAACACTGTTTGTGTCAGTTCAGTTGAAAACAAGTTAGGCAATACACGTACAAACATAAAACTGAGGCGCATTCGCGTAACCATTGTTGCCGGGGAAAAGCAATAAATATTACATATTCTGAGTGTTGGTTTGTAGCCTTATTCATCCAGCATGTAAAGCGCATGCACCGTGTTGTATTGTCATTTGTGGTCTGTCTCTGTCTACCGTATTTATCTACATTATCTCATTAACGGCACGATTTTCGAAAAAAAAAAAGTTACTGAAAATAAAATCTGTGTTCTGATTTTCTCTATAACATTTGTCTGAACGATTTTTCAATCTTGAGAAGAATTCAGCGATATATTGTCATAAATATACGAGGGTTGGAACTTTAATAGTGGCAACTATTTATTTACAACTGATACAAAATAGATACATGTTTCGAAGTTTTACTGTCCTTCAATATAGTCACCAGCATTGTGTAAAACCCGTTGTCAGCGATGTGGAAGTCGTAGGATACTTTTAGCAGCGCCTGTTGTGATGATAGGTCTCATGTTAAGTACCTGTTATCTTTGTCTGATTTTAATGAATATTAATTTTCTCGACAGATTTTCGAAAATTGTTCAAATATCAAATTTCACGAAAGTCCGTCCGGTGAGAGCCGGACTGTTCCATGCGGACGGACGGAGGGACGGACAGACAGACATAACAAAGTTAATAGTCGCTTACCGCAATTTTGCGAACGCACCTGAAAACTGGCACAGAGAGCGTAAGGTTTCGTATCTTGAATATACATACATTTCCAAAACTCCTCATGTTTTTTCAAAGTGGGTGCTATTGTGTAGCTAACAATTTGCCGTTTCAGCAGGCTTTAAACTGGTGCGTATAATAATGAGTGTTCAGTTAATCTCATCGTGGGTTGTTTAAACGATCAAATGTCCGGAATTTACTGCAAGCTCTAGAGATACTAAAGGAAAATTTAAAGAGTTCAACCAGAATAGTTGGATGCGGACGGAATTAACATCCTTGCGAGACAAACGGACACCAGTAGCATTAGCGGCGAACTACGCGATGGCTGGTTTCCATGGTGACAGGCAATACTGACTCGCACGTTTGGTAAAAGTCACTAACTACATGACGAGCTAAGTGAATCAGTACTGTATCACTGTCAAGGGCTACCAGCGCTAACTTGTGTCGATGGCCCAGAAAGATTCGACTGTGCAGTTGAACTCTAAAATTTTGTCTTGCCCTGTGAAGAACAAGATTTTTAGTGCGTCAATAGCTTCTGTATCTTTAATCGACAATGGACTAAATACCGTACAGCACCAATACACCTTCAGAAAGTCTTCTTAACCAGTGTCTTTTATCACCCAAGTAGTTGAATTTTTTTTTTAAATCCAAAGAATTCTAACGATGATATGTTATTATATTCTTTATTACAGTTTAAGATATTGTCCTTCGTCCAGTGATTTGGGCTGTCTGTTCCTCTTGAGCCTGCCAGAATATGTCCTGTCCTTTCCCCGTTCTATCAGAAGAAGGTGATACATCCAACATCCGAAACGCTATGTGCTTTTTTAACCTGAGACGAAGGATATTGTCCAGTTCACTCATGAGTGGGCTATGTGCCTTAACCATCAATGTGTTAATATTACATCACATATAAGGAATATGAGAACAACCGTTTATGACATATAGGTGTTGTGCACGTTGTGGAAAGAGTTGGTAGTAGACGAGCTATAAAGAAGTGGAAAATATGAAGAATAAAACAGCAGAAAATAAGAAGATAGTAATCAACATTTCAGGCCTTAAAAATTTTATAGCTTTCGAATACATATTAGTGTTTCAAATTTCAGAACCATGCATTTCGAGCGTTAGTGTTATTCCCGACTTAAAAGTTCGAACTTTCTCAAATTTGGCAATATCTATATTAAGAAATTAAACTCTACGTAGATATTATGTCCATTAGTTGTAAGATACATCGCCACTGACCTCGAAAGGTACCAAGAATGGCAAGACACACACAGTGCTACTGTAGTTGCAGTGTGTGGAATAATATTCCTTCTAGCATAAGCACAAGTATTCGTGTTCGCCCAGGATGTGGTTGTATTCCGTATTATTAGAACACTATGAAAAAGTTGAAAAAACCTAGAGAGGGAATACTAGAATGTGCTTATGCACATAAGGGGTTGGGTTTATTAATTCGAGTCAGATATGTAAGACGTCACTATAATAGGGCCTACTTGCACATTGCCCCAACAGCTACGGCGTCTTGCGAGTATCGCGGTTTTCTCTTATACGTCCAGGTTCGGTAAGAGTTAACTGATAGAGAAGATATTTGGTTGCAGGAAGAGAAAATACCAGGCCTAATCCATGCTTGACACGTTCGTTTGGTGTTCTGTGTATCCAAATAGAATTTCCAGCCCATGACTCGTGAAGATATGGGCTACCAACTCACTTGGACTATGGACACCTGTCGAGTAACTATTGCTCTGTTGCTGGACTCTTATCAAATACATACGAAATTTTATCCAACATTCTGTTGTCTTCACTTCACGTGCAGAAAAATTATTGGCAATCATTACTGTAGATTTCGACGTCACGGGTCAACTATTGATCATGTATTCTACATTTGTCAAATACTTTTAAAAAAATGGGAATACAACGGGGCAGTGCATCACCTATTTTTTGACTTCAAGACAGCGTAGGATTCCGTTGGGAAGGAGGTCTTGTATAATATTCTAATTGTGCTTGGTATCCACATACCGCTACTAAATTTCGGTTTATTTTACTTTCATGCACGTACTGTTATTTTTACCAGATGGGAACAGGATTATCACGTAGTAAGGACTTGGACAACTAAGTGGCAGTACAAGTCTTTTAATCACTTTTTCGGATAAATGTAATCATGTAGTCTGATAAATAAATATACAAATATATATATGCAAATATATGTTTCAGTTATAAATTCATGCAGTAGCCCGAGAAGCTAATCGGTAGCTAGTCAAGAATTTCCCCGCATTCTATGGAACCAGAAGGTTCATTACCGCGTTTACAAGTGCCCGCCACCTGTCCATATCCTGAGCCAGATCAATCCAATCCGTGTCTCTCCCATCACAATCCCTGAAGATCTATCTTAATATTATTCTCACATCTACGCATGGGTCTTCCAAGTGGTCTCTTTCCCTCAAATTTTCCCACCAAAACCCTGTATACACCCCTCCTCTCTACATTACGTGCTACATGCCCGCCCCATCTCATTCTTCTAGATTTAATCACCCGAATAATATTTGGTGGGAATACAGATCATTAAGCTCCTCATTATGTAGTCTTCTCCGCTCCACTGTTATCTCGTCCCTCTTAGGCCCAAATATCGTCCTTAGCATCCCATTCTCAAACTTCCTCAGCCTATGTTCCTCCCTCAATGTGAGGGACCAAGTTTCACATCCACACAAAACAACGGGCAAAATTATATTTCTGTATATCTTAATTTTTACATTTTTGGATAGCGACTTAGAAGACATAAGACTCTGCACCGAGTGATAGCAAGCATTCCTTGACTTCAATCCGCTCTTAATTTCTTCCTGAATAGAATTTTAATTCCTTACATTTGTTCCCAAATATCTGAACTACGTACAGAACATACTGTGAGGTTACGGTTACTTAACGCACCGTGAGGTTACGTACAATGCACATACATATTGCGAGTAATGTTTGCTTAAAGGAGCGTATCGTGGGTTTTTGTTTACTATAAATGAGGTTTGGTCTGCTGTACCAAATACTGAACTGAATGCAACAAGAAGTTGCCTTTACAATAGAAATCCCTCTGTGATCATTTTATCTTCAAGTCAGCATGTGCTCTCTCTCACCTCATTTTACTCTCCAAACATCACCGTTCCAAGATTAAAATTTAAGGTGTTCTGCATGTCACATGCGTGTTTCTAACTACGCTCATTCTAATAACATTACGTCGTTACCGAGCTTAAGATGATGTGGCTTCTTAGAATTTAGACGATTAAGGAGGCTTAATTTCAAGTTCAAACAAAGAAAAGGGTGTTTCGTTGTTAAAATTTTAGAACTGTGTTAGAAAAATGGCTAATGTAAATAACGCGAAATCTGAAAGTGTGACATCCGCGTTGTTTTTGTACAATGCGCAATAATAAGGACGTAATACGTCGATAAGCAAATTTTATTATAAAAAAATCCAAACAAGCTACATGTTTCGGCTGCAGCACCCGAAATATGTAGCTTGTTTTGGAACTGCTACAATAAAATTTGCGTACCGGCGTATTACGTTCTTATTATTGCGTAAATAATGTGCTTATCATGGATACGATATTTTAATTTCTTAGTTGGTTGAATTCCACATTAATTCGAAAGGAAACAAAATTCAGGTGACAATAAATTTCACGTGATGTCACGCGTTAGAAGAAGAGAAAGAAATTAACGACCTAATTCCCACAATGTACTGTGCAGGCTATCAACACAACATGGAGATTATGAAGATGAAACAGTGAAGACTTACCCCGCGCTGCTGGAGATAAGGGATGTATATCCGTTCTGTCTATGGGATCAGGGGCTGGAAAAGGAAAAAGAAAACAATTCATGTCACTTGGCTTAATAGAAAATGAACATTCATTCTTGTTAGTCAACATTAAGTGGCTCTTGGCATACTTAAGTTATGATAAAATTAGGGACACTGTGCAGCGTTGTAAAATAAGCAGACGGCGCGGTGACAACCAATATTCATAACGGAATGTCGTCACACTCTTTCTCGGGAGTCAGTCGTTTCGAATCCCAACCAACGGTCACCCGTGACGACGCCGTCTTTCGTAACTTTTGCGAATTATCTGAAGACAATATTCAAGCTTCCTCTGACCTTCTGGCTACAACTAATGCATTCGACACCAAACATTGCTTAAGCCAAATTTGCTTAAACAAGACTAACAATAAGGCTGAAGCACGTGTGCTAAGCCTCACAATATTAAGTAAACCTACACAGTTTTGCAGGTGCGTAGAAAATTCTACATTAAAGTGACGTTATCCACATTATTAACATTTGTAATGGAGCTGGAGCCGATCCCAGTGGCCGAGCAGTCCTAGGCGGTGGTCTGCGATCGCTCGCTTGCTGGGATTGTGGTTTCGATTCCCACCAGAGTCATGGATGTCTGTTTTCAGTGTTGTGTGTTGTGTGTCGTCTCTGCGACGGCATTATCACTCGACCAGAGAAGTCTTAGTGAGTGTGGTGTGTCTGAGCGTGATTTTGAAGCCTCGAATGAGGAGGTCCTGGCCCAGAAGAGGATGTTACGTCACAGAAAAAAATGAGCTGGAGAATTCGCTGTGTGAGGGCACTGATTTTTGAGTACGTTCAATGACGGGAATACTAAAGTGTGACACGAAGAACTTCCGAAGACGAACATAAAATCTGTCCGAGCATTTGAGACACACAACCTGTGTGGCACTGTCTTCGCTCGAAAAGCAAATTCAACTACGTAATCAAATCATCACAAAATGTGCACAACTTATTCACTCCGTGGATAAAGGACTTTAAGAACTTCAACGTTCCACATCTGATCCTTTCCATCAAGGGGTATCGTAGTGTTAAATACGACGTGCATAAGCATCCATCGTTAAATCTTGTTCTGAAGCAGTTGAATCCAGTCCACACCCTCACATCCTAATTATCAAAAAAAAAGGTTAATATCATTTTCCATTACAAGTAGGGGCACTGGCCTTCCCGACAATCATTGGAACCAGGAAAAAAGAATTTACAGCATCTACCGCTAGTAGAATCCAGCCAAATTTTGCTGACTCCGCTGCACGTCAAATTGGGACGAATGAAGAACTTTGTTAGGGCTGTGGATCATACAGGGACTGCGTTTGGATATCTCGCAGAGAAATTCCCAGGAAAAATCAAGGAAGGTGTTTCAATCGATCCACAGATCCGCCAGCTCTACAGAGACGATCAGTTAGACCGCATTCTCAGTGGTAACGACAGGAGGACGTCGAATGACTTCGAGGTTGTAGCACCAACTTTCTAGGAAATAACAAGGCTGCAAATTACAAGAAATTTATGGAAACCCTGCTGTTGTCATATCAGAAATTGGGCTGCAAAATGTCTTTAAAAATGCATTTTCTGCTTTCTCGCATGAATTGTTTCTCCGGAAAACTGTGGGGCGCTGGGCGATGAGCAATGCCAATGTTTTCATCGTGATATCTCCGCAAAGGAGAAGAGATACCAAGGAAAGTGATTTCATCGATATTAGCAGAATATTGCTGGACGGTAACAAGAGATTCTCCAGGGCTTGTGTACCAAAGACATGTGAAGTGACGGCACAATTAATCAAGGCAAGCCAGTCAGTATACATTATGTCAAGGATAAAGTGTGTTAAGGCATCTCCAACAGATTAGTTAATTTAACTTTCAGGACACGGCGTAACTCAAGACTGGCCTCAGTACAGCACCGTTTTGTACCTTCTCTTTTGACGCTATCATGAAAGGCAGATTTTTGTAACATATCGAGGTAAATGATTGCCGAGGTAGTACTTTCAGCAAGTGTCTACGGGTCTTCCAAGTTCCCCATGCGTCCGCTATTTCTGTTACCGTAGACTTCGGAGCATCAGACTGTCCATTCGCAACGTTTAGACTTAATCCTGCCTCATGAACATAAGCGATGACGAACTTCCTCAGTCAAGAAGCAGCATAAAATTTTCATATTCTACTTGAAGTCTATCCCATTCTTTTGGATCATGAAAGCATTAAAAAGGTGAAACAATGACAGTCTGCACACTCAACGACACATACATAGGCACACACGTGCACACATAGTCACTCAGTAGGACTCTCTGGACGAGGGATCGGCCCATCGCAGAGATCTCTACTTGAAAACACACACGTCACTCACAAGAGGTAGATATCATGCCTCGGTGGGTTTCGAACCCACAATCCCAGCAAACGAGCGGCTGCAGACTTACGCCTTAGACCGCGCGGCCGCCGGGATCGGCATCAATGATGATGATGATGACGATGATGATGATGATGATGATGACGACGACGATGATGATAATGATAATAATAATAATAATAATAATAATAATAATAATAAATTATTGAAAGACGCGCTACCAGTATCACTGAGGTCCTGGTAAAATCTGACGTAATATTCCGTCATTTGCTTAGAGCGGCTGAGGGAATCCGCCAAATCCTGTTAGAATAACCGGTGATCCGGCGGACATTTGAACCGATTACCTGAAAGATACCTTGAGACAACTCGCTCGTTTGCAGGAATTAATGATATGGCTAGATAGAAATTTACAGTTTTACATTTCTTGTCTTCTTAGTCCACTGAATGAACATGTTGGAGTGTGAAGTGTCTGGTTGTTGAAAGTACAAAAAAAAAATGTATTTAAACAGGAGATATTTCTGTAAGATTTTTAAAATCATAAATTTAGTGTTAGATCCCATTTTAAAAAGTGAAATTCTTATAGGCCTATGCATTTAACGTAATTTTTCTAACTCCGAAGTATATTCCGGTGGGATATTTGCCAATAAACTTAACGTGGCAGCATTTAAATTGATAACTGCTTCATTCCTCGGAAATAATTTGAAATTATTAATTTGCTGTGGTATTCTATTGCTAAGAAAACATCGATAAAAGATACAATAGAATTCTGTTATTTTGAACCGCAAAAAATCACGTTGCCTTTTCGCCCATCTGTTGACAATTTCCCCAGTTCCCTGAAGTAAATGTAAACGACATACTAGATCTTACCATTCTTTACATCGAAAACTCGGAAAGGACAAGTAAACGTTTTGTGAGGAGCTATGTAACCCTCTGACGCCGGAATTAAATCCCTCCGAGCAACGCTGCCTGCTGGAATTTTTTACTGGGGATTTTAAATTTTAATACTTACTCTTACAAAAGAAAAGCATATCTCATAGATTTTTCCTTCAAATTTAATGAAATAAAATTATGCACTCTGCTTATGAATTGGTTAATCCGGGAAAAAATGTTCACCTATTTTACAACAAATTTGGGCCTGTGAATCACATGCATTGTACAAAATGTGGTGTAAATAGTTCATTACTCACATAATTCTGGTTCCTGCAGAAGGCCTGTGGCACCTTGGATCACTGTTTTATCACGACACACAGTATTCACAATTGGGGTGAAGAAGAAAACAGACGATAGGGCAGTTGGGTGGATGATTTCGCTGGCTGGTGTTTGTTATTGCGACTCTCGAGCCAGAAAACATTCTTTTTATTCCGATTCTGATGTCAGCAATTAGAACTTCACTGTTGGCTTCCTCCTCGAGTGTGACTTCTTTCCCGGCCATTTCAATAGACACCTACAACGGTCTGCCTAATTTACACTCCTCTGTATGACTCGGCACATTTGCAGTAACCCAGTGCCGCTAAGATATGAACGCCTTCTACAGTGACAGCAAAACAGATGTAAAGCTGCGATGTGACTAGTGTAAAAATTCCAGCTATTCGAGGGTGTCCAAGACGTTTTTAGTAGATTGACGGCTGTTTGCTGCATGTTACTACCCCACAACCCCTACAGATTATCCCAGCAGATTACCCCCCAGAGGAACGTCTGTGCGCACTCCTGTGGCTGAAAACATAAATTTTTGTGGATATCTCCGATTTTTGAGCATTAGTTTTGTCTGAATTATATGGGTACAGTACGCCACTGACAACCTTTTTGGGCAACAACTAGAGTTCGATTCATAGGCCAGTGTTGATATTTCAACACACAGTGAAATGTGGGGCGAGCGATAAGCAGGGCGAGCTGTGTCTCCAACAGAATTAGTCACTGAAATAACTGCGCAGTTGCTGTGTGTCGACATATGAATCAGGATATTTGCAGAGGTTTAGGAGGTGAAGGGGGTCCATTCTGGCTACACAGAGAAACCCTGACCTTCAAGGTTCCTGCAGCATACCAAAACACAGCGGCATTTCAGATAGAAGTGAACAAAACTCCCCCAAAATTCGACACATTGTTTGCGACGTCTTTAGAAGTCGTTCGGCTATTTAAAGGGCTCACTACGCGACGACTTTAGAAGTCGTTCGGTGTTAAAAGGGGTAATTTTCACAACAGCATCATCTGCCGTCGCATTTACAACTGCCATCAGTTGCTGTTGTGGTGATGGCAAACTGACACTTTCAGACAGTCTTGAACGAAAATGAGTGTTTAACTGACCATCATTAGTACCCATTAAGAAAAATATAAAAGCAACGTGAATTTCATATTCAAGACATTTTATCCATTGTATCTCCAGACTTTACGTAGTTTACTAATTCGATTTCAGCTGTTATAGAAAAAAACTGCTGATTTTCCTGCATGCAATCTGTTAACAGGCACACTTCTTCCCTTCATTTTATATTCACGGATTCTGAAACATCACAATACTTTTTAACTTTCATTGTACGTTCTGTTATGATTTCAGATATCAACAACAGCCTTGGTGGGCTCTTGGCCTGGGCGACAGTTTGCCATCGGCCAGGCCTGTTATTTGGGTAACTGCGAGGCACAGCAACAGGAGCTGAGCTGTTGCAAATTCAAAAGCAGCTAATTTTTGGTTGATTTTGAAAATGTACCTAGCAAACAATGTACATTTTATACTCAAGTTGTCTTGGTTGATTTTAACTGTAATAGCTCCAAAACACTTTTGACTAGGAGACCTGTAAACACCCAACTATCAAATGGTACGGGGGATCATTAAGGGGTAATCGTCAATGAGCAGTTTCGAAGGATCTAGTCATAGTCGTTTTGTGCGGAAAGTGGTAAGTTTTCCTATTAACTCGGTTGTAATTGATAAAGAAACCGCCATCTTCAACACAAACACTATAGACGGTCACATAAATGAAAAATACAGTCTTAACCAAGACAGTGGTTACGCATGTTACGGATGTGGAAAAATACAGGGATAAGAGTCTCCGCAGTGTTACCACCACAATGAAACTAGCAGGCGATAACAGTCTGCAGTCTTACCACTACAATGCAAATAGCAGGATATAACAGTCTGCAGTGTTACCAACACAATCAAACTAGCAGACGATAACAGTCTCTGCAGGGCTACCACCACAATGCAAACAGCGGGCGATAAAAGTCTGCAGTTTTACGACAACAAGACAGCTATCGGGCAATAATTCTCTGAAGTGCTACCACCACAATGCCACTATAAGACGATAAGTCTGCAGTGTTACAACCACAATGTAACCAGCAGGTATAACAGTTTCCGCAGTGTTACCACCACAATGAAAAGAGCAGGTGATAAGTCTCCGCAGTGTTGCCACAAAAATTAAAATAGCAGGTGATAAGCCTCTGCAGTGTGGCCACCACATATCAACTAGCATGCGATGCATAATTGACGTACCCAATTACACCGTTACCGCAGAAGATCGATCACGACCGATATACGGTTCCTTCGATATTTGATCACAAATCTTCATTTCATTCAAAAATTTTTCGGTTGTTCAATTACAAGTTCTAAATTAAGCCATAACCGTAACACTCTTCCTGAAATGAAAACAAGATACTGGACGTAGGTAAGGCTTAACTACGAAGCATTCGCCCCATTACATACCTGGTGTCCCAGATGGGTTTTCCTTGTATCCTACCCATGCACTACATTCGAGGTGGGTATGAATTAGGCATGCGCACAAAGCATGAACGCACAACAGGGATGCAAAAGTTCAAGCACGTAGAAAGGCTGTAGGGTGCAATGTCAAGTGGAAAATGAAACTGTTACCTCTAAATAAAAATTAAAATGACGCCAAAATCTTTTGTAGAATTCAGCACTGTAAAACTGCGTAAGAATCCGTTTATGTGCTCTTAATCTGTTGTAACCTATACAGATAGACAGGCAGGCTGACAGCCGGACAGCCGGATTGAAGCTAGAACTAATGTACAGAAGACTGGAGAAATTTATGGAGCTTTCGGCAGAGATGCGTATATATCTACAGCAATGGACGCATCATTTCAGCGTAAGCAAAAATTCCATTTACAGTTGTGGATTTGTAATTAGAAGTACAAGGTGGTTCAAATATGACCGGGACTGATTTGTATGTAAACAAGCC